>Ga0182013_10000087_pt1 | contig 108491 bp, 112 predicted proteins | sample 612S2MmetaG_FD_120487 | JGI IMG/M metagenome (GOLD analysis project Ga0182013, IMG submission 120487) | Permafrost microbial communities from Stordalen Mire, Sweden - 612S2M metaG | ecosystem: Environmental > Terrestrial > Soil > Wetlands > Permafrost | place: Sweden: Stordalen | collected...
CAGCGCGGAATGGAGCAGTGCGAGAGGGGGCCCAGTCCCGGCCTCCCTGTAGGCGACGCGGGCGCCGTCGGAGTGGTGATACAGACGAAGCCGCACACCCCCATCGTAAGGATCGGCGCCAGCCCGCCTACAATGGTCCGCCCTGTGACCGACAGCCCAAGACATGCGCTCCTGCCCCGCGCCGAGGTGGATCCGCGACGTGAGCTGCCGGCGCTCGAGCTCGACGTGCTCGAGCGCTGGCGCGAGCGTGACGTGTTCGCCGAGTCGCTCGCGCTGCGCGCCCGAGCCAAGCAGTGGGTCTTCTACGAGGGGCCGCCGACGGCGAACGGCCCTCCCGGCTCACACCACGTGCTCTCGCGGGTCTTCAAGGACATCTACCCCCGCTTCCAGACGATGCGCGGCTACCGGGTTGAGCGCAAGGGCGGCTGGGACTGCCACGGCCTGCCGGTGGAGATCGCCGTGGAACAGAAGCTTGGGATCTCCTCGAAGGCGGAGATCGAGGAGACCATCGGGATCGAGCGCTTCAACGCCGAGTGCCGCGCGTCCGTCTTCACGTTCCTGCAGGAGTGGAACCGTCTCACCGAACGGATCGGCTTCTGGCTTGACCTCGATCACGCCTACAGGACGCTCGACGAGAGCTACATGGAGTCGGTTTGGTGGGCCCTGGCCCAGATCGACGGGCGCGGCCTGCTGTATGAGGGACACAAGGTCGTTCCCTACTGCCCGCGCTGCGAGACGACGCTCTCATCCCACGAGGTCGCGCTCGGCTACAGGGACGTCACGGACCCCAGCGTCTACCTGAAGCTCGCGCTCACAGGGACTGCGGACACGCTGCTCGTGTGGACGACCACGCCCTGGACGCTCCCAGGCAACGTAGCGCTCGCCGTGTCGCCGAGCGCGACATACGCGCGGGTGCGAGCGGGTGGGGAGATCCATGTCCTGGCCGAGGATCGCGTGGAGGCCGTGCTGGGCGAGGACGCCGAGATCCTCGAGCGCTTCAGCGGCGTGGAGCTGGTCGAGCGCTACCGGACCTACGACGGCCCGGTGTTCCGCGCGAGCGACCGCGACAGCGGCCCCCTGCCGATCCTCGCCGACGATTTCGTGACCACGCAGGACGGCACGGGCGTCGTGCACCTCGCCCCGGCGTTCGGTGAGGACGACTACCGGGTCGCGGCGGCCGCGCCGCAGGTCCCATTCGACCCGACCCGTGCGCAGACGCTCTACAACCCCGTCCGCAGGGACGGCACCTTCGACGAGCGGACACTCGACCGTAACGGCCGCACGCTCCAGGGACGCTTCGTCAAGGACGCGGCGCTCACCGGCGAGCTGATCGATGATCTTCGCGCGCGCGGACTGCTCCTGAGGGTGCAGGAGTACGAGCATTCCTATCCGCACTGCTGGCGCTGCGGAACGCCGCTGCTCTACTACGCCAAACCGTCCTGGTACATAGCGACCTCGCGCCTTCGGGACGAGATGCTCGCGTCCAACGAGACTGTCGGCTGGCACCCCCCGCACGTCAAGGAGGGCCGGTTCGGCGACTGGCTGAAGAACAACGTCGACTGGGCACTCTCGCGGGAGCGCTACTGGGGCACCCCCTTGCCGGTGTGGCGCTGCGAGAGCGGCCACGTGCACGTCATCGGCTCGTTCGCCGAGCTTGCCGAGCGCTCCGGAGCCGAGCTCGCCGACCACCATCGTCCGTATGTCGACGACGTCAGTTTCCCGTGCCCCCACGAGGACGAGCGCGGCGCGTGCGGGCTGCCGATGCGGCGGGTGCCCGAGGTGATCGATGTCTGGTTCGACTCGGGCGCGATGCCGTTCGCCCAGCACCACTTCCCGTTCGAGAACCGGGACGTGCTCGAGCACAGCTTCCCCGCCGACTTCATCTGCGAGGCCCAGGACCAGACCCGTGGCTGGTTCTACTCGCTGCTCGCGGTCTCCACGCTGCTGGAGCGCCCGTCCCCCTACCGGAACGTCGTGTGCCTCGGCCTGATCCTCGACGAGGACGGCCAGAAGATGTCCAAGTCCCGCGGTAACACGGTCGAGCCCTGGGAGGTGATCGACAGCTACGGCGCCGACGCGTTCCGCTGGTACTTCTTCACCTCCAAGCAGCCGTGGGACGGCTACCGTTTCTCGGCCGAGACGATAGGCGAGGGCGTCCGCCTGTTCCTGAAGCAGCTGTGGTCGACGTATTACTTCTACGCCCTGTACGCGCGCGCGGCCGAGGGCGAGCTAGCCGCCGCCGGCGAGCACAGCGACGAGTCCGCCCGGGGCGACCTGGACCGCTGGGCGCTCTCGCGCACCGCGGGGACAGCCGACTATGTCGCCGAGCGACTCGACGCATACGACGTGACCTCGGCCGGGAGGGCGATCGCGACGCTCGTCGACGAGCTCTCCAACTGGTACGTCCGGCGCTCCAGGAGGCGCTTCTGGGATGGGGACCCCGAGGCGTTCCGCACACTGCGCACCTGCCTGCTGGCCGTCGCGAAGATGCTCGCCCCGCTGTGCCCGTTCATCACCGACGAGATCTACGAGAACCTCGACGGCGAGCGCGCGAGCGTCCATCTCTGCGACTTCCCGCAGGGCCGGGAGATCGGCGACAGGGACGTTGAGCTGGAGCAGGCGATGGACCTGGCGCGCGAGACGGTACGGCTCGGTCTCGGCGCCCGCGGCAAGGCGAAGATCAAGGTGCGCCAGCCTCTCGGGGAGGCCGTCGTCGTTGCCGACGGGCGCGAGCGGAGCGCCATCGAGCGGCTCGCCGACATCGTGCGGGACGAGCTCAACGTCAGGCGCGTGCGGTTCGTCGAGGGAGCCGAGGAGCTGAGCAGCTACGAGGTGAAGGCCAACTACCGCAGGCTGGGCCCGCAGTTCGGGAGCGACATGCCGGCCGCTGCGTCCGCGATCGCGGCACTCGACCCCGCCCACGTCGCGAGCGCGCTGCGAGAGGGGCGCGAGATCGGCATCTCGGTCGCAGGACGCGAGCACCTGCTCTCCGGCGAGGACCTTCTCCTCAGCATGCGGGCGCCCGAGGGATACAGCGTCGAGCGCGAGGGCGCGCACGCAGTCGCGCTCGACCTGACGATCGACGATGACCTGCTGCGCGAGGGCCGAGCCCGCGAGATCGTGCACGCCGTGCAGAGCGCGCGCAAGAGCGCCGGTCTGCAGGTGGAGGACCGCATCGTGCTCGCGCTCGACGGAGATCAGGAGCTGCTGGGCGCCGCCGAGACCCACCGCGAGCACATCGCCAGCGAGACCCTCGCCGTGCAACTCGTCGTCGGCGGCCACGACGGCCTCGACCACTCCGAGCGCGCGGAACTCGAAGGGCTGGAGCTCGGCATCTCCCTCAGCCGGGCGACACCCGGCTGAGGGCGCCCGCGGCGTCTACGCCAGCGCGGGCTCGAGCTCCTGCTCAAGCTTCTTCTTGGGGTATGCACCGACCACGGTCTTGACCGGCTGGCCCGCCTTGAAGAGGATCATCGTCGGGATCGACATCACGCCGAAACGCGAGGCCGTCTGGGGGTTCTCGTCGATGTCGAGCTTGACGATCCGAAGGTCTTTGCGCTCGGACGCAATCTCCTCGAGCACCGGTGCCACGACGCGGCAGGGGCCGCACCACGGAGCCCAGAAGTCGACGAGCACCGGGCTTTCGGACTCGATGACCTCGGCGTCGAAGTTGTTGTCTGTTACCTGTGTGAGTGTCCCTGCCATGTGGTCTCCCTTGATCGCTTACCCTCACTATACAAAGTAAAGGGAGCATGTTTGGGCAAATCACGCGCAGCCGCCCAGCCGGCGGACGAGCGCCCTGACGCGCGGGCGTCGCGCAGGGTCCATGCGGGCGCCGGCTCGGTGGGCGGGACGCCGGGCTATCGTTTCGGACATGGTCCCTATGGCGCTGAGCGGTTCTGTCGTGGTGGGCGTCGCCGCGTCCAGTGCGATCCTGCTCCTGATCGTGCTGCTGCGCCGCGAGGATCGCTACGACAAGGCGGAAATCGCCGCGAGGGAACGGCGGGAGGCCGCCAGACGCGCCCGCGAGGAGAACATGTAGCGACCCGGTTCAACGCACCGTGACCATCCAGCCTTCGGAGTTGCGGACGATCGGCGGATGGATGTGGGTGAGCGCCGTGAACAGGTGCGGTGAGACGTAGACCTCGACGACCGCGGCGATGACCAGCACGGGCAGCGCGATCGCCACCGTCACGACGGTCGCCGCGAGCAGCTGCTCCCACTGTCCCCTGCGGCTCGCGATGATCCACGCGGCGAGAGGGAGGAACAGGGCGATCAGCTCCGGAATGGCATGAGGCAGGACGCCGAGCAGCAGGACGGCGGGCGAGACCCTCAGGAAATGCGAAACGCCCGCGAGCGTGTGCCCGATGACATAGGCCTGGGCCGAAAGCGAGAATGCGGTCGCGGCGACGACGAACGCGATCGCCACGCGCCCGCCCCGCTCGTGGACCCACTTCGATATCCCGTGGTGCTGCTCCGCCTGCAGCGGAAGCGAGCTTCCCGCGATGAACCCGGCCACGCACGCCATCGCGTGCAGCGCGAGGACGAGCAGGTTCGCACGCAGGATGCTGAGGACGTCCGCGGTGTCGCCGACGGCGAACGGGGGCTGCAACGAGAGGATCTGTTCGTAGCCGTGGTCGAGGCTCGCCACCACCCAGACGCCGACGAGCAGCCCGACCGCTGCGCACGCCGAGCCGGCGACCCACCCGGCGAGTACGGGCATGGGCCGTGCCCGCCACGTTCGCAGCGTCGCACGCGTATCGCGGACGCCGTGGGCGAACGCGTAGGCAGAGGCATCCATCCCCTCTGCATCGGCGCGAACGGGGGGCTACCTGAAGCGCAGGCGCGGCACGAGCCACATCGCCTCGACGGCGATGTGCCAGGACATCTTGCTCTCGCCCTCGGTGCGGTCGCGGAAGACGATCGGCACCTCCACGACGCGAAAGCCCTTCTGGACGGCTCGGTAGGTCAGCTCGACCTGGAACGCGTAGCCCTGCGAGCGGACCGTGTCGAATTCGATCGCCTCGAGCACCTCGCGCCGGAAGCACTTGAAGCCCCCCGTTAGATCCCGCACCTTCAGGCCGAGGACGATCCGTGCGTACGTCGAGCCTCCGTAGCTGATGAAACGCCGCAACAGGCCCCAGTCGCTCACGCCGCCACCGGCGACGTAACGGGAGCCGAGCGCGAGGTCGGCATCGCCCTGCGCAGCGGCGAGCAGGCGCGCGAGGTCGGCGGGGTCGTGCGAGAAGTCACAGTCCATCTCCATGACGTAGCCGGCGCCCTCGTTCAGCGCGTGGCGGAACCCCGCGAGGTACGCAGGGCCTATGCCGCCCTTCTCGGTGCGGTGCAGCACCTGCACCCACGGATGCTCGGCGGCCATCTCGTCGGCCATCTCGCCCGTTCCGTCGGGCGAGCCGTCATCGACGACGAGGATCCTGAACCCGTCGGGCGCGGCGCGCGCGAGGACCTCGCCGGCAGCCGAGAGCATCGCGAGGATGTTCTCGGCCTCGTTGTAGGTCGGGAGTATCAACCAGGGCTCGCCGGGCATGGATCGGGGTACCCTAGAGCGTGGGACGGATCCACGCTCCGCTAAGGGAGGAGCTCGCCCTACGCTTCTGGCGATGGCTGCCACAGAGCTCACCAACACTGAGATCGCCGACGCGCTCGCGGAACTGGGCGATCTCTACGAGCTCGACGGAGCGATCGTCCACCGGGTCCTGGCCTACAGGAGCGCGGCCAAGTCCGTGCGCGAGGCCCCGGTGTCTGTTGCGAGCCTCGCCCTGAAGGGCCGGGCGAGCGAGCTCGCCGGTATCGGCAGCACGCTGCAGGAGAAGATCCTCACGCTCGTGAGCACCGGCTCCATCCCGTCCGCGGAGAGGCTGCGCGCGAAGTACCCGCCGGGCCTGCTCGAACTCACCAGGCTCCCGGGCCTCGGCCCCAAGCGTGCGCGCCTGCTGTATTCGGAGCTCGGCATCGACTCCCTCGCGGCGCTCAGGGAGGCGGCCGAAGCCCACCGGCTGCGCACCGTCAAAGGTCTCGGCCCCAAGTTCGAGCAGAGCATGCTCGAGGCCCTCGAGCACGTCGGCGACGGCGGGATGCCGCCGGAGCCCGCGCGGGTGCTGCTGCCACGCGCTATCGAGATTGGCAGTGCGATCGTGACCGGGCTCAAGAGCGCCGGCGGCCCCGGCACCAGCGCGCAGCTCGCGGGCTCGCTTCGCCGCCAGGCCGAGAGCGTCAAGGACCTCGACATAGTCGCTGTCAGCTCCAGCCCGCACGAGCTCACGCGTTCGCTCGGCGAGCTCCCCGAGATCGAGAGCGTGTCATCTGCGGGCACCGCCGGCGCGCGGGCGCGAACGCACTCAGGGATGGCCGTTGACCTTCGCATCGCCGCGCCCGCCCAGGCAGGCAACCTCCTGCAGCATTTCACCGGCTCGGGCGCGCACAATGCGGCGCTGCGCGAACAGGTCACGCCTCGCGGCCTGCACGTGTCCGAGTACGGAATCCTGGACGACTCGAGCGGCCTGACACAGGAGTGCACCACCGAGCAGGAGGTATACGAGCGTCTCGGCCTCGCATACATAGAGCCGGAGCTCCGAGAGAACCGGGGCGAGCTTCAGGCAGCACGCCTCTCGCCCCCGCCGGGCTCGCGCGGGCTGCCCGACCTCATCGAGCTCGGCGACATCCGCGGCGACCTTCACAGCCACACGCTGGCCTCCGACGGCCGTGCCTCGATCGAGGAGATGGCGATCGCAGCCCGGGAGATCGGCCATGAGTACCTGGCGATCACCGACCACTCGGCGAGCCACGGTTTCGGTGACGCCGTCTCGGCCGAGCAGCTGCGCCGCCAGATCGAGCTCGTGCATCGCGCGAACGAGGAAATAGGCGGGATCGAGCTCCTCGCCGGCAGCGAGGTGAACATCCTGCCCGACGGGTCGCTGGACTACGAGGACGAGCTGCTCGCGCAGCTCGACTGGGTGATCGCGAGCGTCCACACCGCCTTCGGCATGGGCGAACAGGCGATGACGGAGCGTATGCTCGCCGCCGTTGAGCACCCTCTCGTGGACGCGATCGGGCATCCCACGGGCCGCCTGATCCAGCGCCGCCCCGCCTACGCGATCGACCGCGAGGCGGTGTTCGCAGCGGCCGCGCGCACACGCACGATGCTCGAGATCAACGCGAACCCCGACCGCCGCGACCTGTCGGAGATAGACGCTCGCGCGGCAGCCGCCGCGGGTGCTCCGCTGATAATCGACTCCGACGCGCACAGGCCACAGACTCTGGGCAACCTGCGCTGGGGGGTCGCGACGGCCCGCCGCGCCTGGCTCACGCGCGGGGACGTCCTCAACACGCGCTCATGGCCCGAGCTGCGCGCCCTCGGCAAGAAGCCGGGGAAGTAGACGCTCCACCACCAGCCTGTCGACGGCCCGGGGGCTGAACGGCTCGAGAGCCTCGAGCGCCCGCTCGGCGTAGCCGGGCGTGGGGTCGCGCAGCGCGGTGCGCATCCCTGCCTCGATGTCCGGGCCGACCAGCCGCGGGTCGAGCAGGCGTGCGATCGGCAGCGCCGCGTACGGACCGGGCGACGCGGTCGTGACGAGCATGCAGCCGTCCGCGAGCGCCTCGAGCTGCGCGGTCCCGTAGTCCTCGCGTCGCGGGGCACACACGAACAGCCGGGCGCGGCGCAGCAGAGCCCTGTAGTCCGCCGCGGGGAGCTTCCCCACCACCCGGATTCCCGGCTCGCGGCCCTTGAGCACCCCCGCATCGAGCAGGTCGGCCTCCCCCACCCCCGCGATGAGCAGCTCATCCCCGTCGTGTCCTGCGGCCCTGCGCAGCCGCCTCCAGGCTGCCAGCACGAGGTCTAGCCCCTTCTTGGACGGATTGGCCCCGTAGGTGACCGCGGCGATGTCCCTGACGCCCTGCCTCGTGCCCGATGGGGCAACGGGGATCGGGAGCACCAGCGTGCGCTGCTCGCGTCCAGGCGACCGCGGAGCCTCATCCATCGCCTGCGCGGTCAGCGGCAGCAGCAGCGGCGCCTGGGCAAGGCGCCTGCGCTCGAGCGGGCGCTGCCACAGACCGTGGCGCCCCGGCCGGTTGCCGCGCGAGCTCGCGTCGAAGCGGATCGCTCCCGCCCGCGGCCACAGCAGCGCCGCCGTCGTGCTCGAGTACAGCACCGCGCGGGGGCGCCCGTCCTTGAGCCGCTCGACTGCGGCGGTGCGGGCCGCGCGCGCCCACTGCAGGTCGGTGAGCATCATTGTGCGGACCTCCCTCGGGCGCCTGGCACGGGCGATCTCCACGCTCGCGCCGGCCCGCTCGAGGGTCTGCGCGAACTGGTCGTCCGCGCTGCGAAGGCCCTCCGTGGAACCGAGGGAGACGATCAGTACGTCGGGTGTGCGCTCGGAGCGCATCTCACGTGACTGCGCCGTTGACGCTCTCCGGGCGCGACGTGGTGAACCCGGGTGTGCGCACCAGCGACATCGGGCGAATCGGCGATGCGCGCTGCACGTAGAAGCATGCGCCGTCGCGCTCCTCGATCGCCGCGACCGCGGCGTCCTGCCGGCGCCAGGCGAGCGCCCAGATGATCGCGAAGCCCGCACCTATGCCGGGGATCTGGGGGGCGAGGAACGCGAGGCCGCCCGCCAGGACGGTGAACAGGAACAGCGGCCACAGCCGGTTGATGAGGATCGCGCTCGGATGGTGCTCTGGCAGTGTGGTCGTGGCCTTCGCACCCGCGAGCAGGCGGGCGATCGGCGGGCTCGTCTGCGCCCTGCGGCCCGCCCTGAGGCCGATGATCGTCGCGATCAGCCACCAGCCGACCGCTATCGGGACGAGCAGATGGTTCGATGAGGAGGCCGACGCGAGCACGCTGATCAGCGCCAGGGCCGTCGCGGCAGCCGCGCTGAGCAGCACCGTGCTCCTGAGGAAGTCGACGAACCGCACGTCGGTTAGAGAAGGGCCTCGAGCAGGCTGCGCACGCCCTCGGGGCCGTCCACCGTCGCATCGGCCTGCTCCGTCAGCTCCGGCGGGGCTTCGTCGGAGCTGACAGCCACGCAGACGGCTTCCTCGAGCTCGCCCGCGGCCACCAGCGAGCGCAGCCCGGCGAAGGCATCGAGATCCGTCGAGTCATCCCCCACATAGAGCGCGGCACGCGCCGGCCCGCCGCGCAGGAGCCTGGTGATCCCGATGCCCTTGTCCAGGGCGACGGGCGGGCGGACCTCCAGCACCTTGCGGCCCCAGTGCACGACGAAGCCCTCCTGGACGGCGAGGTCTGCGATTTCGGCGACGGCCCGCGAGGCGGCCTGCTCGTCGGGTGCCCCGCGCCAATGGAACGCCGCGATCGAGTCCTTGTCCTCGCTGCGCACACGCAGCCTCTCCTTGTCGATCGTGAAGACGCGCGCGACGAACTCCCTGACGCGCTCGGTCCATGCGAGCAGTTCCGGGTCCACCTCCGGGCTCCTGGTGCCCGGCCTGAGGAGCTCTCCGCCGTGGTTGCCGACATAGGCGAGGGTGCCGATCGCGACAATCTGCCGTGCGGTGCTGGCGCGCCGGCCGCTCACGCACCCGACGACGGCGTAGCGGCGCGAGATCTCGATGAGCAGCGTGCGGGTCGCCTCGGGCACCGTCGCGTCGGCGGCGTGCCTGACTATCGGCGCAAGCGTGCCGTCGATATCCAGCAGGATTGCGGAGCGCGCCGGGTTCGAGCGGATCTGCCCGAGCGCCTCCACGAGCGTCTCGGCGGGGGACACGCTGTCTAGTATGGCGCGCATTGTGGCCGGTTCGTCCGCACGTGCGCGTGGTTGCTGAGCTTCCGCCGGCCCGGCTCCTGCGGCTCGGGGTGATCGGGACGCTTGCAGGCGTTTTTAGCGGGCTGTTCGGCGTCGGGGGAGGCACCGTGATCGTGCCGCTGCTGATGCTGTGGCTCGGCTACGGCGAGCGCGCCGCGACCGCCACATCGCTCGCGGCGATCATCTTCATCGCGTCGTTCGCCGCCGCCGTGCAGGGCCTGTACGGCAACGTGAACGTCCTGGATGCGGTGCTGGTGGGCGTACCCGCCGTGGCAGGCGTGCTCGTAGGCACCTGGCTCCAGCAGCGCCTGAACGCGAGCGTGATCTCGCTGCTGTTCGCGGCGATCCTAGTGGCCAGCGCCGTCGAGCTGGTGATCCAGTGATCGGCGAGCTCGCGATAGGCCTGGGCGCGGGCATCATCGCGGGCCTGCTCGGGGTCGGCGGAGGCGTCCTGTTCGTGCCGGGCCTCGTCCTGTTCGCAGGGCTCAGCCAGCATCAGGCCGAGGCGACGTCCCTGCTCGCGATCGTCCCGGTGGCGATCATCGGGACCTACCGCCAGGATCGGTACGGCAACGTCAACCGCGCCGACGCGCTGGTGGTCGGACTGCTGTCGGTGGCCGGCGCCGCCGCGGGCGTGGCGCTGGCCAACGCGCTGACGGGAACGGCGCTACGAGACGCGTTCGCGTGCCTGATGGTGCTCGTCGCCCTCCAGCTGGTCCGGCGCGCGCTGCGCGAGGATCGCCGGGGGCGGCCAGAGCACGCTGGACAGGGCTAGCGCCCGGGTCCCGATGCACTAGACTCATCAGGCAATGGGACTCGACAACCCAATCCATATTGCTTTTCTCGTCGTGATCCTGCTTCTCGTGTTCGGCGCCAAGCGTCTTCCCGAGATGGGCCGTTCGCTCGGCGGAGGTATGCGGGAGTTCAAGGAGGGTCTCAGCGGTGAGGAGAAACAGCCGACGATCACTGCTGCTGCAGCACAGCCGCAGCAGGCTGTTCCCCCCGCCGCACAGGCTGCTGCTCCTGCCCCCGCGCCGGTCGAGAGCGCCCAGCAGGCCACGCCCACACCCCAGGCCTAGCGTCTGAACGCAGGCCCCGCGCGGCCGTGATGGCACGCGCCCGCATGGCTGCGCCCGACGGCCATCCGCAACTGCCCGCGGGCCCACAGCGGTGGGCGGGACGCCGGAAGCTCAGCCTGCCGGCGCAGGTGGGGCGAGCGTCGCCGGGCGCGCCTCGTGCTGCAGCGGCGCTCCGCAGTGCCAGCAGTAGCCCGCCCCGCGGCTGTGGACGGCGCCGCATGAGCGGCACTGCCCGTCGATACCCGCCTCGGCGTTGGCGAGCAGCCTCTGGAGCTCCCCGAGCTGCGCGTCGGCCTCCTGCAGTTCCGCGGCTTTGCGCGAGAGCACGTCGAGGCGATAGTGGTCGCGGATCGCCATCTCGTAGGCCAGGCCCCCGAGGTCCCACGTCAGCGCCGCGACCTTCTCGGCCACCTCCAGCCGCTTCCTGCGCAGCTCGGACATCGATCCGGGAGGGGCACCGAGACCTCCGACGGGAACCACCACGGCGCCCGTTGCCTGCGCCGCCGGGGCGGCGGATGCAACCACGCCCGAAGGGCCTGTGCTTCCGTTGACGGCACTCATGGGACCGCTATCGGCGCGGTACCGATTTTGTTGAGTTCTTCCTGGTGAGCCCGCCCTGTCGACGTGTCGATTTTCGACAGCGTGCTCGAGCTCAGTTTCTGCGGTTTCGGGGCAGCCACTTTCTTCGTTTCTTCAGCTTTTGCTTCGGCTTCTTCTTCTTTTTCTTCCTTCGAGCTCGAGGCGTTCGTCTTGCTCGAGGACGCTGCCGCTTTGGTGGCCGTGCCGGGTGTCGTGGCGGCCGCCGCCCCGGTGGCTGCTGTCCCCGCGGCCGCGCTGAGACCTTCGACCTTGATCACCTGCGGGCCCGACGGGGCCTTGCTCTGCGTAACCCAGTGGCCGACGAGCAGCCCCACGATCAGCGCGAGCAGCAGGACCGACAGGACGGCGAACAGCGGCGCGTAACGACGCAGCCACGCTGGCCCCGGTGCCGGTTCGATGTACTGCGCATTGGCGACGGGGGCGCCGACGGGAGCCGCGCTGACCTGTGGCTGCTCGCTGCTCAGCACGTCCAGGAATGCGAGCCTGACGGGCGAGCACGGCTGTCCGCATGAGAGGCAGTAGCGCTGGTCGGCGACGAGCGGCGCCCCGCAGCTGCTGCAGGTGGCGCTCTCGGACGGGACGGGGGCGAGGCTGCTCATTGTGCGTGGCTCGCGTTCGGGCGGCGCCTGGCGGTCGGGTGCGCCGGCGCGTGGCGGCGGCGCGAGTCCTTCGTGGCAGCCGGCGCGTTCAGGCTCGCAGCGGCGAGCTGGCTTTCGCGGCCGATCTTCGCGCTTTCCTGCTCGGTCGTCGCGCACGCAGAAGCGCTGACCGCGAGCGCACACGAGCCCACGGCCAGGAGAGCGCGGCGCATCCGCGTCTGCCGTCGAGCGGCGGCGCTCATCCGAACGCCCCGCGCACGTAGTCGCGTGTGCGGGCCGCGCGCGGGTCCTCGAACACGTCGTCGGCAGTCCCGTACTCCACCAGGTCGCCGAGGTACATGAATGCCACCTTGTCGCCGACGCGGTGGGCCTGCGCGAGGTTGTGCGTCACGATCACGACGGCCAGATCGCGGCGGAGCTCGCCGATCAGGTTCTCGATCACGCCCGTGGAGATCGGGTCGAGGGCGCTGCAGGGCTCGTCCATGAGGAGCACCTCGGGCCGCGGCGCTATCGCACGCGCGATGCAAAGACGCTGCTGCTGCCCACCCGACAGGCGCAGGGCCGGACGGCCGAGGTCGTCGCGCACCTCGTCATACAGGCCCGCCCGCTGGAGCGCGTCGATGACGAGCGGTTCGAGCTCGCGCCGGCCCGGCTTCTTGCGTCCCTGCTCGCGCAGCGCGAACGCCACGTTGTCGAAGATCGACATCGGGAACGGGTTGGGCTGCTGGAAGACCATCGCCACACGTGAGCGAAGATCGGTGTCGACGAGGTCGTGGATGTCCTCGCCGTCCAGCAGGATCTCACCGCTTCGCGAGGCGCTCGCGGTGATCTCCGTGAGCCGGTTGAGCGTGCGCAGGAGCGTCGTCTTGCCGCACCCCGAGGGACCGATGAGCGCCAGCACCTCGCCCTGGTGGATCGACAGCGAGACCGACCGCACGGCCTCCTTGCCCGCGTAGGAGACTCCGACGTCCTTCAGCGTGAGGCGCTCGGGCCCGGCCACGGACGGTGCGCGCCTGACAGCCTCGCGCTCGCTCTGTGGCCGCACGGGCGTCGGCTGGCGGTCGACGACGATCGTCCGCACCGGCGGCACCTGCGCGCCGGCAGGCTGAGCGGGCGCCGGGTCGGCGCCGGGTCGGGTTTGCTGAGGTTCCTGGTTGCCGTACATGGCGAAGCGGGGCGGGTCGAGAACCGTCTCGTCAGGACTCATCGGACACTTTCTCAATCGTATGCACTTTGACTACCGGTTCACTGAGATTAGCGAGTTTTTGCGTTCTTGTGAAGACGCAACCTGCGCCTGCGCCGAGCATGATCAGACCGCCGCGCCGGCGACCGCGATACCGGTGGAATCCGTCTGGCTGCGCCCTATGCGGCTCACCGCGAGGTTGAGCAGCACGACGAAGACGAGCAGCACGAACGCCGCCGCATAGGCCTTCTGCGGCGCCTCCCCTTCGCCGGCGGGCGAGTTGCCGTAGACATAGGTCGTGAGCGCCGAGCCTGTGCCCCTCAACAGGCTGACGACGGGAACCGAGCCCTGGGTTTCGATGCGGGGGGTGCCGCCGGCGAGCAGCAGCACGATCGCGGTGTCCCCGATGATCCGGCTCATGCCGAGCGTGACGCCCGTCGCGACGTTCGAGCGCACGCTCGGCAGAAGCACCCTGCGGATCGTCGTGATGCGCGTCTTGCCGAGCGCGAAGGCTGCCTCACGCATGTGACCCGGGACCGCCTGCATCCCGTCTCTCGTCGCGGCGAACACGGGCGGGAGCGCCAGCAGCGACATCATGATCCCGGCGGCTATGAACGACTGGCCGTACACCCCTCCGCCTTCGGCGGTGAAGGAGAAGGGAGCGAACAGCCCGAGCTGGAACACCGAGAGCCCGAACAGCGCGATCACGATGTCGGGTGTGCCCGCGACGACCTCGATGCACGACTCGACGACCCGCGCCAGCCAGCTGGGCCTCCCGTACTCGGCGATCCACACCGCGCTCGCGACCGCGAGGGGGAGCGCGACCGCGATCCCGATCACGGTCAGCAGCGCGGTTCCGAGAAGCGGGTCCAGGAACCCGCCGGAGCCGGCCTGGTTGGCGCTGACCTGCGGGCGGCTGAAGAGCAGCGCGGGACGCAGGTACTGGATGCCGCGCACACCCATGTAGACGACGATCGCTCCGGCGATCAGGCACAGGCCGATACCGGCGATCCAGGCGCACGCGAGCATCAGCCTGTCACCCCAGCGCCAGCTTCCCGGCGACGAGCGCCGCCCGCGTCCGCTGGACGGGATCGAGGGGGGCGCGCTGGGCGTGAGCGTGCTCATCCGCGTGTCTGGTACTTGCGTAGCGGGAGCTTGATGAGATACCCGGCGACGGACAGGACGAACGCCGAGAACAGCAGCAGGAGCGCGAACGCGTAGACGGCGGCCCTGAGCGGCGGCGCGCCGATGCCCTCGTGGTAGTCGACGATCGCGGATGCGAGCGTCCGCAGCGGCTCGAACAGGAACACGATCCCGTCGATCGGCTTGGGCGAGAACGACTTCCCGCCCGAGACCATCTGGATCATGATCGCCTCCCCGAGGGCGCGCGCGGTCGCGAGCACGGCGGCGGCGACGATCGCCGGCCGGATCGCCCGCAGCGTGACGGCGCGCACGGCGCGAAGGGGGTTCAGCCCGAGGGCGATCGCACCCTCCCTCCAGGAGGGCGGCACCGCGATCAGCGCCTCACAGATCAGCGCGATCATGATCGGGGTGATCATCAGGGTGAGGATCAGCGAGGCGACCCCGACGCCCCCGCCCGTGAGCTGCACGACGTTCTGGACCGATTCCTTCTCGCCGGGGCTGATGATGTGGTTGCCGACGAACGGCACGATCACGAGGATCCCGATCAGCCCGTAGATGACCGAGGGCACCGACGCCAGGAGCCTTACGACCGGTATCACGATCCTGCGCAGGCGCTCGGGTGCCAGCTCGACGATGAAGACCGAGGAGAGCACCGCGACGATCACGCCGAGGACGACCGCGATGGTGCTCGTCAGCAGGGTGCCGTAGATGAACGGCCAGGCACGCAGATGAAAGACGGCCGCCGGTGCGTTGGCCCCGGCGGCCGTCATGTTCGCGATCTGTACTTCGAGACTTCCGCCGGGCCCGAGCCAGCTGATCCCGTTGTGCTCGAAGATCGGCCACGCACGCACGGCGACGAAGCCGACCATCGCCAGGACGCCGATGCAGATCAGCAAGGAAACCGCGCCGAGCGTACGCTCGGCGCGGTTGTCAGGCCATGGCTTGCGAAGGCGCTCAAGCACGCTCTCAGCCGATCGGGATCCACTGGCTCGAGATGATCTTCTTCGCCGCAGCGGATGAGTCGATCCAGCCTATGAACGCCGAGGCTGCACCCTTCGCGAGGCCCTTCGTGACCTCGTAGAAGTGGGCCACGCCGGCGTATGCACCGGAGTTGGCCGTCGCTTTGTTGCAAGCGACGCCGTTGAACGAGACGTCGTTCACGCCGCCGAGCTCGACCTGGTAGTTCGAGAGGAAGCCGATCGAGTTCGGGTCGCTCTCGACCTGCTGCTTCATCAGACCCTCGGTCGACTCTTCGGTCGCGCTGCTCTCAACGCTCTTGCCTTCGAGCAGGAGCGTCTTGAAGCTCGTCAGCACACCGGCCACCGACGTGCGGGTGATGACGTCGATGTTTCCGGTCGCGGTCGCTCCCGGCACGGCGCTCCACGTCTTGACCTTGCCGGTGAAGATCGCGGTCAGCTGGCTCTGGGTGAGGTTCGAGAGCGTGTTGGACTTGTTGGTGACGGTGCAGATCGCGTACTTCGCGACCGGGTAGAAGTCCAGGCCGAGGCCTTTGTCGCTGGCGATCGGGTCACGGGAGACGTCAGCGATGCTGACGCGGCCGGCGGCGACGTCGTTGATGCCGACCTGGGCGCCGCCCTGGGTGATCTTGAACTTGATCTTGCCGGGGTGGAGCTTGACGTACTTCGCGGCGAGCAGCGACACGAGCGGGTATGACGCTGTCGCGCCACTGATTGTGACCAGGGAGGTCGCGCTCGCAGCCGCGGGCGCCGCGACGCCGAGCACGGCGGCCACCGTGACGGCTGCGGAAAGACGGCGGATTCGATGCATTTGGATGGGACTCCGTTTCGGGTCTAGGTGCCATTCCGTGACACCTCGATTTACAAGAATTTGACAGTCGGATGACGAAAAATTAGCATAAGCCGTATCAATTCGATAATGCTTAGCTGCTAAGTGGGGAACGGACCGGAACAATCGCCCCCGCCAACGGTTACAAGCGAGCGATGTCCGACATCCCACCCAACACACCAGGCACCACCGAGTTGCCCTCCGGCGAGGATAATGCCCCCGCCAACCCGCCTGCGCCGGCGGACGGGGGGCAGGGCTCGTCCCAGCGCGCCTGGGCGCCGTCGCCGCGCGTGACCGCGGTGCTCGCAGCCGCGATGCTCGCGGTCGGGGTGGCGGTCGGCGCGGCGATAGGGCCAGCGCCCACCGCGTCGTTCGCGGGCGCGTCGGCCGAGATCCCGCTCCTGCTGCACTCGATCATCGCCTCCTCCCGCCCGGCTGCACCGGAGGCGGGCGCCGCCGCCGAAACGCCCGCGAGCGCTGAACCCGAAGTCGCCGGCAGGCACCGGCGCAAACGCAGACATGCGGCTGGCGAAACGGCATCTGCCTCGGAATCGGCCAACGCCACCTCGAGCGAAGAAGGGTCTGGCTCGAGCACCTCCAACTCGACGGGCTCCACGAAGACCAAGACGAGCGCGCTGCCCGCGATCACGAAGGTCTGGGTCGTCGAGCTGAACGGCGGCGGATTCGAAGAAGCCCTGGCCGCCCCGACCTCCGCCTCCTACATAGACAGCCAGGCGATCCCTTCCGGCTCGTTCCTGCACACATGGTCGGGGCTGTCGGCAACCGCGTTTGCCACCGACGCAGCGCTGATCTCGACCACGGAACCGCAGAGCGTCCAGAGCATCCGCCAGCCGCCCTGCCCCGAAGGCGCCGCCGGCACGGCATGCGCGGCCGGGACGCCGGGCGCGATCAGCACCGCCGACTCGTTCCTGCAGCACACCCTGCCGACCATCACCTCGTCCGCCGCGTACCGCACGAGCGGCCTGATCGTGGTCACGTTCGGGACGATCGCCGCCGGTGAATCGAGCGAACTGCCGGCGGGATCGACGACGGCGACGCTCACCTCCCAGCCGCCCGCCGGCGCGCTGCTGATCTCGCCGTTCGTGGCGAAGGGCGCCCGGCCGACGACCACCTTCAACCCGTCTTCACCGAGGCAGAGCCTGGAAGCGCTTCTGCATCGATGATCAACCCAGCAACCACAGAACGGAGACAACAGTTGCACGCTTCACATACAGCCCACCGCACCACCGCACGGTGGCTCGCCGCATTCGTGGGCTCGCTCGCCCTGCTGCTCGCGATGCCCGCCCTGAGCCACGCCGAATCGAACCCCAACAACTACTCATGCCTCGGTCACATCAAGCGCGGCCAGCCGGAACCGGGCAGCGAAGAACAGCAGGTCCAGTACAGCTTCTACTGCGACGGCCCGATCACCGGCTACCAGCTGCAGGCACAGATCCCGGTGACGGGCATCGAGGGAGCGCCGCTGGTCACGAGCAACTCGACCGGCGCGGCCCTGACGGACACGTTCTCGTGCTCGGGCGAAGTGCCCGGATACGCGCTGAACTGCGTCGGCCTGGCCAAATCCGGCTACGAGACGATCACGGGGCAGTTCGCGATCGGAACGAAGCTCTGCAAGGAGCCGCGCGTTGACCCGCTGCTGACCGTGACCTACGCATATCTTGAAAAGGGCGTGGTCACGCAGGCGATCTCAGGTCCCTTCGACCTCGGCCGGCCCAACGGCTGCAAGCCCGACTCCCACTCAGGCAGCACGAGGCTGAACCCCAAACCGCTCGCCGTGGGGAAGAAGAAGAGCAAGTCCCACAAGAGCGCCAAGAAGGCCAGGAAGTCAGCTCACAGGGCAAGCCGCCGCTAGGCAGGCCCGCACGCCCGGGGGGCGGCGCACGCCGTCCCCCGGAGCGCTCGCCCGACGTGCCGGGCGCGCTCCCTGCTCAGAGCAGGCTGGTGGTCATCCTTTCGACCTCGGCGATCGACGTCAGGCCCTCGCGGACCTTCTGAAAACCGTCGTCGCGCAGGCGCAGCATCCCTTCCTCGATGCTCACGGCGACCATGTCGTCCACGGAGCGGCGTTCCAGGATCATGGCCCGCACGCGTTCGCTGAGCGACATCACCTCATAGATCCCCAGACGGCCGCGGTAACCGGTGCCGCCGCAGCGCGAGCATCCGACGGGCTCATGCGGGACCGCGTCCGCGAGACCGTATTCCTCTAGCACCGACGCGGCGACCTTCTGCGGCCGCTTGCAGTGCTTGCAGAGCATGCGAACGAGCCGCTGGGCGACGATGCAGTCGACGGCGGAGGAGACCAGGAACGGCTCGATGCCCATGTCGATGAGCCGTCCCAGCGCCGCGGGAGCATCGCGGGTATGGAGGGTGGAGAGGACCAGGTGGCCCGTCAACGCCGCCTCGATCGCGATGTGCGCCGTGTCGCGGTCGCGGATCTCCCCGACCATGATCACGTCCGGGTCCGCTCTCAGCATCGAGCGCAGCGCGACGTCGAACGTCACGCCCGCCTTAGGCGCGATCTGCATCTGCTTGATGCCTGCGATGCGCTTCTCGACGGGATCCTCGACCGTGATGATGCTCCGCTCACCGTCGTTCAGGGCGTTGAGCGCCGCATACAGCGTCGTCGACTTCCCCGACCCGGTCGGCCCGGTGACCAGGACCGCGCCGTTGGGGCGGTTGATCGCCTGCTCGAAACGTTCCTTCTCGCCCTCCTGCATCCCGAGCGAGTCCAGGCCGCCGACGACGGCCCCCTTGTCCAGGATGCGCAGGACGACCCCCTCGCCGTTGACCAGTGGCAGCGTCACGACGCGGATGTCGACACGGCGGCCGTCGAGCTGGAGCGCGAACCGTCCGTCCTGGGGCACGCGCTTCTCCGAGATGTCGAGGTCGGCCATGATCTTGATGCGCGACACGACACCCTGGGCCATCTTCTTCTTCACCGTCGCGGCGGGAGCGAGTACGCCGTCGACACGGAACAGCACCCGCGTGTCGCCCTCCTCGGGGTTCACGTGGATATCTGAGGCGCCATGCTCCACCGCCTGTGCCACGAGCGAGTGGACGAGCTTGATCACGGGCGCGTCGGCGTCTGCGTCGCCCAGCTGCACGTCGTTGGTGGCGTCCTCCTCCTCCTCGACGATGTCCTCGATCGAGTCCTCCATCCGCACGAGACGCGCGAGCAGCAGGTTGAGGTCCTCGACCGACGCCGCCGCTGGCCTGATGCGACGCCCGGTCATCATGCCGATGTCGTCGATCGTCAGGACGTTCGTGGGGCTGGCCATGGCGACGAGCAGCGAACCGTCGGCCGTGAAGCCGACCGGGACCGCCTGGTAGCGCTTTGCAGTCTCGGCGCTGATGAGGTTCACCGCGCCCATGTCCAGGTCGTAGATCGTGAGGTCGACGTAGTCCAGACCGAAGCGCTCGGCCACCACGCGGGCCAGCTGATCGTGGCGCAGGATGCCGCGCTCAACGAGGACCATCCCCGTCGGGCGGCCCTGGGCGCGCGCCGCCGCTACCGCCTCTTCGATCGTCTCGTGGTCGGCCAGCCCGAGGTCGACGACCACTTCTCCGATCATCCGCGTCGAGCGACCCGGATGGCGCGGCGGGTGAAGACCCTGTTCGATGAGAGGGGCGTCCGGGTCGGGGCTCGCCTGCTCGACCGTCTCCAGGGGCGCCTGATCGGTGTCCCGGGGCGGTGGTGAGGCTGCGGCGGGCAGCACCGGACCGCCGGCAACCGGCTCGGAGGCGGCGATCGGCGTCACGGTGTCAGCCATCACAGACACCCATCGGCATCTGGGCGGGCGGTCTTGACCTTCCGCGGGCCCGCTCGGCGGGCCGGAGACGTCAGCCGGCGCCGGCCAGCGGTCCGCGCTCGAGCGCGCCCTTCACCTGCGCATCGAGTGCGTTCAGCCGGTAGAGCGCGGCGGCCTCCGGCGAGGCGAACCGTCGGCCGGACGGCGCATCGGGGCCGTGGTGCATCAGCACGCAGTGCTCAAGGGCCATCCGGCGCTCGGAGTCGAGCGATGCGGGCGCGTGCTCGGCGATCAAACGGAGCCCGAGCTCTATGTGTCCGAGCATCGCCCCCTCGCGGCTCAGCTGGATCTCCGCGCCGTAGCTGAACTCGCGGGTCTTGCCGAGATCGTGCAGTATCGCCGCCGTGATCATCAGGTCCCGGTCAAGGCGCGGGTGAAGGACACAGAGCTCCAGAACCAGCGTGGCCACCGCGACGGTGTGCTCGAGCAGGCCGCCGAGATACGCGTGATGGATGATGCCCGGACGCGCCGCGCCGGTGGAAGCGGGGATGCAGCAAGGCGCGCGCCGGATCTGCTCGCGCAGGGAGGCGTCGTCGAGGATCGCCTGCAGCAGTCCCCTGAGCCCGGGGTCGTACACCTCGCACGCGAGGTGCTCCAGGAAGCCGTCGAGCTCGTCGAGGTCCCTGTAGGCAACCGGGAGGAAGCTCGCGGGATCTGCGTCGGCGCCCTGAGCGCGGGCGATATGGGAGAGAGCGACCTGCAGCTCGTCGCGAAAGCGCTCCACACGCCCGCGCACACGCACCAGGTCGCCGCGATCGAACGTCCCGGCGAGCAGGTCGGCGTCGCGGAAGGCACGGGCGCGGATCGTGCCGGTGCTGTCGCGAAGCTCGACGGTCAGGTATGGCGTGCCGGCACGCGATATCTGACGTTCCTTGCGCGTGCACGCGAACACGCCCTCGAGGACGTCCTCGGCGCGCAGCGTCGCGATCCGCTGCACCTCGTTCGGGTCGCCCGCTGTGGGGTCGTGCATGGTTGCGGCCATAGCCCCATGATGTACGGTGGTTCGGATGCAGCCGCTCACATGGGACCGCCGTCCGGATGGGCTCAGAGCGCCCGCGATGATCTGCGCATTCCGGGGCTGGAACGACGCCGGGGAGGCCGCGTCCAGCGCGGTGTCGTTCCTCGCCGACTCGCTCGGCGCGCGACGGTTCGCGAGCCTTGACTCGGAGGAGTTCTACGACTTCCAGGCGAACCGGCCGACGATTCGCCTCGACCCATCCGACCGGCGCGAGATCGAGTGGCCGACGGTCGAGATCAGCGAGGCGCGGGCACCGCGCGCGCCCAGGGACCTCGTGCTCGTGCAGGGTGTCGAGCCGTCGATGCGCTGGCGCTCCTTCAGCACGCACATCGTCGATCTGGCAGAGGCCCTCGGCGTGCAGGTCGTCGTATCGCTCGGCTCGCTGCTCGGCGATGTGCCCCACACCCGGCCCGTCGCGATGACGGGGCACGCATCGGACCCGGCGCTGCTCGAGCGCCTCGGGCTCCCCTCGACCCGGTATGAGGGACCCACGGGGATCGTCGGCGTGGTGCACGCCGCCTGCGCCGAGGCAGGGCTGCCGGCCGCGAGCCTGTGGGCCGCAGTCCCGCACTACGTGGCCTCGGCGAGCAACCCGAAGGCGGCGCTCGCGCTGCTGCGCAGGGTCGAAGGGCTCGTCGGTGTGTCCGTCGACGTCTCCGAACTGGAGGCCGCCACCGCGGACTACGAGCGTCAGGTGGGCCTGGCGGTTCAGAGCGACGCCGACATACAGGCGTTCGTCGAGCGCCTGGAGCAGGCAGCGGACAGCGAAGAGCACCCGGACGAGGGCGATGTCACCTCGGGTGACGTCCTCGCGCGCGAATTCCAGCGCTTCCTGCGCCAGCGGGGCCCCGAGGGCCGGTAGGCCTACCTCTCGGCCGCCGGGCAGACGATCCGGTAGTCGCAGATCGAGCAGGCGGCCCGCGACGGGGTGGGCTCGAACGCCTGCGCGAGGATTCCCTCCCCCACCTCAAGGACGATGTCGGTCACCCGCTGGGCGTCGCCTTCGGCGCGGGGCACCGGCAGCTTGACGTCGTCCAGCACGTAGTAGTAGGCCTGACGGGAGGAGTCGAGCCCCCACGCTTCGCGGGCGGCGAGCGCGTACAGCGAGAGCTGCACGTCGCCCTGGAGCTGGTCGGCCGTCTTCGCCCGTGATGTCTTGTAGTCGATGAGCTCATACGTCTCCCCGGACCCCTCGCCGAGCCTGTCGACGCGATCCACGCGTCCGCGCAGGTGGTGTGGGCCGAGCCGGAACGAGAACGGGCGCTCGAACCAGACGGGCTCGGAGGCCTCCTCGCCGAGCCTGGCGTGGTAGCGCGTCAGCGCCGCTCTGGCCTTCTCGAGCAGCTCGGCCTCGTACTCTCCGTCGCCCAGGGCGCTCCTGCGCCAGCCGGCGTCGAGCAGCTCGAGCATCTGATCGAGCGTGCCCGCCTGTTCGGCGTGATAGCGCTCGAGCACCTGATGAACGACGATCCCGAACCGTTGGTGGACGGTCTGCTCACTCGGGATCCGCAGGACGCGCGCGAACTTGTAGCGCAGGGGACAGCCGCGATAGGTCTCGATGTCCGAAGCGGACAGTGCGAGACCCACACCCTTGCGGGGCAGGAAGGGGCCGAGCGAGCGCTCCTCGCGCGGAACGATCGCCTGGGCGCGCGCCTGCTCGCCGCAGTCGGCATCGAGCAGGGCCTCGTCGAGGGTCGATGTCTGCAGGATCTCACGCTGCATCGGCGTGGCGGCCGCGAGCAGCCGCACGTTGATATCCGCCAGCGCCTCGGCGACGCTCTGCCCCTCGGGGCGCTGGACGAGCGCCGAGAGCTTGAGCAGCTCCAGGTAGCGCACGACGCCGTGCGAGATGTCCAGGTCGGTGTCCAGGCGCAGCTCGCCCAGGCGCCCGCCGATTCGGGTGACGCCGTCGAGCACCTCTTCGCGAAGCATGCCGAGCGTCCGCTCGAGTCCCTCGGCGGGCTCTGAGTCCGTCCTCTGCGGGCCGGCCCCTAGCTCGGCCGCGGGAACGATCGCCTCAAGGTACTGGGCCAGGTCCGCGGTCGTGGCGGAGGGTGCACCGCGAACATAATCGGCGCCCAGGGCCTGCAGCGCCTGCAGGCTGGCTCGCTGCTGAGCGGAGTCCGCGGGCGCGAGCAGGCCGGCGGGACGCGCGGCGATGCGCTCGATCAGACGCGCGAGGAACGCATCGGGCGCGAGCGCCTTGAGCTCCACTGCCGCCTCGCGATGGATCTCGACGAACCTCGCGATCCTGTCGCGGGCCTCGGGAGGAACGGTCGGCGACTCCGTCGCCGCTGCCAGCCCTACGACCAGGTCCAGCTTGCGCCGACGGGCCACCTGGATGACGCGCGCGAGGTCGACCTGGCGCAGCTCGATCGGCGGCCGCGCGAGCGCTCTGACGACCGCCGAGGCGTCCTGGGGATCCACGAGCAGTCTCATCCACGCGAGGACATCGCGGACCTCGGCGCGTTGCAGGAACTCGACCCCCGCCTCCGCGACCGGCGAGCCTTCCGGCGGCACGGTGGCGATCTTTGAGGACACACGGCAAGGATACGCGGTGCCCGACCCCAGCCGGGCTACGCTCTCTGTGTGGAGATCATCGATTGGGCGACCGCGCAGAGGATCGGCGAGATGATCGCCGGATCCCCTCCGCGCGGGGGTGTCAGCGCCGCGGCCGTCGAGCCGCTCGCGCGCGACTTCGCCTCGCGCGTGAGCGAGTACAGCGGCCTTGAGAACCCGACGGACCTCCCGCCGCTGGAGGCCGTCGACAGGCCCGCGTGGATCGCAGCGAACCTGCGGAGCATGCGGCCCATGCTCGCGCCGCTGACGGAGCGCATGGACACCGATTCGGGCCCGCTGAAGGGCCCGCTCGGAGCTGCCTCGGGCCTGATGCTCGGAGCTCAGGTCGGCGCGCTGACCGGGATGCTCTCCCAGCGCGTGCTGGGGCAGTACGACCTGGCGTTGCTGGACGCCTCGACGCAGCCGCGGCTGCTGCTGCTCGCACCCAACCTCGCCCAGGCCGCCCAGAACCTCGGCGTCGATCGTGACGAGCTCGTCACGTGGGTGACGATCCACGAGATCACGCACGCGGTGCAGTTCACGGGCGCCCCGTGGCTGCGCGAACACCTCGGCGGGATGATCAAGGAGCTGATCGATGGCATGCAGGTCTCGATGGGATCCCGGCCCCAGCAGGGCCTGCGCATGCCGAAACTGCCGAAACTGCCCGACCTGTCGGAGCTGCGGGAGATGGCCGCACGCGCAGGGGGCGGACAGCTGCTGCGGCTCACGCTCGGTGAGGACCGCTGGTCCCTCGTCGAGCGCATGCAGTCCGCGATGTCGCTCATCGAGGGGCACGCCGAGCACGTGATGGACGCCGTCGGCGAGGAGGTCCTGCCATCGCTGCCGGTCCTGCGCACGGCGATGAACCGCCGGCGCTCGCAGAAAGGCCTGCCGTGGAAGGTCCTCGAGCGTCTGATGGGCCTTGAGATGAAGATGCGCCAGTACGAGGTGGGCCGGCGCTTCTGCGATGAGATAGTCCGTGAGGGCGGCTCCGAGACACTGGCGCTCGCATGGCGCGGACCCGAGTCCCTTCCCAGCGCCGCCGAGCTCGAGCTCCCGGCCCTCTGGCTCGCCCGCATCGCGGCGTAGCAAAGAATCTCCTCGACGGAGGGAGTCACCGCGAAAGGACGAACATATGTTCGTCTGTACGTGTAGACTCCAGTGCCCGCGCCAGATCTGTCGTCCGAACGCGCGTTCCGCTTGTTACAAGCTCAGCGGTCGACAAGCCACGTGGTTACAGGCTTTTCACGGGATGGTAGGATCACGGTGTAACGATCTTCTCCCAGCGGGTTACAAACAGGTGTTCGGGTGTTGAGTTCCAGCGCCTGGCCTCCCAAAGATCCCAAGCCACCCGCTCCCCGCAACCGGCGGGGAAGAAAGACGAGACTTCAAATGCCCACGGCAAACACCAAAGCCCCCAAAGCGACTAAAGCCCGCGCGAAAGCAGGCGCCGCCAAACCGGCAGCCGCCAAAGCCGGCCGCACTCAGGCTAAAAGGCCGCAGGCCAAAGCGACGCAGGCCCGCACCACGAGCTCCCGCACCAACCACCAGGCCTCCTCGACGTTCCAGCAGGCGCAGAGCGCGACCCGCGACACGGCAGGCGCCGTGGGAGAGTACGCCGAGCGCGCCGTCCTGATCCCGGTCGGAGCCGCGCTGATCGCACGCGAAAGGGTCGCCTCGACCGTCAGCGACACGCTGTCGACCTACTCGTCGACCACGAAGACCCAGGCTCAGCTGCGCAAATTCGAGCGTCGCGGCGCCACGGCCCGCAACCGCCTCGAGCGTGAGGTCCGCAAAGCACGCGTCCGCGTCGAGCGTGAACTGCGTCAGCGCCGCCGCACGATCGAGAGCACCGTCAGCGACCTCGACGAGCGCCGCGAGGCGATCGCCAAGAACGGCACCGAGATCGCCGGCAAGGTCCCAGAGCTCGCGAACCGGGTGCAGGAGCGCATCCTCACACTGGTCTAGTCAACAACTTCACCCGCCCGGACCTGGAGAGGGACCGGACAGCGGGAAAGTCTGCCGGCCTCATATCCCGCCGGCAGTAGTAGCACCCTCTCCTCCCTCGACCCGCGGGCGGCCCCCACCGCCCGCGGGTCACTTTAACGGCCCGTCGGCATGGGTGTGCGGGCATGCACCCGCGGGTTTGGCACAATGGGGGCCGTGGCCGACAAGGACCAGATCCTCAGGGCGCTCGAGGTCGTCATCGACCCTGAGCTGCACCGCTCGATCGTCGAGCTCGACATGGTGCGTTCCATCGACCTCAGCGCCAACGGCGTGGTCGATGTCACCGTTTCTCTGACGACGCCCGGCTGCCCCATCAAGGGGCACTTCCAGACCTCCGTGGCGAGCGCCGTCTCCGCCCTCGAGGGCGTCACCCACGTGAACGTCTACTTCGACGTGCTCACGGACGAGCAGAAGGCGGGCCTCCAGCAGAAGCTCGGCCGCGGAAGCCTCCCCGCCGGCTCGCTCGCCCAGGTCGCGAACGTCCTGTGCATCGGCTCGGGCAAGGGCGGCGTCGGCAAGTCGACGATGACCGCGAACCTCGCAGCCGCGCTCGCGGCGGAAGGCAAGCGCGTGGGCGTGCTCGACGCCGACGTGTGGGGATACTCGATCCCGCGCATGTACGGGCTCGGCGCCACCCGCCCCGACGTCTCGGGGGAGCGGAAGATCATCCCGCTCGCCGCCCACGGGGTGAAGGTAATGTCGATCGGGTTCTTCGTGGACGAAGACAGCGCCGTCGTCTGGCGCGGCCCGATGCTCCACAAGGCTCTGACCCAGTTCCTTCAGGACGTCGAATGGGGAGCGCTCGACTACCTCCTCGTCGACCTGCCCCCCGGCACCGGCGACGTGTCGATGACGCTCGCCCAGCTGCTGCCGCAGGCGCAGTTCGTGATCGTCACCACGCCGCAGCCGACGGCTCAGAAGGTCGCACGCCGCTCAGCCCAGATGGCACACAAGGTCGACCTCGAGATCGGCGGCGTGATCGAGAACATGTCGAGCTTCACGACCCCCTCGGGCGAGCGTTTCACCATCTTCGGAGAGGGCGGCGGGCAGGACCTGGCCGACGAGCTCGACGTCCCGCTGCTCGGCAAGGTGCCGCTCACGATGCCTCTCAGAGAGCAGTCCGACAGCGGCCTGCCGCTCGTGATCGAGAACCCCGACGACCCTGCATCGCAGGCGATCCGCCAGGTCGCCCGAGGCCTGATCGCGATGGCCCCGATGCCCCTGCCGGTTCTGCCCCTCGTGGAGGTGGCTCCCACGGCCGGCCCTCCCGCGGAGAACCTGAAACCCGTGGGCATGTCGCTCCCGATGGCCTGAAGCGCGGGCCATCCCGCCACGCGACATGCCCCGACCCACACGCGGGCGATCGCCCGCGGCGGGCAGGACGCGCCCCGCGTCCCGCGTATACGGTGCTTGACAAGCGCGACCCAGCTGGGAGGATCGTTTCAGAATGTCACTTAAGGACGAGCAGGACCTGAAGGAGCAGAGCGACGAGCAGGCCCCCGAGGCGCAGAACGGCGCAGTCGAATTCGACGAACGCAGAGCGAAGATGGAACGCCTGCGAGCCGACGGGATCGACCCATACCCGCCGGTCAGCCTCCCCGACCGGACGCTGATCAAGGACGTGATCGCGGCACATGACCCGTCGACCCTCGAGCCCGGCGAGCACCCCGATCACACCTACCGCATCGCCGGTCGTCTGATCTCAAGACGCGGACACGGCAAGACCGCGTTCCTGGATGTGCGCGACCTGTCCGGGACGATCCAGGTCGTGGTGCGCTACGACGCGATGCGGGAGGAGGACTTCAACCACATCCTCGGCCTGGACATCGGCGACATCGTCACGATCCTCGGGAGCGTCTACGTAACCCAGCGCGGACAGCTCGCGCTCGCGGTGCTCGAGTGCACCCTGCTGACGAAGGCGCTGCGCCCGCCGCCGGACAAGCACCACGGCCTCGGTGACACCGGGACCCGCTACCGCTATCGCGAGCTCGACCTGATCGCCAACGAGGAGACACGCGATCTGTTCGTAACCCGCGCGAGGATCATCGCGGCGATCCGCGAGTGGCTGAATGAACGCAACTTCGTCGAGGTTGAAACACCGGCTCTCCAGTCACTCGCCGGCGGCGCCGGCTCCCGGCCGTTCACCACCCACCACAACGCGCTCGACCGAGACCTGTATCTGCGCATCTCCGTCGAGCTCTTCCTGAACCGCTGCATCGTGGGCGGGCTCGAGAACGTCTACGACATGGGCAAGGTGTTCCGCAACGAGGGCATCTCGCCCAAGCACAGCCCAGAGTTCACGATCATCGAGTTCATGATGGCCTACGCCGACTACAACGACGTCGCGACCGCCACGGAAGAGATGTTCAGGGACGTCGCCCAGCGCGCACTCGGAAGGACCGTGATCAAAAGGAACGGCGAAGAGATCGACCTCGCCAAGCCGTGGAAGCGGATCACCATGAGGGAGGCGATCCTCGAGGCGACCGGGCTGGACTTCATGGAGTCCTCGCGGGACGAGCTCGCGCAGGCGCTCCCCGAGCCCGTGGACCCGGACGCGACCTGGGCGGAGGTGGTGGCGGACATCTACTCGACGCTGATCGAGCCGAACATCAACCAGCCGACCCACGTGTTCGACTTCCCCCTGGAGCCGTTCCCGATCACCAAGCGCCACTCGGTGCACCCCGAGTTGGGTGAGCATTTCGACGCCGTCATCGGCGGCATCGAGCTCGTGAGCGGCGACACCGAGCTGAACGACCCTGTCGACCAGTGGCAGCGCTTCGTGGACCAGCGCAAGCGGCGCCTGATCGACGACGCCGATGTGCCCCATCCCAACGACGAGGAGTACGCACGCGCGATCGAGTACGGGTACTCCCCGACCGCGGGCGGCGGAATGGGCGTCGACCGCCTGGTGATGATCCTCACCGAACGCGACACGCTGCGTGAGGTCATCCCATTCCCGATCGTGAGGGACCTGCGATGAGCTCCAAGCTCGGCCTGGACCCGGCCGTGATCGCGGAGTGCCGGCAGGCGGCGAGGCAGATCGCCGACCAGGTCTCCGAGCGCATCGCCGGACACACGTCGGTCTCGGTGGAGCGAACGGTAACGAGGCTGCTCGGCGTGGACGGCGCCGACGCGCTGGAAGCGCCGCTGCCGAACGTGCTCGTCGACCACGTGCACGCCGCCGGAGCGCTCGAGCGCGGCATCGCGTACTGGCTCGGCAACGCGATGATCCAGACAGGACGCTCGCCCCAGGAGATCGCGCAGGCCGTGAGCGCGGGCGAGCTCGATCTGATGGCGCTCGAGCAGGCACCCGCGGCGGCGATCCGCGAGCGCGTCACCGAGGAGTGCAGCGCCCGCCTCGGCGAGATCTCACGGCGCTTTGAGGAGCGCCGCGAACGCCGCGACGAGCTCGGCTCCGGCGCGGCTCCGCTGCGCTACGTTCTGACCGCGACGGGCAACGTCTACGAGGACGTGGTCCACGCAAGGGCGGTCGCCCATGCGGGCGGCGACATCATCGCCGTGATCCGCTCGACCGCGCAGAGCCTGCTCGACTACGTGCCCTACGGGCCCACGACCGAGGGCTACGGCGGCACGTTCGCGACACAGGCGAACTTCCGCATCATGCGCGAGGCGATGGACGAGTGGTCCCAGGAACACGGCAGATACGTGCGCCTTTCGAGCTTCTGCTCGGGGCTGTGCATGCCCGAGATCGCCGCGATGGGTGCATGGGAGGGTTTTGACAACATGGTCAACGACGCCCTCTACGGCATCCTCTACCGCGACATCAACGTCGTGCGCGGCCTCATCGACCAGCGCGTCTCGCGGATGGTCAACGGCTTCTTCGGCGTCGTGATCAACACCGGTGAGGACAACTACCTGCGCACCGCCGACGCCATCGAGGCTGCGCCGTCGGTGACGGCGTCGCAGTTCATCAACCACGAGCTCGCCCGCTCGTCGGGGGTTCCCGACGCCCAGATCGGGCTCGGCGACGCATTCGAGATAGACGTCCCGGTCACGAACGGCCTGCTGCTGGAGTGGGCGCAGGCACAGCTGACACGCGAGCTCTTCCCGGACTGCCCGGTCAAGTACATGCCTCCGACGCGGCACATGGACGGCAACCTCTTCAGGACGCACGCAGCGGACGCGCTCTTCAACCTCGTCACGATCGCGACCAGCCAGGGAATCCAGACGACCGGCGTGCCCACCGAGGGCATCTTCACGCCTCACGTCCACGACAGGGTCCTGGGCCTGCAGAACGTCGACTATGTGTTCAACGCCGCGCGAGATCTCGGAGAGGAGATCGAGTTCCGCAGCGGAGGAATCATCCAGACCCGTGCGCAGGAGGTGCTCGCCGGCGCCCACGACCTGCTCGAGCGGATCGCGTCCACCGGCCTGCTGGAGGCGATCGACCAGGCCACGTTCGGGGACGTCAGCCGCTCCATCGACGACGGCCGCGGCATCGAGGGCATCGTGCGAACCGCGGCCGGCTACATCAACCCCGTCACCGACCTGATGCAGGCCCCGAGCTATGTCTAGGGAGATCAGGGAGATCGACTTCTCGGCGGTGCGTCCCTACGCCGACCACCTCGACGACGGGCTCGTGCAGATGAGCTTCACCCTGCCGGTCCCCTACTCGCTCGCCGCGCGGCGTGCCGCTCTGGAGCTCGCGGGCAAGATGGGCTTCGAGGAGCCGGAGGTCGTCCACTACGAGGAGATAACCGAGGGGTACACGTACTTCGTGATGTACGGGCGCTGCGCGGCGACCGTCGACTACGAGGGGCTTCAGGGCGAGGGTTTCGACATCCAGTACATGAACGAGGACGAGGTCGAACGCTTCGCCGAGGAGCACCTCGGGCGGCGGATAGTCGTCGTCGGTGCGAGCACCGGATCGGACACCCACAGCGTGGGAATCGACGCGATGCTCAACCTCAAGGGCTACCACAGCCACAAGGGCCTGGAGGGCTACGGCTGCTTTCAGGCCTACAACCTCGGCAGCCAGGTCCCGAACAGCGTGCTCCTTGCGAAGGCGATCGAGGTTGGCGCCGACGCGATCCTCGTCTCCCAGACGGTCACACAGCAGAACCTGCATGTCCACAACCTCACCGAGCTCGTGGAGATGGTCGAGGCCGAGGGGCTGCGCGGGAAGATCATCCTGGCATGCGGCGGGCCCAGGGTCACGAACGAGCTCGCGAAGGAGCTCGGCTACGACGCCGGCTTCTCGAAGGGCACCTACCCGAATCACCTGGCGACCTTCGTCGTGCGCGAGCTCGCAGCACGCGTCTCCGCGAACGGCTGAGACGCGTGCTCAGCGATCTCACGGCCCCGGCACCACGCCTGGCTCTCGTGGGACTGGCCAAGAACACGGGCAAGACGGAGACGCTCGCGGCGCTGCTGCGGGAGCTGCAGCGGGCCGGGCGCCGAGTGGGGGTCACGTCGGTCGGGCGAGACGGCGAGGAGCACGACGTGATCGACTTCCGCATCGGAAAGCCCCGCGTCAACCTGCCCGCCCAGAGCCTGCTCGCGAGCACCGATAGCCTGTTGAGCGCGAGCGGCCTGCCGTTCGAGCTGCTCCAGGACACGGATATCCGCACTCCCCTCGGCCGCGTCCTGATAGTCCGGCTGAAGGGCGCCGGCGCCGTCGAAGTGGCCGGCCCGAGCAGCGCCGAGCAGGTGCGCGAGGTCGCCGACGCGATGCTCGCGAGCGGAGCCGACCAGGTGCTCATCGACGGCGCGATCGACCGGCGCGCGGCCTCGCGCCCCGATGTCGCGGACGCGCTCGTGATGTCCACGGGCGCCGTCCTCGCCCCCGCCATCGAGGACGTGGTCCATCTCACGCGGCGGGCGGTGGAGCTGGTGCGCCTGCCGACGCCCGCGCGGGACTCTTCCCTCGCCGGATGGCTGAGCGCCCACGAGCCCCCACGCGAGGCTGCTCTGCTCTCCAGCGAGCTGGCAGTGAGCGAGCTCCCCGACAGGTTCGTCCTGAGAGCGGACGCGCAGCGGATCCGGGAGATGCTCGCAGGCAACCCGGGCGGACGCTGGCTGATCGTCCCCGGCGCACTCCCCGAGTCCTTCCTGGGAGAGCTCGCCGTGGCGGCGCGCCAGGCGCGCCGGCAGCTGACCGTCGTGGTCGCGGACCCCACCAGGGTGTTCCTGTCGGGCCGGGACATCGGCTGGTATGCCGCCCACGGCGTCGACATCGTCACGATCGCCCCGATCGCCCTGCTCGCGCTGACGGTGAACCCGGTGGCGCCGCAGTCCCACACCCTGGACTCAGGGAAGCTGCGCAGGCTCCTGCAGGATGCGATCCCGGACCTGCCGGTCTTCGACGTGCTGCACCGCGAATACACGGGCACGTTGCCCGCGGCGCCCGTCCCGGCGCATTGACGGCGCCGGCGCGCGGCGCGCAACCGCGCGCCGCGCCGCAGCCGCTCTAGCGGCCCGCTGCGAAGTAGTCCGCGTTGATCTGCGTGAACTTCTGCCACTCCTCGGGGAGCTGGTCCTCGGCGAAGCACGCGTCGACCGGGCAGGCCTCGACGCACGCATCGCAGTCGATGCACTCCTCGGGGTCGATGTAGAGCATCTCGGCAGCGTCGTAGCCGGGCTCGTCGGGTGTCGGGTGGATGCAGTCCACCGGGCACACCTCGACACAGGAGTTGTCCTTTGTGCCGATGCAAGGCTCGGCGATCACGTAGGCCATTTGCTTCTTTCTTGAGTTCGTTTGCGGGGGATTCGGGCGGAGAGGGGCATATTGTACGAAGCATGCTGCTTCTTACGGGCGCGACCGGCCTGGTGGGTTCCACCCTGCTCGGGCGCCTGCTCGCTGAAGGATCACAGGTTCGCTGCCTCGTGCGCGACCCGAAGGGGCTCGGATCCCGGCGCGTGCGCGTCCAGATCGCCCTCGGGGACCTCACCGATCCGCCGTCGTTCCGCAACGCGATGCGCGGCGTGCACACCGTCGTGCACCTCGCCGCCTCCATCCGCGACCAGCCGAGCGGCTCGATCGAGGAGCTCAACGGGATCGCGACATGGCGCATGGTCGAGGCCGCCCAGCGCCAGGGCGTGGAGCGCTTCATCTACTTCTCGGCGCTCGGCGCCTCCACCCACCACCGCACGCGCCTGCTGCGCGCGAAGGCGCTCGCGGAGCAGGCGGTGCGGGCGGCCGACCTCCACACCATCGTGTTCGCACCGTCGATCATCTACGCGCCCGGCGACCCCTGGCTGACCCTGCTCGAGCGCCTCTCGCTGCTGCCCGTGATGCCGGTCTCGGGCCGGGGGCGAGCCCTCTACCAGCCGATCTGGGCCGAGGATGTCGCCGACTGCGTGATCACGGCGCTGCGCAGCTCCGCAGGCGCCGCCTCCGAGCGCCACGAGCTCGCCGGCCCCGAGACGTTGAGCCACGATGACATCGTGCGCACGGTGCTCGCCTCGCTGCACCGGCGCCGGCCCCTCGTCCATGTCCCGACCCCGCTCGTCTCGCGCTCTCTGCGGCTGCTCGAGGCCGGCGTTGCAGGACGCGCGTTCGCGACCTGGGACGAGGCGGAGCTGATGGAGGTCGCGATGACCTCAGCCAGAGGAGCCGCCGACGCCCAGGCCCTCGGCGTCAGCCCGCAGCGCCTGGCCGCGGTCCTCGGCGGCGGCTGAGCGCCTCGCGGCGCCTACCCGCGGCGCGCGAAGTCCGGGATGCGCTGCGCCCACGGGAGCGCCGTCTCGAGCTGCGCCGCGAGCGCCAGCAGCGCGCCCTCGCCGGCGGGGCGCCCGACCAGCTGGACACCGAGCGGCAGCCCGTCCCGCCCCTGATAGAGGGGCACCGATACGGCCGGCTGGCCCGAGGCATTGATCACCGGGGTGAACGGGGTGAACAGTCCCGAGCGTGTGAACGTCGCCATCGGGTCGGGCGCGGCGGTGTCCAACGTGCCTATCGGCAGCGGCCGCTCCGCGAGCGCAGGGGTGAGAAGCACGTCGAACGGGGCCAGGAACATCACCAGCCGGCGGGCGAAGGCCTGCAGCTGAACCGTGGCGGCGAGGCTCTCGACGGCACCGAGACCGCGCACCATCGAGTAGATCGCCCAGCTCATCGGCTCCATGTCCTCGCTGGTCGGCTCGTGGCCGGCAACGCGCCCGGCGTAGGCGATCGAGAGGGCTATCTGCGTGGAGAACACCGCACCGAACAGCTCGCCCAGTCCGCTCTCCTGCCACGGCGGGTCCACGAGCTCGACGTCATGGCCGAGCGAGCGCAGCAGATCCGCAGCGTCCTCGACGGCGGCCGCGCACACCGGATCCACCTCGGCCGCCGCTATCGGCGGCGTGACCGTCGCGGCTATCCGCAGGCGGCCCGGCTCGCGCTGGGCCGCCGCGGCGAACGGCTCCCGCGGGGCGGGCGCCCACGTCGCGTCACCGGGCTCGTAGCCCGCGAGGACATCGAGGATCGCGGCCGTGTCGGCAACGGTGCGGGTCAGCATGCCGTCGATCCCCAGCGGAGAGTCGCCGAGCTCCGGCGCCGGGGAGATACGCCCGCGCGCGGGCTTGAGCCCGACGAGCCCGCAGCACGCGGCGGGTATCCGCACCGAGCCGCCGCCGTCGTTGCCGTGCGCCACCGGCACCATCCCGCATGCAACCGCCGCCGCGGCGCCACCGGAGGATCCGCCGGGCGTGCGCGCGAGGTCCCAGGGGTTGCGGGTGGGACCGAACACGCGCGCCTCGCTGGTGGGCAGGATCCCGAACTCCGGGAGCGTCGTGGTGCCCACGATGACGAATCCCGCCTCGCGAAGGCGCCTCGTCACGTTGTGGTCGTACTCGCTCACGAAGTCGTGCATCAGCGCGGTGCCGTACGTGAGCCGCAGCCCCCTGACAGGGCGGTTGTTCTTGATCGCGACCGGCACGCCCGCAAACGGGCGATCGTCGCCCGCCCGGACGCTGTCCGCGGCGCTCAGGGCGCCCTCGGCATCGACCTCGACGAACGCGTTCAGGGCAGGGTTGAACTCCTCGATCCGCTCCAGGGAGCTCTCGACGAGTTCGCGAGAGGAGACATCGCCCGACCTCACCATCTCTGCGAGCTCGGTGGCTGGGCGGAACATCAGATCGCTGTCGGGCACCGGTCCTCCTTGTGGACGTCTGCTGGGGCCGGGGGGGCCCGGCGGCCCCAGCGTACTCGCGCGGGCAATCCTGCGACGATATGGGCCTGCCCACAAGGCAGCCCACCCCGTCAAGCATCAAGCTCAGAAAGCGAGTGCCATGAGCGCGGTCCAGTCAGCAGAGGTTCAGTCGGGACTCGAAGGAGTCGTAGCCTTCGCCACGGAGATAGCCGAGCCCGACAAAGAGGGCGGTGCGCTGCGCTACCGCGGCGTGGACATCGAAAACCTCGTCGGGGTGGTTCCCTACGAGCAGGTCTGGGGCCTGCTCGTCGACGGCCACCTGAAACCGGGCCTCCCGCCCGCCGAACCCCACGCCCTGACGGTTCGCTCCGGCGACCACCGCGTGGACGTCCAGTCGGCTCTGGCGATGCTCGCACCCGAGTGGGGCTTCGGTCAGCTGATCGACATCAGCGACGAGGAGGCGCGGGACAACCTCGCGCGCGCGTCGGTGATGGCGCTCTCGTTCGTTGCTCAGTCCGCCCGCGACGCCGGGCAGCCTCCGGTGCCCCAGTCCGAGATCGACAAGGGCAAGACCATCCCCGAGCGCTTCCTCACGCGCTGGCGCGGTGAGGCCAACCCCGACCACGTGAAGGCGATCGACGCATATTGGATCTCCGCGGCCGAGCACGGCATGAACGCCTCGACGTTCACCGCGCGGGTGGTCGCCTCGACCGGCGCGGACGTCGCCGCCGCGCTGTCCGCGGCCGTCGGTGCCCTCTCGGGGCCCCTGCACGGCGGTGCCCCCTCGCGTGTGCTGAAGATGCTCGAGGAAGTCGAACAGACGGGTGACGCTGAGCGCTGGGTGTCCGACGCGCTGGACCGGGGCGATCGCCTGATGGGCTTCGGCCATCGGATCTACCGTGCCGAAGACCCCCGCGCGCGGGTGCTCAGGGAGACGAGCCGCGAGCTCGGATCACCTCGTTTCGAGGCAGCCGAGGCGCTCGAGAAGGCCGCTCTGGCGGAGCTGCAGGCCCGGCGACCGGACCGCGTGCTCGCGACCAATGTCGAGTTCTGGTCCGCGGTCATCCTCGACCTCGCGGAAGTGCCGCCGGACCTGTTCACGCCGATGTTCACGTGTGCGCGAGTCGCGGGCTGGTCAGCCCACATCATGGAGCAGAAGCGGGAGGGCAAGCTGATCCGCCCGACCGCCAAGTACGTCGGGGCGGGCCCCCGATCGATCGACGAGGTCCAGTAGGGCCGCAGGGCCCACCGGCTCCGGCGGCCGGTCGGCTGCGCGGTGTGCGCATCCGGCCGCTCGGGCCGGCGGACTCGCGCGCCGTCCGCTGTATCGAGCGCGAGGCGGGCGTCGCCTTCGCACAGATCGGCATGACCGCGGTGGCGGGCATGCCGGTCGTCTCGATGGACGAGCTCGCGGAGCTGTGCGCGGCGGGCCGCTCCCATGTCGCCGCCGACGAGCTCGATCGACCGCTCGCGTTCCTGCTCAGCTCGATCGTCGACGGCTGCGCGCACATCGAGGAGGTGAGCGTGGACCCTGCGGCCGCCCGCCGCGGGATCGGCGGCGCCCTGATCGAGCACCTCGTCCGGATCGCGGGCGCCGAAGGGCTGGCGTTCGTGACGCTCACGACCTTTCTCGAGGTGCCCTGGAACGCTCCCTACTACCGGCGCCTGGGCTTCGTCGCGGTCGAGCCGTCGGCCCACGGAAGTCAGCTGGCGGCGCTCGTCGCACGGGAGCGCAGGACCATCCCGGGCGACGAGCCGCGTGTGGCGATGCGCCGCGGCACCGGGCGTTAACGCAGTGAGGGCCCGGCATCCTGCCGGGCCCTCACTGAAATCATCGGCAAACGGTTGCCGTGGCTACATCATCCCGCTCATGTCGGGCATGCCACCGCCGCCACCTGCTCCGTTCTCCTCCGGCACCTCGGCGACGATCGCCTCGGTGGTGAGGATGTTCTTCGCGATCGACGCCGCGTTCTGCAGCGCGGAGCGCGTGACCATCGCAGGGTCGATGATGCCCTCGGCGACGAGATCGACGATCTCGTTCGACGCGGCGTTCAGGCCCTGGCCTTTCTTGGCTTTGCGGACGTCGTTGACGACGACCGAGCCCTCGAGCCCGGCGTTCTCGGAGAGCTGACGCAGCGGCTCCTCGAGTGCGCGCAGCACGATGCGTGCACCGGTCCGCTCGTCCGGGTCGCCGTCCTCGGCGATCTTGACGGCAGAGGATGCCTGCAGCAGCGCGACGCCACCGCCGGGCACGATGCCCTCCTCGAGCGCAGCCCTCGTTGCCTGCAGGGCATCCTCGACGCGGTGCTTCTTCTCCTTCATCTCCGTCTCGGTGGCCGCGCCGACCTTCACGACGGCAACCCCGCCGGAGAGCTTTGCCAGGCGTTCCTGGAGCTTCTCGCGGTCGAAGTCCGAGTCGGTGTTGTCGATCTCGGCTTTGATCTGGTTGATCCTGCCCTTGATCGCGGCTGCGTCACCTGCGCCGTCGACGATCGTCGTCGTGTCCTTCGCGACGACCACACGGCGGGCGCGCCCGAGCTGGGAGACCTGTGTGTTCTCCAGCTTCAGGCCCATCTCCTCGGTGATCACCTCCGCGTTGGTCAGGATCGCGATGTCCTCGAGCATCCGCTTGCGGCGGTCACCGAACCCGGGGGCCTTGACGGCCACCCCGGTGAACGTGCCGCGGAGCTTGTTGACGACAAGCGTCGCGAGCGACTCGCCCTCGACGTCCTCGGCGATGATCAGCAGCGGCTTGCCGCTCTGGATCACTGCCTCGAGCACCGGGAGCACGTCGCGCACGGAACCGATCTTCTGGTTGGCGATCAGGATGTAGGGGTCCTCGAGGGTTGCCTCCATACGGTCCTGGTCGGTCACCATGTACGGCGAGATGTAGCCCTTGTCGAACTGCATGCCCTCGGTGAACTCGAGGTCCATGCCGAACGTCTGGCCCTCCTCGACGTTCACGACGCCGTCCTTGCCGACCTTCTCGATCGCGTCCGCGATGACGTCGCCGATCTCCTCGTCGCCGGCGGAGATCGTCGCCACACGGGCGATCTGGTCCTTGCCGGAGACCTCCTTCGACTGCGAGGCGATGTTCTTGACGACCTCGTCGACCGCTTTCTCGATGCCGCGCTTGAGAGCCAGCGGGTTGGCGCCCGCCGCGACGTTCTTCAGTCCCTGGCGAACGATCGCCTGGGCGAGCACGGTGGCCGTCGTGGTGCCGTCGCCGGCCACGTCGTTGGTGGCTGTCGCCACCTCGCGCACGAGCTGGGCGCCCTGGTTCTCGAAGACGTCCTCAACCTCGATCTCACGGGCAATGGTGACACCGTCGTTGGTGATCGTCGGTGCGCCGAACTTCTTGTCGAGCACCACGTAGCGGCCCTTCGGGCCGAGCGTGACCTTGACAGCGTTTGCGACCGCGTCGACGCCGCCCTGGAGCGCGTCGCGGGCCTCTGATCCGTACTTCAGTTGCTTGTGAGCCATGTGTTCTCAGATCTCCTTAGGACTCGACGCGGGCGAGGACATCGGACTCGCGAAGCACGAGCAGATCCTCCCCGTCGACCTTGATCTCGGTCCCGCCGTACTTGCTGTAGAGGACCTCGTCGCCCTTCTTGACATCCAGCGGGATGCGCTTGCCGTCCTCATCGAGCTTGCCGTCACCGACGGCGAGGACCTTGCCCTTCTGCGGCTTCTCCTTGGCGGTGTCGGGCAGGACGAGGCCACTAGCGGTGGTCTCCTCCTCCTCGATCGCCCGCACGATGAGCCGATCGCCCAGGGGCTTGAGCTTCATGTTCAAAGAACCTCCATCTAGAGAATGCAACCGGCGGCCCGCGTCCCCGGTTCCTGAAAAGCTGCAGGGGGGCCGCCCTTTTTGGCACTCTCAGTGCGAGAGTGCCAACTTGGGACCCAATATATAGGAGAACAGGCGAAAAGCCAAGCGAATCCGGCACTCTGGCGCTGCGACTGCCAGCGTCTGCCGTCGCGGCCGGCCTGCCGGCAGGCGCGGGCGTTCAGCCGCCGGCGCCCCGAGGAGCTAGTTCTGCGCTCCGCCGAAGCCCTTGATCGCCTCGGTCATCCCGGTGGGGTTTTCGAGGATCTGCGAGAAGCGCACGACGGTCACCGTGTCCTCCATCGACACCGAGCGGCCGTAGATCTGTTCGAGGAACTTGATGAGCTCCTCGTGCCTGCGGAACTCCGGGTTGTCGTGCTTGATGTCCCTCGGCGAGAGGTCTGCGAGCTTCATCACCTCGACCTGGTCGATCACCGCGTCGAAGATCCGTTCGCGTGGCGAGTACTGGTAGCCGATCGTGACCAGGACAAGCTGGTTCTTGCGGTACTTGCCGGACTTGTCACCGAGGCGGATCGTCGCCGTCTTGCGGCCGCGCTTGAGCTCGTCGGCGAAGATCGTTGAGTAGAAGTTGAGGACCTGCATCGCGGGAGTCCTTGAAGGTGGAGGAGTTGACAGGGCTGGACGGGCCGTCGCGGCCCGCACGCAGGCTATCGGTCTTTGTCCAGGTAGGCCACCGCGAGAGCGACCATCTCCCGCTCGGCGTCGTGGCTGAGCTCCGTCTCGGCCTCGGCCAGCGGGATCCAGCGGACCTCCTCGACCTCGTCGTCGTGATCGGCCGTGTCGCCGCTGAGATAGTTGAACAGGAAGAACGTCACGGCCTTGCCTATGGTCCGCCCGTCGCGCCTGTACCAGTACCGGCTCTCGCCGAGCTCGCACACGAGCTCCGCGACTATCCCGGTCTCCTCGCGCACCTCTCGCACCGCCGCCTCGATCGGCGTCTCGCCGGGGTCGACGTGCCCCTTCGGGAGGGCGAGCACGCGCGATCCGTCCGCGGCACGGCGCGTGGGCACGATCGCGACGATGTCGCCGCCCCTGACGACCACGCCGCCGGCGGAGAACTCCCGTGCCTGGGAGGGCCTCGGCCGCCGGCCCGACCTGGTCGGCTTAGAAGACATAGTGCTCCAGCGCCTGCGGGTCGTGCACCACCAGGCGACCCCGGCCCTGGGAGATCACGCCCGCGCGCTCGAGCACCGCCAGGAACCGGCTCGCGGACTCGCGCGAGGAGCCCGCGAGCTGAGCGAGGTCCGCCTGGGTGGCCTTGACAAGCACGTCCGATGAGGGGCCGCCCGCGTCCACCTCCTGCTTGACGAGTTCGCCGAGCGCGAGCGCGACACGGCTCTGCACCGTCTGGAAGGACTGGCGCGAGAGCCTGTCGTTGGTTTCCCGCAGACGCCGTCCCAGCGCGATCACCAGGCGCATCGCGATCTGGTGGTGTTCGCTCATCAGGCGCCGCATGTCGGGCCCGAGGACCCCGACGACGCTCGTCGGTGCGATCGCCTCGACCGTCGCCGAGCGCAGCTCGTCCTCGAACATCGCGAGCTCGCCGAAGATGTCACCCGGGCCGAAGGTCGCGAGCGTGATCGTGCGCCCGTCCGCGTGAGCGCTGATCGCACGCGCGCTGCCGTTGCGCACCACGTAGCACGTGTCGCTCGCGTCCCCCTCGCGGAACACCACCTCGCCGGTGCCGAATGCGCGCGGGACAGCGACCTCCGCGATCCTTTCGAGGTCCCCGCGCTCGAGCGTCGAGAAGACGGGAACGCGAGCGAGCAGTTCCACGACCTCCGATGAGCGCGCCGTCCCCATCGTGCAGGAAATACCACAACGAGCAGACCGGTGGGGGAACCGGCGCCCGACGGGGAGCCGCGACGGTATCTTCAGCGTGTGATCTCCCGCATCAGACTGCCGCTCCTCGCGCTCATCCTCGCGGGCGTCGCGGCGAGCCTTATCGCGCCCTTCGCGGGCGCCACGTCGACGCGTCCAGCGACGTACTCGCCGCTGCTCTCCTCGAGGGAACTGTGGGCCACCGTCGACGTCTGCAACCCCGCAGACCAGCGCGACACGGTGGGGATCCGTGGCGCGATGCCGGGCGACGGACAGGCGAAGGACCGTATGTACATGAGCTTCCGGCTTCAGTACCTCAATCCGGCCACGGGCCATTGGGCGAACCTCCTGTCCGGCGCCAGCCCGAGCTACGTCGCCGTCGGCGCAGCCGCCGACGCCCGCCAGGGAGGGCGCAGCTTCCAGCTCGTTGCGCCCGCCGCCGGCAAGCCGGCCGTCACGCTTCGCGGCGTCGTGGACTACCAGTGGAGGCGCGGCAAGGCGATCCTCGAGCAGGCCGAGCGGGTCAGCACCGCGGGGCACAAGAGCCTCGCCGGGGCCGACCCCGCCGGCTACAGCGCCGCGAGCTGCGTGATCAGCTGAACAGCCGCGGGTCGTTGGTGATGATGCCGTCGACGGCCATGTCGCTGAGCTTGGTGATCATCCGCGCGTCGTCGACCGTCCACACGTAGAGCTCTCCTCCCGCCTCGTGAACCGCCCGGACGAGACCCCGCGTGACCACGCGCCAGTGCGCCATGATCGCGTCAAAGCGCCCTGAGGAGATCGCCGACCGCGCGCGAGAGGGCAGCGTCGCCCGGTAGCCGGTGAGGATCGCGAGGGCCGGGATCGCGGTGAGCACATCGGTCGTGTAGTCCCTGCGCACGCGCGGAACGGACCATCCGAGCCGCAGCGCGGGTTCGGCGCGGCGGATCAGCCCGAGGCCGTCCGGGAACATGCCGCTGATCAGGGTGCGTGGGACGAGGTCGCGCTCGCGAAGCGCGTCGAGGACCCGCAGCTCATACCCTGGGATCTTGATGTCCACGTCGAGCTCGAGCCCTTGGAACCTGTCGCCCGAGAGATGCTCCAGTGCCTGTTCGAATGTGAGCGGCGCGCGCTCGGCGAGATCCTCGTAGTCGTGCCCCACCAGCAGCCGTCCGCTGCCGTCGCGGTGCTCACTGAGCACGTCGAGCTCGATCATGTCCACTCCGTGGGCGAGCGCGGCGTCGAAGCTCGCGAGCGTGTTACCGACCTCTATGTGGGCTGCGCCCTTGTGGCCCACCCGGCGCGGCCGCGCCCTAGCATCGCCTGTCATGGACTCGCACGATTGCAGAGTCCGCACGCCGGGATCGGCCCCCGTGCCATCACGCCGTGAGCGTCAGGCGCCGCGGACCCTGCGCGAAGCCCAGCTCGATCAGCGCGTCGGCCAGCGGCGAGGAGATCGCGGGCTCGCCGTCTATGCGCTCGAGGGCCAGCTTGGGGACGCGCCCGGCGCGCACGGCGCGGGCGAGAGCCTCGAGCCCGGCGTGCACCTCCGCGGCGTCGCGGGCGCCGGTCGCGAGCGTGATCAGACCCCGTCCCCCACGCTCGACGTAGACGGCCGGCTCGTCGCCGACGAGCGCGAGATATGCCCCCGCCACACGGGACGGCCGGCTCTGCCCGGACTCGCGGCGCGGCCAGGCGAGCGCCGCCCCGTAGGGCTGTGCCGGGTCGACCGCTGCGAGTACCAGGGTGCGCTCGCGCTCCGGCTCCTGTCCGCCCTCGACGCCGGGAGACGCGCGAAGGCGCTCCACAGCACCGGGCAGCGCGAACTGCGCTCCGCCCATGCCCTCGATGAAGTAGCCGCGACGGCAGAGCCCCAGCGTCTCGAGGTTGCAGAACGTGTCGTACAGGAGCGCAAAACCGCCCCTGATCCCCTCGGCGAGCACCTGCTCGCGCGTGACGATCCCGTAGCGCTCGAGCAGCAGCTCCGCGAGCGCGCGCCGGCGCTCGCGGGCGCTCTCCGCCGGCGGGGCGGCGAGGTCGAACACGGGAGCCGTCAGCGACCAGCGGCCCTGGACCTGTGAGGAGGCGCCGGAGCGCCTGCGGCCCGCGAACCGTGAGCGACCGCGGGCGGGCGAGGCCCCCGTGCGCTCTCCGCGTGCCAGCGCCAGCCTCGGGGCGCGCAGCGGCGCCCACGCGTCGTTGGTCGCCTCCCCGGCCCAGACGAGGTCCCAGAGCGCCTCCCGCAGCGCCTCGGCTGGGGCATCGATCTCGCCCAGCAGGTCGGTGAAGAACGCCGGCCCCGCGGCCAGCCGGGACCGCAGAAGCTCATGCTCGCGGCCGCCGGGCGCCTCGCGTCCGGGCCCGGCCGGCGGGCCGATCGCGGCGGCGTCCTCGCGGAAATAGAGCGCCACGCGACCCGAGCGCCCGAGCGGGCCCGCACCCACCCATATGAGCTCCCCCGAAGCACAGAGCACGTCGAGCCAGGTCTGCGAGTAGGCACCCGTGCGCCGTGGGAGCACGTCCCGCTCCCACGCCTCGGCGGGGAGCGCAAGTCCCTGCAGGGGAACCAGGACCTCACGCAGGCGGTCGACACCGGCGCCTGCGGGTGGATGGCGGTCCACGCCCTGCCAGGAGGGCAGAAAGGCCGCGAGGCGTCGCCGGTCGGCGGGCTCGATCTCCTTGCGCAGCGCGGCAAGCGACGCCCGCCGAAGACGCCGGAGCACCTCGACGTCGCACCAGTCCCGCTCGCTGCCCCCCGGCCTGAGCTCGCCGATCACCAGGTCGCCCGCGCGCTCGAGCTCACGCAGGACAGCGCCGGGATCCACGTGGTAGCGGTCGCGCAGCTCCTGTGTGCTGAACGGGCCGTGCGTGCGCGCGTACCGCGCGAGGAGCTGCACGAGAGCGTCGGGGACGTCCTGCAGGAACGACTCCGGCAGGCCCCCCGGGGGGACCGAGCCGAGCGCGTCGCGATACATCCCCGCCTCGTCCGCCGCCACCCATCGCTGCTCGCCCCCGAGACGCAGCCTGATCGCCCTGCGTTCGCGCTCGAGATCGTGCAGCAGCAGCTGCGCATCGATGCCGGCGAAAACGCGCTCGGCCGCCTCGCTGTCGTTGAGGTCGCCGACGCGGCGAAGGACTTCGTGCAGCGCGTCGCGCCCCGTCGCCCGTGTCATCTCCGAACGATGCTGCAGGTCGTCCTCCACGCGCGCGAGCGCACCCGGGTCGATCAGCTCGCGCAGCTCGTCCTGCCCGAGCAGCTCGCGCAGGAGGTCCCTGTCGAGCGACAGGGCCGCCGCGCGGCGCTCCGCGGTGGGCGTGTCGCCCTCATACATGTAGGTCGCGACATAGTCGAACAGCAGCGAGGAGGCGAAGGGCGAGGCGGTCCTCGTCTCCACCTCGACGAGTGATATCTCGCGGGTGTGAAGGCCGCGCAGGATCTCCTGAAGGCCCGATACGTCGAGAACGTCGCGCAGGCACTCGCGGTAGGTCTCGAGGATGATCGGGAAGTCCGCGTAGCGGCGGGCCACCTCGAGCAGGTTCTGGGCCTTCAGTCGCTGCTGCCACAGCGGCGTGCGCCTGCCGGGATATGCCCGCGGTATCAACAGGGCACGCGAGGCGTTCTCCCGAAAGCGCGCGCCGAACAGGGCGGATCCGCCGAGCTCGGCGGTGATCTCCTGCTCCACCTCCTCCGGGTCGAGCAGCACCAGGTCCGCCGCCGAGGGCAGCGACTCGAGCTCGTCCGCGTCGAGATCGGGCAGATGCAGGACGATCCCGTCGTCAGACCAGATCGCGTCCGCCTCAAGGCCGAGGCGCTCCCGGATCCGGGCCGACAGTGCGAGCCCCCACGCGGCGTGGACCCTGCCGCCGAACGGCGAGAGGACACACATGCGCCAGTCGCCGATCTCGTCGCGGAAGCGCTCGACGACGATCGTGCGGTCGCTGGGCAGCACACGCGTCGCGGCGAGCTGCTCCCGCAGGTACTCCAGCAGGTTGCGCGCCGCGCGCTCGTCGAGGTCGTACTCGCGCTCGAGGGTGCCCGCGTCCTGCTCGACGGCCCAGCGGCTGAACGCGCCGATTGCCGCACCGAGCTCCTTCGGGCGCCCGATCGTGTCTCCCTTCCAGAACGGCACGGCGCCCGGCACACCGGGTGCCGGGGTGACGATCACGCGGTCGCGGCCGATCTCCTCGATCCTCCAGCTCGACGCCCCCAGCAGGAAGACCTGCCCGGCGCGGGCCTCGTAGACCATCTCCTCGTCGAGCTCGCCGACACGACGGCCGTCGGGCAGCGTGACGGCGTACAGGCCGCGGTCCGGGATCGTGCCGGCGTTGGAGACCGCGAGCTGCCGCGAGCCCCTGCGGGCGCTGATGGTGCCCGCGATCCGGTCCCACACGATCCTCGCGCGCAGATCGCCGAACTCCTTCGAGGGATAGCGCCCGTCGAGCATGTCCAGCACGTTCTCGAGCAGCTCGCGCGACAGGCCCGAATAGGAGTGTGTGCGGGTGACCAGCGAGTACAGCTCGTCGACGGACACGGCGGGATGCCCGCCGGAGTCCTGAGCGCCCGAATCCTCCGCCGAGACGGCGATCGCCACCACCTGCTGGGCGAGGACGTCCAGCGCGTTGCGCGGTACGACGGTGGGCTCGATCAGCCCTTCGTGCATCCGCCGGACCACCACCGCGCACTCCAGGAGATCGCCGCGGAACTTCGGGAAGATCCTGCCGCGGCTGACCTCGCCCACGCCGTGCCCGGCTCGCCCGATCCGCTGCAGGCCGCGAGCCACCGAGCCGGGCGACTCGATCTGCAGGACGAGGTCGACGGCCCCCATGTCGATCCCGAGCTCCAGTGAGCTGGTGGCGACCAGGCACGGGAGCCGGCCCTCCTTCAGGAGCTCCTCGACGACCGTGCGCTCCTCGCGCGCGAGCGACCCGTGGTGGGCGCGCGCGATCTCCTGTTCGGCGAGGTCGTTCAGGCGCAGCGCGACGCGCTCCGCCGAACGCCGGTTGTTCACGAAGATGATCGTCGAGCGGTGGGCGCGCACCAGCTCCAGCAGCTCCGGGTAGATGGCCGGCCAGATCGACGAGCGCGTGCTCTCGCCTCCCGCCAGGGGCTCGAGCGGATCCGCTGCAGGGTCCGCGGGCTCGGCCATCGACTCGACCGGGACCTCGATCCTCAGGTCGAGCTCCTTGCGCACCCCGGCGTCGATGATCTTCACCTGGCGCGTCGGGCCCACCAGGAAGCGTCCGATCTCCTCGAGCGGGCTCTGCGTCGCACTGAGCCCGATCCGCTGGATCTCCGCCTCGCGGCCCGCAAGCACCGTCTGCTGCTGAAGGCGCTCGAGAGTGAGGGCCAGGTGCGAGCCCCGCTTGGAGTGCGCCACGGCATGGATCTCGTCCACGATCACCGCCTCCACGCTCCCGAGCGCCTCACGTGCGCGCGAGGTGAGAAGGAGATACAGGGACTCGGGCGTCGTGATGAGGATGTCCGGCGGCCTGCGTGCCATCGCCGCGCGCTCGCGCTGCGGCGTGTCGCCCGTGCGGATGCCGACGCTGACAGCGGATGCGCCGATGCCGCGCAGGGGCGCCCTCAGGTTGCGCTCGATGTCGTAGGCGAGCGCCTTCAGCGGGCTCACGTACAGGACGCGGGTGCCGCCGCCGGGGGCCGGACCCTCCTGAAGGAGCCTGTCCAGGGCCCACAGGAATGCGGCGAGGGTCTTCCCCGACCCGGTCGGCGCTGACAGCAGCACGTTCTCGCCGCGGGCTATCGCGGGCCAAGCCAGAGCCTGTGCGCCGGTCGGCTCCTCGAATGCCCGCCCGAACCAGTCGCGCACTGCGGGGCTGAAGCTCGAGAGGGGCATGATCCGAGGCTATCGCGCGCTGCTCATACACTTCTCGGTTCATGCACGAGCGAGTACTCAGGTGAGCACCACGCCACTGGCCGGCGCCGTCCCGCCCTCCGCGGTGCCCGCGGGCCAGAGCACGGGCGTGCTGCCCGCACAGATGCTGCGGACCGCGATCGCGCAGGACTGGATCACCGCGGGTGACTGGCGGATACCGGCCGAGTCGGTTCAGCCCGCGAGCGTCGACCTGCGTCTCGGCGACCATGCGTGGGCGCTCAGGTGCAGCTTCCTCCCCGACAGCGACTCAACCGTCGAGGAGAAGGTCCAGGACATCGCGTTCGAGAGGATCGACCTGCGCGACGGCGTGACGCTGGAGCGCGACCGGCCCTACCTCGTGCCGCTGATAGAGGGGCTCGCGCTGCCGCCGGACATACGCGCGAAGGCCAACCCGAAGAGCTCCACAGGGCGCCTTGACGTCTTCACGCGCGTCCTGACCGACCGCAACCACCGCTTCGACGAGGTGGCCGCGGGATATCGCGGCGCGCTCTACCTGGAGGTTGTGCCGCGGACGTTCGCGATCCGCGTCAAGACGGGGCTCGCGCTCAACCAGGTCCGTCTGATGTCAGGTGACGCACGGCTGAGCGACGAGGAGCTCACCGCGCTGCACGGCCGCTGCCCGCTGCTGTACCGCGACGGGAAGCCTGTGGCGCCGGGCGAGCTCTCCGTCGGCGACGGCCTGTTCGTGAGCCTCGATGTGTCGGGTCCCGCGGAGAGCATCGTCGGCTACCGCGCGAAGAAGAACAGCCTGCCGATCGACCTCACGAAGGTGGGAGCGCTGCGCTGGCAGGATTTCTGGGAGCCGGTGCACCCCGAGAGCGGCGGCCGCATAGTCCTCGAGCCGGAGGTCTTCTACCTGCTCCTGTCGGCCGAGGGCGTGGCGATCCCCCCGCAGTACGCCGCGGAGATGCTCGCGTACGACCCGACCGCGGGCGAGCTGCGCACGCACTACGCCGGTTTCTTCGACCCGGGCTTCGGCTGCGCCGCCGGGGCAACGGGTGGAAGCAGGGCTGCGCTGGAGGTCCGCGCCCGCGACGTCTCGTTCATGGTTGAGCACCGCCAGCCCGTCTGCAAGCTGGCGTTCGAGCGGATGGCGCAGGAGCCGGACGTCCTGTACGGGAGCCAGATCGGCTCCAACTACCAGGGCCAGCAGACCATGCTGAGCAAGCATTTCGCCGACCGTCCCGTTTCCGGGGGATGACCCGTCGGCGCGGCCCGGCGGCCCGTGGCGTACTCTCTGGCGCCGGTATGCGAGCCCACATCAAGCTCCCCTGGATGCTCATGTGCCCGGCCCTGTGCGCCGTCGCGCTGGCCGGCTGCTCCAGCACGGTGTCCACGTCCTCCTTCTCCGGAGCCGAGCACGAAGTGGCCCAGGTGATCGCGAACCTGCAGTCCGATGCCACCGCGAGCGACCAGAAGAAGATCTGCTCCGAACTGCTCGCGGAAAGCGTCGTCAAGAGCCTCGGCGGCCAGCAGGGCTGCGAACAGGCGTTCAAAACGCAGCTCGCCGAGATCGACAACCTCGAAGCGAACGTCGAGAAAGTCCAGATCACGAGCCCCACGACCGCGACGGCGACCGTCGAGGCGATCCACGAAGGCAAGAAGAGCCTTCAGCCGGTCATGCTCGTGAAGGAGCGCGGCGCCTGGAGGATCTCAGGACTGCAGTGAGCGCCCGTACTGGCGCTGGTAGTACTCGCGGTAGTCACCGGAGCGAATCGGCTCCCACCACCAGCTGTTCTCGCTGTACCACGCGACGGTCTGCTCGAGACCCTCATCGAAGCGCACGCGTGGCTCCCAGCCGAGCGCCCTGACCTTCGCCGATGAGAGCGAGTAGCGGCGGTCGTGGCCGGGGCGATCGGTGACATGTTCGATCTGCGACTGCTGCGCGCCCGTGAGCTCGACGATCCGGTTCACGACCGTCATGTTGGCCTCCTCGTCCGGGCCGCCCGCGTTGTAGACCTCCCCGGGGACACCGTGCTCGAGGACATGGCCGATCGCGTCCGCGAAGTCCGTGGAGTGGATCCAGTTGCGCACCTGCATCCCGTCGCCGTAGACGGGCAGGCGGTCGCCGTGGAGCGCGTTCAGGATCATCAGCGGGATCAGCTTCTCCGGGTACTGGTACGGGCCGAAGTTGTTCGAGCCCCTGCAGATGACGGCGGGCAGGCCGTACGTGTGGAAGTAGCTCTGCACCAGCAGGTCGGCGCCGGCCTTCGTCGCCGAGTAGGGCGATGAGGGCTGCAGGGGGCTCTCCTCGGTGAAGGTGCCGACCTCGATCGAGCCGTACACCTCGTCCGTGGAGACCTGCACGTACCTGAGCTCCCGCTCGCGCGCTGCGTCGAGCAGGACATACGTGCCGAGCGCATGCGTCGAGACGAACGCGTCGGGCTCGGCGATGGAACGGTCGACGTGCGTCTCGGCTGCGAAGTTGACGATCGCGTCGGGGCGAGCCGTCTCGATCGCGCCCGCGACATCGCCGCGGCCCTCGATCGCTCCGCGCACGAACGTGAACAGCGGATCGTCCGCGATGTCGTGGAAGTTCTCCATGCGGCCGGCGTATGTGAGCTTGTCGAGCACCGTGACGGTGTCCCCGTGCTCACGGATGCGCCGGCGCACGAACGTCGACCCTATGAACCCGGCACCGCCGCAGACGAGGAGTCTCATGCGCGAATCATCCCAGCACGCGCCGCGAGATACCCTTCGAGCCCGTCCTGCCACGGCGGCAGCGGCAGGATGTCCTCGCGCTCGGACTCCAGCGCCGACCATGCGGGCCGCGGCGCCGGGCGCGCCATCTCCTCGCTGGTGGCATCCTGGACCTCGCAGCCGAGCTCGGCCTGGCGGAAGATCTCGGCCGCGAAGCCGTTCCATGACACCCTTCCCGCGCCGGCGAGGTGAACGAGGCCGCTGACGCGCCGCTCGAGCAGGCCGAGAAGGGCCGGCGCGAGATGTCCGGTCCATGTCGGGCAGCCGACCTGGTCACTCACAACCTGCACGGCGTCCCGTTCGCCGGCGAGCCGGAGCATCGTGTCCGCGAAGTTGCGGCCTCCCGTCCCGAACAGCCAGGCGGTGCGCACGACCGTGTGCTCTCGCGAGGCCCCGAGCACGAGCTTCTCGCCCGCGAGCTTGCTCTCGCCGTAGACCGACCGCGGGCCCGTCGGGTCGGACTCCAGGTAGGCCCGCCGGTGTCCCTGCGGGTCCAGCGGCGGGACTCCGTCGAACACGTAGTCCGTGGAGACGCTCAGGAGCGGCACGCCGGCGTCTGCGGCCGCCGACGCGAGGTTGCCGGCGCCGCCGGCGTTGATCGCATGGGCCTGCTCGCTGTGTGTCTGCGCGCCGTCCACGTCCGTCCACGCGGCGCAGTTCAGGACGGCGTCGGGCTGCACGCGCTCGATCGCGTCGCGGACGGCGGCCGGCTCGGTGATGTCGAGCTCGCCGCGCGTAAGGCCCACGACCTCGTGTCCCGCCCTCGCACCGGCGCGGAGAACATCCAGGCCGAGCATCCCGGCCGCCCCTGTCAGAAGCACCCTCAAATGATCGAGATGCTCGAGTTGTCCCCGACCATGAGGCGGTATGCGCGTGGCTGCAGGTGACCGCGTTTGACTGTGACGTTGCGCCCGAGCAGCGAGGACTCAAGACGCCCGTCGAGGTCACGTACCGTGCATCCCGCGAGCAGGATCGAATGCTCGACCTCGGCGCCGGAGATCGCACAGCGCTCCCCCACGGCGGTATACGGTCCTATGTAGCAGTCGGTGAGCTGGGCGCCCGACCCGATGATCGCCGGCCCCCGCACCACTGTGCGCTCGAGCCGCGCACCCGGCTCGATCACCACACGGCCGTCCACCTGAGAGTCGATCAGCTCTCCCTGCACGCGCTCCCTGATGTTGTCCAGGATCAGGCGGTTCGCCTCCAGCATGTCCTCCAGGCGGCCGGTGTCCTTCCACCATCCGCGGACGATGTGCGGCTCGACACGCCGTCCGCTGTCGACCAGGTGCTGGATCGCGTCGGTGATCTCGAGCTCTCCCCGCGGTGACGGCTCGATCGCGCGCGCCGCGTCGTGCACCGACGCGGTGAACATGTACACGCCGACGAGAGCAAGGTCGCTGACGGGCTCTGCCGGCTTCTCGACGAGCCTCACGATCGGGCCGATCTCGCCGTCCTGGGCGGCCCCGAGCTCCGCGACGCCGTAGTTCTCGGGATCCGGGACCCTCGTGAGGAGGATCAGCGCGTCCGGCTCGTGCTCGCGGAACGCGGACACCAGGTCCGCGATCCCTCCCTGCAGGAGGTTGTCGCCGAGGTACATCACGAACGGGCTGCCGGCGAGGAACGACTCGGCCGTGAGCACCGCATGGGCCAGGCCGAGCGGCTCGTCCTGGACGATGTAGGTGATGCGGACGCCGAACTGTGATCCGTCGCCTGCGGCCTGCCGGATCTCGCCGCCCGTCTCCGGGGCGATGATGATCCCCACCTGCTCGATGCCCGCCTCGGCCATCGCCTCGATCCCGTAGAACAGGACGGGCTTGTTCGCGACCGGGACGAGCTGCTTGGCGCTCGTGTGCGTGATCGGGCGCAGGCGGGTTCCCTTCCCGCCCGAGAGGATCAGTCCCTTCAATGGCTCCATGGTGCCGTCACCCTACCCGGGCAGCCGCGGGCTCGCGCCCCCGGCAGCCGGGGGCCTCAGTAGACGCCGCCGAGCTTGCGGTGGTCCCATGATGTCCGGCGTTGCTCGACGAACTCCAGCGCGACCCGCTTGGCGGCCTGCTTGTCGACCATGTCGGAGACCTCCGCGGGGAGCTCGTCCACCGGCGGCTGCCCGCGCGGGGTGGCGTACCGGGCGAAGATCTCGTGGCCGAGCGCGCCCACGGCCTCGCGCTCGCGGTGGATGATCGCCTCGCACTCGAGCATGACCCCGCGCAGGAGCTGGTATTCCTCGCCCGCCTCGACCTGGAGCGTCGCCCGCGGGTCTCGCTCGAGGTTGCGAACCTTCTGCGAGACGGCGTACGTCCACGCCCACAGGCGCGGCCCGCTCTCACCGTCGGGCGCCGCTCGCAGGACGTACCACAGGGGCATCAGGTGCGGCCACCCACGGGGCCCGGCGGTGGCACAGGTCACCGTCCGCTCCTCCGCGAGGAAGGCGGCGAACTCCTGCTCGTCCATCCGGATCAGCTCGCGCCTGCTCACGCGGGCGTGGGGGCTCCCTGCACCTCGCGCAGACGCGCCAGTGCGGCGCGGACCGCCTCCCTGGCGTCCTCGGGCTCGAGCACGGCGGCATCCCCGGCTTCCTGAAGGATCTCGCGGACGAGCCAGTCGACGCCCGCGAAGCTCAGCTCCACGACAACCGAGCCGTCGGGCCACTCCTCCACGACGCGTCGGGCCTCCGTAGCCCAGCGGGCGCGCTCCGGGGACACCCACACACGCGCCTTGCGCGAGGCGGGCACCTCGCCGGTACGCAGCCATCCGTCCACCTCGGCCGCGGGATCCACCTCAGGGCGCGGCTCGAACTTCTCGCCGGTGACCGACGCGCTCTTGATGCGATCCAGCCGGAAGTGGCGGACCCCGTCCCGGTCCGGGTCGAACGATGCGACATACCATCCCTCGCGGCCGTTGGTGAGCGCATACGGCTCGACCCTGCGGTGCGAGATCTCGTCCTCGTTCTCCTTGTAGTACTCGAGCTCGATCATCCGGCGCTGCACGATCGCCTTCGAGACGATGCGCGCGACGTCCGAGTCGTCGCCGGAGGTCGGGGCGACCTGCAGGCCCTGCTCCATCGGGTCCTCTCCGAGAGCGGCGACGATCTTCGTGCGGGCGGATGTCAGCGAACCCTCGGGGATGTGCTCGCCGATGAGGTCGATCGCCGCGACCAGGGCCTTCGCCTCCACCGGCAGCAGGCGCGCGGGGCGATCGAAGTTGTCGCTGTAGGGCTCGGGGTCGACCTCGATCTCGCCCTTCTCGTCGTTGAACTCGGCATACAGGACGTAGGATCCCCCACCGAAGTTCACGACGTTCAGGACGTTCACGTCCTCGCGCAGCTCCTCATCGCTGAGCTGCAGGCGCTCGCAGACCTCGCCGATGCGCACGGGCACGCCTTCGCGTCCGGCCTTGATCAGGATGCTCGCGAGCGTCACCAGGCGCGCGAAGCGCTCCGGGCGGATCGCGGTGTCAGGGCGCCCGGAGGCTCCCTCGCCGCCGTCCCCGCCGGCCGCCTCGGCCCTGCGAGCCGCGCGCGAACGCGAGCCCGTGATCCGCGCCGCGGGTGCGGGCGCCTGCGCGGCCGGGCTGCGGCGGGGGGGCTGCGGCGGCGAGTCGCCGTGGTGCTCTTCAAGGAGATCGATCCTGCGCGCCAGCTCGGCGGTGAGCTGCTCCGGGCCGAGCAGCCTCGCGTTCGCACCCAGTCCCAGCACCCAGGAGATCAGCCCGCGCGGGCTCGAGTAGCCGGTCAGGAACACCTTTTCGCCGCCCTCGGCCTCGCGGATCTTCCCGTAGCGGCCGAAATGACGTTCCACCTGCCACGCGATCCGCTCGGAGAGCTGGACCTCCGCGACGTCGATCTCGTCGCCCAGCTGCCAGTCCGCGCGCGAGGCGTAGGCACGCGGGTCGAAGTCGGCGGGCCGGCGGAAGTCGTGCTCCGCCTTGGTGGCATAGGACACCTTCCCGCGTATCCGCGAGAGCCGGAACACGCGCACCGCCTCCCGCTCGTGCGAGTAGCCGAGCAGGTAGAACTGGCCGCCCTGGAAGAGCAGGTGGTAGGGATCCACACGCCTTGCTCCCACCTCGCCGCGCTCGATCGTGTAGTAGTCGAACAGGATCGTCTTGTTCCTGAAGATCGCCGTCTCGACCTTCGCCAGCCGCGCCGAGAGGTCATGGCCGCCGGCGGACGCCGTGATGCCGAGCGCCACCGTGCGCTGCTCGGGAGCCCTCAGCGGGCTCGGCCTGCCCCACGTGATCTGCTGGAGCGCCAGGCGCAGAGGCTCGGCATACGCAAATTCACCGTCGAGCAGGCTCAGCGCGGTCTGCAGCGCGGCGAGCTCCTTGTCGGTGAACTCGATTGCGGGGAGGTGGAAGTTCTCCGGGCGCAGGGAGTAGTTCTCCTGCTCCGCGGCACCGTCAGCGGGCCTCTCGACGGTGAGCTGGATGCGCAGCGACTCGAGCTCGGAGCGGTCCGCGTAGAAGCGACGCGCGAAGGCGTCCTCGTTCATCCCGCTGTACCCCTCCACGTCCCTGCGTATCTCGAGTGCCGTGACGGGCCGGCGCTCGGCCATCAGGTATGAGATCAGCGAGAGCTGGCGGATCAGCTTCTCTGTGTCCTTAGCCATTGCCCCGAACCATAGAACCCGGCGGCCGGGCGGTTGTCACCGGACGCAGGGGCGCCGCGCTATTTGCGGACTTTCAGGCGGCCTCGCGCCTGGGCTCGGCCGGCGTTGCCGCCGCCGCGTCCTCGCCGCCGCGGTCCGCGAAGAACGCGCCGCCGCCGATCGCACGGTCGAACGGCGACCAGCGGCTGCCCGGCGGGAGCTGCTTCTCGAGCCGGTCGAAGCTCCCGAGGCGCCCGCCGAGGTTGTCGATCATGTGGACGAGCGTCGCCTCGCGCGTGCATGGCACAACCGGGCTTCCGTGCTCGAGCGACCCGTGGTGGGAGAGGATGATGTGCCCGACGGCCTGCGCGAGCTCCGGGGGGAACCCGTCGATCTCCTCCATCGCGCGGCGGATCCGGTAGTAGCCGAGCGCGATCTCGCCGTGCAGCCTGCCGGCGTCCGTCAGGTCGATGTTCCGCGGGTCGTCCGTGTAGGCCTCGAGCTTGCCGATGTCATGCAGGAGCGCCCCTGTGACGGCGACGTCCCTGTCGATACCGGGGAACGTCGCGCTGATCGCGCTCACCGCCTGCGCCACGCCCAGCGAGTGCTCGAGGAGCCCATGCTCGTAGGCCTGGTGGTAGTGCTTCGCGGCCGGCGCGACCCTGTAGCCCGCCCACATCTCCGAGTCCTCGCCGAAGACGCGCTCGAGCAGGATGCGCAGATGCGGCTCCTGGATGGTCGCGAGCAGCTCGCGGACCTCGCCTTCCATCTGCGCGACGTCGCGCACGGGTCCGTCGCGCAGCTCGCCGGGGTCATAGCTGCCGTCGGCGGCCGGCTCCAGAGCCTTCAGGTTGATCTGTGGCCCGAACCGCGGATGGACGGTGTAGCGCCCGCGCACCCTGACCGCGGCGCCGGGCGGGGCGAGCCGCCCTGCCTCCTCGGGGTCCTCCCAGACCATGCACGCGACCGCGCCCGTGCGGTCACCGAGCTGCAGGCGCAGGTACTCCCCGCCGTCGCGCCGCGTGCGGCGCTCAGACTCGCGTACCAGAAGGATCTGGTCGATCTCGGCGCCGTCGCTGAGCTCGTTCAGGAGCATGACTGGAAGTTAGACATGGCTGCGGACAAGATCCGGCCACCCGGCGCGCCCGGCGCCGCATCTCAGCCCAGGAACGGAAGGAGCTTCTCGGCGGCGGCTGCGAGCATCCGCCTGCGCGTCGGCAGCGTCGCGCTTCCGATATGGGGCAGCAGGATCACCCGCGGCGCGGCGAGCAGCCTGGGCGAGACGGCGGGCTCTGCGGTATAGACGTCCAGGCCCGCCGCGAGCAGCGAGCCTCGCTCGAGCGCATCCGCGAGGGCCTCCTCGTCAAGGACGGCACCGCGTGCCGTGTTCACCAGCACCGAGCCGGCCGGCAGCAGGGAGATCCGCCTGCGATCGATCAGCCCGCGGGTCTGCTCGGTGAGCGGGACGTGGATGCTCAGTATGTCGCTCTCGGCGAGCATCTCGTCCAGGCTCCCGGTCCATCCGGGGACGCCGGTCGGATGACGTGTGTGGTGCAGGATCCGCATGTCGAACGCCTCTGCGCGGCGCGCGAGCGCCTGGGCGATCGCTCCGTAGCCGACGAGCCCCAGGCGTGCGCCGTGGACATCGCGCCCGAACTGCTCCTCGATGAAACGCCAGCCCTGCCAGGATCCGGCCCGCAGCATGGCCTGGGCCTCGCCCATCAGTCGGCTCGCGGCGATGATCAGCCCGAACGCCAGGTCGGCGGTGCTCTCAACCAGCGCCTCGCCGGAGGTGAGCACCGGGATGGAGCGTTCCTGCGCCGCACGATGGTCGACGGCGTCGGATCCCGCCCCAGCAACCGAGATCACCCGGAGGCCGGGCATGCGCTCCTGGGCGCCGCGGTCGACGCTCTCGGTCGGGCCGCAGATCAGCGCCTGCGCCTGCGGGTCAGAGCCGGGGTCGCCCTGGATCAGCTCGTGCCCGGCGAGCGAGGAGAGGCATTCGGGCAGCAGCGGCGTCGAGATGAGGATCCGCGCCATCGCGCCGCAGCCGCGGTTACGTTCAGGGCTCGAGCCGGTGCGGACCGCGGTAAAGGAACGTCACCTCGCGCACGTTCTCCTGCGCGAGCAGCTGCATCAGCAGCCGGGTGAGGCCGAACCCGTAGCCGCCGTGGGGCGGGGCCCCATAGCGGAAGAAGTCCATGTAGTACTGGATCGGCGGGACGTCGACTCGCTTGTCGTGGGCCTGGGCGAGCAGCTGCTCGTAGCGGTGCTCGCGCTGGGCTCCCGTCGTGAGCTCGATACCTCGCCAGAGCAGGTCGAAGCTCTTGGTGAGAGCCGGATTGTCCTCGTGGCGCATGTGGTAGAAGGGGCGCACCGTGGTGGGGTAGTCCGTCACGAACGCGAACTCGTGGCCGTGCTCCTTGGCGAGGATCTGGCAGAGCGCCCGCTCGCTCGGGGGGTCGAGGTCGTGCTCGGGACCCGGAGCGTCGTGGCCGTTCTCGCGCAGCAGCTGCTTGGCGTGCTCGAGCGTCACGCGGGGGAACGGCAGAGCGGGGACGATCACCTCGCTCTCGAACGTCGATTCGATCGTGGTGCCGTGCTTCTCCTTGACGGCGGCGAGCACATGTGCGAGCCATGCCTCCTCGAACGCCATCACGTCCTCGTGGGAGTCGATCCACGCTATCTCCGTGTCCACGCTCGTGAACTCCGTGTCGTGGCGCGAGGTGAAGGACGGGTTGGCACGGAACACCGGGCCTATCTCGCACACCTTTTCGAACCCGGCCGCCATCGCCATCTGCTTGTAGAACTGCGGTGACTGGGCGAGGTACGCCTGGCGTTCGAAGTACTCGACCTTGAAGAGCTCGGCGCCGGACTCACTCGCCGATCCCATGAGCTTCGGCGTGTGGATCTCGATGAACCCGTTCTCGCGCCAGTACTCGCGCATCGCGTTCTCGGCGGTGGTCTGGACTTCAAAGATAAGGCGGCGGTCGGGGCGCCGCAGATCCAGGTAGCGCCAGTCGATCCGCTTGTCGAGCGCGGAGTCCGCGGCCACCGGGAGCTCGGGCTCCGCGAGCGCCTCGACCTTGAGCTCCTCGAGCTTGAGCTCGAGGCCGCCGAGCTTGACGCGCTCGTCCGCGGCGACGGTGCCGGTCACGCTCACGGCCGACTCGGCCGTGAGCGACGAGACTGCCGCGTTGAGCTCGCCGGGCTCCTCGCCCTTCGCGATCACGGCCTGGGCCAGGCCCGTGCTGTCGCGCAGGATCACGAACTGCATCCGCTTCTGGTCGCGGATCGCATGGACCCAGCCGCGCACGGTCACGCGCTCGCCGATGTGCTGGGACAGCTGGTCGATCGAAGTTCGGCTCACGCGGGGAACCCTATCCGAGCGGCTGCGGTCAGTCCGCCTCGGGCAGCTCCACCTCGACGGAGAACTCCGGCGCCTCCGCTGTGTCGATGCGCTCGATGGACCCGGCCTGGCAGAGGTCGCCCGCTCCGAGCTCGAGGGCGCTCAGGCGCTCGGCGCTGTCGCGCACCAGGATGCTCGATACGGGCGCCCGCATCGGCCTGCGGGCCTGCGACTTGGCCTTGCGCACCTCCCGCAGGACGTCGGCGGCCACGTCGAGTGCGTGGTCCTCACGCTCGGCCTGCTCGCCGCCGGGGGCGTCCGCGCCCGCCAGCTCGGCCGCGTCGGGCCAGGACGCGAGATGCACCGAACCCTCCTGCCACCACGACCACACCTCCTCGCACACGAACGGCAGAAACGGTGCGAACAGGCGCTGGAGCACAGAGAGCGAACGCCGCAGCGCGAGGCTGACCGGACCGCTGACGGCCGGGTCGGGGTCATAGCGCCGCCCCTTGACGAGCTCCAGGTAGTAGTCGCAGTACCACCAGAAGAAGCTCTCGGCGCGCTCGAGAGCTCGCGCATAGTCGTATCCGTCCAGCGACCGGCTCGCGTCCGCGACAACGGAGGCGAGCCTTGAGACCAGGGCCCGGTCCAGCGGGTGGGTCAGGGCCTGTGCGGGCTCGGGCAGGTCCGTGAGCGCGAACTTCGAAGCGTTCAGGATCTTCACGGCCAGCCGCCGCCCGACCTTCATCTGCTGCGGGTCGAACGCCGTGTCCGTGCCGGGGCGTCCGCTCGCCGCCCAATAGCGGACCGCGTCCGCGCCGTACTCCTCGAGCAGGTGCATCGGGGTGACCACGTTGCCCTTCGACTTGGACATCTTCTTGCGGTCCGGGTCCAGCACCCACCCGGAGATCGCGGCGTGCCGCCATGGGAGCACGCCCTCGTCCAGATGCGAACGCAGGATCGTCGAGAACAGCCAGGTCCTGATGATGTCGTGCGCCTGCGGGCGCACATCCATCGGGAACACCTCGGTGAAGAGCTCTTCGTCCTCGCCCTGCATGCCGGCGATCTGAGGTGTGAGCGAGGACGTCGCCCACGTGTCCATGACGTCCGGGTCGCCGGCGAAGCCTCCTGGCCGGCCGCGCTGCGAGGGCTCGTAGCCGGGCGGGACGTCGGTCGATGGATCCACGGGCAGATCCTGCTCGCGCGCCGCGATCGGGCGGTCGTACATGAGCGCCCCGGAGTCGTCGACGGGATACCAGACGGGGAACGGGACACCGAAGAACCGCTGGCGGCTTATGCACCAGTCGCCGTTGAGCCCCTGCACCCAGTCCTCGAACCGGGCTCTCATGTACGGAGGGTGCCATTGCAGCTCGCGTCCGCGGGCGATCAGCTCGTCGCGGTGCTCGATCGTGCGGATGAACCACTGGCGGCTGGTCACGATCTCGACGGGCCTCTCGCCCTTCTCGAAGAACTTGACCGCACGCGTCACCGGCTGGGGCTCGCCGACGAGGTCGCCGTCCTCCTGAAGCATCTCCACCATCCTGCGGCGCGCCTGGTTGATCGTCGCGCCTGCCAGCTCGGCGTAGTGCTGTCGCGCGCTGTCCACATCGCGCGACTCCCAGCCCGGCTCCCCCCACGGTACGTCGAGCAGCCTGCCGTCTGGTCCGAGTATCGACCTGACCGGCAGGCCGAGCTCGCGCCACCACACGACATCGGTCACGTCGCCGAACGTGCAGACCATCACCAGGCCCGTGCCCTTCTCGCGCTCGACGAGCGGATGGGTCATGACCGGGACCCTGGTCCCGAACAGGGGTGTCAGCACCTCCTTGCCGACGAGGCCGCGGTGACGGTCGTCCTCGGGATGCGCGAGCAGCGCGACGCACGCGGCGATGAGCTCGGGGCGCGTCGTCTCGATCAGCGGCCCCTCGCCGCCGTCGCTGGAGGCGAAGCGCACGCGGTGCATCGCCCCCGGACGCTCGCGGTCCTCGAGCTCGGCCTGGGCGACGGCGGTCTGGAAGTCCACGTCCCACAGCGTCGGCGCCTCGAGCTGGTAGGCGGCGTCCCTGGCCAGCAGGCGAAGGAACGAGCGCTGTGAGATGCGCTGGGCGACCCGGCCGATGGTGGTGTACGTCATCGACCAGTCAACAGACAGGCCCAGCGTGCGCCAGAGCGCCTCGAAGGCCTGCTCGTCGGTGTCGGTGAGTCGCAGGCACAGCTCGACGAAGTTCGGCCTCGAGACAGCGACGGGCTCTCGATCGGACGGCTCGGCGGGTGGGACGAAGTCGGGGTCGTATGCGACCGTCGGGTCGCACCGGACACCGAAGTGGTTCTGCACGCGGCGCTCCGTCGGCAGGCCGTTGTCGTCCCACCCCATCGGGTAGAAGACCTCCCGCCCGCTCATCCCGCGGTGGCGAGCGAGCGCATCGGTGTGGGTGTAGGAGAACACGTGCCCGACATGCAGCGAGCCGCTGACGGTGGGCGGCGGCGTGTCGATGGAGTAGACCCGCTCGCGCGGCGCGGAACGGTCGAACGCGTACGTGCCCTCGCGCTCCCAGACCTCGCTCCACTTCGCCTCCAGGCCGTCCAGCGTCGGGCGCTCCGGCACGCTCGCTGCACGCGCGGGCGTGCCGCTTGCGCCGGGAAGCTCGTGCGCTGATGGCTCGGTGGACGGCAAGGCGTGATCGTAGCCGCCCGCCGCCGCCGCGGTTGCGAGCCGCCCTGAGCTACGGCACGCGGAGGCGTTGATGAGAGCACTCTCATCAATCTCTTATGACCCGTGCCGACCAGCCGCCGCGTTTCGGAGTAAGTTCCCAGCAGGTGGTCCGTGTGGATCACCGAATGGGGATGCGGCAAGTCCGCAGGCAACACGAAAACGAGGTGAGGCGGGAGTGAGCGTCGTAGCTAAGAAGGCCCTCGGCGTAGGGCTTGCCGTCGCCATCGTTGGGGTGCTCATCGGCCTCTACGTCGCCAACTTCGCGACGAGCTTCCCGACCCCCGTTGCGTCCATCAACTCGCCGGTGGCCGGGGGCGGCAGCAACCTGACCCTCGAGACCGTCGCTGCCGTGGGGTCGAAATTCAGCCCCGCCCACCCCGCGTGGGTGTCCTACCTCGCCAAGAGCAAGGGCAAGTGGGTCCACACCACCATCTTCCAGGTACCCGCCTACTCGGTGATCCACGTGACGATCTACCAGTTCGACTCGCCGACGGGCCTGCGCAATCCGTTCCTGTCCCAGGTACAGGGAACGGTTGGCGGAACGGCGACGCTCGACGGCAAGACGTTCAGGTCCATCCCCGCCGAAGAAGCCTCGCACACGTTCGCAGTGCCGGAACTCGGTGTGTTCGTGCCGCTCGCGGGCGTGCCGGAAGAAGCCAAGAACCCGTGCGAAGAAGCACCGTGCCTTCCGTCCGTCAACGATCACCGCACGATCACCTTCAGCTTCAGGACCGGCAGGAAGGGACGCTTCCGCTGGCAGTGCTTCGTGCCCTGCGGCGCGGGCTACCTGTCCGGCAACGGCGGGCCGATGCAGACGCTCGGCTACATGGACGGCTTCATCGATGTGGTGTAGCGGCCGATGAGCGAACCCAACCACGCACGCCGCTTCGCAACACTCTGGATCGTCTCGACGATCATCGCGCTGCCGATCGTCCTGCTCTGGGTCGGCCCGCTGCTCGGCCCGCCCGAAGGCAGCGTCCAGGCCGGCGACCAGGCCACCACCATGACCGTGATGGCCCTGATAGCCACGCCCGTGCTGCTGCTGGTCGTCCTGTTCCTGATCTACGCGACCATCTTCTTCAGGCAGGCGCCTGGCGCCGTCCTAGAAGGCCCGGCTGTTCGCGGGGACGCGCGTATCCAGACGACATGGATCATCGTCACATCGCTGATGGTGCTCTCGATCGCCATCTACGGCTCGGTCGAGCTCGTCGGTGGCAACGGCGTCGGCTCCGGCAGCGGTCCGACTCCGCTGACGTCGCCGAGCGGGCACAAGGTGAGAGTCCAGGTCATCGGACAGCAGTGGGCCTGGACCTACCGCTGGCCCGAATACGGCGGCGTCGAGACCCCCCACCTCGTGCTCCCCGTGAACGAGAACATCGAACTCAACGTCACCTCGCTCGACGTCATCCACTCCCTGTGGATCTACCAGCTCGGCGTCAAGGCGGACGCCAACCCGGACGTCAACAACATCGCGTACGTCAAGCCCACGCATGAACAGACGTTCGAAGTGCGGTGCGCCGAGCTCTGCGGAATCTGGCACGGGGCGATGTTCGACCACGGCAAAGTCGTCAGCGACGCCGCGTTCCAGAAGTGGATCGCGGCGATGCAGGTGAAGTTCGCACCGGCAACAAAGGCGCTGCCGCCGTTCAGTCTGACCTACCTACCCGAACCGACGAGGCGAGGCGGATGACCACCACCACAGAAGCCGCATCCACCCCGGGCCCCACCAGGCGGCCGCTCTGGCGCCGCCTGCTCGGCTTCAACCTGCTGACCGCCGTGATCCTCGCGGTGGTCGGCTACTACCTCGGCTGGCTGCTCGGGCACCACATCGGCGGCCCGAGCTACAAGTACGAGTCCGAGGCCAACGAAAACGACGTCGCCCTGATGCTCGCGTACACCGGCGCGGTGGTGGGATTCCTGGTCGGACTCGGCTTCGCGAACTACCCGGTCTCGCGGCTGTTCGGTCGCCCCGCCTCTCTGCGGGAGAAGGAGGAAGAGGGCATCGGGCGCTATTTCGGCCTGTGCACCGACCATAAGGTCGTCGGGATCCAGTACCTGGTCGGGATAGGCGTCTTCTTCTTCATCGGCGGCCTGAACGCGATGCTGATCCGGCTGGAGCTGCTGCACGACACCCCCACGGTCGTGGGCCCCAACCAGTACCTGACGATCGTCGGGATCCACGGCTCGATGATGATGGGGATGATGACCTCGGGCATCCTCGGCCCGTTCGCCAACTACTTCGTCCCGATCATGATCGGTGCGAGGCGAATGGCGTTCCCGCGCATCGAGGCGCTGACGTTCTGGCTGCTGATGGCCGCCGGCTTCGTCCTGATGTCGACGATCTTCTTCGGCGGCTTCCCGACAGGCTGGACGGGCTATGAGCCCCTGAACGACCAGGCGGTCATGGGAATGGACTCCTACATCATGTTCTTCGCGCTCGTGGGGATCTCGATGACGCTGCTCGGGCTGAACATGATCGCCACGATCATCACGATGCGGGCACCCGGGCTGACATGGTCGCGACTGCCGATCTTCGTGTGGTCGGTGTTCGCGACGTCCGCGCTGATGGTGCTCGCGGCGCCGACGCTGATTAGCACGCTCCTGATGGCGGCGCTGGACCGCTCGATCAACACCTCCTTCTATGTGGCGGGCGGAGGCGGCAGCTCGTACCTGTTCCAGAACCTGTTCTGGTTCTTCGGGCATCCCGAGGTCTACATCCTGGCCCTGCCCGGGTTCGGGATCATCCTCGAGCTCCTGCCGGTGTTCACGCGCAAGCCGCTGTGGGGCTACCGGCTGGCGATCTCGGGGATGCTCGGCGTCAGCCTGATGAGCTTCTTCGTGTGGCAGCACCACCTGTTCGTGAGCGGGATCAACGCCGACCTGCGGCCGTTCTACATGCTCTCGACAGAGATCATCTCGATCCCGACCGGCTTCATCTTCCTGTGCTTCATGGGAACCATGTGGAAGGCACGGACGACGTTCAGCGTCCCGATGCTGTTCTGCATGGGGTGGGCTTTCAACTTCCTGATCGGGGGCGCCTCCGGTGTGGTGCTGTCGGACGCCCCGACGGACACCACCCTTCACGGAAGCTTCTTCGTCATGGCCCACTTCCACTACACGATCATGGGCGGGCTGGTGTTCAGCTTCTTCGCCGCGATCTACTACTGGGTGCCGAAGATGCTGGGCCTCACGTTCAACGAGATGCTCGGCAAGGCGCACTTCTGGCTGATGTTCATCGCCTTCAACTCGACGTTCATGCCGCTGTTCGCGCTCGGCATGGCCGGCATGCCCAGACGCGTCAGCAGCTATGCGCCGGAACTGAAAGGCCTGAACGTGTGGGTCTCGATCTCCGCGTTCGTGCTCGGGTTCTCGATGCTCATCTTCCTCTACAACGTCGTGTACTCGCTGATCTTCGTGCGCAAGCGCGCCGAGGCGAACCCGTGGAGGTCGAAGTCGATGGAGTGGCAGGTGCCCACCCCGGTGCCGATCGAAAACTTCCCGCCCGGCCCGATCCCGAGCTTTGACTTCGACCCGTACGACTACGGAGTTCCGCCGTCACCAGGCGGAGGCGCCCAGCCCGCGCCGGCGGGAGCATAGAGATGTCATCTGCGAGCGAGGGAGCACCACTGGGCGTCGCGGGACCGGGGAACTACCCGCCCGTCGACAGGGAGACGCCCGAGGCCCGCATGGCGCGTGGGGCGCGGGCCCTGACCGTCTCCTCGCGACTGCTCGCGGGGGCCTCGACGTTCTTCTTCCTGTCGTTCTTCTTCGCCTACTTCTACCTGCGGTCGATCAACGTCGACCACATGTGGCGCCCGCCGCACGTGAAACCCGAGCAGGGCCTCGGGGCGGCGTTCATCATCTGCATCATCCTCAGCGCGCTCCTGACGATCGTTTCCGGCCAGCGCGCCAAGAAGGGCTCGAGGAGCTGGCTGGGGCTCGCGGCGGGCGCGGTGGCGCTGGGTCTCGCGGCGATCGTGCTGCAGTGCATCGAGTACATCAAGCAGCCGTTCGGGCCGACCAACGGGGCGTTCGCGAGCGTGTTCGTGGCCTGGACCGGGTTCTACCTGATCGCCGTGCTCGCCACGATGTACTGGCTCGAGACGCAGGTCGCGACGGAGATCGTGGAGCGCCGCAGGCAGGAGACGCACCACATCGACCCGGCGACGGGCTATGAGAACCCCGACGAGCTGCTGCCCCGCGGCCTGGACGCCGTGGTGTTCTACTGGGCCTATCTCGCAGGGCTCGGCGTGCTGATGTACGTGATCCTCTATCTCCTGTAGTGCTCGCGAGCGCATCAGCCGCTCCCGGATTCTGGGACTGGTCGCTCGACCCCCCGCTCGTCCTCGTCATCGACCTGGCGATCCTCTACTGGATCGGGAGCAGGCGGACGGTGACCCCGGCCCGCACGCGCTCCGCGCAGCGGGTGCGCGGAGCCTGCTTCTACCTCAGCCTTCTCACGCTCGCAGTGGCGCTCGCGTCGCCGATCGAGATCCTCAGCGAGCAGCTCTTCTGGGTGCACATGGTGCAGCACGTGCTGCTGCTGATGGTGGCGGCGCCCCTGTTCGTGTTCTCACGGCCCTGGATCCGCCTGTGGCGCTGCCTGCCGCTGAGCACCAGGCGCTCGCTGGCGCGCAGCCTGAGCCACGACGGCGGGCTCTCGCCGCTGGCGCGCCTGAGCGGCGCGCTGGGCCGGCCGCTGCCGAGCTTCATCATCTTCTCGGTTGTGCTGCTCGGCTGGCATCTGCCGTTCATGTTCGACGCCACCCTGACCTCGACGACGCTTCACGCGCTCGAGCACACGCTCTTCTTCTGCACTGCGCTGATGTTCTGGAAGCAGGTGATCCCTTCCGCGCCCCTGCATGCCAGCCTCCAGGCGTCCCAGCGCGTGGTGTACCTGATCGGCGCGATGGCGGTCAGCTGGGCGCTCGCCGTAGTGCTAGCCCTCTCCGCCCACCCGCTCTACAGCTACTACGCCCATCTATCCAGCCGCCCCGGAGGCCTCTCAGCGCTCGCTGACCAGCAGCTTGCAGCTGGCGTGATGTGGGTCCCGGGCTCGGTCACCTTCGTTATCGTTATGTTCGTGTACATCCACCGCTGGCTGACGCCACAGACGTCCCCGTCGTCGGGGTCGCCCAGTCTCGCCGGCGGACACTAGGGGAGAACGCTCATGCCAGGTGTCATCGTTCCGATCGCGACGGGCTTTCAGACAGGCGCCGTCCTCACGCTCGTCATGCCGCTCGCCGTCCTGATCATCATCACGATCTGGTACGTCGTGCTGTGGCGCGGCAAGCTCGGCCAGCCCTGAGCCCGCTCGGGTCCCGCTCCGGCTAGCGGGACGCCAGCACGGGTACGTCGTGCGCGATCTGTTCCGGGGCGAAGCTGTCCGGGTACAGCGTCGTGAGCGTCCCCTTCGCGCTGATGCCGTAGACCAGGGCGGTGTGGGCCACCAGCTCGGGTGAGCCGGCCTCCCGCGTGGAGCCGACGCTCCATGCGGCCCAGGTTGGGCCGAGTTCCGCCGCCGAGCCGATCAGGTACTGCATCCTGCCCGTCATCTCATGGGCCTGCAGGAAGCTCGCGACGGTGGCGGGCGTGTCGCCGCGCGGGTCGACCGAGATCGCGATCACCTGCACGCCCGCCGCGCGTTTGCCGAGGAGGTTCAGCGCGACGCGGAGGTTGGAGGCGATCAACGGGCAGATATCCGGGCAGTGCGTGTACAGGAACGTCACGAAGACGACCTTCCCGCGGTACTGCGCCAGCGTCACCCGCCGGCCGAGGTAGTTGCGCAGGTCGATCGGCGGCGCCGCCTTCGCGGGCAGCGCGAGCGTACCGTCGAAGCCGCTGCCGGGCGCGGACTGGACGACCCCTCCGGGCAGGCTGACGGGACTCGACTTCTTGAACACGAGGAAGCTGACCCCCGTGATGACGATCAGCAGCGCCACCATCGCCGGCAGCATGCCCTTCGGCAGGAGGTTCACGAGGATGCCTCTGCGGGAGCGCGCGCGGTGCGCGCCGGGTGCGGCGTTACTCTCACCGTCTCAGCTCATGCTCACGTATCCGGTCGCTTCCGTCGGGCTCCGCACGTTCGCTGCCACCTTGTTTTCGTAGTTGCCCTCGATCGTCTGGATCTGCCCGTTGGGAAGCACATCCCTGACGATACCCACATGTTCGTCGCCGAAGACGATCAGGTCACCGGGCTTGGGCACGACGCCCGGGCCGTTGGTGATCGCGCGGCCCGTGCTCTGCGCCCACGACCAGACCTCGGATACCGCGCCCAGGCCCTGCCCTTCGGAGCCGATCGGCTCCCCGGCCTGGCGTGCCACCCAGGACGCGAAGTAGGCGCACCAGGGCGCTCCGGGGATGGCGCCGGCGGTCGCCGTCCTGTACTGGGCTATCGCAGGGGATTCGTTGGACCCCGGAGGCTGCTCGGTCTGCCCGAGCTGGCCTTCGGCGATCGCGACGATCCGCTGGCCCGCGGTGCCCCCCGAGGTCCCCAGTGCGGCGGAGCCCGTGCCTTCGACGCCCTCGAGTGGGTACGGGTAGCCGCTGGCAGCGGGCGTGGAGCCCTCGAGGTCCGCGAGGGCGCTCGCACCCGTGTTCGCCCCGCTGCCGATCGCCGCCGGCGTTTCGGCAGTGCCGGACGCGGCGTTCAGCGCCTGCGCGAAAGATGATTCCGAGGAGCCGGAGGGGGCGGCCGTGCCGCCGGTCACAGCGGATCCCGCGGACGCCCCGATCAGCGCGGCGGGGTCCGCGAGCGCCTGCCTTATGACGCTGACGCGCGCCAGCGTGCTTTCGATGGACACCGCCCGGGTAATCGGCAGGGCGCCGCGGCAGTTGAGCAAAGAAAAATGGGACGGGCGGCCGTCGCCGCCCGTCCCGACCACCGTTCCCTCGATGAACCGGCGGTATATGGCTTCTGCTGCCCTGTAAGGGGCCGGCCGAAGCGTTATGTGACCCGGTCAGGAGTCGGGGCGGCCCGAGGGCCGCCCTGCATCCCTGTGGGCTTCGCTGCGGCGGTGGCGTCCTCTATCGCCACCGCCGAGGAAGTTTCAGCTGGCCGGCTGCTACTGCAGCAGCTTCAGGACAGCCTGCGGTTCCGCGTTGGCCTGTGCCAGGATCGACACACCGGCCTGCTCGAGCACCTGCAGCTTGGTGAAGTTCGTCATTTCAGCTGCCATGTTCACGTCGGTGATGCCGCTGACCGCCGACTGGAGGTTCTGGGCGTACACTTCGGTGTTGCTCGCCGCGTACTGGACACGGTCCTGCACTGCGCCGAATTCGCCGGCCGCAGCACTGACTTTGGCGATCGCTTCGGTCAGTTTCGTCAGCGATTCTGCGCCGCCGACGCTGATCAGGCCTTTGATCGTTTCTTTGAGTTCGAACGCTTTGACTTCGATCGTTTCTTTGTCGTTGGCGCCGACCTGGAAGGTGATCGCTTCTTTCCCGGCGAGCAGCTTGATGCCGTTGAAAGACGTCGTTTCACCGACTCGTTCGATCTCTTTTTCCAGCTGCGTGACCTCGCCTTTGATCGATTCCTGACCTTCTTTGGAGGTCGTGCCGTTCGCGTCCTGGACGGCGAGCTCGCGGATGCGCTGGAGCATCTGCAGCACGTCGTTCAGCGAACCCTGCGCGGTCTGTGCGAGCGAGACCGCGTCCTGGCTGTTCTGCGTGGCCTGGTTCAGGCCGTTGACCTGGCTCTGAAGAGCCTGGCTGATCGAGTATCCCGCGACGTCTTCCGACGCCGAGTTGATCCGCAGACCAGAGGACAGGCGGGACTCTGCCATCGCCAGACTCTTTGACGTCTGGTTGAGGTTCCTGTTGGCGTTCAGCGCCGACAGGTTGGTGTTCACTGTGAGGGACATCGTTCATCTCCTTGATGACGTGATTTGTTTTCGTGGTCCCGGGCCGACTCCATGTCGACCCACGCCGTATATCGACAGCGCGAGGGTTTGCTTGAGAGCGATTTCTACTCGTGGACGGGTTTCGGCGCGGGCGGGCCGTCTCCTTCCCGGCGACCGGCGGCCTTCACACCCGTATGTCTATGCGCGGGCGCCGCTCATCTCCGCCGTCTTCATCGGGCGGCGGCGGGGGCGCGGGGGGCCGCCGGCGCTTGCCCGCGTTCTCGCGGGAGGGCCGGTCCCGGTCCCGGCTGATCCTCTCCAGCCGGTCCACGGGCGGGGGCCCGCCGTGCGGCACGGCGGGCGGCCCCGGGCTGATGGGGTGGATCGGGTCCATCTGCGGCCCCTCTAGCTACCTGGCCTGGCGGGGTTGCCCGCGGCCGATGGATCACCCGCTGCGTGCTGCTCGACGGCGGCCAGATGCGCGCGCGCGGCCTGCATCGCGGTCATTTCGCGGCCCTTGAGCTCGATCGCGATCAGCCTGCGCCAGATGAATACGGCGCCACCCCAGGCGACGACGTAGCAGACGGTGCCCGCCACCAGCGCCCGCAGGCACGCTTCGGCGAGCCCGTGCGTGGGAAGCGAGAGGTATCCGGCGAGAAGGAAGCCGCCCAGGCCGCCCCAGCCCTTCGCTTTTGCGACCGAGCGGGCGGCGCGCGGGTGGGCGGCAACGGTCGGGGCCGCGGACTGCGCGCCGGGCGCGTCGGCCGCCGAACCCTTCCCCTTCTTCCCCTTGCCCTTGCCCTTGCCCTTGTCTGCCTTCTCGGCCTTCTCGGCCTTCTCGGGTGCCGGCACGGGCGCAGCCACGGCGCTGGGCTGCGGTGCGGTGGGCGCCTCGAGTGTCGCCTCAGCTGCCATAGCGGTCCTGTTCCCTGAGTCCGCGGCGGCGCTCGGAGCGCTGCAGGTCGAAGATGAACCTGACGAGCCGGCGCCTGTCGGTCTCGGCGATCTCGGTGAAGCTGACTCCGCGCCGGCCCTTGGAGTCGATGCGCACGACGGTGCCGACGCCCTTGATCGGCGGGGCGTCCTGGGCGACCGTCAGGCGGAACTCGATCCGCTCGCCGATCTGCAGCGTGTCGGGGCCGGCGAGCAGCAGGCCGCCGCCGCTGAGGTCGACGGTGAAGCTCTGGATCTTCTCGCTTCCCGAGCCCATGTAGACGAGGACCGGCCGTGCGGAGCTCACACGCACGAAGTCGCGTTCCTGAAGCACCTCGGCGGTGAGGGGGCCCTGCACCCGGATGAGGTCGGGCTCGTGCGGGTCCTCGATGACGGCCGCGCCCGTCAGGTGCACCCTTCCGCGGGCGGATGGGTATTCGACGACGAGCTCCTCGAGCTCGCGTGCGCCGAACGCGCGTGTGGGCACGAGTATCGCGACCTGCAGGCTCTGGACGGTGCTCTCCAGCACGCGTGCCGGGATCCTGTCGGAACCGGGGACTTTCAGCAGTACCGGGTCGCTGCGCTCCGGGAGCGGGACAGGGCCGTTCTTTGCTCGGTTCGAACGCCTGAACATCATTGGAGCAGCCTGCCCGCGAGCGCGGATGGATCGATGCGGCTGACGCGCCAGCCACCGGATCTCGCGCGTTCCAGGATGTACTCCGGAGCCAGGCCGAAGTCGCAGGCGGCCTCCACCGCGACGCCTAGCTGGTCTGTCTCGTCCGCGTGGGTGACCACCAGCGAATTGGCCCCGAGCGGGACGAGCGCGCTCAGCAGCTGGGAGGCGGCGCGCGCCCCCAGGGTCGCCGGCAGCGCCAGCAGTATCCGCTCCGGCGCAAGCTTCGCCAGCAGGGCGGCGAGCTCGCGGATCTGGGCGCGGTCCGACGGCGAGAGCGGCGGCGTGTCGATGAGCGCCAGGCCCGTGCTCCTGGCCTTGCGCAGGGCGCGCAGGGCGCGCGGGCCGGACGCCGGCACGGGCTTCATGAGGGCAGGGCTGAGAATCATCTGCAGCTCCCCGGTTGTTCGCTCGCGCGTGAGCGTCGCGAAGCTCGCGGGCAGGGTGCTGCCGCTCCTGTAGGCGCCCAGAAGCGCTGCGCTGCAGGTCGTCTTGCCGGCGCCTCCGGCTCCGACGAGCACGATCGCCGCGCCCTGCACCGGGAGCGCCGGCGCGACGGGGATCCGCTGGGCGAGCGTGGTGCGAACGGCCTGCGCGAGGCCCAGCCGCGGCGCGAGAGGGAGCGTGTGCGCGCTCGCACCGTCGATCAGCTCGCGGGCCAGCTTCTCGGTTATCCCGACGCGCAGCAGCGACCGTTCTACGCCGGCGCGCGCACGCGAGTGCGAGCCGGGCGCCACCGAGCGCCGTTCTACGGCGGGGGGTGCCGGCGGGCGCGGCGCGGGTGCGGGCCTCGGCAGAAGCTCCTGGAAGTCGAAGGCGGCCGGCGGCGCGGGCCTCTCGCGGGGCGGCGGGGGCGGGCGTTCGCGTGCGAGCGCGGCCAGGTGCGCGCTGAGGTACGCCGTGGCGGCAGCGGGCTCCCCCGGCTGGCGCATGTAGAACGGCGGTTCGGCGGGGCGCGCGGCCTGCGGCGGCGGAGCGGGAGCGGGAGCGGGCGGCGCAGCGGGAGCCGGCGGCGGGGGCGGTGCTGCGAGGGGTGGTGCGGGTGTTTCGGGTGCCTGGAGGTCGGGTGGTTCGTCTTCGTCGTAGATGTCGATGCGCGGACCGCCGGGCATCGCCTCGATCTCGACGTAGGGATGCTGGAAGAACCCGAGGACCCCGCCCGACAGGCCCTCGCGCCTGCGCACGATGATCGCGTCAGCGCCGAGCTCGCGCTGGATCAGCGGGATGACCTCGTCGATCGTGCGGCCCTTGTAGATGCGGGTCTGGACGGTGCCCTGCCCTCCGCCGAGCGCTCCCGCGTCCCCGAGCGTTTCTCCGGAGCGGCTGCTCATGCGTGGATGACCCCGATCGTTTCCACGTTGATGCCCGGCGAGATCTCGTTATAGGAGCAGACCGCGAGGTGCGGCTGCGCCTGTGCGATCAGGCGCCGGAGGTGGCGGCGGATCCGTGCCGAGCACAGCAGCACGGGCTGAGCGCCGCGGGCGGTCGCATGCTCCACCTGCGCGCGCAGGGCGGCGACGATCGCCTGGGCCCGCGGCGGGTCCATCGCGAGATACTCCCCGTCCGTGGTCTGTGTGATCGACGTGGAGACCTCCTGCTCGATGGCGGGGTCGAGGGTGATTGCTTGCAGGCGCAATTGGTCGTCCAGGTGTGGAGCCGTGATCGCCCGACCCAGCGCCTGGCGAGCGTACTCCGATAGCAGACTCGTGTCACGTGTTGTTCGCGCCTTATCACCGATTGCCTCCACGATGGTCCCAAGATCCCGGATCGGGACGCCCTCCGACAGGAGCGACTGGAGCACCCGCTGGATCTCCCCGACGGAAAGCGTGTCCGGCACGACCTCCTCGACGACGGCCGCGTTCGTCTCCTTGAGCCTGTCGAGCAGGGCCCTCACGTCCTGGCGTGTGAGCAGCTCGGCTGCGTGGGAGCGGATGGTCTCGGTCATGTGGGTCACGATCACCGACTCCGGGTCGACGACCGTGTAGCCCTGCGCCTCGGCCTCCGCACGCGCGGACTCGTGCACCCACACGGCGTCGAGGCCGAACGCGGGCTCCCGCGTGGGGATGCCGCTGAGGGTCCCCGACGCCCCGCCCGGGTCCATCGCCAGAAGGTGGCCCGGCATGATGCGCCCGCGCGTAACCTCTGCGCCGCGGACCTTCAGCACGTACTCGTGCGATTCCATGCCGAGCTCGTCGTGGATGCGGACGGGCGGTATCACGAGGCCGAGATCTCCTGCGATCTGGCGCCTGATCATGCTGACGCGCCGCAGCAGCGAGCCGCCGCTGCCGCCCTCGACCAGGGGTACGAGCCCGAAGCCGATCTCGAGCTCGAGGGGGTCGACGGTCACCTCGCCGATCGGCTCGGGCCCGGGCGCAGGGAGCGCCGTCTTCGCGGCGGCTGCCGCGGCGAGCTCCGCGTCCTTTGCTCCGGGCATTCCATCCTTCACCGCCCACCCGATCGCCGCGAAGATCCCCGCGATCAGGATGAACGGAAGCTTCGGCAGGCCAGGGATGAGAGCGAACATCCCGATCGCGCCGGCCGCCACCAGCGGCGCCTTGCGCTGGGCGAGGACCTGGCCGACGATGTCGCTGCCGAGGTCCCTGTCCGAGGCGGCGCGCGTGACGATGATGCCGGTCGCGACCGAGATCAGCAGCGCCGGCATCTGTGCCGCCAGGCCGTCTCCGACCGTGAGCAGCGAATACGTGTGGGTCGCTTCTTCGAATGACAGGCCGCGCTGCAGCATGCCGACGATGATCCCGCCGATGAGGTTGATCGCGACGATGATGACGGCCGCCATCGCGTCGCCTTTGACGAACTTCGAGGCGCCGTCCATCGCGCCGTAGAAGTCGGCCTCCTGGGCGATCTCCGAACGCCTGGACCGCGCCTGGTCGTCGGTGATCAGGCCGGCGTTCAGGTCGGCGTCGATCGCCATCTGCTTGCCGGGCATCGCGTCGAGCGTGAAGCGCGCGCCGACCTCCGCGACCCGCCCAGCGCCGTTCGTAACGACCACGAACTGGATCACGACGAGGATCAGGAAGATCACAAGGCCGACGATCACGTTGCCGCCGACGACGAATTCCCCGAACGCCTTCACAACGCTCCCGGCGTCCCCCGTGGTGAGGATCAGCCTCGTGACCGACACGTTGATCGCAAGACGGAACATCGTGGTCAGGAGCAGCAGGCTCGGGAATGACGCGAAGTCGAGCGCCTTGCCGAGATACATCGTCGCGGCGACGATCGTCAGGGCCGCCGCGATGTTGATCGTGATCAACAGGCTCAGCAGCGGCGCGGGGAGGGGCACCACGAGCATCGTGATCACGAGCACGACGGCGACCGCCGCGAGCATGTCGGCGCGCGGCAGGAGCCTTCGGACGGCGCTCTGGCTCATGAGGCGAGCCTCCTGCGGCCGGCCATCCTGTAGACGAACGCGAGGACCCTTGCGACGGCTGCATAGAGCTCTTCGGGGATGACCTGGCCGATCTCGGTGGAGGAGTGGAGCGCCCGCGCGAGCGGCGGGTCCTCGACGACGGGGACCTCGTTCTCCTTAGCGACACGGCGGATCTGCGCGGCGACGAGGTCCTGCCCCTTCGCGACGACTTCCGGGGCGGTGCGGGAACCGTCGTAGAGGAGCGCCACCGCGAAATGCGTGGGGTTGGTGACCACGACGTCGGCGCTCGCCACGGCCGCCATCATGCGGGCGCGGGCGATCTGCATCTGACGCCGGCGGAGGGCCGCTTTGACCTCACCGGAGACCCCGTACTGACGTGACTCGTCCTTGACCTCCTGCTTGGTCATCTTCAGCTGTTTCTCGTGGCGCCAGCGCTTCCACGCATAGTCGATGACACCGATCACGATGTACGCGAACGCTGCATGCTCGGCGATTTCCATCGCCCTGCCGCCGAGCAGCGCCCCGACCTGCAGCGGCGGGACACCCACGTCGGCGGCGAGGGTGGTGAGCCCCGGCAGGATCGCGAGTGCCGCGGCGGCCCCGACGACTGCGATCTTCACGACCGCCTTGATCGTCTCGAACACGAGGTTGGGGCCGAGCAGGTTGCGCAGTCCGGAGGCCGGGTTGATCCGCTTGAAGTCTGGTTTCAGCGCATGTGTGGAAGGGCGGAAGCCGACCTGCGCGACCCCGACCACGAGCGCGGCCGCGACGCAGGCCCCGGCGACCGGCAGCACGGCGAGCGCGATCGTGGACAGCGCGGCGTGCATCAGACCGTTCAGCCCGGCGGCGCTCGAGGCGACATTGGGGGTCGAGATGTCGGCGAAGATCCCGCGGAACGCGCCCGCCACACCCGAAACGATCGACTCGCCGGTGATCGCGATCACCATCAGCCCGGCGACCAGCACGATCGAGCCGCTCAGGTCCGAGCTGCGGGCGACCTGCCCCTTGTCGCGCGCTCGCTTTCGGTGCTTGGCTGTCGGCTTCTCTGTGCGCTCCTCGCGTGGCATTCGCTCAACCGACCTTCAGGGCGCCGAGCGCGGAGGCGACACTGACCGAGAGCTGTTCGTTTATCCAGTTCGCCGTGAACGGGAGCGACGCGCCGACGACGAGCAGCGTCACGGCGACCTTGACGGGGAAGCCCACCACGAACACGCTCAGCTGCGGCACGACGCGCGAGACGATGCCGAACGCCACGTCCGTGATCAGCAGCGCGATCAGGATCGGGGCGGCGACCTCCAGCGCGGCGGCGAAGACACCGGCGAATGCGTGCACGGCTCCGGCGATCAGCGAGTTCAGCCGCGGCGCCGAGGTCAGCGGCACCAGTTCGAAGGTCCTCTGCAGCCCGCGCAGGCTCCATGCGACGCCGCCTATGACCAGGAAGATCATCGTCCCGACGAGCGCGTAGAAGCGCTGGATCACGGCGCTGCTTTCCCCGTTCATCGGGTTGATCAGGTTCCCGTAGGAGAACCCCGACAGCACGTCGATGAACCCGCCCGCGGATTCGATGGCCGCCATCAGGATCGCGAGGCTGAAGGAGAAGGCGAAGCCGACGAGCATGCCCTGCACCACGAGCCCCGCGAGCGTGAGTGGATCCGAGGGCACGTGCTGGCCCTGCAGCGCGATCGGCGTGAGGCCGATCCCGATTCCCACCGCTATCACGCCCCGTGCGCGCGGCGGGATCATCGCGGACGAGAACAGCGGCGCGATCACGAACAGCGGCGTGATGCGCGCGAGCACGAGGATGAAGCCGGCGAGGTCGTTCGCCGCGAGATCGTTGACGAGCTTTTCCATCAGCCGGCGAGCGTCGGGATCGATGTGTAAAGGGCGGTCGTGTACGCGACGAGCTGACCGAGCATCCAGGGCCCGAGCAGCACCACGACCACCGCGACGCCGATGATCTTGGGGATCAGGCTCAGGCTCTGCTCCTGGATCTGCGTGACCGCCTGGAAGATGCTGACGACCAGCCCGACGACGAGGGCCACGAGCAGCAGCGGGCCGGCGACCTTCATCGCGAGCGTCATCGCCTGCGCGGCGAGGTTGGTGACGGTGTCCTGGTTCATGCCACTCCTAGTGGAAGCTCAGAACGAGCGATTTGATGACCAGATCCCAGCCGTCCACGAGCACGAACAGCAGGATCTTGAACGGGAGCGAGATGAACGTGGGGGGCAGCATGATCATCCCCATGCTCATCAGCGTCGAGGCGACGATGAGTTCGATGATCAGGAACGGCAGGAAGATCAGGAAGCCGATCTTGAAGGCGATTTCGAGCTCGGAGACGATGAACGCCGGTATCAGCACCTCGGTCGGGACTTCTGCGCGGGTGTGGGGTTCCTTCGCGTGCGAGAGGTTCACGAACAGCGCGATGTCCTTCGGGGGCGTCTGGCGGAACATGAATTCCCGCAACGGCACCTCGGCGCGTTCCAGTGCCACGGTCGTGCTGATCTCGTTCGCTTTCAGCGGCTCGACCGCGGTCGTCTTGATCGCGCTGATCGTCGGCGACATCACGAAGATGGTCAGGAACAGGGCGATCCCGATCAGGACCTGGTTGGGCGGCGCGCTGTTCGTCCCGATCGCGCTGCGGATGAACCCCAGCACGATGAGGATCCGGCTGAAGCCGGTGACGGTGAACAGGATCGCCGGGACGAGCGTCAGCCCGCCGACGAGCAGCAGGATCTGAACTGCGTTGCTGGAGGTGAGGTTCAACGGCGCACCGTCCACTCGCGCACGCGCTCGATGACTCCCGAGCCGGGGGCGGGCATCTGCATCGGGTCGTGGCGCTTCTGCCCCGCGTTGAGAGGCACCGCGGGCGAGCGCGGGCCGGCGAGGGGCGCCGGTTCGTCGAGGACCGTGAGCCCGGCTTCACGCGCCTGCTCCTGGGTGTAGCGGTGGATCGGGACCAGGCCGTGCTCGCCGCTGCCGAGCAGCACGTAGTCGTTGCCCGCCCTCACGAGGTGGACGGAGCGGCCGGCCGCGATCGGGAGCGCGGCGACGCTCGCGAGCCCGGTGCTGGAGGTCTGTGGTTCCTTGCCCGACTTGACCTGGCGCAGGATCCACGAGAGCCCCCAGATGACGCCGATCACGATCGCCAGGCCAACGATCGTCCGCACGAGGCTCGCCCCACCAGTGCTCACGGTGGGTGTCCCCGTGCTCGACGATTTCAGGTTGATCGCCGTGTGTTCCCCCGCGCCGGTGCTCTGCGCGCCAGCCGCGAAGGCGGCGCACGGGAGGGCGAGCAGGCATAAGCCAAGCGCCGCGGCCGCCGTCGCGGCCGCTCGGGAGAGCGGGGTCAGCTTCATCATCGAGGTCGACTCCGAGGAAGAGTCGTCCCCGGTTATCGGCTGGCGCGTCCGGGTCTTTAGGAGACTGTTAGCGCGCGGCGGGTCAGATGAGGCGGTCCACCTGCACGCCCCATTCACCCTCGCCCGTCACCACGAGGCTTCCGCTGGCGAAGCAGAGGCCGTTGGCAAACAGCTCGACGGGCGCCTGGGCGTCCTGATCGAGCTCGACGACCGCGCCGGGCGCGAGCTCGAGCGCCGTGCCGAGGGATATGTGGGTGCGGCCAAGCTCGGCCCACACGCGAACGAAGATGTTGCGCAGCATCGGGCGCCCCTCGGTGCCGTCGCCCTCGCCCTGCGCATGCGCGCGCGCCCGGTCAAGCTCGGCGCGGCCCAGCCTCGCGTATGTCTCGGCGCGTACCGGCTTCTCCGCCGCCGACTGCACCTTGATCGCCCGGCGGGTGCCGCTCCTGCCGGGGGTGCCGCGCCCGAGCGCGACCTCCTCGGCGAACAGGCGCACCCCGTCCTCGGCGTGCTCCGCGAGCGGCACGAGCTTGCCGGGGACGATCTCCAGCATCCGCTCGATCGGCATCTGGGCGTCTCCGACCTCGGCGCGGACGAGCACGTGCGCCGCCGACAGGCCGCGCCGCAGCGCGAGCGCCCCCGGCGCGTCGATCGTCTCCCCGTGCGGGTGGACCTCGTGGGCGTGGTCGGATATCGGTTCGAACGCGGACCACGGCATCAGCAGCGACATGCCCGATGACGCGCCCCCCACATCGCTGGAGATCGCCAGGACGAGCGTCGGCTCGTCGGGCGCCGGCAGCACACCGGCGTCACCCTCGACGTCGACCTCGCCGCATGAGAGCTCCTGCCCGCCCAGCTCGCCCCAGGCCTGCGAGAGCTCGCGTACCACGCCCTCGAGCAACCCCCGCGCGAGCGCCCAGTCAATATCGGTCAGGCGCCTGTCAGAGGGGGCCTGCGCGGCTTCTCCTCCGAGCATGCATTCGAGTGCCTGCAGGATCAGCGGCAGTTCGACGCTGAGCAGCATGTCGCGGCCGCTCTCGGCCTCGTGCACCGCGACGGCCACGGAGTCCGCGGGGAGCATTGCCTTCGCGGCCGCCCATGTGTGCTGGGAGCCCTCCGGGACCCCGAGCTGGACGTCGGCCTTCAGCTCGCTCGCGAGCCACCCGGCGAGCGCCTCGCGGAACGGTTCGAGCGCGAGCGCGATGCGGTGGCGGATCTCGGCGGTGAACCTCGTCGGCGCTGAGAAGTCGAGCGTCACGACCTGGCCGGCATCCTGCTCGCTGCTGCTCGCTCCCTCGCTCACCGCCACCTCAGATCACTCTTGAGGGCCGGCGGCGCCCTCCTCGGGCCCGCCCGCCGGATGCGCGGGCTCATCCTTGCCCTCGTCAACGCCCGCGGCCTGATCCTGGCTGCGGTCGAGGATCTCGGTCACCCTGAGGCCGAACTGCTCCTCCACCACGACCACCTCGCCCCGCGCGATCGGGGTGCCGTTCACCAGCAGGTCAGCGGGCTCGCCGGCGAAGCGCTCGAGTGTCACGACCGAGCCCGGCTGAAGATCGAGCGCTTCTCCCACCGTCATGTGGGTCCGCCCGATCTCGACGCTGAGCTCCATCGGGACATCGCTGAGCCGGCTGAGGTCGCCGTCCGCCGAGCCGGGGGCCTTGCCCGCCGAGTCCTCGAACTGCTCGTATTCGATCGTCTCCGCCATGGCGCCCTATTGGACCGTGAGGTCCGGGAACAGCACCTGTTCGACCTTGATGTCGGTGTCCTTCTTGATGGCGAGCAGGATCGCCCGCCGGACCTTCGCCCGTCCGGACGCCGAGATCAGGGCTTCACCGGTCTGGTTGGTGACACTGTCGGTGACGATTTCGCGCACGAGCGGTTCCTCCGGGAGCGTCCCCGGGGAGCTTTCGCCGCTGCTGGACGTGCTCGCGCCGGCGGTGGCCCCGTCGCTCTGTCCCGGCGCGAGCTCGAGCGCGACGCTCACCTTCGCGTAGCGACCGTCGCTGAGATTCAGGAGAAATGACTGTGGCATCTGGTAGATGGTCCCCGCGACCTTCATCTTCGGGGCGGCCTTCTTTGGCTTGGTCATCGTGTAGGCGGCGAGCAGCAGCACCGGAAGTGCCACGGCGAGCATGATCTTCTTGTTCTTTAGCATGGCAGTTGGGTAGGTCGTGCTTTCTCAGGGATTGGTTTCACCGGGCGTGAGCGCCTTCAGGACGATCTCCACCCTGCGGTTCTGCGCGCGACCGGAAGCGGTTTCGTTGCTCGCCTGGGGGTGCTGTTCTGCGTTGCCCAGTGCGGTGAGCCGAAGCGAGCTGACGCCGTGGGAGATCAGGTACCGGACGACGGTGCTCGCGCGCGCCGCGGACAGCTCCCAGTTGCTCGGGAACTGTGCACTGTGGATCGGGACGTTGTCGGTGTTCCCTTCCACGTCGATCGGGTGGGTGGTGTCGACGTTCAGGAGTGAGGCGATCTCGGTCAGCAGGGGCCCGGACTGGGCGTCGAGCGTCGCCTGCCCGGACGGGAACAGGAGCTGGTCCGTGAGCACCTTGATGTCCAGCCCGCGCGCTTCGATCACGGCCTTGACCTGATTGCTGAAGCCGTGAGCGGCCGCGTAGTGGTCGAGCTCCGCTTTGATCTGGGCGAACAGTTCAGCCTGGTGCTGCGCCGCCGACTGCGCGGCCTGCGATGTCGCGCCCGAAGCGGCCTGGGTGCTGGAGCTCTGGGCGCTGCTCGCCGTCACCGGCACGATCGCCTGCAGGTCGATGGCGGTGGGGGCATGGCTCGCGTTGGCGGTCGCGCCGGGCCGGGCGATCGCTTTGCCGCCCGGCAGGATGTCGCCTGAGAAGGCCGCCTTCAGGGACTTCTGCAGCGTCTGGTACTTGGAGATGTTGACCGAGGAGATAGAGAACAGGACCATGAACAGCGCCATCAGGAGCGTGATCATGTCGGCGTAGGTGAGCAGCCAGCGCTCGTTGCTCTCCTCCTCCTTTGCCTTTCCGCGACGCCTGCCGGCCATCTCAGGCCGCCTTCGCCTCGAGGTCCGCGGGCTGTCCGATCGGGTCCTCAGCGCCGGGCCTCTCGGCCGGCGGGAGATAGGACATCAGCTTTTCGGAGACCAGGCGCGGATTGTCGCCGGCCTGGATCGAGAGGATCCCCTCGACGGTCATCATGCGCAGCTCGGTCTCTTCTGCCGAGATCGCCTTGAGCCGGTTGGCGACAGGGAGAAAGATGACGTTCGCCGAGCCGACGCCCATGAGCGTGGCGATGAACGCCGCCGAGATGGACGGTCCGAGCTCCGACGGCGCCGACAGGTTCTGGAGAACGTGGACCAGGCCCAGGACCGTGCCGATGATGCCCATCGTCGGCGCGAAGCCGCCGGCCTTCTCGAACGGGCCGGCTGACACCTCGTGGCGTGCCTCCATGCCCTCCACCTCGGCCTCGAGGATGGCGTTGACCATCTCCGGGTCGGTGCCGTCGACGACGAGCTGCAGGGCGTTGCGTGTGAAGGGGTCCTCGATCTCCGGGAGCAGCGCGTCAAGTGCGAGCAGGCCCTCGCGGCGTGCCTTGTCGGCGAGCGAGACGAGGCGGTCGAGCTGCCCGCGCATGTCCGGCGGTTCGGCTGAGAACACGAGCTTGTAGAGGCTGGGCACGCGCTTCATCGAGTCCATCCCGACGCTCGCGAGCGTCACCCCCGCCGTACCGCCGAGGATGATCATCAGCGCAGGGATGTTGATGAACGACGCGGGGCTGGTGCCGTCCATCATCGAACTCATCATCAGGGAACCGAACGCCACCCCGATCCCTATGGCCGTTGCCGCCTTCATCGCATGCATACATCGGCCGGCGCCAGAAATCCTTCAGTCCTGCCGAGGAGAAATGCACAAACCTCTGCACGCCGCGGGCGCCCGCGGCGCACATGCGGGGCGATGTCCTACGTCGGCGTGTCCTCCACGGCCGACAGCCGCGGGCTCCCGGGGCGTGCCGGCGTCGACGCGCCCGGTGACTGCCGGCGCAGGGCGCTGCGACGTCTCAGGGCGTCACTGAGGACCTCTGCGCGATAGGCGTGAACGGCCGCCGCGACGTCCTCGGGGCTCTCGGCTACCACCACCTTCGTCCCGGTCGCGAGCGCGATGACCGTGTCCGGAGTGGACTCGACCGTCACGATCATGTCCGGATTGAGCAGGAATGGCTCGTCACTGTGTCCGAGCCTGTTGAGCGTGATCATCTGTTCCTTCCCCTGTTCCACAGCTTAGCCTCGGGGTGGGACGGCGCGGACGCCGCCCCACCTCAGGCTCCTCGGAGCGTTCCTCTTTCGACGGGTACCCCCTTTGTTTTGGTGTCAGGCGTCGGCGCTGCGCTTCGCCCTCAGGGCGAGCGGCGCGCGGAGGCCTAGTGCATCTGGATGAGCGAGGAGAGCATTTCGTCCGCTGTCGTGATCGTCCGCGAGTTGGCCTGGTAGCCGCGCTCGGCGGTGATCATTTCGGTCATCTGGGCCGCGAGGTCGACGTTCGACATCTCGAGCTCGCCGCCGATGGTGGAGCCGAAGCCCGCGGTCGTGGGCGTCCCGACGACCGGCACGCCGGAGTTTGGTGTCTGTCCCCACAGGTTGCCGCCGAGTCGTTCAAGACCCGGTTCGTTGGCGAACGTCGCGAGGGAGATGTAGCCCGCCGTCACGCGCTGTTCATAGTTGGGCGATTCCGGGTTCTCGTCGGTGTACGTGACCGAGCCGTCCTGCCCGATCGCGACGTTCGTGGAACCCTGGGGGACCCTGATGTACGTGTCTTCTTTCCCCGGCGCGTAGCTCGTGCCGGTTTCGCCGACGGTCGGCACCGCGTTGCGGCCGATCACGTATTCACCTGCGGTGGTGGTCAGAAACCCGAGCGTGTTCGTCTGGAGGTCGCCGGCGCGGGTGTACTTGAGCCCGGCCGGGATACCCGTTGTGTACGGTTCTTTCGCGGGCGGTGTACCCGACCCGACACGAAGGAATCCGTTGCCCTCGATCGCGATGTCCAGCGGGTTGTTCGTGGTCTGGAACGAGCCCTCGGTCATTTCGTTGCGGGTCGATTCGATGTGCACGCCCAGGCCCACCTGCACCGGGTTGGATCCTCCGTTCGTGCTCGTCGGCCCGGCCGCGGCGCGGCTGACCTGCGTCAGCGAGTCCGCGAACGTCATGCTCGAGGACTTGTAGCCGACGGTGTTGACGTTCGCGAGGTTGCCCGCGACGTCGTTGAGCAACGCCTGATTTGCGTCCAAGCCGCTTATTGCGGCATACATGCCTGACATCATCTGACTGCCCTTCCTTTCGCGGCCTCCTCGTCGAGGTCCAGCCGCCGTTGCTTCTAGGCGCCTCGCATCAAGCGATCACGGCGCTGTCGATGTTGGTGAACACGTTGTCTTTCATTTGCTGCGATCCCACAGCCGTTATCACGGTGCGGTTGCTGACGGACACCACGAACGCGGTGCCGTCGACAAGAACCAGGGAGTCCCGCGAGCCCTTGCTCGCCGCCCGTCCGACACCCGCCGACAGGCGGGAGAGGGTGGCGGGATCAAGCTCGATCCCGCGGCGCTGCACGCGTTCAAGGGCGTGCTTGGAGAACTGCAGATCGGTGCTCGCCCCTGCGCGGCTCAGCTCCTGTGCGAACGAGCCGCCTCCCTGCGCAGGCGCAGCGGGGCGTCCTGCGGGCGCAGGAGCACCTACGGGGGCTGCGGGCGCCCCCGCACCGGTCGGGGGGATCAGGGCGGGGTTCGTGATGCCCGTCACTGGACTTCCGTGACGCTCGAGATTTTCACGCCGGCGACGCCTTCCACGGTCACGGTCGTGCCTTCGGCCGTCGACTGGACGCTTTCGACCTTCCCGGTCTCGGTGCCCGATGTGCCGTTGTAAGTGACGGTCCGCCCGATCAGCTGCACGGCACCCGCGAGCTCGTTGGCGTTCGCGAGATTCGTCGTCTGCTCGACCTGCGTGATCTGGGCGAGCTCGCTGAGGAATTCGTTCGTGTTCGACGGCGACAGCGGATTCTGCGCCTGGAGCTGGGCGATCATCAGTTTCAGGAAGTCGTTCTGGCCCAGCACGCTGTTCGGGTTCTGGGTCGAGGCGGCGGCCGCCGGTGGGGCTGTGGAGTTGGTGATTGGGCTTGTCATGGGTGTCCTTTCTGTGTCAGGCGAGCACGTCGACGAGATCACCCTTCGCGGGCCCGGAGGGACCCGCTTCGGCTGGTGCGATCGCCTCGACCTCATCGTCCTGTTCGCCATCCGTTTTGCCGACGGCCGCAGTCTTGGTATGCGGGCCGCCCTGAAGTCTGCCGTCGCCCCAGGCGCCCTGGCCGGACAGGCCGATATCCAGGCCCAGCAGCGACAGGCCGAGCCCGCTCAGTGATTGCTGGAGCTCCGCACGCCCCTGGGCGAGCACCTTGGCGGCATCGGCCGTGCTCGCGGTGACGCGCGCGAGCAGACCCGCCGAGCTCTGCGTGAGATGGATCCGGATGTCACCGAGCGATTCGGGCGAAAGCGCTATTCGCGCCTGCGTCGTCCCCTGGCGCACCGAGAGCTCGATGGTCGACCGGATCGAGTCGATCATGTCCTGGAGTCGAATGCCGGTACCTTCCTGCCCGACGACGCCCGCCCCGGTGACACCCGAACCCTGGGCCACAGGGGCGATGCCGGTGCCGCCGGCCTCGCCTGACGGGGAAGAGACGGAGGGCACGGAGGGGTCGGTGGCCGGCTGCGGCGAGGCATGCGAGGGTGCCTTCTCTGTGGCGGCGCGTGCCGTCGTGCCCGTCTTGTCCGCGGGAGGCGCGGATGCGGGCGGGCGGGGGCGGGTCCCGGTGTGCGCGCTTGAGGGTCCCGGCGTGAGCGCCGGCGCCACGGCGCTCTCGCCGGCGGGCGCCGCGGGATGCTCGCCGCCTGCCGTCGCGGCGGCCTTCGCCTTCGGAGCGGCGACGTCGGTGAGAGCTCGTGAGATGTCCCCCGCCGCGCCCGAGGCGACGCGTGGCGGGGCCGCCTCGTCGGGGAGCGCAGGCGCATCGGTGCCGGCCGCGGACGGTGCGGCGTTCGCGCCGGGCTCTCGGTCCGTGGGCTCGCCGGTGGCGTCCGCCGGCATGACGGCGGAGTCCGGCTTCGGCCGCTGCGCCCGCGCCGAGGGCTCGGATTCCTGCGCCGGGGCGTGCGGCTTTGCCGTCGACTCCTGGCTCAGGGATGCCGAGAGCTTCCTGCCGGCCTGGCCGGCGCGCACAGCCTGCGCAGCGAGCGCCACGGCGGCCGGTTCGCCGCCTTCCTTCGGGCTGCGCGGGCGGCGGGGCTGGCCGTCGTTCTTCTGCTTGCCTTCGGTCTTGTGGCCTTCCGCAGGTGCGGTCCGGGCCCATTCTTCGGCGAGCGCGCTGTGGAAGGGTTCCCTCCCAGGCGGTGCTCCGGGCGGCGGCGCGCCCGGCGGCGCGGGACCAGGTGGTCCCGAGGAGGGCGTGCCGGGCAGCGGCAGCACGGATGGCTGCACGCCGCTCACGCCGGGGTTCCCGTGGTCGAGGTGCCCGTGTGGGACTGGCGCCACGCTTCCGCGTAGCCGAGCACTTTGGTGACGTAGCTCTGGGTTTCGGCGTACGGAGGGACACCGCCGTACTGCTGGACGGCTCCGGGCCCTGCGTTGTAGGCCGCGAGCGCATCCGTCGTGTTGCCGCCGAACTGGGCGAGCAGGCCGCTCAGGTAGCGGGCGCCGCCTTCGATCGATTCGGCGGGGTTCAGTGGGTTGGAGACTCCCATCGAGGACGCTGTTCCCGGCATCAGCTGGGTGAGCCCTGCGGCACCGGCGCTGCTCTCGGAGTTCGGGTCGAAGCCGGACTCCTGCTGGATCAGGCCGTGCAGGACGGCGGGGTCGATCCCGTAACGCTGCGCGGCCTGCTCGATCAGTGCTTCGTAGGGCGCCGACTGACCTTCGGATGCTGCGCTCGTGCTGCTCGTGTACGCGACGGGCGTGGTGGAGCCGCTTGCCTGCGCGAGCGCGCTTGAGAACCCTTCGCCCTGGGGTTCGGAGGTCTGGGCGCCCGGCGCCGAGCCGGTCTGAGCCTCCGTGATGAGCGCCTCGAGCTGCCTGATCCGCTGCACCGCTTCGAGCTCGCCCGCGGGCATCGCTTCGGTACCTATCGCCGCCGTGCTCATGCGGCTCCCCCGCGGCCTCGGGCTGCGGCGATTTCGTCCAGGGCGTTCCCCTCGAGGCGTGCGAGCTCGCGCTGGTGTTCGCCGCGGCGGCGCTCGCGAAGACGGTTGAGCATCTCGTGCTCCGTCGCGGCGGTCGTCAGCTGGGCGTCCCGGACGGCCACCTCGGCCTCGCGGACGCCGAGTTCGCGGGCGTGCAAGCCCCGCTGCGCCTCGATGCGCTCGAGGAAGGCCTGGCGTGCAACCAGGTCACCTGAGCTGATCGACCCCTCGGCGCCGGCGGCACGCTGGTGTTCGTGGGCGCGCTCGAGGTGCTCCTCGGTTTCCCGGAGCTGCGCCTCGACGCTGGAGCGGTCGGCGATCGCCCTTGCGAGATCCTGCTTCGCGAGCTTCTCTCTGCGCTCGCGAACAGCGCGGACGCGCTCCAGGCGAAAACGGAACGTGAGGTCGGTCACCCTCCGTTTATCGGACGCTGCAGCTCGTTCTTTAGCGGCGGTCACAGGCGCCCCGCCCGCACTACAGCGTAAGGCCGAACGCCGGGATCGCGGGCGCGGCCGCGCCGGGTACCTCGGCGGGCGTCTCCACCGCGGCCTCGGGCCCGGGAACCTCCTCGGCGTCGGGTATCTCCTCGTCGGCGGCACCTCGCAGCGACGCGGCGAGCTCTACCAGGCGGGCGTCGGTCTGCAGCGGATCGCTGCGCTCGGTGACTGCCTGGCGAAGGAAGCGCTCGATCTCGGTGCGGTGCGCGAGCGCGGTGTCCAGGGCGGGGTCCGTTCCGTGCTGGTAGGCGCCGATCGCGACCAGGTCCTCCTTCTCGTGGAGTACCGCGAGCGCCCCGCGCAGCTGCTGTGCGGCGCTCTGGACCTCGCTGGAGACGATCTCGCCCACGAGCCGCGAGACGCTCTGCAGGACATCCACCGCCGGGTAGTGGCCGGCGTGCGCTAGCGCGCGTGTGAGCACGACGTGCCCGTCGAGGATCGAGCGCACGGAGTCCGCCACGGGCTCGTTCATGTCGTCGCCGTCGACCAGGACCGTGTAGAGGCCGGTGATCGATCCGCTGGTGCTCGTGCCGGCGCGCTCGAGCAGCCGCGGCAGCAGCGCGAACACGCTCGGCGTGTACCCGCGTGTCGCCGGAGGCTCTCCGATCGCCAGGCCCACCTCGCGCTGCGCCATCGCGAAGCGCGTCACCGAGTCCATCATCAGCATCACGTCGTGGCCCTGGTCGCGGAAGTGCTCGGCGATCGTCGTCGCTGTGAACGCCGCCTTGATCCTGACAAGGGCCGGCTGGTCGGAGGTCGCGACCACGACGACCGAGCGCTCGAGTGCGTCGCCAAGGTCGCGCTCGATGAACTCGCGGACCTCGCGGCCGCGCTCGCCGACGAGCGCGATCACGTTCACCGTCGCGCTCGTGGAGCGCGCGATCATCCCGAGGAGCGAGGACTTGCCCACCCCGGATCCCGCGAAGATCCCGAGGCGCTGGCCCCTTCCACACGGCACCAGCCCGTCGAGCGCGCGCACGCCGAGCCCCACACGCTCGGTGATCCGCGGCCTTGACAGCGCCGCGGGGGGCGCTGCGATTGTGGAGCGTGCGGCTCCCCGCGGCTCCGGGCCGCCATCCTCCGGGGTGCCGAGACCGCTGAGGATCCGGCCGAGCAGGCCGTCGCCGACGGTGATCCTGAACGGCGCACCTGTCGCGAGCACCCTGGTGCCCGGCCCTATCCCGTGCAGCTCGCCGAGGGGCATCAGGAGTGTGCGGCCATCCCTGAACCCGACGACCTCCGCTGAAACGGGGGCGCGGTTGCGGTCCGTTCCGACGAGGCACACCTCGCCGACCTCGGCCTGCAGGCCGGTGGCCTCGATGATCAGGCCGATGAGGTTGCTCACGTATCCGTGGCGGCGCGCGAGGTCCGCCTCCCGCACAGCCTGCGACGCCCTTGCCAGCAGGGCGCCGGGCGGCGCGCTCACGCGGGCTCTCCTCCGCCCTCGAGCTCCGATGCGATGACCTCGCGGGCGCGTTCGAGCTGTGTCGCGATGCCCGCGTCTATCTCGCCCTCCTGTGTCCGAACGATCGCGCCGCCCGGTGCGACTCGCTGGTCCGCCTGAAGGTCCTGGAGCCCGAAGCCCTTCGACTGCGTTTGCTCCTCTCCGACGGAGTCCGTGATGGTGCGCAGGTCCTGCGGGTTCACGAGCACCGTGACCGACCGCCTGTCGCTGACGCGCCGCAGCGCCCCCTGGATGACGTCGGCTACAGCCTCCGGGCGGGCCTGCAGTGTGCCCGCGAGGATCTTGCCGGCGAGTGCAAGTGCGAACTCGACGGCGTCTCGCTCCACAGCGTCCGCGACCTCGCCGCGCAGCGCGTGCAGCCCGCGTGCTGCGTCGTCCAGGGCCGTGACCGCCGACCGCATCTCGTTCTGAGCTTCACGCAACCCCTCCGCGCGGCCGTCTGCCAGACCGTTGGCACGAGCCTGCTCCCGTATCTCCCCGGCCTCCTCGGCTGCCTGCGCGAGGAGTCGCTGTGCAGCGTCGCGGGGCGGAGGATCGGACGGCTCAAGCTCCTGGAACTCGTAGCTGACGGCCGCCTCAGACAACGTCCGACGTCTCCCCGTCCTCGCCGTCGCCGTCGCTGCCGATCACGATCGTCCCTGATTCCTCGAGTTTCCGCACGACGGAGACCACGCGGCTCTGTGCGTCGTCGACGTCCCTCTTGCGCTGAGGCTGCTGGATCTCCATCTCCTCCTTGAGCATCGCGGCGCCGCGCTCGGACATGTTCTCCATGACCACCTGCATGACGTCCTCGTCCGCCCCACGCAGCGCGAGCACCAGGTCCTTCTGGTCGACCTCGCGGAGAACCTGCTGCACGGCGCGCGGTTCGAGCTTGGCGATGTCCTCGAAGACGAACAGCATCCCCCGGACCTCAGCCGCCAGGTCCTGGTCTGCACCCGCGAGATTCTCCAGGACATTGCGCTCTGTCGCCCTGTCGGCGTGGTTCAGGATCCCGGCGAGCGCCTTCGCGCCGCCCGTCGAGGAGTAGACCTGCTCGCCCGCGCTCCCGAGTTTGTGGCGGATCACCTCCTCGACCTGCTGGATGACGCGCGTGCTGGCCTCGCCCATACGGGCGATCCGCAGGGCGATGCCGGGCTGCTCCCGCTCGGGCAGGTGCGAGAGGACATCGGCCGCAAGACTCGCCGGCAGGCTCGCCAGGACGAGCGCCACGGTCTGGGCGGACTCGCCGCGAAGGAGGGCGGCGATGCGGTCCGCCGGGACACGCCTGAGAAACTCGAACGGCCGGGAGGGAGCGCCGGTGGACAGGCGCCCCAGCAGATCCGCGGCACGCTCGGGACCGAGCGCACGCTCAATCACCTCGCGTGCGTAGTCCAGGCCACCGCTGACGCCGCCGCTCGCCTCGCCGGCCCCTGCGGCGAGCTCGCTGAAGATCGACTCCGTGGCCTGCGCACCTACGGAGCTCAGACGCGCCATCTCGACCGAAAGGCTCTCGATCTCCTCCTCTCCCATTCGTGCGAGCACGTTCGCGGCGCGCTCGGAGCCGAGCGCCGCCATCAAAACAGCCGCCTTGCGTGCGCCGGTGATCCGCTCCGGCACGGCAGGTAGCCGCTCCGGCGGCGGCGGCGCCAGCGCGGGCAGGGTTGCCTGCGGGAGCGACTCGCCTGCCACGTCCTAGCCCTCCTGCATCCAGTTGCGCAGCTGCTGCGCGACCACGTCAGGGTCGCTGTCGGCGAGCTCCTCGACCTGTCTGCGGAGCGGGTCGCTCGAACTCAGGCTGCCGTTTCCGTTCCCGTTCCCGTTTCCGTTTCCGTTGGCGCCGACGGCTGCCATCGCGGGCGCCGGCCTGACGGCTGTTTCGCGTTCCAGCTCGGAGAGCCGCATCGGCGCCTCGAGCTCGCGCAGCCAGACGGGTTCCTCGATCGCCTCCGTCTCTCGCTTGCGCAGCGAGCGGGTGGTGAAGAACAGGAAGATGAGCCCCCCGATGCCGAGGAGCGCGTACTTCGCATAGGAGAGCATGCTCGAGCTCGACGCGGCCGCTTCGGTCGTGGTCTTCGCGAACGCGACCTGCCCGATCGAGATGGTGTCGCCGCGCTTGGCGTTTATGCCCGCGCCGTTTGTGACCGCTTCCTTGATCGCGGGGATCGCGGAGGCGGGCACGCTTTTTTCGAGCAGCACCGACACGTGCTGCGATTCGATGGTGCCCGGCGCGATCGTCGAATGGGTGACGGTCTTGTTGACGCCGTTCGTCGCGTTGGTCGTTTCGCGCTTGTAGTTGGATTTGCCGCCCGCGGCTCCGGCCGCGGCGGTGAGGTTCGCGGTGCCCGTGGTGCCGCCTGTACCGACCCCGGTCCCCGTGAGCGTCTCGGTCTCGCTGCTCTTCTGCAGCGGCACGGCTTCCTTGCCGTAGGTCAGCGATTCCTGGGTCGTCTGGTTCACGTTCATGTTCGCGTACACCATCACCTGCGCCTTGTTCGGCCCGAGCGTCTGGGCGAGCATCGCGTCGAGGCTCGCGGCGGTGGCCTGGTCGTAGTGCTGCTCGGCTTCCTGGACGCTGGAACCCGAGCCGTCGCCCCCGCCGCCTGCAGCCGGCCACAGCAGCTGTCCAGATGCGTCGGTGATCGTCACTTTGCTGAGCTGCAGACCGGGCACGCTGGACGTCACGAGCGTGGCGATCCCCTTCACGGAGCTCGGATCCAGCGAGGTGGTCCCCGACAGCAGCACCGCAGCCGACGCGGCGCTCGAGGTTTCGCCGAACACCTCGTTCTGCGGGTTGGGCAGGACGAGCTCGACCTGCGCGCCGGAGACCCCCTGCACGCTGTCGATCGTCTGCTCGAGCTGGCCCTGCAGGGCGCGCTGGTATGTCACCTGCTGCTGAAAGTTGCTTTCGCCGAGACTCTGTTTGTCGAAGAGTTCGAAGCCGGGCTGCGTGTTGCCGAGCTCGCCGGCACCGGCCAGGGCGACCCGCGCCTGGGCCGTCTGGTTGGACTGGACCGCGAGCGCCGTGCCGTTGTTCTGCAGCTGGTAGTTGATCCCAGCGGTGCTGAGCGTGGCGGTCATCTTGCCGGTCTGGGTCGGGTCGAGCCCGCTCGCCAGCGTCGAATACGTCGGCTGGGAGACGGTGTGCACGAACAGGTACATGAACACGATCGCGGCTGCGGCGAAGCCACCGCCGATCAGCCACCCACGTGGCGTGACCTTCGACGCGAGCTGGCCAATCGGCGGCATCGATCAGACCTGTGTCTGGAAGATCGACTGGACGGCTTCGGTCGTCTTCGTCCTCAGCTGCGAGGCGAGGTCCATCGCCATCTGGGCGTCCTGCACCGTGACGACGGCGCTCTCGGGGTTGGAGACCTTGCCGGTGGCGAGAGCCTGCGAGGCGCTGTTGGCGTTGTTCTGGGTCTGCTCGAGCGACGAGATGGCTTCGGAGAGTTCGCTGCCGAACGAGCCGGAGGTGCCCCCGGCTCCCGTCGCCCCTCCCGCGGCCGGTTCCGCGCCGCCCACGCCCGCAGGCTGCGATGAGGATGTGCTCGAGGCCGCTTCCCCGAGCGAGAGTTCGGTGGCGACCGGCGCGATCGGCGGGATCATTTGAGCAGGCCGAGCGTTGCGGTGAACATCGACTTCGCGGTCTGCATCGCGGTCACGTCCGACTGGTAGGACTGCTGCTCGGAGATCAGGTCGGTCATTTCGGTGACCGTGTTGACGTTCGGCATCTTCACGTAGCCCTGGGCGTCGGCTTCGGGGTTGCCGGGGTCATAGATCTGCTGGTCGGGGGTGTTGTCGCTGACGATCGAGGCGACCTTCACGCCGCCGGCGCTGCTCTCCTCGCCCGATTCCATCGCACCGGAGAGCGCGCCGCCGAAGCTGCCGGGTTCGGTCTGCTGCAGGACGACCTCCTGGCGCCGGTATGGCTGGCCCGTCGCCGTCTTGGTGGTGTCGGCGTTCGCGAGGTTCTCGGACGTGACGTCCATACGTACCCGCTCCGCGGTCAGACCCGAGCCGGCGATTTCGATCGCGTCGAACAGGCCCATCTCAGCTCATCCCCATCGCGGCCTTCATGATGCTGTTGCGGGTGCTCGCGACCTCGGTGAGCGCCTGGTAGTCAAGGCCGTTTTCTGCAACCTTCGCGGCTTCCTCGTCGACGCTGATCCCGGTGCCGTTCGGTCCCGCGGCGGTGGGAACCGTTTCGGTCTGGAACTGGACCTGTTCCATTGGTTCGCTGCCGTCCATCGCGTTCTGCAGGGTCGACTCGAAGTTCACTTCCTGGCGCTGGTAGCCGGGCGTGTCGGCGTTCGAGACGTTGTTCGTGAGCGCCGTCTCGCGTTGCCAGGAGCCGCGCATAGCGGCCTCTAGCAGTTGCTGGGTGCCATCCACGAGAGACATGGTGAGAAGGTTTGCCTTTCCGCCCTCCCTGGGCTTGAGACGACGCTCTCCCTGAGGTCGCTCGCTGTGGCCCTCATTGAGGGCCGACCCCGTGATCGGCCGAAGCCGGCAGACCTTTAGCCGCTCTAGGCGCTGCGGTCCACGCGCGGGCGGGCGTGGGGCAGCGTGCCCGCGTAGCCGCTGGCGGCGCGGGACGCACGCCTGGTCTCCGCGATCGCGCCCAGGAGCGACTCCTTCAGGCGGATGAGGTCGATACGGGTCCGTTCATGGATCATCAGCGCTCGCTCCAGCAGCGGCGCGGCAGCGGCGGGAGGCTGCTCCGGCAGCCCCGCGACAAGCTCGTCCCAGCGGGCGGAGAGCTCGGCCAGGAGGGTTACCTCCCCCCTGCCGGCGAGCTCGAGTTCCAGCTCGGCGTGCTCGCCGATCGCCTCATAACGGAGCAGCGCAGACCCGTCCGGACTGGGAGCCGGGTCGCTCAACCGTGCTCCGCCTCGGCGATCTGTCCCCAGGACTCACGCAGCTCCCCCAGGAGGTCGCTGACCTCTTCGAGCTTTTGGGGGTCCTGGGTCATCCTGGCGGCGTTCAGGTGCGAGAGGCTGAAGAGGTAGATGGCGTGCAGCCGCGCGGGGATCTCGCCCTGCTCGTCGTCGAGGATGCCGTCGAGGTAGGCGATGATGAGTTCCACCCGCCGCAGCGAGAAGTGCGCCCGTTCGATGTTCCTCTCGCCCATCGCGATCGTCGCCTGCCGCAGAAAGCGGCGCGCCCCGTCGTAAAGGGCGACCACGAGCTCGGAGGGCGTTGCGGAGAGGACCGCACCCTGCTGGTAGGCGTTGGTCGAGGCGGCGCGGGTCGGCATGCGATCACTTGATCGGCCCGCGGCGGGCAAAGTTGAGAGCTGCATCCCGTCTGTCCGAACTATCTGCGGCGAAGTCCGGAGCCAACGCGCGCCGGCGGGCTACGCGCCGGACTTGGTGAGCTGTTCTGACTGGCTCGCGAGCCAGCTGCTCTGCGTGTCGTTCTGGGAGATCACGCCTTCAAGCGTCGCATATGTCTGTATGAGCGCTTTTTCCCTGACGGCGAGAATTTCGTTCATGCTGCTGATCTGGGTCGCGTAGTTGGTGATCTGCGTGCTGTCGCCGTTGATCCTCGCTTCGAGCGACCCTCCGGGTTCGGCGGCTCCGTTGAGGACGACCTGCAGGTTCTTTGACCACTGCGCGAGCATCTGCTCGACGCCGGTTGGGTTCGCCCTGACCGCTTCCGCGAGCTTCGCGGTGTTGACGGTGAGCTGACCTTCCAGCGTCGCCGAGGATGTCCCCCCGGCGCCCCCGGCGGCCCCCGTGCTCACCCCGATCGAGTCAAGGCTCGACATTTCGGCTGCCATGCCGGTTATGGGTTCGTACATCGTCTCGCGCATCGCGCCGAGGAGACTGCCGAGTTCGAGATCGCCGAACAGGGTCCCGGTCCCGTATTCGGCGGCCGTGGACGGTTTCGCGGGCGGCTTGGTGGTCAGCTGCTTCTGGATCGATGCGATCGTGGTGTTGTAGAGCTTGACGAACGACTGGACCTGCGATTCGATCGCGCTGGTGCTCGCGCCGGGGGGCTGAACGTCGATCGTCACGGGGTCTCCCGACGTGAGGCCCGTGAGCGTCAGCGTCACCCCCGCGATCGCATTGGTGACCGTGTTCGACGCGGAGGTTCCCGCCACCCCATCAACTGTGAATTCGGCGTTCCTTCCTTCCCGCGCGCTGCCCGCGACTTCGGCAAGCACGCCGGCTGCGCTCACGTTGACGAATTCGGCCCCGGTGTTGCCGGTCGTGCGCGTGGACAGCACGATCGTGCCGTCTTCCTGCGCCGACGCGTAGACCGTCGAGGAGCTGTCGGAGTTGATGGCGGCGGCGAGTTCCTTCGATGTCTCACCCGCTTTGAGTTCGTATTCGACGCCGCCGATTGTGATCTTCTGTTCTGCGGCGGGGCTCGTGAACGTGAACGCACGCTGCGCCGCGGTCGCGAGCTGGGTCACTTCGACCTCGTGCCCGCCCACGACGGCACCAACTGACGCGGTCGCGGCAATCAACGTCGGCTGGCTCGAGCTGACCGACTGGGCGCTTTCGTACAGCGTCGGCAGAGCGAATTCGGAAACCGCGAGTGTCAGCTGCTGCAGGCTCGTCTGAATGGCCGCGAGCGCCGATTGGTCGCCCTGAAGCTTCTCCTGGGACTGCGTAAGACGGGTCACAGGCTCGCGTTCGACGCCCATGAGGGCCGACACGATCGCCGACGTGTCCAGTCCTGATGCAAGGCCCGTGATCGACAGTGGCGAGCCGGCTGCAGAGTTGACGGAAAGGCCGCTTGTGGACACGCCGGGCTCCTACTCCGCCGCGGATTTCCCGCGGGCGATATCGACTGCGGCCTGCGCGGTCAAGGGCCTGAGGACGTTGCCCTCGAGGTCGACGATGCTGATCTGCGACCCGCCGTCCTCGGATGCGCCGAATCGGACCTGTAGGCCCTCCGCGGCGAGATCGTCGTGGGTGCGGGCCGCGTCCGCCATCTCCCTGAGGACCTGCGGCTCGGGGGCGCCGTGGTGGGCGCAGACGGGAGCACCGCGCTCGACCGCGTCGAGCTCGGCGGCGATTCCGGTCATGTCGCCAGCTTCGGCAAGTGCTCTGGGCATGGTCTCTGCTTGTCCGCGTGCGTCCTCTAGGGGCGCGATGTGCGAGCTCATAAGGCGTTTTCTCCCTGAAAACGTGGCTTGCGCGGTCCGGGTCCGTGGGCCGCCGGGCGTTGGGTGTCGTTAACGATGATCGACGTCCGGCGCAGAAACTTTAGGAGCCCCAGGTGCCGGTGGATTGGTTGCGGGGAATCCGCGTCTCTTTCGCGCGCGCCTTTAAGGGGGCGGGACAGCGGACGGCGGTGGGCCGACGGGGCGAACTCGGGGGAGGCGCGGCGTCCGCCCGCGGCACCTGGCGAGCATCTGGCGCCCTGATTTACGGGGGTTTGCCGCACTCCCTGTACGACCGATAGAGGGGATATGTTCACGACCGCGAAAAGTCTTTCCGGTTTCACCGCTGCAAATCGAAGCTCGGACGCGAGCGACGTGCCACAGCAGGCGGGCCATCCCCCTGTCAGTTCCCTCGATCAAGAGCAGGAGAATGGAAACAATCGGAAAGCGCGCAGCCAGGACGCCAGCGGCGGAGGTCCTGGCGACCTGGGAGCAGTACCGGCAGTCGGGCGACCTGGCCGTACGGGACAGGCTCGTCTTCATGTTCCTGCCGATGGTGAGGTACATCGTGTACCGCAAGGTGCGCGAGGTTCCGGCCCAATGCGACGTGGAGGACTTCCTCTCATGCGGCCTGGAGGCGCTCATCCGGTCGATCGAGCGCTACGACCCCGAGAAGGGCGCAACGCTCGAGCAGTTCGCCTGGACCCGCATCCACGGTGCGGTCCTGGACGAGCTCCGCCGCCACGATTGGGCGCCGCGCTCGCTGCGCCGCGACGAGCGGGCGATCAACGGCGCCCGCGAAAGCTTCCTCTCCCTCCACGAACGCCAGCCGACGCGGGAGGAGCTCGCAGAGCGTGTCGGGATGACGCCCGTGGAGCTGGCGGAGCGCCTTGACCAGGTCGCGCTGTCCGAGGTCGGTTCGCTGAACCGGATCGTGCGCGCCGACGAGAGCGCCACAATCGAGCGCATCGATACGCTCGAGAGCTCTGACACCGATTGCGACCCGGTGATCAGCGCCGAACGCAGCGAAGCGAAGGAGCGCTTCCGTGCCGCGTTCGCCAGGCTGAGCCGGCAGGAGCGGGAGGTCGCGGTGCTCCTGTATGTCGAGGGCCGCACGCTGAAGGACATCGGCGACCGCCTCGGGGTATCCGAGAGCCGGATCTCGCAGATACACACCCAGCTTCGCCGCCGTCTCTACGAACAGCTGTCCGGGGAGAGCGCGCTGTTCAATGCGGTCGGCTGAGGCCGGCAGGCTCAAGTATCTCCCCGCGCGGCCGAAGACCTGGCCAGGATGGATCTCGGTCTCCAGATAGCCGCGAGCGGAATGGTCGCGGAGCAGACGCGCCAGGAACAGCTGTCCAACGACCTGGCCAACTCGTCGACGCCGGGCTACAAGCCCGATGAGTCCCCGCAGCACAGCTTCGGCGATGTGCTGCTGGCGAGCAGCGAGGGCGCCCCGGCGGTCGGATCCGCCGTCGCGGGTGTCGGGCTCGGCAAGACCTTCACCGACATGACACCGGCCTCGATCCAGGAAACTGGCGAACCGCTCGACTTCGCGATCGCCGGCGACGGCTTCTTCGGTGTACAGACCTCCCAGGGGGTGCGTTACACCCGCGACGGCCAGTTCACCGTCTCCGCCCAGGACACGCTCACCGACGCGAATGGCAACCCGGTGCTCGGCCAGGGCGGCGGTCAGATCAAGGTGACCGACGGCAAGGTGTCCTCGACCGCACTGGGAGTCTTCGAAGTCCCCTCGGCGACCAAGCAGGGTGAAAACCTCTACACGGGGGCCTCAACCGGCAAGGCGGCCGGCTCCGTGCGCCAGGGTGCGCTGGAAGACTCGGGCGTCGACGCTGCGAAGGTGATGGTCGAGATGATCACCTCGCTACGGGACTTCCAGTCGGGTCAGCAGGCCATCCAGGCGATCGCCCAGACGCTCCAGACGGCCTCCACCGAGGTCGGCTCAGTCAATCCAGCCGCCTAGCAAGGCTCAAGTCCGTCACCGCGCGGCCGATGACCCCGGTGACGAAGGTAAAGAGCCACCGGCTGGACCGCCACGCGGAAGCCAGGCTCAACGGCGACCACGAACATAGGAAGGGCCGATGCTAGAGGGCCTCTACTCCGCAGCAGCAGGCATGTCAGCGCAGCAGGAACAGCTCGACGCGATAGGCAACGACATCGCGAACCTGTCGACCTCGGGCTACAAGTCCGAGCGGGTGTCCTTCAGCGACCTGCTCTACAACCCGACCGACATAGCGGGCACCGAAACGTCCGTCGGATCCGGTGCGAGCGCGCAGGTGATGGGCTTCAGCGAAAGCCAGGGCGCGATCAAGGAAACCGGCGACCCGCTCGATCTCGCCGTCGAAGGGGAAGGCTACTTCCAGGTGGCAAGGCCGGGCGGCGGGACGGCGCTCACGCGCGACGGCGCGTTCGGGACGGACGCGAGCGGCACCCTCGTAAACGGCGAGGGCAACCGACTGGTGCCCCCGGTCAAGATCCCCGCGGGCGTGGCGAACTCGGAAGTCTCGATCGCAGCCGACGGCACCGTCCTCGCCCGCGGCAAGAAGGTCGGGCAGATCACGCTGGTGACCGTCACCTCACCGGGGCACATGCTCGCCGACGGCGCGGGCGAGTACACCCCCACCGCCGCCAGCGGACCGGTCAAAGGAGCAGGCGGCCATATCCGCCAGGGCGCGCTCGAGGAATCGAACGTGGACCTCGGGCGCGAGATGACCGACATGGTCAGCACCCAGCGCGCCTACCAGCTCGCGAGCAGCGCGATCCAGAACGAGAGCCAGATGATGACCATCGCGAACGAGCTGCGCCCATGACCATCACGCCACCGATCGGGATCGGGAGCTCCGGGGAACTCCCCGCGGTCAACCAGGCACTCGAGCCCTCCTGGGTCCGAAAAGGGTCCAAGGCCGTGCAGCAGGATTACGCGAGCGCGCTGGCGTTCGAACGCACCCTCGTCGAACAGCTCTCCAAGTCCATGGCCTCGAGCACACCGGGCGGCGAAGAAGGCCAGGAAGAAAACACCGGCGGCGAAGAAGGCGCCGGTGGCTCCTCGATGGACGCCGGCATGAGCCAGATCTCATCGATGCTCCCGCAGGCGCTGTCGAGCTCGGTAATGAGCTCCGGCGGCCTGGGACTCGCCGCGGAGCTCACCCGCGGGCTCGGCGCCGCGGGCACGCTGAGCGCTGCGCCGGGAACGAGCACGCCGGCGGACACCGGTGCGGGCACGCTCGCAGCGAGCGGCGGCACAGAGGCTGCGGGTACACCGTCGTGAACTCCACCGCACTGGCACCCCACGAGAGTGCGATGCGGGACCGCGCGCTGGCCTCCGATGTCCTCGCGCACCTGCATGCGCAGATCCAGTCCTCGCGCAGCCTGCTGGCCGTGGTGCTCGAGCAGGGCGCCGCGATACGCGCCCGCGACGTGGCCACCGTCGTGCGCACCGCCGGCATCCTGCGCGGCGAGATGGGCCGGCGCCACCTCCTGGAGGAGGAGCGCACGAGACTCCTGCTGCGCAGCGGCGAGCGGCTCGGCATCGCGCCCGACGCCGTCACGCTGGGCATGCTGTGCACGCTGATGGATCATTCGACGGCCGACCTCGCGAGCGCACGCAGCGCCGAGCTTCAGGGGCTGCTGCACGAGATCCAGCGCGAACACCAGTGCAACCGCTCGCTCATGCAGATCGAGCTCGGCTTCCTGGACCACCTCATGGGCATCCTCGCACTCGACGGCGTGAGCGGCTACGACACACGCGGCGGGTCGCGTTCGATCACCGAGCCCCGCACGCACGGCGCACTTCACGTCCTGGACCTACGCGCCTGACACCATGACCATCCCAACGCTCCAGGGACTTCAGACCGCGCTCAGTGGCCTCGTGGCCGAGCAGCAGGCTATGGACATCGCGGGCAACAATGTCGCGAACGCCAACACCGAAGGCTACAGCCGCGAGCGCACGGTCATGTCGCCGAACACGCCGATCGACATCCCCGCGCTCTCTCCCCTGACCGGCCAGGGTGCCCAGCTCGGGACGGGAGTCGGCGTCGAAACCTATGAACGGGTGCGCAACACCTACCTCGACTCGCAGTACCGCACCCAGAACACCGCTCTGAGCGCGGCGTCCACCCAGTCCGAAGAGCTCCAGCAGGCGCAGGCAGCGTTCAACGAACCGTCAACCTCGGGGATCGCGAGCCAGCTCTCGGCGTTCTGGAGCTCCTGGAGCAGCCTCGCGAACGCCCCGACGAGCGAAGCCGCCAAGGAGGCGGTGGTCGCCACCGGCAAGCAGCTCGCGGCATCGCTCGGCCAGCTCAGCGAACAGCTCCAGACCATCGCCACCCAGGCCGGCGAACAGTACGCGTCGCTGGCGGGCGCGACGGGTCAGGTCAGCGACTACGCCAACCAGATCGCCCAGCTCAACACGCAGATCAAGCTCGCCCAGCAGGCGGGCCAGCAGCCCAACGACATGCTCGACCGCCGCGACCTGCTGCTCGACAAGCTCTCATCGCTCGCGCACATCACGGTCACCCAGGAAGCCGACGGCACGGACACGGTTGGCTTCGGGAACGCCGCCAAGCCGCTGGTGGAAGGCTCAACCGTGAACTGGCCCCAGGCGCTGACGTCGGCCGCCGGAGGCCAGCTCGGCACGCTGCTCGGCCTGACCGAACCCGGGGGCGCGATCGCCACCTACCAGACGGCGCTGAACAACGTCGCCGACACCCTCGCGACGTCCGTGAACGCGCTGCACACGTCCACCCCGTTCTTCACCGGGACGACGGCCGCGACGATCCAGGTCGCAGTGACACCCGCGCAGGTACAGACCTCCTCGACCGGGACAGTCGGTGGCAACGACGTCGCGATCGCGATCGCCGGTCTTCGTGGCGGCGCCGCCGACCAGGGCTGGTCGGCGCTGATCGGGCATGTCGGGGTCACCGTCGAGGCGGCAAAAGACGAACAGACCAACCTTCAGACGATCGTGAGCGCGATCAACGGCCAGCGCCAGAGCGTCTCGGGCGTCTCGGTCGATGAAGAAATGACCAACCTGATCAACTTCCAGCGCGGCTACCAGGCATCGGCCCGCACGCTCACCACGATGGATGAAATGCTCGAAACGCTGATCGAGCACACCGGGAAGGCGGGGCTCTAGCGATGACCGGGCGGATCACCAGCGAGATGGTCTCGGCGACGCTGCTCGGCAACATCAACAACGCCCTGACCGGCCTGGAGCGGACATCGGGCGAACTGTCATCGGGGAAGAAGATCTCCGAGCCGTCTGACAACCCGTACGGGGCGAGCAGGGTCGTGGACCTGCAGAGCCAGCTCGACGGACTCGCCTCGTACGCGACGAACGTGCAGGAAGGCACCTCGTGGGAGGAAACGGCGACCGGCGCGATGTCGAACATGGGCCAGGTGCTCCAGCGCGTCCGCGAGCTCGTCGTGCAGGGCGCGAACGGCACCAACAACCAGGGGGACCTGAACTCGATCGCCTCGGAGGTCGAACAGCTGACCGAAGCCGTCAAGCAGGACGCGAACACGCAGTACGCGGGTCAGTACGTGTTCTCGGGCACCACGACCACCACCGCCCCGTACACGCAGGGCGAAAACGACGCGTACAAAGGCAACGAAGGCACGATCGCACGCGCGATAGGGCCAGGCTCGTCGGTCACGATCAACACGAACATCTCCACCCTCCTCGGGAACGGCGTGGCCTCAGGCGACGGCAAGCTGCTCGACACGCTCCGCACGATCGCCCAGGACCTGCGCAGCGGCTCGACCGAAGAACTGACCAAGACGGGCCTGACCAAACTCGACGCGAACATGGAAACGCTCAGCGAGCTGCAGGCGACCGCCGGCAGCGTCACCGACCAGCTGCAGATCGCCACGACCCGCATAGAAGGCCTGCAGGGTTCGATCACGGCCAGCCTCTCGGCGGTCGACGACACCAACGTGGCCGAAGCTGAGATCTCCTACTCCAACGAGCAGGCGGCCTACACGGCGGCGCTGAAATCCGGCGCGACGATCATCCAAGAATCCCTTCTGAACTTCCTTAAATAGTCAGTGGTCAGCGAGAGGACAAACGCAATGCCCATCACATTCCAGAGCGTCCGGTTCGGCACGATCGAGGTTCCGCAGGACAGCGTGATCGAGTTCCCCCTCGGGCTGATCGGGCTCGGGGGCCTGCGCTACGTGCTGCTCGACCGCAACCCCGGGACGGGCTTCCTCTGGCTGCACTCGGTCGATGAGCCGGCGCTGGCGCTCCCCGTCGTCAATCCCCGCCAGTTCTTCCCGGACTTCGTGCTCCAGATCGCCGACGCCGACGCTGAGCGCACGGGCCTGAGCGACATCTCGCAGGCCGCGCTCTATGTCACGGTGCGCGCGACACCCGACCCTCTGGACATCACCGCGAACCTGCGGGCGCCCCTCGTGATCAGCTCCGGCCGCGGCTACCAGGTCATCAACACCCACACGGACGCCCCTCTGCAGGCACCGCTCTTCACGCTCGCGGCGAAGGAGCAGGTCGAGCGATCCCACACCGTGGACGCGGCGTAGCGAACGCCCCGCGCCCCGCATGCGGGGCGCAACCGCTGGGGTCCGCCCCGTCTTGCTTCATAATCGACGGTGATGCTGATCCTGACGCGTCGTCCCGGAGAGCGCGTCGTCATCGGCGAGGAGATCCTCGTGACCGTGATGGCCGTGAGCGGTCACACCGTGAGGCTCGGAATCGAAGCCCCGCAGGGCATCCCGATCTACCGCGAGGAGATCTGGCTCGCGGTCATGGAGGAGAACCGTGCGGCCGCGGAGGCGGCGCCCGACGACCTGCCGCCGCTGCCGTCCGAGCCTGCGGCGGGGGAGCCCGGCGCCGACGGCGACGAGCACGGCCGGCAGGGTCCCGCCGGTCCCCCGCAGCAACCTTGATCGAGGACCTTCCCGCGGTGTAGACTCTCCCGATCCCGGGGGCAACTCGGGTTTGCGGCAGTGCGCCTCGTCGGCGAGGCGGACCGGGTTCAAGCACGGATGTTCGGCTCGTGGACCTGGGTCACCTCCCCGAATGGATCGCCTGTCGCAGTCCAAACGAGGGAGGAGAACCAATGTTAGGTCTGCGAGGTCATTCCGCGCGCGCAATCCCGCGCTCGCGCTGGATGACATGTTTGGCTATCGCCGCGGCGGCGGTCGGCGTGAACGCCGCCAGCGCAATGGCGGCGACTCATGTGGAGATCGTCACGCAGGGCAAAATCCCCACCGAAGGCGTCCCGGCGAACACCAGCTACTTCAGCACGATCCAGGCCGCGGTCAACGCGACCAAAGCGGGCGACTGGGTACTCATCGAGCCCGGCGTCTACACCGAAGAAGTCAAGGTCAAACGCCCCCACCGCGACATCCACATCCGGGGGCTGAACCGCAACACCGTGATCCTCGACGGCCAGGGCCTCATCAAGCCCGGAGGACGCAACGGCATCGAAGTCGTCAAGGACAACGAAGTGTGGATCGAAAACATGACGGCCCGCAACTTCGAACGCGAATCCCTCGACGGCCCCGGCGGTAACGACTTCTGGTGGAGTGGCGGCGACGGGTCCGGCCACGTCGGCGCGCACGGCTGGTACGGCCAGTACCTGACCGCGTACGACACCGGCCTGAACGGCGGCTACGGCATCTTCGCTCAGAACATGACGAAGGGCTGGTGGGAAAACATCTACGCCTCCGGCTTCAACGACTCCGGCATCTACATCGGCGCATGCCAGGAATGCCAGGCGCACGTCAACAAAGCGACGATCGAATACAACGCGGTCGGCTACTCCGGTTCGAACTCGGGCGGCACGCTCGTGATCGAAAACTCGGTGTTCGCCCACAACTCCGACGGAATCGTCCCCAACGGGGAAAACCCCGGTGACGGACCTCCGCCGAACGACGGGGAATGCAACAGGAAGAACAAGATCCACCCGAACCCGACGCCGCACTTCGAAAGCACGGCGATCGCACGGTGCGAGGTGTTCCGCAAAAACCTGATCACCGAAAACAACAACCTGACGGTGCCCGCAAACACCTCGACGATCAAGGCGCCCTACGGTGCCGGGATCCAGCTCCCCGGCGTCTACGCCGAGGAAATCACTGAAAACACGATCACCAACAACCCCTCGGACGGCATCATGGCGTTCGAGTACCCGAACCCCTACCCGCCGCAGGAAGACACGATCTACTTCGAGCTCGCGGGCAACAAGATCGCGAAGAACACGTTCGCCAACAACGGCTACGCAGGTGGCTCGGGCGCTGGCGACATCTTCATGCAGGGCGGTCTGTTCGGGAAAGGCAAGTCGCAGTCGACGATGAACTGCATCGGGACGGGCGCGGAAGCGAACACGTTCGCTGACAAATCGCTTCCGTCGCAGACTGAACTCGAAACGACGTTCGGCTGCCAGAACGCGACCACCCCGAACCCCAACGGGGGGATCAAATCGATCGAATACATCCTGGAAAACCAGTATGTGTCCGAACACTTCAGGTCACCTGAAGGCCAGCCGGCTCCTGCAGCGCAGGAACCAATGCCGAAACCGTGCGCCGGTGTCCCCGCGGATCCGGTATGCCCGAACGAAGAAGCAGAACCGTACTCACGCAGGAAGAAGAGCTAGCAGCACACAGCTCTGAGGTAACGGATTGACGCCGCCCCCTCGGGGGCGGCGTCGCCGTTTAAGGCCTCGCCGCGAGCTCGGCGAAGTTCGCTCCGCGCTGTTCGAAGTTGGTGAAGTGGTCGTAGCTCGGGGCGGCCGGTGAGAGCAGGATCACGCTCCCGGGCGCGGCGGCCGCGCGGGCGAGCCTCACAGCGTCGGCGAGGTCGTCGGCATGCAGCGCCCGGTCCGGCGTCACACCGGCGGAGCGTGCCGCGTCGATCAGCCTCGGCCCGGTGGTGGGGACCCCGATCACGCTCGCCCCGCTGCCCGCCAGGACACGGGCGAGCTCGCGGTGATCCTGACCCCTGTCCTGTCCGCCCGCGATGAGGACGACCGCCCGGTCCGGGAAGCTCGCGATCGCCGCGATCGTCGACTCCGGCGTCGTCGAGATGCTGTCGTCGACCCACAGCACGCCGCCCGAGTCGGCGACCGTCTGCAGACGGTGTGGCAGCGCGGTGAAGCCGTTCAGCGCGGACCCGAGCTCGGGCAGGGCGACGCCGAGCGTCTGCAGCCCGGCCAGGGCGCCGCAGAGGTTCAGCGCGTTGTGCTCGCCCAGGAGCGGCATCTCGGCGCGGCCCAGAAGCATCTCCCCTGCGAGGGTGATCCCATCCGCCGAGAGGTCCCACCCGCCGGGGATGCCGTAGAGGGTGACGGCCGCGGTGACGCTTCCCGCCCGGTCGACCAGAACCTCTTCGCGTCCGTTTAGGACGACCGACGTCACACCGGGAAGGGTGAGTATGCGGAGCTTCTCGGCGCGGTATGCCTCCTCCGATCCATGCCAGTCGGCGTGCTCGGGGAACAGGCTCGTGAAGAGCACGGACCCCGGGCCGGCCGGCAGGTCGGCGATCTGGTAACTGGAGAGCTCGAGCACCGTCACCTGCGGGCGCGGCAGGCCGAGAAGGTCAAGCGCGGGCGCCCCGATGTTCCCGGCGAGCTCCGCGCTGAGCCCGGCCGCCCGGGCGAGGTGCACGGCCAGCGCCGCCGTAGTGCTCTTGCCCTTCGTGCCCGTTATCCCGAGCACCCCGTCGCCGCCGACCTCATCGAGCCAGAGCGCTGTCGCGGTCGTGACGGGAACACCGGCCTCGCTCAGGGCCCGCAGCTCGGGACGGTGGATGGACACGCCCGGAGAGCGGACGAGGACGTCGCAGCCCGAAAGCGCGGCGACGGCGTCCGCGGGCCCGACGACGCGCGCCCCGGGAGAGTCCAGCGCCTGGATCTCCGCGGGCGTGGGCGGAGAGTCGAACGCGGCCGCGATGATGTGCGCGGACGGCATGCGCAGCCTGAGCTGGCGTGCGAGGGATGAGATCTCGCGTCCGGCGCCCCACACGCCGACGCGGGCGCCGTCAAGCTCCGAGAACCGCATGGACGTACCCCATCAGCTCGGCGGGAACATCATGCTCGTCTGAGAGCGCGAGCACCGCCTCGGGGTCACCCTCGCCGGGGGGAAGGCCGGACAGGACCTCGTCGGCGAGCCGGCGCACGACGGCGTGATCGCGCCAGCGGGGGTCGCTCGCGAGGAGCCGCAGCGCGGCGATGCTCTCCTGCTCCTCCCCGACGCACTCGAAAGGCTTGTGGCCGCCCGTGGCCGTCAGCAGGGCGAACCCCTCGAGCTGCGCCTCGTCCTCGAGCAGGTCCGCACCGAAGATCTCCCTCAGATGCTCAGGGGAGCAGAAGGGCGCGAGCGCGAGGAACACGAAGCGGCACTTCGGGCAGTCACAGCACCAGGACGCGGCTCGCAGGGCGGGATCGATCCGGAAGATCGCGTTGCAGCTCGTGAACGCCTGGTGGTAGCGCTCCATCCCGGCGAAGGCGCGTGCTATCGCGAGCTCCGATGCGGGCCGCAGGACCGAGAAGAGCCGCGGTGAGTCAGGTATCTCGGCGACCGCCCTGGCGAGAGCGCGCTCCGCCGCCAGTCCCTTGCTGAACTGGTGGTTCACCTCGATGCCCGCCCAGCTCAGGTTGCCGCTGGACGCCGAGCGCTCGTTGGCCATCGCGACCGCGTCGAAGCCGTTCAGCGCGGCGGCGAGCAGCGCGATGCACGAGACGATCGCCGTGATCGGGACGTGGCCGTTCAGCGCACCCGCCCTGTTCAGCTCACCGATCGACGGATCGAGTGTGCGGCGCGCGAGCAGCCACGGCGCCCCGGCAGCAGCGACCGTCCGGGCGATCGGCGGCGCGTCCCCAACCGAGAACAGTGCCATCTCCATGCCCGCGCGGCGGACGATCTCCAGGGCGACAGCGGAGTCCTTGCCGCCACCGACCGGGACGAGCACACGCTGTAGAGCCGCCGTGCTCGCCGGCGGCGTGTGGGGGGCCGTGAGGCCGTTCCGGGAGGCGAAACGTGGCCGCGGCGGGCCCGCCAGGCCGTTCGTGTACGCGAACTCCCCGAGACCCTCGCTGTAGAGCGCCTCGAGCAGCGCCGCCTGCGCGGGTGCGGGCTCTCCGCTCTCAAGGCTCACGCCGGCCGGGACGGCGAGCTTGTAGTAGCTGACGCCCGCGACCCAGTGCAGCAGGGCGAGCAGCCCGTCGACCCGCTCGCGCTCGGCCTCACCGAGCGGCCCGGGGACCGGGAGGTCTATCGCCTCCGTGAAATGCAGCTCATCATCGAGCGCGTAGCGCAGGCTGACGCGCCCGGAGTCCTCCAGATCCCGCGAGAGGAACCGGAAGGTCGAGAACGCATGCGGATCGAACAGCGCAGGGGGCTGCTTTGCGTCGGCTGCCATGCGGTCAGACTAGAACCCTCCGCGGTCTCCGCGGAGATCAGTCGTTGGCGGTCGCCATCTCCAGCAGGTCCCTGAAGCGCTCGCGCGACTGCTCACGGCGGGTAGGCAGATACTCGCTCGGAACGTCACCGGCGGGCGGCTGGTAGCGGCCGAGCACGTGCCGCGCCACCGTCTGACGGTGCACCTCGTCGGGGCCGTCGTAGATCCTCGCGGCGCGCGCGAAGCGGTACATCTGCTCGAGCGGCAGGTCGGTGGAGTAGCCGAGCGAGCCGTGCACCTGCAGAGCGCGGTCGACGACATCGTGGAGCACCTTCGCACCGTAGAACTTGATCAGCGAGATGTCGGTGCGCGCGGCCCGCGCACCCTGCGTGTCCATCACCCATGCCGCATGCAGTGTCATCAGGCGCGCCGCCTGCATCTCCGCCGCGCTGTCGGCGATCCAGTTCTGGACCGTCTGCTTGTCCGCGAGGACCGAGCCGTGCGCGTGGCGGTAGGTCGCACGCTCGCACATCATGTCGAACGCGCGCCGTGCCACCCCGAGCCAGCGCATGCAGTGGTGGATGCGCCCGGGTCCGAGTCGGTGCTGCGCAAGAACGAACCCCTCGCCCTCGCCGCCGAGGAGCGCGTCCGCGCCGACGCGAACGCCCTCGTAGCGAATCTCGGAGTGCCCCCCGTAGACACCGAAATGCTGCCAGGGGTGCTCCATCGTGGGGACGTCGCGCACTATCTCCACGCCGGGCGTGTCGACCGGCACGATGAACATCGACGCGCGCTGGGAGGGCCTCGCGTCGGGGTTGGTGACCGCCATCACGATCAGGAAGTCCGCGATCGAGCCGTTGGATGAGAACCACTTGTGCCCGTTGATCACCCAGCCGTCTCCGTCGCGTACCGCGCGTGTGCGCAACTGCGTGGGGTCCGAGCCGGGCGTCTCGGGCTCGGTCATGCTGAACGCGCTGCGCAGGTCGCCGGCCAGCAGCGGGTGGAGCCAGCGGTCCTTCTGCTCGGGTGTGCCGGACAGCGCAAGGATCTCCGAGTTGCCGGAGTCCGGAGCTGCGTTGCCGAAGGCGAGCGGCGCGATCGGCGAGGTGCCGAGGATCTCATGCATCAAGCCGAGGCGGACCTGTCCCATGCCCTGCCCGCCGAGCTCGGGCGGCAGGTGGGTGGCCCACAGCCCGCGCGCCTTCACCTGCTCCTGCAGCGGTGCCATCGCGGCCTTCAGCCCGTCGATGCTCAGCTCGTTCCAGATCGACTCGAGCGGCCAGATCTCGCTGCGGACGAACCCGTCCATCCAGTCAAGCTGCTCCTGGTAGTCCGGGTCGGTGGAGAAGTTCCAGCTCATGGCTTCGGTCCTTTCCGTTGGTCAACACGACGCCCCGCAGGAAGCAGCAGGCGCCTGACGCGTGCTCGCATCCGGTATCTGGGAGTGCCGGGCGGCCGGTGCGCCGCCGCGGCACTGCACGAACCCGTCAGCCCGTCGCTTCCTTTTCCTTTTCCTTCTGTTCCTTTTCGTCCGCCTTCAGTTCTTCGGCTTCACGGCGTTCGCGGTCGCGTTCCTTGGCCTTTTCAAAGACTTCCTTGTCCTTTTCGTGCCTTCGTTCGCGAGCTTCCGCGGCGTGTTCCTTTTCCTTTTCGAGTTTCGCGGCGGCCTTTTCGGCGGCCTTTTCCTCTTTTTCGGCGACTTCCGCTTCGCCGGCTTCAAGGCGGCCTTCGGCCTTCGCGGTTTCGAGCAGCTGCTTGTATTCGGCCTTCTGCGCGGCCTTCAGTTCCTTGGCCTTTTCGTGGGCAGCCTGCGCCTTTTCCTTGGCCTTTTCGCGCGCGGCTTCCTCTTTTTCGTGGAGCCGTTCCTTTGTCGCGGCCAGCCGTTCCTTTTCCTTTTCTTTGAACGCTTCTCTGCGTTCCTGTTCCGCTTCGGTCAGTTTGGCGGCGGGCTGCGCGCCGGCGGTACCCGACGCTGCCTGTGCGACGGCCGCCGAGCCGATGCTGAGCGCCAGCACGACAGCCAGGAATAGGGCCAATCCTTTGATCCGTTCCATCCCCTTCATCCTCTCCATTCGTTGGCGTCGCCGTCGGGCTCCTCCCGCTGCGACCGCCTTCTTGCGAGCATGTCCCTCCACCGGCGGGCACGGGGCCGGCCGGCGGACGGGTTCCGGCCTCCCGATCGAGAACCGTTGAGTACAGAAGGCTATGCGATGTCGGCGGCGCGTCACCCCGTTGCCGCCGGCGGGCCGGCCCCGCCAGACCTCCCGAGATAGGATCGGCTGGTGCCCGACCGCCTCTATTACACGGACTCCGAGGAGGCCAACGAGCTGATCGCCACCGATCCGATGGCGCTCCTGATCGGCTTCGTGCTGGACCAGCAGGTGAGCGTCCAGAAGGCCTTCTCCGGTCCGCTCGTGCTGCGCGAACGGCTCGGCACCCTCGATCCGTCGGCGATCGCCGCGGCCGATCTCGAACCGATCTTCAAAGCCAAGCCGGCGCTGCACCGATACCCCGCCGCGATGGCCAGGCGCGTGCATGACCTCGCCGTTCACGTGCAGGAGTGCTACGCCGGCGATGCTGCGAGGGTCTGGCTCGACCCGCCCGACTCGGTCGCGCTGCGCGCCAACCTCGCCGCCCTGCCGGGGTTCGGCGACATGAAGATCACGTCGCTTGCCTCCGTGCTCGCAAAACGGTTCGGGGTGAGGTCGGCCCGTGAGCTCGTGCCCGACCACCCGACGCTCGACGACGTCGACTCCGCGAAGGCACTGGCCACATATCAGGACCAGAAGCGCGCGTACAAGGCGTCACGCGCGCAGGCCAAGTCGCGTCGCTAGAGCGGCGCTTCCGACGGCCACGGGCTCTGCACGCGCCGCCCGACGCCGGCGGGGACTGCGCTCGGCCTAGAGCGCCTCGGGTGGCATGACCAGGGCCGAGCATGGACCCTCGTGGATGAACCACGCCGAGACGCTGCCGAACACGGAGAGGCCCCTGTGTCTGCGGCTGCCCATCACGACGAGCGACGCCCGCAGCTCCGCGGCCGCCTCGGCGATCACGGCGCGTGCGTGCCCGTGCGGAGCGAGCATCTCGGCTGAGCCGCCCGATGCCTGGGCAAGTGAGCGGGCCTGCTCCGCTGCGCGGCGTGCGGAGGAGGATCCGGAGGCCGCGTGCACGAGCCGCGCGTCCGCTCCGAGGGACCGCGCGAGCCGGCCCGCGAACGCGACGATCTCGTCAGAGCCGCTCAGCCCGTCGCTCGCGACGAGGATCCTGTCCCCGAAGCCCACGCCGCCGCCGAGGGGGCGTGCGACGAGCAGAGGGGTCGTGAACGCCCCGAGTGCGGCGTCGGCGACGCCGTGAACGAACCTGCTTCCGAGAAGCGACGTCGGCGGGGCACCGAGTGCCAGCAGGTCTCGCCCGTCCGCCCAGCCGATGATCACGTCCGGAGGCGGGCCGTCAGGGTCGACCTCGACCACGGAGGCGACCCCCGCCTCATGGGCGAGCGCGGTCGCGTGGTCGGTTATCTCCTGGGCCCGCCCCGGCCCGATGGCGGGAGAGCGGTGTCCGGCGCCCGAGCGGAACGCGGTCGCGGTCAGAAGTGTCAGCTGCCCGTCCGGCGACGCGAGCGCCGCCGCCTGCTCGACGGCCGCCATGCTCTCGGGTGTGCCGTCGATCGCACAGAGCGAGTCCGCGAATAGGCCGCGGGGCGAGCCGGTGCGGACGTCCTCGGCGGCCGCCTCCTGCGTGGACTCGGACATGGGCACAAGCTAACCACGGGGCGACCGCCGCGGTCCGGGTCTGTCCGTCGTCCTCTACGCAGAAGTCCGCACGTTTGGCGGGCTCAGTGCGAGCTGACGGTGAAAACACCGGGCACCAGGTGCTCGGTGCGCTTTGGGGGGCGCAGGTAGGTGCGCTGCTGGCGAGGCGGCAGCTTCAGGGGCCGGGCCTTGTCGAGGTGTTCGTAGGGCACGAGCGAGAGCAGATGCGTCATCAGGTTCAGGCGCGCAGAGCGCTTGTCGTCGGCCTCGACCACGTACCACGGAGAGCTCTCCAGGTCGGTGTAGGCGAACATCCTGTCCTTCGCTTCGGCG
>Ga0182013_10000089_pt1 | contig 108132 bp, 100 predicted proteins | sample 612S2MmetaG_FD_120487 | JGI IMG/M metagenome (GOLD analysis project Ga0182013, IMG submission 120487) | Permafrost microbial communities from Stordalen Mire, Sweden - 612S2M metaG | ecosystem: Environmental > Terrestrial > Soil > Wetlands > Permafrost | place: Sweden: Stordalen | collected...
ACGTGCGCTTCTTTCCGCCGCGCCTGCTTACGCCGCTCCGCCGACTCGGGGTCCAGGTGCAGGACCAGGCGGGCGGCGGCGGCGCGGAGCTCACCGTAGGTCTTCACCGGCGCCGCGGCGGCCAGCACCGGGTCGGCTTGGGCGGCATCGGCCGCGGACAGGATATCGGTCTGCTCGGCGATGATCTTGGCGTGCACCGGGTCGATCAGCCCCGCCCCCATCGCGGCGAACGTGACCGGCAGCCGCCCAGCCAGGTCACAGGCGTAGGAGATCCGGTCCGCCGCGGCCCGCCAGCTCATCCGCAGGTCCAGCGACACCTCATCCGCCACGAACTCGCCGAACCGCACCCGGCCGTCCTCCGCGGGCACCGCCGCGGCGCCCCCGGGCGATTCCGGTGCCCCGGGCTGCTCCGGTGCCGGGGGCGGCCCGGGAGCAGCGGAGCGGGTGTCGCGGGTGTCGCGGGTGTCGCGGGTGTCGCGGGTGTCGCGGGGGCGGGCCGGGACGGGGTGGCGCAGCGCGAGCTCCCGCATCGCGGAGAACTCCAGCCACGTCCCCCACGACGCCAGCCGGCGGCCGCCGGAGATCACCGCGAACAAGAAATCCTCCGACACCCCGGCCAGGGCCGTCCCGTCACCCCCCGCCACGGCGTAGGCCACCCCGGCCAGCAGCGGGCCCGGCGCCATCGGCGGCCCCTGGTCATCACCGCCGAACCGGGACAGCTCCATGGCCCCGGCCGGCAGGCACACGAACAGGCCCTGCTCCGGCCCGGACGGCGGGGACTCATCCCAGCCGCCCTCCAGGCCGCCGGACGGGGACTCATCCCAGCCGTCCTCCGGGCCGCCGGACATGCCGCCAGCTGGCCCGTTCCCGTTCCCGGGCAGGGGCGCGGGGCCCGGGGGCTCCTCGGCGCCGGGGCCGGCTGGGGGGAACGGTTCGTCGGGCATGAACCACCCTTCGTTCAGAAGATCAGGAGGAGTTGCCTACCGCGCCATTCTATCGAATTAAGAGTCGAATATCTACTCATAGGCGGTCATTTTCCAGGGCAAGACATGTCCTTTGGGATGGGGCCGCTGAGGCTATTGGCCGGTCGATGGACCATGGGGCTGGATCAAGCGCTGGCTGGAGGCATGTGTGATTGGTCAAGCCCCCAGCTACGGTCCGTCGGGGTGGCCGGTCAGCCGAGGCCGGCGGCGGTTCGCTGGAGCAGGCGGAGCGAGCCGGTGACGCGGACCTCGGTGAACGCGCCTGAGGCGAGGGCCCGCCGGTAGATCAGGTACGGCGCCCGGCCGCCGTCGGCCGGGTCGGGAAACACGTCGTGGATCGCCAGCGCGCCGCCGGGGGCCACCCACCGGGCCCAGCCCTGGTAGTCCGTCATCGCCGCCTGCTCGGTGTGCCCGCCGTCGATGAACACCAGGCCCAGCGGCGTGCGCCAGAGCCCGGCCACATCGGCCGAACGGCCCACCACGACCACCACGTGATCTTCGAGTCCGGCTGCGGCCAGCGTGGCCCGCAGCGCCGGCAGCGTGTCCAGGCGGCCGGTCCGCGGGTCGACCAGAGCGGGATCGTGGTACTCCCAGCTGGGCTGGTGCTCCTCCGAGCCGCGGTGATGGTCGACTGTGACCACCAGCTGGCCGGCCGCCCGGGCCGCCGCGGCCAGGTAGATCGTGGACTTGCCGCAGTAGCTGCCGATCTCGAGCACCGGCCCGCGGCCGGCGTAGGCGGCGGCCGCCTCGAACAGCGCCTGACCCTCGGCCGGGGGCATGAACCCGGGGGCCGACTCAGCCGCGCGCCTCAGCTCAGCCTCGAGCACCAGCTCAGCACCCATTCGCTTCATCCGCTCCCGCCGTCAGGAACCAAGGTAGGCCAGCACCGCCAGCACGCGGCGGTTGTCGTCGTCGGACGGCGCCAGGTCCAGCCTGGCGAAGATGCCCGCCGCGTGCTTGCTGACCGCTTTTTCTGTGATGAAAAGGCGCTGGCCGATCGCGGCGTTGGAGCGCCCCTCGGCCATCAGCGCGAGCACCTCGCGCTCCCGCGGCGTCAGCCGGGCCACCGGCTCGGTGCGGGAGCGCCGCACCATCAGCTTCTGCACCACCTCGGGATCAAGCACCGTGCCGCCCGCGGCGACGCTGCGGATCGCGGTGGTGAACGCCTCGTCGTTGAACACGCGGTCCTTGAGCAGGTAACCGACGCCGCCGGCCTGGTCGGCCAGCAGTTCGCGGGCGTACAGCTGCTCGACGTACTGGGACAGGACAAGCACCGGCAGGCCTGGTATCTGGCGGCGGGCCTGCAGCGCCGCGCGGAGCCCGTCGTCGGTGTGCGTGGGCGGCAGCCGGACGTCGACGATACCCACGTCGGGACGCTCATCGACCAGGGCCGTCAAGAGCTCAGGGGCGCTGGCCACCGCCGCCACGATGTCGAACCCGTGCGCGGTGAGCAGGCGGACCAGGCCCTCCCTCAGCAGGAAGAGGTCTTCGGCGATGACAACGCGCACGGTACCTCGATGACGACGATGGTCGGCCCGCCCGGCGGGCTGCTCACCGCCAGGATGCCATCAAAACTCGCCAGCCGGCGCTCCACCCCGGCCAGCCCGCTGCCCTGGGCTGGGTCGGCGCCGCCCGCGCCGTCGTCGGTGAGCTGCACGCGCAGCATCCCGGCGCCGTGCGACAAGCTGATCCGCACCGTGCGGGCGCCGGCGTGCTTGGCCACGTTGGCCAGCGCTTCGGCCACCGAGAAGTAGACGGCCGAGGCGACCGGCAGCTCGACCTCGCCGGGCAGGTCGATGTCGAGCACGGTGTGCAGCGGCGTGTCCAGGGCCAGGGCGCGGATAGCGTCGGCCAGGCCGCGGTCGGCGAGCACCGGCGGGTAGATGCCGCGCACCAGGTCGCGCAGCTCGGTCAGGGCCAGGGCGGAGGACTCCTTGGCCTCGGCCACCAGCGCGAGCGCCGCCTCGGGGCTGGTCGGGAACAGCCGCTGCGCCGCCTGCAGGCTCATGCCCAGCGCGACCAGCCTGGCCTGCGCCCCGTCGTGCAGGTCGCGCTCGATGCGGCGCAGCTCGGCGGCCGCGGTGTCCACGGCTTCGTGGCGGGTCTTGGTCAGGGTCTGCACCCGCTGGCTGAGCTGCCGGGCCCTGGCCGCGAGCTCGGGGTCGGCGGCCACGGGTCCGACCAGGTGATGGCGCATCACCCGCGGCGCCAGCCACAGGCCCACGGCCAGCAGGACGGAGCCTTCCACCGCGGTGGTCCAAAGCGGGGAGGACCCTGGGCTGCTGTGCAGGTCGGCAAAGCCGTACGCGAACCCGGGCACCGCGGGCCAGAACACCACGATCACCCATCCGTAGGCGCCGAGGACAAGCAGGCCCGCCGCGGCCAGCGTGGCGGCCCAGGCCCGCGAGCGGAAGATCAGCACCAGCCCGGCGGTGAACGCGGCCAGGTCGATGACGACCACGTCGAGCCCGTCGACCATGTGGATGCCGAACCAGTTGCCGGGCCCGGGCAGCTGCATGACCATGACCATGACCGGGATCAGGAACAGGGCCTGGGCGGTGGAGATCCCGCCGCGGCCGTTGCTTAGCCACCGGGGGGTTAGCGCCCTGACCAGCCCGGCACCTGGCGAGTCCAGCCGCAGCAGCCACAGGCCGACCACGAACAACAGCCCGGCCTCGACCAGGACCACCCGGGAGCCCCAGAACCCTGGGCCAGCGGGGATGAACAAATACTGGACCCGGCTGGTGTTCCAGTCCCCGTACGACTTGGCCAGCTTGACCCCGAACACGGCCAGCCCGAGCACCCCGAAGGGCACCAGCCTGGCCGCCAGCTTCGGGGCGAAGACGATGGCCAGGACCGCGAGGCCAAGCTCGGCCGGGATGAGCCCGTGCGCCCCGCCGGCCATCACGGCGGCGGACATCGCGACGGGCAGCAGCAGCAGGCCCCGGCCGCGGGCCCGGATGCGCCCCCGCAGTCCATCCGGGCGCGGGACCTGGTGAGCCTCCCGCGCCAGGACGAACGCGATGCACCCGATCGTCAGCAGTAGCACTATCGCGAACAGCATGACCGCCAGCTCCTTCCACTACCCGTCCTGGTCTCATCCTGGCCGCGGCGCCGGGGCGCCGCCATGGGCCTGCGACCCCGACTGGGGGTAGTGCTGAGCCCCCCTCGGGCACGCACGCGGCGCGGGGCGGGCAGCTGGGGTCGTTCGGGATAAAGACAAGCGGGCCAGGCGGGCCAGGGCTTGAGTCAGCACCTCGGGGCGTTTGCAGAAGGCGAACCGGACCAGGGTCCTGGCCGCGGCCTTGTCGTCGTAGAACACGGCGGAGGGGATAGCCACCACGCCCGCGCGCTCGGGCAGAGTCCGGCAGAACTCGACGCCGTCCTGGCCGCCGAGGCTCTTGATGTCCGCCGTGACGAAATAGGTGCCCTGGGGCTGGTACACCTCGAAGCCGAGGGCGGCCAGGCCGGGCACGAACAGGTCCCGCTTGGCCTTCAGGTCATCCCGCAGCGCGGTGTAATACTCATCCGGCAGGGCCAGCGCCTCGGCCACCGCGTACTGGAACGGGCCGCCGCTCACGTAGGTCATGAACTGTTTGGTGGTCTTGACCGCGGTCACCAGCTCGGGTGTCGCCGTGACCCAGCCGATCTTCCAGCCGGTGAAGGAGAACGTCTTACCGGCGGAGCCGATCGTCACGGTCCGCTCGCGCATCCCGGGGAACGAGGCGATCGGCACGTGCTCACCGTCGAACACCAGGTGCTCGTACACCTCGTCGGCGACCACCAGCAGGTCGTGGTCGACCGCGAGCCGGGCAATGGCGGCCAGCTCGTCCCGGCTGAACACCGACCCGGTGGGGTTGTGCGGGGTGTTGAGGAGGATGAGCCGGGTGCGTTCGGTGATGGCCCGGGCGAGTTCGTCCGGGTCCGGGCGGAAACCGGGAGGGCGCAGCGTGACCGGGACCCGGACGCCGCCCGCCATGGCGATGTTGGCGGCGTAGGAGTCGTAATAGGGCTCGAACGCGATCACCTCGTCGCCCGGCTCGACCAGCGCCAGCAGGGCGGCCGCGACCGCTTCGGTGGCACCCGCCGTGACCAGGACCTCGTTGGCCGGATCGTACCGCAGGCCGTAGAAGCGGGCGGCGTGATCGGCGATGGCCTGGCGCAGCTCAGGGATGCCCGGGCCGGGCGGGTACTGGTTCCCACGGCCGGCCAAGATGGCGTCCGCCGCGAGCTGGGCGATCTTGACCGGGCCGTCGGTGTCGGGGAAGCCCTGGCCCAGGTTGATCGATCCGGTCGCGACCGCGCGGGCGGACATCTCGGCGAAGATCGTGGTCCCGAGGCCGGCCAGGCGCCGGTTCAGGAGGGGCCGGTGCGACTGGGACGGCGGCGACTGGCCGGGCCGGGGCTGGTCGGGCACGGGCTGGTCGGGCACGGGCTGGTCGGGCACGGGCTGGTCGGGCAGGGATTGGCTCACCCGCATATGACATCATGTCGCGGTCGATGGTGGGCCAGCTAGGCTGAGGTAATGCGCGTCGCCTTGTGCCAGATCCCGGTCAGCTCACGGCCGGCCGTCAACTTCAAGCGGGTTAGGCTCGCCCTCGCGCAGGCCGCGGAGTCCGGCGCCGACCTCGCGGTATTCCCTGAGGCGACCCAGATCAGGTTCGGCTCGGACCTCAGCGCGGCGGCCGAGCCGCTGGACGGCCCGTTCTGCTCCGGGCTCGCGGAGGCGGCCAAGGAAGCCGGGGTCGCGATCGTCGCCGGGGTCTTCGAACCCGCCTCGGACGGCCGCGTCTACAACACCGCTGTCGCATACGACGCGGCGGGTGAGCTCGTCGCGTCCTACCGGAAACTGCACCTGTTCGACGCGTTCGGGCAGCGGGAATCCGACCAGGTCGCGGCGGGGTCCGCCCCGGTCATCTGCACCCTGGCCGGGATGCGCACCGGGCTGCAGATCTGCTACGACGTGCGGTTCGGCGAGCTGTCCCTAGCGCTGGCGGTGGGCGGCGCCGCGCTGCTCGTGCTGCCCGCGGCCTGGGCCGCGGGACTGTTCAAGGAGGACCACTGGGTGACGCTGGTGCGAGCCAGGGCCATCGAGAACACCGTGTGGGTCGCCGCCGTCGGGCAGGTTCCCGACCCGGACGAGCCGCCGACCCGGGCCGCGACCGGCATCGGGCGCAGCATGCTGGTGGACCCGCTCGGGGTGGTCAGGGCCGACCTCGGGCCGGGACCCGGGGTGCTGGTCGCGGAGGTCGACGCCGACCTGATCAGTACCGTGCGGGCTCAGCTGCCGAGCCTGAACAACCGCCGGGATGACGTTTTCGGGCCGCCCGTGGCGGTGCCAGGCGCCTGATTCCATGATCACGGCCAGAAACGGGTGTATGTGCCCGTTTCTGGCCACGATCATGAGGGGGCTTGGAGCGCCGGGAAGGTGACCGTGATGTCGAGGCCGCCCTCGGGGCGCGGGCTCGCGCTGAGGTCTGCGCCGTGCGCGGCGGCGATGGCACGGACGATGGCCAGCCCAAGCCCGTAGCCGCCGGGCTCGCGCCCGGCGGGCTCCGGGCCGGCGGGCTCCGGGCCGGCGGGCTCCGGGCCGGCGTCGCGGCCGGGTCGTACCCGCTCGGTCCCGAGCCGCTGGAACGGGTGGAACAGGCGGTCGACCTCGGCGGCCGGGATCACAGGTCCGGTGTTCCTGACCCGCACGACGGCCCGCCCGTTCGCCGTTCTTGTCTCGATCTCGGCCCAGCCACCCGGCACGTTGTGCCGGACCGCGTTTCCGGCCAGGTTCGCCACCAGGCTTTCCGCCAGCCAGGGATCACCCTGGGCCGGAGCCGGGCCAAGCCTGGCGCCGATCTCCAGATCGCGGATCACGGTCGCGGCGACATCCGCCAGGTCGAAGGACTCGACCTGGTCGATGCCGCGCTCACTGCTGGCCAGCGTGAGCAGGGCGTCGATCAGCTTCTCCTGCTGTTCGCCGACCCGCAGCACCTCGTCGCAGGCGGCGCGCAGCGTGGCCACGCTGGCCTCGGGGTCGGCGAGCGCCACTTGCAGGACGGTCCGTTCGGCGGTCAGCGGGGTGCGCAGCTCGTGCGCGGCGTTGGCGACGAAATGCCGTTGCGACTCGAATGACGCCTCTAGCCGTGCGAACAGGTCGTTCAGCGTCCGGCCGAGCCGGCTGAACTCGTCGTCGCGGCGGCCGGTCCGCAGCCGCCGGCTGAGGTTCGTGGCGGAGATGTCCTGTGCGGTCGCGACGATGACCCGCAGCGGGCGCAGCAACCGGCCCGCGAGCAGCCAACCCAACCCGAGCGAGACCGCGGCGATGACCGCCAGGCTGATAAGCAGGGTACTCACCTGCGGATACAGGTCCCAGCCCGGATGCCTGACGACGGGCGGCGCGCTGGACCCGACGTGCACCGTCTCGCTGACGGCGAGAAACGGGATCGCGAGCACCACCACCGCCAGAGCCAGGAACACCCCCGCGTACAGCAACGCGAGCCGTGCTCGCAGCGAGCCGGCTACCATCACGCGTCCTCGATGCGGTACCCGCCCTCGCGGACGGTGCCCGTTCCAGCAGTTCTTCCGTGGAGACCACCCGACCGCCCGCGGCCAGCAGGCATTCAAGCACGGCGAACTCCTTCGGGCTAAGGTCGAGCCGCCGACCGGCACGCCATGCCACCCTGCGGCCAGGGTCGAGGCTGAGGTCACCGACGGCGAGTACCGGCGGCACGGCCGGGGCGGACCGGCGGGCCAGCGCCCGGACCCTGGCGACCAGCTCGGCGAAGTCAAAGGGCTTCGGCAGGTAGTCGTCGGCGCCTAGCCCGAGTCCCTCCACCCGGTCCCGGATCGTGCTGGCCGCGGTCAGCATCAGCACCCGGCTGCCGGCGCCGGACGCGGCGATCCGGCGGCAGACCTCGTCGCCGTGCACGCCAGGCAGATCCCGGTCAAGCACTACCACGTCGTACCGGGTCGCGGCCAGGTGCTCCAGTGCGTCGTCCCCGTCCAGGGTCACGTCGACGGCCATGCCTTCCCGGCGCAGCCCGGTCCCGATGGACCGGGCGAGGACCTCGAAATCCTCGGCGACCAGCACTCTCATGACCCCAGCATGCCAGGCGGCCAGGTGTCAGCCAGGTGTCAGTCGCAGGCACCGCGCCGACACCAGGCGCGGCGTAGAACTGCCGGCATGACCGCGATCACGCCGTACCGCTCCGGCGCGGCGCCGGGCCGCGACGGGTTCGCCCAGCTGCTGCGGGCGGAGTGGGTCAAGTTCAGAACCGTCCGCGGCTGGGTCGTCGGCATGATCGTCGCGGTGCTCGCGATCGTGGTTCTCGGGGTCGGCCCCGGTGGGCAGGGCTCCTGCGGCCCGCCCGGCGCCCCCTCCGCCTGCACCCAGCCGCTCGGGCCGGGCGGGGAGGCGGTGACGGACAGCTTCTACTTCGTGCACCAGCCGCTGGAAGGAAACGGCAGCATGGCCGTCCGGCTGACCTCGCTGACCGGCCAGCTGCCTGATCTGTCCGGATCGGGCCCGGGCTCAGCGAGCGGCGGGAGGTCGATGCGCGGCGGCCTCGTGCCCTGGGCCAAGGCCGGGATCATCATCAAGGCAAGCACCCGGCAGGGATCGGCGTACGCGGCGATGATGGTCACGGGCCGCCACGGAGTGCGGATGCAGTACGACTACACCGGGGACGTGCCTGGCCTCGCCGGGTCCGTTTCCGCGGCGTCCCCGCGCTGGCTGCGGCTCACCCGGTCCGGCGACACGCTCATCGGCTACGACTCGGCCGACGGCATGCACTGGACGAGGGTCGGCACCGCCGTCCTGGCCGGCCTGTCAGCGACTGTGCAAGGTGGCCTGTTCGCCACGTCCCCGCCATACTGGCAAACGTCCCTGGGCGTGGCGGCCATGAGCGGCGGCCCCAGCCAGGCGACCGGCGTCTTCGACCAGCTCAGCCTCGGAGGCCGCTGGCCGGACGGCGGATGGACCGGCAGCGCCATCGGAGCCCCCGGCGGACCTCCCCGGGCTCGCCCGGGGAGGTCCAGGACGCCGCCGGCCGGTTCACCGTGACCGGCACCGGCGACATCGCGCCGGCGGTGTCCGGGGCGGCGGGGCTCGGTGTCACGATCGCGCAGACCCTCATCGGCGTGTTCGCCGGGCTGATCGCGGTGGTGATCGGCGCCGTTACCTTCGTCGCCGGGCTGGCCGGCGCCGCCATCGCGGTCACCGAGGGCCAGCGAGTGCTGCGCGGCCACGGCGTCTACGTCTGGCCGGCGACGGCGCTCACCGAGGTACGCGTGATCGCCGGCACCGCCGCGGTGCTCGCCGTCGCGGCGGTTACCGCCCTCGCCGTCGGGACCGTGCTGCGGCGCAGCGCCGCGGCCGTCGCCACCGTCATCGTGGTCATCGTCGCGCCCTACCTGCTCATCGTGGCGGCGCCCATCCTTCCGGCGGGTCCCGCGGACTGGCTGGCGCGGGTCACCCCGGCCGCCGCCTTCGCCGTCCAGCAAACCCTCGTTCAGTACCCTCAGGTCAGCAACGTCTACGTGCCGTCGGCAGGCTACTATCCGCTGGCGCCATGGGCCGGGTTCGCGGTGCTGTGCGGCTGGGCCGCGCTCGCCCTGGGCCTGGCGGCCTGCCTGTTGCGCCGAAGGGACGCATGAGCGAGCGGGGGACACTGGCTCTCCATGGCCGGAGCTGGCCACGGTCACGAGGGGCTTTGGTTCGGCCGGAGCGTTCAGCGGACCGGGGACTGCCAGAAGACGGGCTCCTCGCTGGCCGGCGTGGCGGTGAACCCGACGCCGATCATCATGCTGCCCGACGCGGACAGCGCCGTGATGGCCTGAATGCCCGGGCCGGTCAGGCCCTGACCGGTCGGCGTGACCGCGGTCCAGACCGACCCGTTCGCCGAGGTCCACACCACCACGTCCTGATGACCGGGAGTGCGGCCGAACGTCCCTGTCGCGGTGAACGAACTCCCCGCCGCCGTCAGCGCCGTAACCGACGCCTGCCCGGCCGGCACCGGCAGCGCGGACTCGGTCCAGGTGAGGCCGCCGTTGGCCGAGCTGGCCGCGAAAGGCAGCCGCTGGCCCGCCGCGGTGACCGCGGTGCCGACGGCCACCACGGTCCGGCCGCTGCTCGCGACGTGCTGCAACACGGCCCTGGGGGCGCCGATCGGCATGGGCAGGTCGGCCTCGTGCCAGGTCCGGCCGTCCGGTGAGGTCCAGGCCGACGCCTGGTTACCGGCCGAACCGACCGCGACGAAGCCCGTACCGCTGGCCGTAACCGCCTGCATCTGGGTGCTTCCGGGCATCCCGGCGAGCTCTCCGACCACGGTGCGCTGCCAACCCGTCGGGCCGGCCAGGTTCGTGGACCACCAGGCCGCGGCGAGCGTACCGGTCGCCGTGACCTGGTCGCCGACGATGACATAGCCGCCGGGGCCAGCGGCCGCCTGCTCGCTGACCAGCCCGGGCGTCCCGAACACCGCTGCACCGTCGGCGGCTTGCCAGCTCCGGCCGTCCGTCGAGGCCAGGACCACCGGACGCTGCGGCGCACCCGCGGTGACGTCGCCGACCGCGAGCCAGCCGGCCGCGCCGTGCGTCACGCTGGTCAGCTGCTCCGTCCCTGGCCGCTCGAAGGTGGCCGGGCTCGCGCTCGCGGCCCGAGCCCACGAGTTGCCGCCGTCGTCGGACATCCAGGCGGCCGGGTAGCCGTTGGCGCTACCCACCGCGACCTGGACGCCGGTGCCGTCCGCCGCGATGTCGTTGACGGCGAGCTGCGGATCGAACGCCCCGGGGATCTCCGCCACGGGGATCTGGATCACCGGAGCGCCCGCGGCCAGCACGGAGATGACCGGCTGGCGGCTTTCCTGGCCGGCCACCGTCGCGGTGACCACGGCGTGGCCGCCGGCCACGGCCACGGCCGAGACCGACTCGGCGGCGCTGCCACCGAAGGCAGGAGTCTGCTGCCAGGAAGCGCCGGCCGCCGAGACGAACGCGATCAGCGTGGGCGGGCCGGTGCCCGCCTGCCCGGTGATCACAGCCCCGGCCGGACCGCCGTCCACCAGGCCGGTCACCAGGCCACCCGGCGCGGTCAGCGTGGCCTGGAAGCTCCAGCTGGTGCCGTTGACCGAGCGGTAAACCGCCAGCGCGGGCCTGCCGCCCACAGTCGCCGCCCTGACCAGCACGAACCCGCCAATGACCGCGGCCAGGCCGGTGATCCGCGGCTGCCCGGCCGGCGGCGCGGCCGGCGAGAGGGCCGTTACCCAGGCTGAGCCGCCGTCGCGGCTCAGCCAGGCGCCGCCGGTCACAGTGGTCACGGTGGTGGTCGCCGTGCGCTTGCCGTTGCGGACCACCTTGGTCGTCGTCGTGGTCACGTCCCCCGCGATCAGGATCAGCGGGCCCGCCACCGCCGCGTACCTGATGTTCAGCACCCGGCCGGTACCCGCGGGCAGGCCAAGCCGCCGGGCGTCGAGCCGCTGCCAGCTGATCCCGTTACCGGAAAGGAACAGCACCGGACTGGCCCCGGCCACGTCACCGCCTGGGACGTTCACCCCGACGGCGAGGAAGCCGGACGCGGTCCGGCGCAGGGCGGCAATCTGATCCCCGGGACGCAGCGGCATCCCGGCTGAAGGCGTCAGCGTCCAGGTCCGGCCGTCGGCGCTGGTCCAGATCGAGCCCGGGCCCACGGCCACCCACGCGCCGTGCCCGCCGGCCACGAAACGGGCCGCATGCCCAGGCGGCGGCTCTCCCCCGTCCGGGGTCCGTTCCGTTCCCATCGCCCAGGAACGCCCGTCGTTCAGAGAAATAAAGAACTGAGCTCGCGGGATGCGCGCGCCGGCCTGCGACCCGACCGCCACCACCTCGGTCCCGTCGCTGGCTACCTGGCCCAGCGTCTGGCTGATACCCCGGCCGCTGGCCGCCGCGGTGAACTGCGTGCCGGCCAGCGTCGCGGGCGGGAATCCCAGCGCGGCCGCGGGCGGCGTCGGGCCCGCGTTGCCGCTGTTCGCGCCCACGATGACCACGACGGCGACGCCGAAGATGATCATGGCGAGGATGGGGGCCGCCACCCGCGTCACCCAGCCGCGGAAGACAAGCCCGGCCCGGAATTCGGAGAACCAGGTGCGTTTGACGGGCTGGGGCAGGAACGAGCGGAGCAGTCTCGCCCACTCACCGGCCGCGGGTGGCCCGGGCGGATCCTGGGGCGGGCCGGACGGCGGCGCACTCTGGGGTGGGCCGGACGGGGACGGGGACGGGGACGGGGACGTCCAGGGCTGGTCGCGCGGGCCGGAGCGCCGGGCGCGGCCGTCGAACTCGAAGCCGGGCACGTCTGGCGCGCCGTCATCGAGCCACGACGGCGCGGACCGGGGCTGGCTGACGGTCGGCGAGTACCGGAATCGCCTCGGCTCGCCGGGCGGCTCATCGGGTCGCGGGTCCCGCGCGCGCTCGGGGGCGGCCGGGCGTGCCGCCGGGCCCGAGCTCGCGTCGCGGGTGTCCGGCTGGGCCCGGCGGTTCGGCGGCCCGGGCCGGGCGCGGCGGCCTTCGAACTCATAGCCAGGCACGCTGCCGGCCTCACCGTCCGGCGGCGCGATCCCGAGCGGGAACCGCGACGAGGCGGGCAGCGGTCCTGTCTGCTGGGAATCCGCCGGGTCCGGCCGGGGGGGACCAAGCGGACCCCGGGCATCGTCAGCCTCGGGGTAGCCGGTCGAATCCCTTGTCACCTGTGCCTTGCCGTCTCGAGGGGCAGAACGGGCCGGATGAGCGCATATCCCATTCCTCGCCGATGGTACCGGCCGGCATTCGCCGGGGCTGGGACTTTGGCGCACGCCGTGGCCCGGGAGTAAGTGACATGACGCCGGGAGTGACCCAGGCCACAGGCGTCGACCAGGCGCCGTGCCAGCTTCCAGGCCCTGTCCCGGATCGCGCCAGGTAACCTGGGTGACACAGGCCAAACCATCGATAGATAGCTTCGGAAGAGGGTTTTGAGGGCCGATGTCCGCCGTGTCTTCTGGGTCACCACAGGGTAGTGCGAGGGTGCGCGAACCCGAAGCGTCACAAGAACCCGGGTCTTCGCACCAGCCCGCCGACCCGCCGCGTCAGGGCACCGGACATGATCCCGGCGCGGACTTCGGCGCCAACGAATGGCTCGTCGAAGAGCTGTATCAGCGGTATCAGGCCGACCCTGCTTCTGTGGACCGGGCCTGGTGGAGCTTTTTCGCCGACTACCAGCCGACGCTGACCAACGGAACCGGCCCCCAGCCCGTCCTCCGCGCCCCGGCCAGCACCGCCCCGGCCAGCACCGCCCCGGCCAGCACCGCCCCGGCCCCGCAGGCTCCCCCGGCCCCGCAGGCCGCACCGGCCCCGGCAGCCGCACCGGCTCCGGCCCCGCAGGCGGCTCCGGCCCCGCAGGCTCCCCCGGCCGCACCCGGCGCCGAGGTCAGCAGGCTGCGCGGAGCCGCGGCCCGCACCGTCACCAACATGACGGCCAGCCTCGGCGTACCCACGGCCACCAGCGTCCGCGCGGTGCCCGCCAAACTGCTCGTCGACAACCGCATCGTCATCAACAACCACCTGCGGCGCGGACGCGGCGGCAAGGTGTCGTTCACCCACCTGATCGGCTACGCGGTGGTGGCCGCGATCAAGGCCATGCCGGAGATGAACGAGGCCTACACCGAGGAGAACGGCAAGCCCGCGGCCGCCCGGCCCGACCACGTCAACCTGGGCCTGGCCATCGACGTCCATGCGGCCGACGGCGGCAGGCAGCTGCTCGTGCCGAACATCAAGGCCGCGGAGGAGATGGACTTCCGCCAGTTCTGGACCACGTACGAGGACGTCGTGCGGCGGGCTCGCGCGGGCAAGCTCGCGGTCACCGATTTCCAGGGCACCACCGCGACCATCACCAACCCAGGCACGATCGGGACCGTGCACTCCGTGCCCCGGCTGATGCCGGGTCAAGGCTGCATCGTGGGCGTCGGGGCGATGGAGTACCCGGCCGCCTACGCCGGGGCGTCGGAGGAAACGCTGGCCCGGCTGGCGATCAGCAAGTCGGTCACGCTCACCTCCACCTATGACCACCGGATCATCCAGGGCGCGCAATCCGGGGAGTTCCTGCAGAAGATCCACGCGCTGCTGCTCGGCGCGGACGGCTTCTACGACGACATCTTCGCCGCGCTGCGCATCCCGTACGAGCCGGTCCGCTGGACCAAGGACATCCCCTCGGGCCACGAGGACGACGTGACCAGGTCCGCCCGGGCGCAGGAGCTGATCCACGCCTACCGGGTGCGCGGCCACCTGATGGCCGACACCAACCCGCTGGACGTCAGCCAGCACAAGCACCCCGACCTGGACATCAACCAGCACGGGCTGACCCTGTGGGACCTGGAGCGCGACTTCCCCACCGGCGGCTTCGGCGGCAAGAACCGGATGAAGCTGCGGGACATCCTGGGCGTGCTGCGGGACTCGTACTGCCGCACGGTCGGCACCGAGTACATGCACATCCAGTCCCCGGAAGAACGCCGCTGGCTGCAGGACCGCATTGAGGTCCCGCACGCGCGGGCCGAACACGACGAGCAGATCCGCATCCTGTCCCGGCTCAACGTGGCCGAGGCGTTCGAGATGTTCCTGCAGACCAAGTTCGTCGGTCAGCGCCGGTTCTCGCTCGAAGGCGCGGAGTCGCTGATCCCGCTGGTGGACGCGGTGCTGGCCGAGGCGTCCGGGGCCGGCATGGACGAGGCCGTCATCGGGATGGCGCACCGCGGCCGGCTGAACGTGCTGGCCAACATCGTCGGCAAGTCCTACGGGCAGATCTTCAAGGAGTTCGAGGGCAACCTGGACCCGAGCAGCGCGCAGGGCTCAGGTGACGTCAAGTACCACCTCGGCGCGGAGGGGACCTTCCAGGCGCCGGACGGCGGGCAGATCAAGACCTCGCTGGTGGCCAACCCGAGCCACCTCGAAGCGGTCGACCCGGTGCTGGAAGGCGTGGTCCGGGCCAAGCAGGACGTGATCGACAAGGGCGAGCCCGGCTTCACCGTGCTGCCCGTGCTCATCCACGGCGACGCCGCGTTCGCCGGGCAGGGCGTGGTCGCCGAGACGCTGAACCTGTCGCTGCTGCGCGGGTACCGGACCGGCGGCACCGTGCACATCATCGTGAACAACCAGGTGGGCTTCACCACCGCCCCGCAGTACTCGCGGTCCAGCGTGTACCCGACCGACGTGGCCCGGATGATCCAGGCGCCGATCTTCCACGTCAACGGGGACGACCCCGAGGCGGTGGTCCGGATCGCCCGGCTGGCCTTCGACTACCGGCAGACGTTCAAAAAGGACGTCGTCATCGACATGGTGTGCTACCGCAAGCGCGGGCACAACGAGACCGACAACCCGTCGTTCACCCAGCCGCTCATGTACGACCTGGTCGAGGCCAAGCGGTCCACCCGCAAGGTGTACACCGAGTCGCTGATCGCCCGCGGTGACATCACCATGGAAGAAGCCGAGGCGGCGCTGCGCGACTACCAGCAGCAGCTCGAGCGGGTCTTCACCGAGACCAGGGACGCGGCCAACCGCCCGGCCGAGCCGGGCACCGTGCTCAAGCCCGAGCCGGAGGACCGCCCGGTCAACCACGAGGCGGTTCCAACCGCGGTGACCGCCGAGGTGGTCAAGCGGATCATCGACACCCAGGTCAACCTACCTGAGGACTTCACCCCGCACCCGAGGCTGAAGCCGCTGCTTGACAAGCGGTCCACCATGCGCGAAGAGGATGCCTTCGACTGGGCGACCGGGGAACTGCTTGCGTTCGGCGCGCTGGTGCTTGACGGGCGCCCGGTGCGGCTCGTGGGCCAGGACAGCAGGCGCGGGACGTTCGGGCAGCGGCACGCGGTGCTTGTCGACCGGCACACCGGCGCCGAGTACACGCCGCTCAAGCAGCTGGACTCCGGGGCCGCGAGGTTCTTCGTGCACGACTCGCTGCTGTCCGAGTTCGCCGCGATGGGCTTCGAATACGGCTACTCGGTGGCCCGTCCGGATGCCCTGGTCTGCTGGGAGGCTCAGTTCGGTGACTTCCTGAACGGCGCGCAGACGATCATCGACGAGTTCATCAGCTCCGGTGAGCAGAAGTGGGGGCAGCGTTCCGGCGTGGTCCTGCTGCTCCCGCACGGGTACGACGGACAGGGCCCCGATCACTCCTCCGCGCGGGTCGAGCGCTTCCTCTCGCTGTGCGCGCAGGACAACATGACCGTGGCCATGCCGACCACGCCGGGTAACTATTTCCACCTGCTGCGCTGGCAGGGCCTGTCCGGCCGGCACAAGCCGCTGATCGTGTTCACGCCGAAGTCGATGCTCAGGCTCAAGGCGGCCACCTCGGCGGTCAGCGACTTCACCACCGGGTCGTTCCGCCCGCTGGTCGGCGCGCCCACCGGGTCGTCAGGGTCGTCAGGGTCGTCAGGGTCGTCAGGGTCGTCAGGGTCGTCAGGGTCGTCAGGGTCGGATGCCGACGTCCGCCGGGTCCTGCTGTGCGCGGGCAAGGTCTACTACGACCTGGCCGCGCGGCAGCGGGAGACCGGCAGGACGGACACGGCGATCGTCCGGGTCGAGCGCCTGTACCCGCTGCCGGCTTTGGAGCTGCGCGCCGAGCTTGGCCGCTACCCCAACGCCGAATCGGTCATCTGGGTGCAGGAGGAGCCGGCCAACATGGGGGCCTGGCCCACCATGGCGCTGAAGCTCCCGCGCGCGGCGAACCGCGAGGTCGGCGTGATCTCCCTGCCCGCGAGCTCGGCCCCCGCGGCCGGCTCGGCGGCCAAGCACGCCAGCACCCACCGGGAGATCATCGAGATGGCGATCCCCTGATGTACTTCACCGACCGCGGCATCGAGGAACTCCAGCAGCGGCGCGGCGACGATCAGGTCAGCCTGGCCTGGCTCGCCGAACGGTTCCGCGACTTCGTGAACCTCAACCCGGACTTCGAGACCGCCGTGGACCGGCTCGCGACCTGGCTGGCCCGTTCCGACGACGAAGAGGAACTTTAAGATCTCTTCTGCCGAACGGACGGTGGTTCACCCGCCGCTCAGCCGGTGTTTCCATGATCGCGAAGACTTCACAGTCTGTGCAGACTGTGAAGTCTTCGCGATCACGCGGGGCCCGTACCACTGACGCGATATGTCTTGACTTTGGAGGGATGCGATATATCGTTATGTGTAACGGATGAATTGACGGGAAGGGCGACTGGGATGACGCAGTGGACCATCGAGTCTCCGACGAGTCTGGATTTCGAGGATGTCACCGGACTCCGGGTCAGGCTTATCGCCGGGTCGGTGGCTGTGCTCGCCACCGACGGCAAGCCCTCGCTTGACGTGGCCAACGTCACTGGTGATCCGCTCAACGTCAGCTACGAGGACGGCCTGCTGACCATCAGTCACGAGAACCTGACCTGGGAGGGGCTGCTGAAGTGGCTGCGGCCGCACCGGCCCTCCGCGACCGTGACGGTGACCGTTCCGCGCCAGTGCCAGACGCAGGTGGGCGTGGTCAGCGCCACCGCGGTGATGTCCGGCATCAGGGCCAGGGCATCGGTCAAGAGCGTCACCGGCGGGATCACGCTGGACGCCGTCACCGGCGACGTCGACGCTAATACCGTGTCCGGCGCGCTCGAGGCGCAGGGGATCAACGGCAAGCTCAACTTCAACACCGTGTCCGGTGACCTGACGCTGGCCGACGGCTGGCTGGAACGGCTGGACGCCAACGGGGTCAGCGGTGACGTCACGGCGGACATCGACCTCGACCCGCTGGGCGGCATGCAGGTCACCACCGTGTCGGGTGAGGTGACGCTCAGGCTCCCGGCCGAGGCCGACGCCCGGGTGGCCCTGCACTCCCTATCCGGCGACGTGCACAGCGAATTCGCGGAGCTGAGACGATCAGGCGGGCCGGCGCCGCATAGGGTCAGCGGTAACCTCGGGGCCGGCTCGGGGCACGTTTCCGTGACCACCATGTCAGGCCGGGTCATGCTGCTACGGCGGCCCGAACGCGGAACGCCGCCGCACGATGACCGGCCCGATAATTCTCGTAAGATGGAAGGCGAAACCAGTTGAGCCCGGTATTCCGCCACGGCAGCCTTCGGCTGTACCTGCTCAGGCTGCTCGACGAGGAGCCCAGGCACGGCTACGAGGTCATCCGCCTGCTGCGCGACCGGTTCATGGGCGTGTACTCGCCCTCGCCAGGCACGATCTACCCCCGGCTGGCCCGGCTCGAGGAAGAAGGCCTGGTCACCCACGACGAGGTAGACGGTCGCAAGGTCTACCGGATCACCGACGCGGGCCGCGAAGAGCTGCGTAGCCGAAGCGACGAACTCGACGAGCTCGAAGAGGAACTGTCCGCGTCGGTCAGCGACATCGTCCGTGAGGTCAGGGAGGACGTCAGGCAGACCGTGCGCAGCCTCCGGGAGGAACTGACCTGGGCTGCCCGGGAGTCCCGCCGGGTGACCAAGGACGCGACCGAGGACGTCCGCCAGCAGGCCGCCCGGGCCCGTGACCAAACCGGGCAGGCCGGCGAAGACGCACGCGAGCAGGCCAGGCAGGCTACCGACGAGGCCCGCGAGGCGGCCAGGCGAGTCCGCGACGAGGTCCGCGAACAGGTCAGGCAAGCCCGGGACGCCGACCGCAAGACCCGCGAGACGCGCGGGGACGCCGGGGGGTCAGAGCGGCCGCCCGGCGGGGCTGATCTGGGCTCCGACGCCGCCCAGCGGGTACACGAGCAGACGCGGCGGCTACGCGAGGAGACGGCGGGCGCGCGATTTGCGGCCGGTGAGCAGGACTCGGACACGCCCCCGGGCGGCTCGGCCTGGGCGGCGTGGACGGACTGGCCTGGCCGGCCCGGCTGGGACGACCGGTCGCGGATGCGGAACCGGCCCGGCTGGAGCGAATCGCTCGACTTCGGGACCTTCCGTGACCTGGAGCGGCTAGCCGTCCAGTTCACCTCCGACCTGAGAAAACTGGCCATGCAGTCCTCCGCCGTCGGCGAGAACGTCATCACCGACCTGCGCGCGATCCTGGAAGAGGCGCTCGACCGGATCAAGGCCGAGATCTTCCGGTCTGGTCACGACGATCCCGGCGGGGAGCGGCCCAGCCAGGATTGACCAGCCAGGATTGAGGTGCCGCGGCCGGCCCTAGAGGGTGAAGACGATCTTGCCGAAGATGTCGCCGGAAATCATGGCCGCGAAGCCGTCGCGGGCCTGCGTCAGCGGCAGCACCCGGTCGATCACCGGGCGCGCGCCGGTTTGCTCGCAGAACCTGGCCAGGCGGCCGAGCTGGTCCCGGGAGCCCATCGTGGATCCGGTCACGGTCAGCTGGGTGAAGAACACCCGGGTAAGCTCGGCCGGCGGGGCATCACCGCTGGTGGCCCCGGCTATCACGATCCGGCCGCCGGGCTTGAGCGACCGGACGGAATGCGCCCAGGTCGCCTGGCCCACGGTTTCCATGACCACGTCCACGCGCTCCGGCAGCCTGGCTCCGGCCGGGAACACCTGGTCGGCGCCGAGCTCGAGGGCACGCTCCCGCTTAGCCTCGCCGCGGCTGGTCGCCCAGATCCGGTAGCCGGCCGCCCGGCCGAGCACGATCAGCGCGGTCGCCACGCCGCCTCCGGCGCCCTGCACAAGCACGGTCGCGCCGGGCTGGACACCGGACTTGTCGAACAGCATCTTGTACGCGGTCAGGTAGGCGGTCGGCAGGCAGGCCGCCTCCTCGAACGACAGCGCCGGGGGCTTGAGTACCAGGTTGCGGCGCGGCACGCAGACCCGTTCGGCGAACACACCGTCGTGGCGTTCGGAAAGCAGCGACCGGCGCGGATCGAGGGTCTCGTCGCCGCCGCCCGCATCGGGGTCGCCGATCACCGCGTGCACGATCACCTCGTGACCGTCCGGATCGATCCCCGCGGCGTCACAGCCGAGCACGATCGGCAACCGGTCCGCCGAGATACCCACCCCGCGGAGCGTCCAGACGTCATGGTGATTCAGCGCGGCGGCCCGCACCGTCACCGTCACCCACCCGGCGGGAACCCTCGGCTCCGGCCGCTCCCCTAGCTCAAGGCCGGCCAGCGGATCCTCAGCGTCAATACGCGCGGCAGTCGCAGCAAACATAATCCACACCATACAGAACCCGAAACCCGCGGCCGGAGGCCGGAGGCCGGAGGGGACGGGGGTGTCCCGCGTAATCATTGGGCCACAGAATGCCGGCGCGTTGCTGGCGCCGACGGCACCGATGGTGTCATACTCAATACCGGCAACAGGCCATTACATACCAACCCATCTCCGTCATCTCCGGACGGGGCAGCTAGGGAACGGGAGTGGATCTCAACTCCTACGCTGAGCTCGCGGTCCGGCTCGTGAACACGGCCGGTGCCGGGGGTGAAGACGGCGATCGGCTAGCCAACCTAGACGGGTTGCGCACCCTGGTCGCGGATCGGGAGCACCTTAACACCGGCGTGACCCGCAACGATCTCGATGCGATGCGGGGACTCCGGGCGGAGCTCCGCGCGTTCTTCGTCGCCTGCGCCGACGACGACGGCGAGGACGCCGCTGCCCGGCTCAACGCGCTCCTCATCCAGCACCCGGTCCACCCGCAGCTGTCCGGGCACGACGGTCAGCCGTGGCACGTGCACTATACCGAGAGCGGCTCGGTCGCGGACAGGTACGCCGCCGGGGCCGTGATGGGCCTCGCCGTTCGGCTGACCGACGTCGGCATCGACCGGTTCGGCGTCTGCCAGGCGGTGGCTTGCCAGGGCGTGTTCATCGACATCAGCACCACGAACACCAGGCGTTACTGCTCAGAACGCTGCGCGAATCGCGCCAGGGTTTCCGCGTTTCGCCCCGGTAAACGGGGCGAAGAAGACGGGGAAGCAAAGACTCCGACCGCCACGGCGTAGTGCGCCGGCGTTTCGGCGCGCCGCTATAGGGGCATCTCATTCAGGGTAGTAAACATCCACCGCCGGCCGTTACATAAAGTTATTTCTACGACATCCGCGCGTGATACCGGGTATGCTGCCCCGAACTTCCTTTCGCTCACAACGAGCTTGTGACCTGCGTTATCAAAACGAATCCGGACGAACACTTCTCAGTTATGACCATGATCTCTACGATGATTCTCACTCAACGCATACGAGAAGCTCACCCGTTCGGGCGGGGAACTCGCACCGTGGGAGGCTAGCCCTGCGGGGCACGATCGGAAAAGAGATCGATCATGGCAGTTGAAACAGGGGCCGCCGCCACTCAGCCGGCTGATGTCGGCCTGCGGCGGGAAATCGGGCTCATCGGTGCCACCTGGGCATCCGAGACCTCGATTATCGGCTCGGGATGGTTGTTCGCCGGGATGGGCGCTGCCGTCCTGGCCGGGCCGGCGGCTATCTACGGCTGGCTCATAGGAGGTTTCTGCGCTATCGTCCTGGCCCTGCTGCACGCCGAGCTCGGCGGGATGTACCCCATCTCGGGCGGGACGGCCAGGTTCCCGCACCTGGCCTTCGGCAGCGTGGCAGGCGTCTCGTTCGGCTTCTTCTCCTGGCTGCAAGCGGTCACCGTCGCACCGGTCGAGTGCTACGCGGTCATGCAGTACGGCCAGTTTTACTGGCACAGCATCTACAACCCGACCACGGGCCACATCACCGGGCTCGGCTTCGGGATGACGATCCTGCTGATGGCCATCTTCACCGCGGTCAACTTCCTCGCGGTCAAGCTGTTCTCCCGGGTCAACAGCGCCATCACGTGGTGGAAGGTGGCCATCCCGGTCGTCACCATCATCATCTTGCTGTTCAAGTTCCACGGCGGCAACTTCACCGCGGGCGTGCCCGGCGGGGTCGACGGCAAGGGCGGGTTCATGCCGTTCGGCATCAAGGCCGTGTTCAGCGCCATCCCCAGCGCCGGCATCGTGTTCTCCTACCTCGGTTTCGAGCAGGCCGACCAGCTGGCCGGGGAGATCAAGAACCCGCAGAAGAACCTGCCGCGCGCGATCATCATCGCGGTCCTGCTCGGCACGGTGATCTACTGCATGGCCCAGGTCGTGATCATTGGCGCCATTCCGGGCAGCTTTCTGCACCATGGCTTCGCCGGCATCCCGACGGGGAGCGCGGTGCTCACCTACCCCTTCGCCGCCATAGCCGGCCTGGTCGGGCTCGGCGCGCTGGCGACGATCCTGCACATCGACGCGTTCATCTCCCCGTTCGGCACCGGCATGATCTACGAGACCTCCACCTCGCGGGTCGGTTATGGCCTGGCCAGGAACAGGTACTACCCGCAGGTCTTCCAGTGGACCGACAGGAACGGCGTGCCGTGGTTCAGCCTGATCGCCGCGTTCATATTCGGCATCTTCTTCCTGCTGCCGTTCCCGAGCTGGCAGGCCCTGGTCGGCCTGGTCACCGGCGCTAGCGTGCTCATGTACGCGGGCGCGCCGCTGTCACTCGGTGCTTTCCGCCTCCAGGTTCCGGACGCGGTCCGGCCTTACCGGGTACCGGCCGCCGCGGTGCTGTCGCCGCTCGGCTTCATCATCGCCAACATGATCATCTACTGGTCGGGCTTCGTCGTGGTGTGGAAGCTCGGCGTCTGCCTGGTGATCGGTTATGTCCTGATCGGCATCGCGATGGCCTTCGACGCCAGGCGGCCGTCGCTGGACTGGAAGTCCGCCCAGTGGCTGCTGCCCTACCTGATCGGCATGGGCATCATCTCCTGGCTGGGCCAGTTCCCGCTCAAGGGCGCTGGCGGCGCGCCTCCGATCAACACCTTCCACATCCCGTCCTGGTGGGACTATGGAATCGTGGCGGTTTTCAGCCTGGTCATCTACTTCTGGGCGATGGCCACCAGGCTGCCGCACGAGGAGATGCAGCAGCGGGTCGCCCAGCAGAGCGGCGTGGAGGACCTGCCGGACACCGGGCTGCACCACTGAGACCGGCACGCTAGCCAAGCCCGAACGGCCCCGTCTCGCAACGGGGCCGTTCGGGTTCTGGGCGGGAGCCTGGCCTGGGTGAAGCACCACGGCTCGTTCGGCCCAAAAGAAAGGGCGCGGAGCGGCAGCTTGGCGCGGGCCTAGCCGGAGCGGGGGCGCCAGTAACGGGTCAGCACGCGGCCCTCGATCAGGGTGGCGGGGACGGCGCCGAAGCGGCGGCTGTCCACCGCACCGGCCCCCGGGTTGTCCGATTCGAGCCACCAGCCGTCCTGCTCCCGGCGGGCGGCGCGCTTGACGATGAGCATCTCCGGTCGGCCGGGGTGCCGGGCCAGCACGATCTGACCGGGGCGGATCCGGCGGGTGCGGCGGACAAGCAGCCAGTCACCGGGGTGCAGGGCGGGCAGCATGGAACGTTCGGCCACCTTGACGCGCACAAAGGGCCATCCCATCCATCCCTCCCGGTGTCATCGCTGGCGAGCGGGGTAGTGTCGGATCTGCAAGTCAACGAGTCAAAGAAAGGGAATCGATGAGGCTGCTCACCCGCCTGCTCGAGCCGAAGGCTATCGCTCACGCCCACTGCGACCTGCCCTGCGGAGTCTATGACCCGGCGCAGGCCAGGATCGAGGCGGAATCGATCAAAGGCATCGACGAGAAGTACGCGCAGAACACGGACCCGGAGTTCCGGGCCCGCGCCATCCTGATCAAGGAACAGCGCTCCGAGCTGGTCAAGCATCACCTGTGGGTGCTGTGGACGGACTACTTCAAGCCGCCGCACTTCGAGAAGTACCCGCAGCTGAACACGCTGTTCAACGAGGCCACCAAGCTGGCCGGCGCCTCCGGCACCAAGGGCAGCACCGACGTGGCCAAGGCGGACGAGCTGCTGGCCAAGATCGACAAGATCAACAAGATCTTCTGGGAGACCAAGCAGGCCTAAGCCCTTCCGGGTCTGGTCTACGCGATGAAACCCGGGTTCCTGGCGCTACCGCGCGATGAACCCGGGTTTCACTGTGTTTAAAGAGGTCTGCGGGGCTGGCGGGGTTTGTGGGACGTTCGGTGGGTCGTGTGGTTCTCGGCCGGGCGGGCGGCGCGGCGCATTTCTCGTCACGGGCTGCGGGCGGTAGGTTGCATGCAAGTGGGCAGCGACCCAGAACTGCCCGAGGGAGAGACGTGACCGAAGACACCGCCGCGACGACGGAAATCGGGTCCGTGCCGGGCCAGCGGGATCCGGATGCGGACCGCGAGGCGACCCAAGACCACGTGAAGGTGTGCATGCCCGCCGAGGGCGCCTACCTGTCCGTGCTGCGGACGGCGACCGCGGGCCTAGCGGCGAGGCTCGACTTTACCCTGGACGAGATCGAGGACCTGCGCATCGCCGTCGACGAGGCGTGTGCGATGCTGCTCGCCCAGGCCATCCCGGGTACCAACCTGGAATGCGCCTTCGACCTGGGCGAAGACCTGATGATGATCACCGTGGCGGTGACCGCCGCGGAGCCGCGGATCCCGGCCAAGGACACCTTCGCCTGGACTGTGCTGTCCGCCCTGGCCGGGACGGTCGACTCCAGGCTCGGGCCCGACGACCAGGTGGCTATCGTGCTCCGCAAGCGCAGGGAAACCCTGAAATCTGGGTCGAGGTCCGGGTGAGCAGCGAGTTCGAGGTCCAGGTGACCGAGGAGCTGGAGGTCGCCCAGGTGACCGAGGAGCTGGAGGTCGCCCAGGTGGCCAGCCAGACGATGCGCGTCGAGCACGGTTCGCCCGACCGGGCCCGGGCCAGGGAACTGTTCGAACGGCTGGCGGTGCTGCCGCCCGGCGATCCTGAGCGGGCGCGGATCCGGGGTTACCTGGTCGAATTGCACCTTCCGCTGGTGGAGTACCTGGCGCGCCGGTTCAGGAACCGGGGCGAGTGGCTCGACGACCTCACCCAGGTCGCCACGATCGGCCTGATCAAGTCCATCGACCGGTTCGACCTCGAACGCGGCGTGGAGTTCTCCACCTACGCCACGCCCACCATCGTGGGCGAGATCAAGCGGCACTTCAGGGACAAGGGCTGGGCGGTCCGGGTGCCGCGCCGCCTGCAGGAACTGAAGCTGTCCCTGACCAAGGCCATCGGCGAGCTGGCCCAGCGGGAGGGACGCGCGCCGACCGTCAGCGAGCTCGCCGCGCACCTGCAGATGACCGAGGAAGAAGTCCTGGAGGGGCTGGAGTCGGCCAACGCCTACTCCACCGTGTCCCTGGACGCCCCCGATTCTGGCGACGAGGACGCGCCCGCCGTCTCGGACTCCCTCGGCATGGTCGACGAGGCCCTCGAGGGCGTCGAGTACCGCGAGTCGCTCAAGCCGCTGCTCGAGCAGCTGCCACCGCGGGAGAAGAAGATCCTGCTGTTGCGGTTCTTCGGCAACATGACCCAGTCGCAGATCGCCACCGAGCTCGGCATCTCCCAGATGCACGTGTCCCGGTTGCTGGCCCGGACGCTGACTCAGCTCAGGGACGGGCTCACCAGCGAGGACTGACGGGGTTTTACTTGGCGGGCTGGCGCTTGGCCGGCGGGGGCTTGGCGGGCTGGCGCTTGGCCGGCGGGCGCTTGGCGGGCGGGGGCTTGGCGGGCGGGCGGTTGGCGGACGGGGGCTTGGCCGGCGTGGGTTCGGCTGGGGGTGGGGACGGCCAGTTGAGGGTGCGCAGGCTGGCCGGGGTGAACAGGCCGGCCAGGCAGCCGTTCGCGAGCGCCAGGGCGGGCACGCCCCAGCCCCACCGGTGCCCGAATAGCAGGTACACGGCCACGCCGTTCACGAACAGCTGGGTCATGAACACCGGCGTCCGGCTCCACGGCCTGGCCCGGTACAATCCCACCGCGAAGGCGGCCAGCGCGGCGCCGGTGCCGAACGCGATCACGGTCAGCGCGATCCCGCTGGCTAGCTGGTACGACTGCCCGTCGGCGGTGGAGATGGCTGAGAACACCCCCGCCACGCCCAGGCCGACGGCCTCGGCCGCCTGCGCGGCCGCGGCCAGGCGGAGCGCCAGGCCAGCCGTACTCCTGCCTCGCGTGGCCATATCCCTCACACCCATCCGTTGCTGATCAGGGGGTCGCACCCATTCCCAGCTTAGGCGGCGGCTAGCCTAGGCGAGTGCGCGGCGTCCTGATCGTAAATCCACATGCAACCTCCATCAGCAGGTCCGTGTGCGATCTGGTGGTCCGTTCGCTGGCCGGGCTGGTCGACGTCCGGGTGGAGAAGACCAGATACCGCGGCCACGCGCGGGAGCTAGCCGCGGCCGCCTGCGGTGAGCTGGTGATCGTGCTCGGTGGCGACGGTTCGATCAACGAGGTCGTCAACGGCGTCATGAGCCAGCACAACGGCGGGTCCGAGCCGCCGTTGATCGCGGTCATACCCGGCGGCGGCGGCAACGTGTTCGCTCAGGCGCTCGGGCTGCCGGCCGACGCCGCCGGGGCGATACGCAGGGTCAGGGAGGTGATCGCGGCGCAGAGCTACCGGACGATCGGCCTCGGGCTGGCCGGGGACCGGTATTTCACCTTTAGCGCGGGCCTGGGCATGGACGCCGAAGTAGTGCACGAAGTAGACCTGCTGCGCGCCGCGGGCCGGCGCGAGAGCGCGTCGCTGTTCTTGCGGACAATGGTGCGCCATTATTACCGCGGCACCGACCGGCGCACCCCGGTCCTGACTATGGAACGCGACGGGCAGCCCGCCACCACGGATGTGTTCTTGACCATCATCACCAACCGCTCGCCGTGGACGTATTTCCGCCGCCGCGCGGTGCTGCCCGTTCCGAATCCGGATTTCAGCTCGGGCCTGGACGTGCTTGCGATGCGTCAGGTGCGGCTGACCACCATCTTCTACCTGGTCAGCCAGATGATGTGGATCAGGCGACGGCCGCCGCGAGCGCGCGACGTGCTGGCCGTGCACGGCGCGAAAGCGCTGTCGGTCCGTTCGGCGCGGCCGATCGCGTTTCAGGTTGACGGCGAATATCTCGGTGAAATCGAAGCTATTAAATTTCAGTTCGTACCGGACGCCCTCCGTGTCGCGGCGTGACGCCAAGTGTCTTACTGAAGACCGCATGAAGGTAGCCTGAACGCCACGTGTGGGCCGCTCAGCGCCCTATGAGGCGGCGCGAGCAAAATGTGATCGATCTGACATTGAATTCGGCGAGTGGTTCGCCGTGAACTCTTGCGCTCCTGTCCCCGACGTTGAGAGGCTTGTCGCGATGTCTGGTGCGGTGGCGCCTTGCGTGTCGTCAGATCTGATGACTCTCTGTGCGCCTTCGGAAATCAGCTCCGGCTGCTCGTGAGCCGGGACGGTTCCGCCGGGCATGATGACAGTCCCGGGAAATCTGGGATTACTGAGAAGATATGCCACAGCTCGTGAAATGCTTCACAAGCTGTGGCTAGATGCGCATACCGGCCGCAACCGTTTGCGACTTGGAGCCGAGAAGGAGTGGACATCATGGACTGGCGTCACGAAGCCGCCTGCCGTGAGGTGGACCCGGAGCTGTTCTTCCCCATCGGGAACAGCGGTCCCGCGCTACTCCAGATCGAGGAGGCCAAACAGGTCTGCCGCCGATGCCCGGTGCTGGATGCCTGCCTGCGCTGGGCCATCGACTCCGGTCAGGACGCCGGGGTCTGGGGCGGGACGAGCGAAGATGAGCGGCGCGCGCTCAAGCGGCGCACGATCAGGCTCCGCGCCCGGGCGCACGTGTTACCGGCCTGAGTCATGCCGCTCTGAGTCATAACCAAGCCGGAGATCGAGCACCACCTCGGTGCCGCCGCCTGGCCGGGGCGAGATCCGCAGCCGGCCGCCTAGCTCGCTGACCACAAGCGCGCGGACAATCTGCAGGCCCAGGCTGGTCGTTGAGTCCAGGTCGAAGCCGGCGGGCAGGCCGACCCCGCTGTCCGCCACCGTCACCTTCAGCCGTTCCGGCGCGCGCACCGCGGTGACCTCGATGAATCCCTCCTCCTCGGTCGGATGCGGAAAGCCGTGCTGCAGCGCGTTCTGCAGCAGCTCGGTCAGGACCATGGCCAGCGGGGTCGCCATCGAGGCCGACACCAAGCCGAACGACCCGGTGAGCTTAGGCACCACCCGGACCTCGGTGACCGACACCTCGCCCGCCATCATCGCCACCCGGTCCGCGATGTCGTCGAAGTCGACGATCTCCTCCGGCGCGTGCGACAGCGTCTCGTGCACGACCGCGATCGAGCCGACCCGGCGGACCGCCTCGTCCAGCGCGGCGCGGGCCTCGGGCGCGCGGAGCCGGCGTGCCTGCAGCCGCAGCAGCGCGGCCACGGTCTGCAGGTTGTTCTTCACCCGATGGTGGATCTCCCTGATCGTGGCGTCCTTGGTCATCAGCTCGCGCTCACGGCGGCGCAGCTCGGTGACGTCCCGCACCAGGATCAGAGCCCCGGTCCTGTTCCCGCCGACGGTCAGCGGGATCGACCGGAGCTGCACCACAGAACCGTTCCCGTCGACCTCGGCCACGCTCGGCGCGCGGCCGGCCGCCACCACCATCAGCGACTCATCCATCGGCTCGTCAGCGGCGGACAGCCCGGCGGTGAGCACGCTGAGCTCGGACCCGATCAGGTCGGCGGCCAGGCCGAGGCGGCGGTACGCCGACTGCGCGTTCGGGCTCGCGTAAGTGACCCGTCCTGACTTGCCCAGCCGGAGCAGCCCGTCGCCCACCCGCGGCGACCTGACCAGCATCGCGTCCGCGCCGGGAAACGGGAACGTCCCCTCGGCCACCATCCGGGCCAGGTCGTCTGCGCCCTGCACGTAGGTGAGCTCGAGCCGGCTCGGGGTGCGGGCCGAGTTCAGGTTGGTGCACCGTTCGATGACCGCGATCACCCGGCCCGCCCGGGTGACAGGAATGCCCTCGGTGCGGACCGGAACGCCGTTCGTCCAGTCCGGATCGCTCTCCCGCCAGATCCGCCGCTCGTCCCGACAGATGTCGAGCAGCCGCTGGTCCTCCGGCCCGGCGAACGTCCCGACCACGTCGTCCTGCAAGGAGGTGGGCCCGGTGGTCGGGCGCATCTGGGCGATCGCCAGCCAGCCGGTGCCGTCACTGGCGGGCGCCCACAAGATCAGGTCGGCGAAAGACAGGTCGGCGAGCAGCTGCCAGTCCGACACCAGCGAGTGCAGCCACTCGATATCGGTGCTGCCAAGGCTCGTGTGGCTCCTGGCCAGGTCGTTCAGCGTGGGCACAGCAACATCATCGCATCCGGAGCTGAGATCATTCTCCCATGCCCAATCGATCAGACCCGCTGGAACGGCTGCGCCAGGCCGCGGACGGCCGGGCGGCGGCCGGCCTGCGCCGGATCTTGACCCCCCGCGGTCCCGGCCACGATGGCCTGCTCGACCTCGCCTCGAACGACTACCTCGGCCTGTGCGGGGACGAGCGGCTGACCGCGGGCGCGGTCGAGGCGGCCAGGAAATGGGGCCCGGGCTCGACCGGATCCCGGCTGGTGACAGGGACGACCGAGCTGCACGCCGAGCTGGAGGCGCAGCTGGCGGAGTTCACCGGCGCGCAGGCCGCGCTGGTCTTCTCCTCCGGTTACCTAGCCAATCTCACCGTCATCACCGCGCTGGTGACCGCGCTGGCCGGCCCGGCGGGGGTGCTGGTCGTGTCCGACGCCCGCAACCACGCCTCGCTCATCGACGCCTGCCGCCTGTCCCGCGCCCGGGTGGTGGTGACCCCGCACCGCGACGCCCACGCGGTGCGGCGGGTGCTGGCCGACCGGACCGAGGCCGCAGCCCTCGTGGTCAGCGACGCGGTGTTCTCCGTCGACGGCGCCGTAGCCCCGGTCCAGGAGCTGCACGCGGCCGCCCGCTCACACCACGCGCTCCTGGTGCTGGACGAGGCGCACGCCTTCGGCGTGGTCGGCCCAGGCGGGCGGGGGGTCGCCGCGGCGGCCGGGATCGCCGCCGAGCCCGACCTGATCCGCACCGTCACCTTGTCCAAGGCGCTGGGCGGCCAGGGCGGCGCGGTCCTCGGCGCGGCGGACGTGATCGGCACGCTGGTGGACATCGGACGCGGTTTCATCTTCGACACCGGGCTGGCGCCGCCGTGCGCAGGCGCGGCCCTGGCCGCCCTGGGGGTGATCGCCGCCGAGCCTGCCCTCGGCGCCCGGGCCAGGGCCAGCGCGACCCGGCTGGCCTCGATCGCGACGCAGGCCGGCCTGCGCACCGCGCCGTCCGGCGCCGCCGTGCTCGCGGTCGTGGCGGGCGAGTCCCGCCAGGCCGTGCGGGCTCAGCAGACCTGCGCCAGGCACGGGGTGCGGGCCGGCTGTTTCCGGCCGCCTTCTGTGCCCGCCGGGCAGGCCTGCCTGCGGCTTACCGGGCGGGCCAACCTGGCGGAAGGCGACTTCGAGCTGGCGGCGCGAGCGCTGGCCGCGGTGCGAGACGATGATGGGAGTTGACGTTCACCCTTTATTAAGGCAATGATTCCGGATGACCGCTTCTCTGCTGCCTGCCGACGACACCTCGGACGAAGCCTCCGGGCTCACCGCGGACCCACCGGCCGCGAGCGTGCCGCCCAGGCTGCCCAAGTACTACCAGGTCAAGCGAGAGCTGCTTGAGCTCACCGCGGCCCTGGACGCCGGCAGCCCCGTTCCGCCCGAGCGCGAGCTCGCGCGTTCGTACGGGACCTCGAGGACCACGGTGCGGCAGGCGCTGGCCGAGCTGGTGGTCGAGGGGCGGCTGCTGCGGATGCAGGGCAAGGGCACCTTCGTGGCCAAGCCCAAGGTGGCCCAGTCGCTGGAGCTGGCCAGCTACACCGAAGGCATGCGCGCGCACGGCCTGCATCCGCAGACCAAGATCCTGGACATCGGGTACGTCACCACCGACGAGCAGCTCGCGACCCTGCTCGGCATCCGCGCGGGCGGTCGCGCGCTGCGCATCCACCGGCTGCGGCTCGCCGACGGCGAGCCGATGTCCATCGACACCTCCTACCTGCCCGCCCGCCGCTTCCCCGGCCTGCGCAAGCAGCTCGAACGCGACCAGTCGCTGTACGAGACGCTGCGTGCGGCCTACGGCGTCCAGCTGGCCGAGGCGGAGGAGACCATCGAGACCGTGCTGGCCGACCCGCACGACGCGCAACTGCTCGAGGTGGACGCCGGACTGCCGCTGCTGCTGCTGTCCAGGCACGCGTTCGACGTCACCGGCGAACCGGTCGAATGGGCTCAATCCTGGTACCGAGGTGACCGGTACAAGTTCGTCACCCGGCTGCGCCGGTGACCACGTCGCCCTTGCCTTCGCCCTTGCCTTCGCCCTGGCCGCCTGTGCTCATCGTCAGCGGCACAGGTACCGAGGTCGGCAAGACCGTGGTCACCGCGGCCGTCGCCGCTCTGGCCGCCGACAGCGGGCTGCGGGTGGCGGTGGTCAAGCCCGTGCAGACCGGCGAGCCGCCCGGGCTCACCGGCGACCTGGCCACCATCCGCGGCCTGTCCGGCGTTACCGTTACCTACGAACTCGCCAGGTTTCCCGATCCGCTCTCCCCCGAGGCGGCGGCGCGGGCCGCGGGACTGCCGCCGCTCGACCTGGCCGCCGCCGCTGTCGTGGTGAAGCAGATCGACGCCGACCTGATCCTCGTCGAGGGTGCCGGCGGCCTGCTCGTCCGCTACGACGCCGCAGGCACCACGATCGCGGACCTGGCCGCGATGCTGAGCGCTCCGGTCCTGGTGGTCACCACCCCCGGGCTCGGCACCCTGAACTACACCGCGCTCACCCTGGAAGCGCTCGCCCGCCGCGCGCTGGTGCCGGCCAGCGTCGTCATCGGCGCCTGGCCCGCCGAGCCCGGCCTGGCCGAGCGCTCCAACCTCACGGACCTGGCCGTCCTGGCCGCCCAGGCCGGCGGCACGCTGGCCGGCGCGCTGCCCGCGGGCGCGGCCCGGCTGAACCGCGAGGACTTCCTAGCCGCCGCCCGGGCCGGCCTCAGCCCCGCGCTCGGCGGTAGTTTTCGTTCACCCGGCCACTTACTGGCTGGTCCTACTGACTGGTAACCTCGCTGTTGTGGCGCGGATATCCGGGCATGGCGGCCTGCACGCGGTAACGGTGGCGCGGCGGTACGGCGTATCGGCGCTGTTCACGCTGTCGGGCGGGCACGTGTTCCCGCTGTATGACGCGGCGGTCCGCACCGATCCGCCGCTGCGCCTGGTGGACGTGCGGCACGAGCAGACCGCGGTCTTCGCGGCCGAGGCGACCGCGCGGCTGACCAGGACGCCCGGGCTAGCCGTGGTGACCGCGGGCCCGGGTGTCACCAACTCGGTCAGCGCGGTGACCACCGCGTGGTTCAGCGGGGCCCCCGTCGTGGTCCTGGCCGGGCGCGCCCCCGACTACCGCTGGGGGGCAGGCAGCCTGCAGGAAATCGATCAGCCGCCGCTGCTCGCGCCGGTCACCAAGCGGGCCTGGACCGAGCACGACACGGCGAAGGTGGCAGCCTCGGTGGAGGCCGCCTTCGCGCTGGCGCTGAGCCCGCATCGCGGGCCGGTATTCCTCGACATCTCGCTCGAGGCGATCTACGGACAGGCCGACGCCGACCTGCCGGGCGCGGACGGGGCGGGCGCGGACGGGGCGGGCGCGGACGGGGCGGGCATGGAGGGACCGGATCCGGTGGCGCCGGACGGGGCGGACGTCAGCCGGATCGCCGGGTTGCTGCGGGCGGCCCGGCGGCCGGTGCTCGTGCTTGGGTCCGACGTCTGGCTCGGCGGCGCCGAGGACGCGGCCCGCCAGGCGGCGCAGGAGCTGCGGCTACCCGTGATCGCCAACGGGCAGGCCCGCGGGGTGCTGCCGGCCGGACACGAACTGCTGGTCACCCGGGCCAGGTCCGTCGCGCTGCGCGAGGCTGACCTGGTCCTGGTGGCCGGAACGCCGCTGGACTTCCGGCTCGGGTACGGCTCGTTCGGCCCGGCGGAGACGCCCGCGCAGGTGGTGCACGTCGCCGACGCACCGGGCGGGATCGCGACCCACGTGCCGCTGGCCGGCTCGGCGGCGGGTGATCTGTCCGCGTTCTTCGCTGACCTGACCGCCGAGCAGGCCGGGAGCCAGCTGCTTGGCGCGATGGACCCGGACTGGCCGACGCGGCTCACCGAGGCGGTCCGGGCGGCGCACGCGGCCGACGCTCCGCTACTGGCGAGCGAGGCCGAGCCGGTCCACCCGGCCCGGATCTACGGCGAGTTGCTCAAGATCCTCGACGACGACGCGGTGATCATCGGTGATGGCGGCGACTTCGTCTCCTTCGCGGGTAAGTACATCGAGCCCGCACGTCCGGGCGGCTGGCTTGACCCAGGGCCGTTCGGCTGCCTAGGTACCGGGCTTGGCTACGCGATCGCGGCCAGGATCGCACGGCCGTCCGCCCAGGTCGTCTTGCTGCTGGGAGACGGCGCGGCCGGGTTTTCGCTGATGGACGCCGACACCTTGGTCCGGCACCGGCTGCCGGTGGTCATCGTCTGCGGTAACAACGGCGGCTGGGGCCTGGAAAAACAGCCGATGCGCGCGCTGTACGGCTACGACGTCTGCGCCGATCTGCAGCCGGGTTGCCGTTACGACGAGGTGGTCCGGGCCCTGGGCGGCGCGGGCGAGCTCGTCACCACCGGAGCGGGCATCGCCCCGGCGCTGCGCCGCGCCTTCGCCGCGAACGCCCCCTACCTGGTCAACGTGGTCACCGACGCCGAGATCGCCTACCCCAGGTCCACCACAGGCGTGTAGCCGACCGGAGCGGCCGCGCGGCCCAGCCCGGCGTGCCAGAATGAGTCGATGGGCAGAGGTAGCTGCGCCGGCCGGGTCACCGGGCAGGGGCTTTTGTTGATGTCCGGGGAGATGCAGCCAGCACAGCGTTGTTGTTCGTGCACGGCGGTCCCGGGCAGGGTGCCTATCCGTTCATGGCGCTGCAGGGTGATCTCCTCAGCGATGGCCTGCGGGTGATCGGCTTGGACCAGCGGGGTGTGGACAGGTCGGCTCCGCTGCCTGCCGGGGCGGGGTTGACCATCGCGGAGCTGGTCGAGGACTGTGAGGCGGTGCGCCATGAGCTGGGTGTCGACCGCTGGGTGGTGCTCGGTCAGTCCTTCGGCGGGATACTGGCCCTGCGTTACGCGGTCACTTACCCGGACGCCCCCGAGCAGCGGGAGGCCTTCCGCCGGGCCTCGCCCCGGCACGCGACGGCCGAGTTCGGCCAGGCGGGCCACTTCGTCCACGCGGACGAACCGGATCAGTACGCGCGGACGGTCATCGCGTTCGTCAAGGGCGAAGCGTGACCGCGGGCCGGCTGGCGGATTTATCCGCGATGGCTCGAGCGGACGGGTACACCCGGGTAGCTGACCGGGACCGGGTTACCGCCCCTGGCGCCTCAGCTCTGAGACCAGAAGTCGCGCTCCTCGGTGACGAGTCCGTCGGCATTGAACCGCAGCAGCGACACCCCGGCCAGATTCTCGGCGCCGCCATCGGTCAGCCTGGCCCGCGGTGCCCCGGCCCGCCGCGGCGGCGGCCCGGAGGCGGGCGCCGCGGACCTGGAGCCGGGTGTTGTGGAGCCGGGCGGCTAGTGAGTGTCGGAACACATACTTTAGGCTCCGGCGGCCCGATTTCGTGCCCGGCACGAGGGCGCGGGCGGACCGCAGAGACGGCGCCGGGCGGACCGGCTCCAGCGGATCAGCCGGGCGGGCCGGCTCCAGCGGATCCATTTACCCACCACTCAGCCAGGCGATCATCAGCCGATGACGGCGATCAGGTCGCCTTCCTGGACGATGTCGCCCTCGGCCACGTGCATCTTGGTGACCACACCCGGGTCCTCGGCCAAGACCGGGATCTCCATCTTCATCGACTCCAAGATCACCAGGGTGTCGCCTTCTTCGACCTGATCACCTTCCGAGGCGACCACCTTCCACACGTTCGCGACCATCTCCGCGCGGACCTCAGCCACCGGTGACTCCTCATCTGTTCGCCCGGGTCAGCCGACCCGGCTTCGCATTAGGCATTGTGCTACGAGGGACGCAGCTTAGTTACCAGGGACGTATCGTAATCTCCGGCGGCGAACTCCGCGCTGGCGAGCAGATCCGCGTGGAAGAGCAGGTTGGTCTTCGGCCCCGCGATGCGGAACCCGGCTACCGCCTGCCTGGCCCGCGCCAGCGCCTGGTCCCGGTCGGCGCCGTGGACACAGAGCTTGGCCAGCAGCGGGTCGTAGAACGGCGTGACCGTATTCCCGGCTTGGTAACCTGCGTCCACCCGCACACCCGGACCTGACGGCTCTTCCCATTCGGTGATCAGGCCAGGCCCGGGCAGGAACCGGACCGGATCCTCGGCATAGATACGCAGTTCGAGCGCGTGCCCGGAGACGGCCACGGCGCCGGGGTCGAAGGACGGCGGCTCGCCCGCGGCGACGAGGAACTGCTGCTCGACCAGGTCGATGCCGGTGACAAGCTCGGTGACGGGATGCTCGACCTGAAGCCGGGTGTTCATCTCGAGGAAGACGAACGAACCCGTCTCGGTGTCCACCAGGCACTCGACGGTGCCGGCGCCGCGGTACCGCACCGCGTCGGCGGCCCGGACGGCGGCGGTCAGCATCCGCTCCCGCAGCTCGGCGGAAACGCCAGGGGACGGAGTCTCCTCGGCGACCTTCTGGTGCCGCCGCTGCACCGAGCAGTCACGCTCGCCGAGCGCGATCACCCGGCCGTCGGCCAGGCCGAGGATCTGGACCTCGACGTGGCGCGCGCGCTCGATGCAGCGCTCGATCAGGATTTCCGGCGAGCCGAAGAACCGCTCCGCGCGGGACGTGGCGGTCGCGAACGCGGCCCGCAGGCCGGCCTCGTCCGCGGCCATCCCCATGCCGATCCCGCCGCCGCCGGCCGCGGCCTTGACCATCACGGGATAGCCGATCAGGTCCGCCTGGGCCAGCGCCGCGGTCACCTCGGTGAGGGGTTCGCGGCTACCCGGTGCTACCGGGACGCCGGCCTGCTCCATCAGGTTCCTGGCCCGGACCTTGTCGCCCATCTGCTCGATGGCCGCCGGATCGGGACCTACCCAGATCAGGCCGGCCGCGATGACCTGGCGGGCGAATTCCGCGTTCTCGGCGAGGAAGCCGTAGCCCGGGTGCACCGCGGCGGCCCTGGACTGGCCCGCGGCGGCGATGAGGGCCGCGGCGTCCAGGTAACTTCGGGCGGGCTGGGCCGGGCCGATTCCGATGGCCTCATCGGCCTCGTGCACGTAGGGCAGATCCTTATCGGCGTCGGAGTACACGGCGACGGCCCGGATCCCCAGCTGGCGGGCCGTCCTGATCACCCGCCTGGCGATCTCACCGCGGTTGGCGACAAGCACCGAATCAAACATCACGCCAGCCTAGCGGGGCACCAGGCTTTGGGTGCACGCGCCAGGTGACGGGCGCAGCGCCGATCACAGCTGCAGGACAGAACGGCGGTTGACCACCCGGCTGAGGGCCTCGACCGCGGACGGGTCGTATTCACGGGCGGTGTCCAGCCTGAGCTGCTGCACCGCGGCCGCCGCCCGGCCCGGCTCGAGCGAGCTGCCCACCAGGTCATCGAAGGCGTTGGCGGTCTTGATGATGCGGCTGCTCAGCGGCGGCCCGGCCGGTACCGCGCCGCCGGGCCGGCGCCGCGCGGGCGCGTCCGCGTCGCGGTAAGGCTCGTTCTGCCTGCGCACGATCTCGGCCACCGAGCCAAGCACCTGGGCCTGCTGGATCACCTCGGCGCCGAGCTCGGCGATGCGCTTGGCGTCCCGGGGTGAGACGAAGATGGTAGCTCCGCCGGTGATCGGATCGTGCAGCGAAAGCTGCCCGATGTCATGCATCAGCGCCGCGTACTCCAGCTCGAGCAGGGCAGGCTCGTGGATGCCGAGCTCGCGGCCGATGGCCACGGCGAGCCTGCTGACCCGTTCGGAATGGCCGGGTTCCACGTACCCGCCGATCTCGGTGACCTTGGCCAGCGCGCGCACGGTCTGCAGGTAAGTCGCCCGGATCCCGGCGTACCGGCGGAACGCCACCTGGGTGACGAGCAGCGGAGCGGTGAACACGACCAGCGCGGCCAGCCCCATCACCTCCGCGGCGAACGCGATGAGCAGGGCCGAGGCCCCCACCGCGGCCCCCAGCGGAAGCTGCACGCGCATCTCGTCCACCAGCGCCACCCGGAACCTGGCCCGCTGCTCGTCCACCCGCAGCAAGGCGCCCAGGACCACCTCGAGCAGCAACGCGACGATCACCATGGACGTCATCAGCGAAAGGGCCAGGCCCCAATCCCTGACCACGGCGGCGTCCCCGGCTAGCGGGCGGAATATGTAGGCGACGCACGCGACGCACAGCAGGCGCGAGGCCATCCCGCCCACCCGGGCGGGCCGGCCCACGGCCAGGTGCGGCAGCGCGCCGACGATCATGCCGATGGTGGCCACGGTCACCACCTGCGCGGCGCTGTGCTGGGCCTGATTGGCGCCGACCCAGATGAGCAGGGCGTAAGCGAGCGCGCCGGCGAACCCGATCGGGGCCGACTCCCGGTCGCCTGGCAGGTTGAGCCTGAGCACCTCGCCGAACGCAATCAGCAGCCCGAACGCGATCGCGCTGCTGACGCCCTGCAGCCCGGCCGCCGCGGTCTGCGCCACCGAGGCCACGACCCACACCAGCGCGGCCAGCACCAGCAGCAGCTGGCCGGAATCGCGCACCTGCCAGGGGTACCGGCGCAGCTCGTGTCGTCGCTCGGTCATCAGGATCGGCTACAGGCTGTCGATGACACGGAGCGGAGCGCTTGGATCGTCGTGGTCTTGCGCCGTGACGGTCGCCAGCTCCTCGGCGGCCAGCACCGGCGGCTCGGGATGCTGCCAGCCGTCGCGCTTGATCGCGGCCACGAAAGCGTCCACGAACGCCGGGTCGAACTGGGTGCCCGACCACTTCCTCAGCTCGGCGATCGCCTCGTCGGTCGGCCGCGCACCGCGGTAGGACCGGGTGGACGTCATGGAATCGAAGGCGTCGGCGACGGCCAGCACCCGGGCGAACTCGGGGATCTCGTCGCCGGCCAGGCCCATCGGATACCCCCGGCCGTCGATCCGCTCGTGGTGGTGCATGATCCCGGCCAGCGCCTCGTCGAGGAAGCCGATCTCCCGGACGATGTCCAGCCCGCGCATCGGATGCAGCTGGATCGCCGCGTACTCCTCCTCGGTCAGCTTCCCGGTCTTCTGCAGGACCTTGGTCGGCACCCCGAGCTTGCCGACATCGTGCAGCATGCCCGCGTACCTGATGGCCTCCACCCGGTCGCCCCGCATGCCGATCTCCCGGGCGATCATCACCGAGCCCCGCGACACCCGGTCGCTGTGACCGCGGGTATAGAAGTCCTTGGTCTCGACCGCCTGGCACAAGGCGCCGACCGTGGCCTCGTAGGCGCGTTGCTGCTCGGCGAACTGCGCGACCGCCCAGCGGGCCACGAACAGCGGGATCAGCGCCAGCACCGGCGCGAACGGCCCGACCACGGTCCACAGCGCCGCCATCAGCAACCCGAACGCTCCGTACCCGAGGTCAGAGAAAAGCAGCCGCAGGCTCATCCCGGCCCGGGTGGCCCCCTCGGGACTGCGCGCCAGCCAGAGCACCACGCCCATCAGCGCATGGTTGATCAGGACATGAGCCAGGGCCGCGACCGCGAACGGCGCGATGATGCCGGGGAAGGAGTTCACGTTGAGCATGCCGACGTTTCCGTGCAGCGCGACGAAGACCCGGCCGGCCAGGTAAGCGGTCAGGGCTATCATGCCGGAGTTGAACACGCGCTGAGCCGGGGATGGCCCGCGTCGGACGCTGAAGATCGTGAAGGCTCCCACCAGCCCCGCACCCACCGGGCCGACCAGGACCGCCGCGGCGAGGGTGGCGGTGGTATTCGCGGACCAGAAAACGTCACCCGCGGTCAAACGTGTCGCCGTCGACTCGGAAATAACCAGCAGCAAACCCAGAACGGCGATATCACGCCACGAATTCCCGGAGAACGTGAACGGGCCGCGACCGACCAAGACCACCGCGGCAGCCACCACTACGGCGACGTAAAGCCGCGCGGCCCACGAGAGCCTAGCCAATCGACCCCCTTGCGGTCAGGGGTGTGCGCCAAAAATCGATAAACCGTGGAGTTACCCCCACGTTATCCCGAAAGCGACACGTGCCCACGCGGATTCTTGCTCAGTTGCACACCGCGTGGATGTGACCTCAGTACCTGGACGCATGACGCCGACCTCCATGCCACGACCGCCGAGTGCCTACCGGTTATCGTCCAAGGTCAAGGATAACGTGACCACAACACTTCTCGCAGGCCCAAATCTCATCGTGAACAAATCGTGAGCACGACCGTCACAATGGGCTATCAAAGACGGCACATGCTGCGCAATTACCCCACACATGCCCAATCAGGTCACTCCGGGCGACTCGCCCTGAGCATACGGGGGGCTACTCGGCGAACTCGATGGTCGCGCGGACTTGCCTGATCCTGACCAGAACCTTCGCGCGCAGCTCAGCGGGCGCCGGGTCACAGCCGCAGTGCTTTTGCACGACCCGCTTCACGACTTCTTCCAGGCCGTACTCACGCAGGCAAGGCCCGCACTCGTGGAGGTGCTTGCGGATCTTGGCGCAGTCCATGTCGTCTAGCTCGCCGTCGAGGTAGCCGTAGACCCGGTCCAGCACCTCTGTACAGGGCGTCTCGTGCGGGTTTCCGCAGCTCATCGAGCCTCCTCCCCGGCTGCAGAGGCGTCGGAACCGGTCTTCGCCAGCCCGCGCTCCGCAGCGTAATCCTGGAGCATCTCTCTCAGCTGGCGGCGGCCACGGTGCAAGCGTGACATCACGGTACCGATCGGCGTTTCCATGATGTCGGCGATCTCCTTGTACGCGAAACCTTCGACGTCAGCCAGGTACACGGCGATCCTGAAATCTTCGGGCAGCGCCTGCAGTGCCTGCTTGATGTCGGAGTCGGGCAGCCGCTCGAGCGCTTCGGCCTCGGCCGACTTCAGGCCGCCCGAGGTGTGCGACGCCGCCCGCGCCAGTTGCCAGTCCTCGACCTCCTCCGCACCGGAACGCTGCGGCTCGCGCTGCCGCTTGCGGTAGGTGTTGATGAAGGTATTGGTCAAGATCCGGAACAGCCAGGCTTTCAGGTTGGTGCCCTGCTGGAACTGGTGGAAGGATGCGTAGGCCTTGGCGAACGTCTCCTGCACCAGGTCTTCCGCATCCGCCGGGTTGCGGGTCATCCGAAGCCCTGCGGAGTACAGCTGATCCAGGTAGGGCAGCACCTCCTGCTCGAAGCGCTCACCGCGCTCTTCGAGAGTCTCCGGAACGGGACCCACCCCCTCCAGGTAGTCCGAGGCCGGACTGCGGGCATGCAGACCGTATGAGCGGGAGAATACCGTGCCGGCGTCGAAAGGTTCCGTCCGGATGCCACGAGGTGGTGCGGCCACTGCCATGACGCGTTCAACACGACGGTGCAGCCTGTCATTCCGCGACCCCCGGACGAGCCTGGCCGCGGACGGGTCAAACAGGCTAACATCCGGCTACTTAGTCTCTCGCGGCAGGTGACAAAAGATGCTATGCCGGGAACACAACACATAGGCGCCCTCGATGCCAGGACGTCAAGTCAGGAGTTCAAGGCCCGTGCAACATGCGGCCAGCGCGATTACCGTGCCGGACACCGATCACCTGCCTGCCTACTGGCTGTTCCACGCGGCGGTGACGCGCGCTCAGCTGGCGGCCTGGCTGCCACCGGGACGGCACCTCATCGTCGACGTCTCGGGACCGCGCGGGCCGGGCGCGGAACTCGCCGCCCGGGCCGGCCATACCGTGGTGCGCTGTGTTGCCCCCGACGCGCCGGGTGCCCCCGACGCGCCGGGTGCGGCGGGCGCGCTCGGCGCCCCCGCCCCGCGGAACGAGCGGCCGTCCCCCCGCGCCTACACCGCAGGCCGGATCGTCCCGGTGATCGCGGACTCCTGCCGGCTTTCCTTCCTGGCCGACGGGTGCGCCGATGACGTCATCGCGGATGACCGGGCGCTGTCCACGCACCTGGGCGCCGAGACGATGGTCGCGGAGATCGCCCGGGTGCTGCGCCCGTCCGGGCGGGTGCTGGCCTGCGTCGACTCGCTCGTCCTCGGCATGGCCGTGCTCGCCGATCAGCATCACTGGGCGCACCTGATCGACGTGCCGCACGCCGAAGTGGTGCTTGTGCCCTGGCCGGACGGCTCGATCACCCGGTGCTACGGACCAGACCAGGCCCGCGAGCTGTTCAGCGGGGCTGGGCTGACGGTGGACTGGATCAGGTCACGCACGGTGCTGTCGGAGTCGACGGTCACGCATCTGCTCCGGCGCGACCCGAACAGCCTGCCGCAGCTGGTCCGGACCGAACTCGCCGCGCGTTCCGACGACTCCCTCGGGGCGCAGCTGGTGATCGCGGCCCGCAAGCCCCACCGCCCGGCCGGCTGACCCCCGGCGCCCTAGCGGAGCCGTTTGTCGTATCTGGACTGGCAGCTCACGCAGCGGGCCGCGTCGGGCCGCGCCTCAAGCCTGCCCTCGGGAATCTGCTGCCCGCAGTCGACGCACTGTCCGTAGCTGTCGTCGGCGATGCGGGTGAGCGCGGCCAGCACGCCGTCACGCTGGCTGCGGACGGTCAGCAGGACGGCTTCTGTCCGGTCCGCCTCGGTCAATGCCGACCCCGCGTCGGCCGGGTCGTGCGGAGACCCGGTACCCGCCACCGGTCCGGGACGCTCCTCCTGCAAGACGGAGATCGACCTGTCCAGGTCGTCGCGCATCTCCTCCAGACGCTTACGGGCGACGGTAATCTCCACTGCTGTCCTCGCATTCCGCCCGCGTGCGACGCGCGGCGCAGGCTCGGTTCTGGGTGGTTCTGGGTGGTTCTGGGTCCGGCCGGCCGCCGCAGGCTCAGCCCAACTAGCCAGGTGGCCGTGCCCGGACGCCGGAATCCACAGCCAGGCGCTCGATGAGCTCAGGTCCGTTATTCCGGACCGAATTAACGGCCGATGAAACGGGGTGCGACGTCAGGCCGCCGCCCGCCATGGCGGGCAGCATCGCCGCTTGCAGCTGACCAGGTTCGGAATTATCCGGGTCAAGCCAGTCCGCCCAGTGGTCACGGGAAATCACCATGGGCATGCGATCGTGGATCTGGCCGACATCGTCGGTTGCCTGGGTCGTGATAATCGCGGCCGTCCACAGCCAGGCCCGTTCGTGATCAGCAGGTACCGCCTCATCCCGCCAGAGCTCATAAATTCCGGCGAAGGCGAGAGCACCACCGTCCGTTCGGTAGATATAAAAGGGTTGTTTGCGCGGTTTTTTTCCTTCTTCGGGTATGGCTTGCCACTCGTAGTAGCCGTCCGCGGGCAAGATGCACCGGCGCTTGGCGAAGGGACGCCGGAACGACGGCTTGACCGCGACCGTCTCGGCCCTGGCGTTGATCAGCTTGCCGCCGCCCGAGGCCTCCTTGGCCCAGAAAGGGACCAGGCCCCAGCGCAGTACCCGCAGCTCACGAGCCTGCGGCTCGTCGTCGCGGGCCGGCCGTTCCAGCACCGCGAACACCCGTTTGGTCGGGGCCACGTTGTAATCGGGGCCAGGCTCTGGGTCCGGTGAGGCGTCAACCCGGTCGCGCTGAACGGCGAACTCCTCGAGGAGTTCGAGGCGCTTGCGCGCCGACACAAAACGACCGCACATGCAATCTTCCTAAACTGGATACAGTTTGGATACGTCCGGTAAGCCTGGATTGGCATTCATAACCGGAATATCGATGGCCAAACCCCGGGCATAATCGCCGAGCCCTCAGGACACGGCGCACGGGCGGGCAACGATACGCTCAACCGTATGCACGCCGATGACCACCACGACCGCCCGTGGCTGTCCCCGACCGCCGCCGGACCAGTCCGCGCCCGGGTCCGGCTGCCCGCGTCGAAGTCCATCACCAACCGCGCTTTGGTGCTGGCCGCCCTCAGCGCCGGCCCGGCGGTGATCGTGAACCCGCTGCAGGCCAGGGACACCAGGCTGGCGGCCGGCGCGCTGCGCGCCATGGGCACCTCGATCAGCGAAGACCAATCCCGAACGGCCTGGCGGGTCACGGCCGGGTCACCGGCGGCCGGGTCCGGGGTCAACGTGGACGTGGGCAACGCGGGCACCGTGATGCGGTTCCTGCCCGCGGTCGCCGCGCTGACGGCGGCCTCCGTGCACTTCGACGGCGACGCGCGGGCCAGGGAGCGGCCCGTCGGCCGGATCCTGGCGGCGCTGCGGCACCTCGGGGCGGACATCGATGACGGCGGGCGGGGCGCGGTGCCGTTCACCGTGCACGGACACGGGGTTGTCCGCGGCGGGCCCGTCACCCTGGACGCCTCCGGGTCCTCGCAGCTGGTCTCGGGGCTGCTGCTGGCGGCGCCCCGGTTCGCCGAGGGCGTCGAGATACGCCATGCCGGGCCGGTCGTGCCATCGGCCCCTCACATCGCCATGACCGTCAGGATGCTCCGCGAGGCCGGCGCCGACGTCACCGTTGAGGACTCTGGGGGCTCTGGGGGCTCTGGGGTTCCTGGGGGGCGGCCGGATGCGTGGCGGGTGCGGCCGGGACGGCTCCAGCTGGGCACCATCACGGTGGAGCCCGACCTGTCGAACGCGGCTCCGTTCCTGGCCGCGGCGCTGGTCACCGCGGGCACGGTCACGGTGGCCGACTGGCCGCGAGACAGCCTGCAGGCGGCCGGGGCGATCCTGGACGTGCTGACGGCGATGGGCGCGCGGTGCGAGGTCGACGCGGACGGGCTGACCATCACCGGCACCGGCCGGATCGACGGCATCGAGGCCGACCTGCGCGACGTCAACGAGCTCGCGCCGGTGCTGACCGCGGTGGCGGCGCTGGCGGACTCCCCCTCGGTCTTCACCGGGCTGGCGCATACCCGCAGCCACGAGACCGACCGGCTGGCCGCGCTGGCCAAGGAGATCAACGCGCTCGGCGGCGACATCACCGAACAACCCGACGGGCTGCGGATCCGGCCGCGGCCGCTGCGGGCGCCGGTCACCGGCGAGCCGTTCGGCAGCTACGACGACCACCGGATGGTGATGGCCGCGGCGGTGCTCGGCCTGATCGTGCCCGGCTTGCGGGTGACCAACGCGCAGACCGTGGCCAAGACCTTCCCCGGCTTCACCGACCTCTGGGCCACAGTGCTGGGAGCCGGGCCCTGAGCTCGCGGGGCTACGACCGGCTCGACGAGGACGATGTCCGGGTCCGGCCCAGGCCCGGGTCGCGGCCGCGGACCAGGCAGCGGCCCGCGCACGCCAACGCCGTGCCGGGCTTCGTCGCCAGCGTGGACCGGGGCCGGTACGGGTGCATGACGGACGGCGGGCTGGTGGTCGCCATGAAGGCGCGCGAGCTCGGCAAGGGTTCTGTGGTGGTCGGCGACCGGGTCGCGCTGGCGGGCGACACCTCAGGAGCGGAGGGATCGCTGGCCCGGATCGTCCGGGTCGAGCCGAGGACCAGCGCGCTGCGCCGGTCCGCCGACGACACCGACCCGCTTGAGCGGATCATCGTGGCCAACGCCGACCAGCTGGTGATCGTCTGCGCGCTGGCCGACCCGGAGCCCAACCTCCGCTTCATCGACCGCTGCCTGGTCGCCGCGTACGACGCCGGGCTCGACCCGCTGCTCGTGCTGACCAAGGCCGACCTGGACCCGGGATCCTCCCGCCGCCAGGTCCGCGCCCTCTACACGCCGCTCGGCCTGCCGATGCTGACCACCAAGCGGCCGCTGGCGGACCAGACCCTGGCCCGGCTCAGGTCCGCGGTGACCGGCCGGATCAGCGTGCTCATCGGGCCCTCCGGCGTCGGCAAGTCCACGCTGATGAACACGCTGGTGCCGGAGGCGGCCCGGGCGACCGGCCGGGTTAACCCGGTGACCGGGCAAGGCCGGCACACGTCGTCGTCGTTGGTGGCGATCCCGCTGGACGACGGATGGCTGATCGACACGCCAGGGCTGCGCGGGTTCGGGCTTGGCCACGTGAGCCCGGAGCGGGTAGCGGAGGCGTTCGGCGATCTGGCCGAAGGCACTGCCCACTGCCCGGCCGGGTGCGATCACCTCTCCCCCGGCTGCGCTCTGGACCAATGGGCCCGCGAGCACCACGCCGAGGCCAGGCTCGACTCACTGCGCCGCCTGCTCCGCAGCCGCGAAGGCGCCCCGGACTAGCCCGGTCACGATGCCATCTGCCCCGCCAGCCCATCTCGTTCCGCCAGCACCTCAGTCCCAGCCGGACCGCCTCCTGGACCGCTCCTGACCACCCTGGACCGCCCCCTCGCCGGCACGATGGCACATGGGTGCGACCCCTATGGAGGGAGCCGGGTATCAGGGGGCGAGGCCGGGCCGTCGTGGACGAGCTCAGCAGCGCGGGTTGTTGTGACCATCAGCGATAAGCGAAACGGAGCCACGGGGAGGTACCAAATGCTTTCGCGGATGCGAATTTCCGCCAGCTGGCAGGACGGGGGATTAGTTGGAGAAGTCTTGGGTGAGCCAGAGGGTGCCGGAGGGAGCGCGGTAGATGGCGATGCCGATGTGGGTGAAAGACGGGTTCAGGATGTTCTTCCTGTGACCGTCGTTGGGCGGCTGCTCGTTCAGCATGTCCTGGGTGAGGGTCACCGCCAGCTGGGTGCTGGCCACCGTGCTGGCGGCCACCGGGCCGCCCGTGCCGATATTCTCCCCAGCGGCCGTCCAGTGCACCCCGGCGGCGGTCTCGCGGGCGCCGAGGTCAGGCTCACCCGGGCACTGGTGTGAAAGCCCGCAGCCGGCGGCCATCAGCGCGTTGTGCGCCGACGCGCTGCGGTCCAGGCCGACCGTGATGGTCAAGGGAGGCAAGCCCGCCGCCGAACGGGCCGCGTTGATAAGCGCGAGCACCGCCCCAGCTGGGGTGGCCCCGGGGGTGGCTGAGGTACTTGGTGCGGCGCTGGCTGGAGTGGACGCGGTGGACGCTGAGGCGGAATGGCTGGGTGAGGCTGAGGCGGACGGCGTCGGATGGGCGAGGCGGCGTCTGGGGTGGACCGGCGGCGCGCCTGGCGGCACGGTGGCGGCGCTGATGCCGATGGGGCTTGGCTCGGCGCAGGCCCCGGCCCGGGCTGAGCCGCACGCGTCCGTCGTCTGCAACGAGGTCACCGTGCCGCGAGCGGACGGTGCGACGGCTGAGACAGGTCCGCGGGTCAAGTAGAGGCTCCCGGCGACCAGCGCCATCACCATGAGCAGGCCGCCCGTCAGATACCCAGGCCAGGACACGGAACGGGCCCGGGGGGCGGAACGGGACGGAGAGCCGGAATGGGCACCGGGGCGACGGTGGCCGTGCCGGGGCGGCTGGCGGCGCGCGGGCTGGGCGGCTGACGCGTCAGCCGCCCGTCTCGGCGCACCTGTCCGTCTCGGCGCACCTGTCCGATGGTCCGTGGCCGTCCCCTGTCCGGCGGCTGATGGTCCGGTGCCGGGCAAAAGCCGCTATCGCCGCCTATCAGGCAAAGACATTAGAGGATCGGCCGCTGGTCCGCGCCGGATCAGCTCATATCGCCGCGCGACACTGGTGATCGTCAGCCGGCGGTGCCGCCGGCCCGCCAGTAGGTACCGGCCGCGGTCCGGGACAGGAACGCCTCGTCGACCAGGTACCTGCGCAGGGCGCAATAGTCGTCGAAGATCGTCTTGAGGACCTCGTCGACGGCGGCTTCCGGATAGGTTCGGCCGCGAGCGGCACCCGGTTATCCACGCCAGTCAGCCCGGCTTGCGGCAGCGACCAAGAACGCTTACGAACCGCAGGTCAGCCGCACGCCAGGAAAATAAGTGGCACCATGGTGGGGCCTGCGGCTCCGCGCCCTGGACCAGGGACGTGTGGCGGCCACCTCCCTGCCGATACGGTGACACGTGCGCCCGCTGCAATGGACCGTGCGCTGGCAGGCGGCAATACGGCGTGAATTCAGTCTCAGGCTCCCATGATTGGCTCCCGGATCTATGTCACAGCACTCTGATCAGGCTAGACGCTACGACGATGACCTGCGTTTCGCGCACGTCCTCGCAGACAACGCCGACGACATCACCGCCAGGCGGTTCCGGGCGCTCGACCTGAGGGTCGAGACCAAGCCCGACCTCACGCCCGTGTCCGATGCCGACCAGGCGGCGGAGGAGTCGCTGCGCAACGTGCTGCGCCGCTCCCGGCCGCGCGACGCGGTGCTCGGCGAGGAGTTCGGCCGGTCCGGCGCAGGACCGCGGTGCTGGGTCATCGACCCGATCGACGGGACGAAGAACTACGTGCGCGGCGTCCCGGTCTGGGCCACCCTCATCGGGCTGATGGACGGGCCGGACGTCGTCGTCGGGGTGGTCTCGGCGCCCGCCCTCGGCCGCCGCTGGTGGGGCGCCCTGGGCGGGGGCGCCTGGACCGGACGCAGCCTGACCAAGGCGTCGCCCTGCAAGGTGTCCGGGGTGACCAAGCTCGGCGATGCGTCGCTGTCCTACTCCGGCCTGGGCGGCTGGTCCGATCGCGGGCGGCTCAACAACTTCCTCGGCCTGACCAGATCGGTGTGGCGAACCCGCGCGTTCGGTGACTTCTGGTCCCACATGCTGGTCGCCGAGGGGGCCTGCGACGTCTCCGCGGAGCCGGAGGTGTCGCTGTGGGACATCTGCGCGCTGCAGATCATCGTCACCGAGGCCGGCGGCCGCTTTACCTCCCTGGAGGGCGAGGCCAGGCCGGACGGCGGCAGCGTGGTCTGCACCAACGGTCATCTGCACGACGAAGTGCTGGCCCAGCTTAATCAGGCCGTGGAGTAATCGCCAAGGGGCTTGCCCTCGGCGACGATTTAACGGATGCTGGGAGATCACAAGTGCACAAGCTTCCGGAACGAGGAGGTGTTACTCGTGAAAGTACGAGACGGCATGTCCCAGCTTGTTCTTACCATCGGGCCCGCGCACACGCTTCGGCAGGCGGCACGGATGATGTCCGCGCGGCGCATCGGGGCCGCCGTGGTGACCGATCCGGAACATGCGGGCATCGGCATCTTGACCGAGCGTGACATCCTCGACTCGATCGCCGCGGGCGAAGACCCGGACGCCGAACTGGTCGCGCAGCACCGCACGGAAGACCTGACCTACGCCTCACCCGACTGGACCCTGGAAGACGCCGCCGCGGCGATGATGCGGGGCGGGTTCAGGCACCTGGTCGTGGTCGAGGGCAACGACGTGGCCGGACTGCTCTCGATGCGCGACATCGTCCGCTGCTGGACATCCGTCCAGGCGGCGCCGCCGGAACCCATGGTCACGTCGGTCTGAAACCTGGCCTCGCCGCAGACCGGCCGCTTTAGCGGCCCGAGGCGCCGGGGCCCGGCCATGCCGCCGCCTGGTGCAGGCTCGGAGGGTGGGCGACGAACGGGCCGAGACTTACCTGCGGGTGCTGGCAGAGGCTAAGTTCCGGCAGGTGCTGCGGCCACCCGGATGGCGGCTGGACCTGCTCGGGACGCACCCCGCGGGTGGCTGGCCCGAGGCCCTGATGTCCCTCGGGAACGTCGGGCCCGAGGTGCTGTTGCCGGTGGCCAGCGCCGGCTCATCCTGGCCGCGGCCGGCCTGCTCGACGACGACTTCCCCGACCGCCTCGACACCGACATGCGCGCCGCCCTGATGGTGCGGTCCCCACCTACGCCGAACGCCGCGCAGGTCACGGTGCAGGAGAACCTGGGCATCACGGCGGCCGAACGGCTGCTGGCCACCGAGGCCGAGGGCATCTTGACCGCCGCCTGGAACCTCCGCGGACCTGGCACGGCGCCCGAGCTTGGCAAGATCACTACGGTGCTCGCGGATGCGGGCGCACTGGCCCCGGACAGCCGGGCCTCCGGCCAGCTGGCGGCCCTGTGCGCCCAGCTCGGCGTGATCGGGCACGGGATCACCGCGCCGCCCGACGCCCGCATCCCCGGCCGGTGGGCCAGCATCGTGGCGCAACGGCAGGCGCGGCCGACCGGCCGGGGCAGCGCGGCGAAAGCGGAGGGGTTCGTGCCGCTCGCCATCGTCCTGCCGGACATCGACGGCACCCGGTTCGCCCTGGCCGGCCTCAGCGCGGCCGGCGGTCAGAGCTACCTGCACGTGGCCGCGAGCGGCCTGGCCGAGCCAGCACGCCGGCTCCGTCCCGGCTGGCGCCCGGCGTTCTCGGTGTGGCTGAGGGAGCCCGCCGGGTACTGGCATCTCGCTACCCCCAGCGACCGCCTTACCCGCACGCAGGACACGGTCGTGCTGCCGATGCGGTTGACGCCGCCGCTGACGGTCATGCCGGACACCTTCGAGCTGGAGGTGGCGGGCCCTTCGGCCAGGCTCCGGGCCACCGTGCCGGTCCGGGCGGCACAGCACAGGCACGAAAAGGGGGGACACTGAAGGCATGAACCGCGAGGGCGCGGAAACCTACCTGCGGGTGCTGGCAGAAAGCCAGCTGCGCGGCCCGATGACCGCGGCGCGCGGGCAGCCCTGGCCGCTGGCCGGCTCGGCCAAGCTGACGATGGTGAGCCAGGCGCTGACCGCCGTGCACGCGCTGGAGGGGGAGGTCGCCGCGGACATCCTGGCCGACCTCGACCTCGCGGTGAGCGTGCGGCAGCGACCGGAATCCCCGATACCGCCGCCGTCCGCCCCAGCCGGGACGACCGGGGCCACCGGGACGACCGGGGCCACCGGGGCCACTGGGGCCAGACCAAGGCCTGGGAGGGTGCGATTCGCCCGGACCGGCCCGATGATCCGGCCGCCGGCCTGGCCGTCCGCCTTCCCGGCCGGGGCGCGCGGGCCGGAGCGCCCCGGGCCGGAGCGGCCCAGGCCGGGCGCCCCGGACCGGTTCGTGCCGGTCGGGTTGCGGATCCCGTACCGTGATGAGGTGCTGAGCGGCGAGGTGTTCCTGATGTCGTTCGCGCACACCGCGTCCGGGGCGCGGTTCGCCGTGGCCTGGCGGGTGCACAGCTCGTTCGACCCGGACCGGGCCTACCCCGGCATGGTCCCGTTCGGGGACTTCGCCGTCACCGACGACCGGGGCCGCCGTTACCACCTGGACTTCGCCGGCGAGGGCCCGGACTTGTACGGCGAGGTCGAACTGCGGCCCGAGCCACCCGATGACCTGCGCTGGCTGGACATCTCGGCACCGGGTGGCCGGTCCGTCCGGGTCGAGGCGGACCCGGCGGCCCTAGCGGCCGTCGCGGAGCCCGAGGTCAGCCCGCTGACGCTCAGCCCCGGCGAGCAGCTGCTGATCACGCTGGCCGAGCGGCTGCTCACGGTGACCCCGGACCTGCCGCCCGACCTGCGGCGGCAGCTGTCCGCGATGTCGCCGGGACCGCTGCACATCATGGCCGCCGGGATCGGCGACGTCATCGCCGCGCTGCAGGCCGCCGACGTTTTGTCCCCGCTCAGCCCGGTGCCCGGCCAGCTCGCCGCGGTGTGCGCGGGCATGCGGGTCAGCGGGCACGGTATCACCGCGCCGCCCGCGTACGACCTACCCGAACCCTGGCTCAGCCTGCTCGCTTTCTACCAGCGCAGGAAACCGGACACCCCGCCGGTGCCCGACGGCTACGCGGCCGTGGCCGCCGCCCTGCCCGAACTTGACGGTATCCGGCTGGCCCTGCTCGGTCTGCTCAACGCTGACGGCAGCAGCTGGATCAAGCTGCTGGCCCGGGGGCTGGTGCCGGAGAGCCGGACGGGACCGTTCGGTATCGATTATTACTTTCCGCTGTCGTTCTGGATCCGGGACAACGGCGGCCGCTGGCACGCGGGCCGCCCGGCCTTGGTGCGCCAGGCCCACGGCGAATGGGTGGTCAAGCTGCAGCTTGTGCCGCCGTTGGCCCGGTCCACGACCTCGATAGAGGTGCTGGCGGCGGGGTCCTCGGCCCAGGTCCGCGTCCGGCTGCCGCTCCGTTGGGGGTACCCACAGTGACTGATGGGCCGAACGGCCGATGGTTCGACTGCCTGCCCAGCTGCCAGGCTCAGGTGCCCTGCGGCGCGGGCTGGCACCCCGTCCGCTGGGAAGCCGGGCAGCTCCGGCTGCCCGAACACCCCGACGCGGAAGCCGAGCTCGTGCTGGCCGCGCTGGGCGGGGAGAAAGCCGGCTGCGTCCGGCTGGCGGAGGCCTGGGGCAGGCACACCAGCGACCTGTCCGTGCTGGCCATCGGCCCCCGCGGCCCGGCCGACGAGATCGCCGTCGGCTGGGACGACGTGGCCGCCGCCGAGCAGGCCGGGCCGGGCGGCTCCGGCGGCTTCCTGTCCGGGCTTTCCGGGGCGCCCGGGCTGCCCGGGCTGCCCAGGTGGGCCGGGGGACCCGGCTCCCCGCCCGCTCCGCTCAGGCGGCTGGCCAGCCCGCCGCAGGCAGGCGGGCTGCGAGCCAGGCAGCAGCAGGGCAGCGCCGAGGCCGAGCAGGCCAGGCGGCGCAGGCTCGACATGTTGTCGCTGCTCTCGCTCGGCTACGGATTTCAGCTCCGGCTGGCCGGACAGGTGGCCGCGGCCCACGCGGAGGCACCCGACGCGACCACCCGGCCCGCGCTGGTCGCCGCGATCACCGGCAGGCTCGCCCTGATCGCCGAGCAGTGGCTCGGCATCGATCCTGGTCAGGTCGCCGTGTCGCTGCACTCCGGACCGGGGTGGGGGCAGCTGGAACTGGCCGGGGCCGGGGACAAGCGGCAGCTGCGGGTCGCCCTGCCGGCCAGCTGGCTGGCCCGGGTCTGGGCCTGCGGCCTGGCGCTGACCGGCGGCCAGCTGGTCGTGGCGGTGGAACGGGCCGGCTGGCCGCGGGCCCGGGTGCTGGCACTGCGGGCGCCGGGGGCGGACCCGGTGCCGCTCGACGTGCACGCCCGCGGCGCGGATGCTCCACACTGGGACGTGTGAGCGTGCGGGCCCGGACGGGCAACCCGGCGGTTGAGGCGCTCGGCGTCGCGGTGGCGGCCCGGGTGCCTGTGCTGCTCTGGGGAGCGCCAGGCACCGGCAAGACGTCCGCGATCCGCGCCATGGCGCAGGCCATGGACCTGCCGTGCGAGACGGTGATCGCCTCGATCAGGGAGCCGTCCGACTTCGCCGGATTGCCCATCGTGGTCGGCGAGCAGGTCCGGTTCGCCCCGCCCGCCTGGGCGCGGCGGCTCGCCGACGCCGGGCACGGCCTGCTGTTCCTCGACGAACTGTCCACCGCGCCGCCGGCCGTCCAGGCGGCGCTGCTCCGGGTGGTGCTCGAACGGGCCGTGGGTGACCTGATGCTGCCGGACGAGGTGGCCGTGGTGGCGGCGGCCAACCCGCCCGAGCAGGCCGCCGACGGCTGGGACCTGTCCGCGCCGCTGGCCAACCGGCTCTGCCACCTGGACTGGCAGACCGACCCGCGGGCGGTGGCCGACGGACTGGCCGGCGGCTGGGCCGCCCCGGTGGTCCCCGCGCTGCCCACCGGATGGCAGGCAGAGGAGATCCTGGCCCGCGGCCTGGTCGCCGCGTTCCTGCAGGTCCGGCCCGCACTCGCGTGCGCTCCCCCGGCTGAGGCGGCCGCGGCGGGGCGCGGCTGGCCGTCGCCGCGGACCTGGGAGATGGCGGCCCGGCTGCTGGCCGCCTCCGGCGCCTCCGGGGCCGCCGACGAGGCCCGTTCGGCCCTGGTCCGGGGCGCCGTCGGCGACGGTGCCGGGGTGGAGTTCCTGGCCTGGCTGGTCGAGATGGACCTGCCCGATCCGGAGCAGGTGCTGGCCGACCCGGCCGCTTTCCGGCTCCCGGCCCGCGGTGACCGGGCCTACGCCGCGCTGGCCGCGGTCGCCGCCGCGGTGGCCGCCAACCCGACCCCGGACCGCTGGACGGCCGGCTGGCAGGTCCTCGGCCTGGCCGCCGACACCGCCCCCGACGTCGCCGCCGTCGCCGCCCGCGTGCTGGCCCGATGCCGCCCGGACGGCGCCGCCCTCCCCGCCGAGATCCACCTGTTCGCCCCCGTCCTCCGCGACGCCGGCCTGCTGGCCTGACGCTCATGGCCGAACGCAACGAGGACGGAGTGACCCGAGGGGCCGGAGGGACCGGAAGGACCGCAGGAGGCGAGGGTTTGACAGAAGGGGAGCGGGACCCGATCCCCCCCGAAGGGGGGGCCGGGGGGCCTGGGGGGAAGGTTCCCCCCAGAACGGGGGGGACAGGGGGGGTCGTCCCCCCGGGAATAACAGCCTCGCGTTTGTGGGCGGCGACGCGGTTTCCTTATCTGGCTAGCGGGGTGTTCGGGACGCAGGTGATCGCGGAGCCTGGCAGCGGGACCGTGCGGGTGGACGAGGGGTGGCGGATGCGGGCCGATCCCTTTCTGGTGGCCGACTGGACGGCGGCGCAGCTGGGCAGCGTGCTTATCCACCACGTCTGTCACCTGCTGCGGACCCACGCCGAACGGGCCCAGGCGACGGGCGTCGGCCCGGACGAAGGGCGTACCTGGATCCGGGCCGCCGACGCCGAGATCAACGACGACCTGGTGCCGGCCGGGCTCGAACTGCCCGGCCGCCCGGTGCTGCCCGACCACCTCGGCGCGCCCGACGGGCTGCTGGCGGAACAGTACTTCGACGTGATCAGGGCCCGCGAAGGGCGGCGGGGACGCGGCGGAGGTACCACGGACCGTTCGGGCCAATCTGAGGCGGGGGACGCGGCGGGAAGCTGGCTTGACTGCGGGAGCGGCGCGGACGGGGTGCCCAGGCCCGGGGACGGCGCCGGGGGGCTGCCGGGCTGGCAGGCCGAGCTGCTCAGGCGGCAGGTCGCGCAGGAGGTGCTGGCGCACGCCAAGCAGGCCGGAACCGTCCCGGCCGGGCTGCTGCGCTGGGCGGAGGAATTCCTGCACCCGAAGGTCGACTGGCGCAGGCTGCTCGCGGCCGAACTGCGCCGCGCGGTGGCCCAGGTGGCCGGCGCGGTCGACTACTCCTACCGGCGGCCGTCCCGCCGGTCCACCGTGGCTGGCCAGGTGGTGCTGCCGGCCCTGCGGCGGCCGGTGCCGGAGGTCGCCGTGGTCTGCGACACCTCGGGCAGCATGACCGGGGACCTGCTCGCGATGGTGCTGGCCGAGGTGGAGGGGCTGCTGCGGGCGCTCGGGCTGGCCCGGCAGGTCCGCGTGCTGGCCTGCGACACCGCGGTCGCGCCCGCCCAGCGGGTCACCTCCGCCCGCCAGGTCCAGCTGGTCGGCGGCGGCGGCACCAACATGGGCACGGGCATCGCCGCGGCGGTCGCGCTGCGGCCCAGGCCAGCCGTTACCGTCGTGCTCACCGACGGGCACACGCCGTGGCCCGCGGCGGCACCGAAGGGGACCCGGGTGGTGGTCGGGCTGCTCGGCGTGGGCGCGCCGGCCGCGCCGCCGTGGGCGCGCGCCGTCCGGGTCGTCCCCGACTAGTTTGCTTGCCGGGCCGCGGAGATGATCTGCTAACGGGCGATGGACGACAGATCGGCAGAGCCCAGAGAACGAGTCAAGACACTGATCGCGGTCGTGCTCACCTTCGCCTCCGGCGCCACGGACGTGATCAGCTTCACCCATCTGGGCAGCGTGTTCACCAGCGTGATGACGGGCAACGTCGTGCTCCTCGGGCTGGCCGTGGCGCACGCCTCGGTGTCGCTGGCCACCCACACCACCACCTCGATCGCGGGCTACATCACCGGCGTGGCCGCCAGCACCTGGATCGCCCGTGGCGTGCGGGCCTCGCCCGCGGAAACCTTCGACGACAGCCGGGCCAGCGGGCTGCCGCCGCACGTCATCTTGGCCCTGGTCGCCGAGCTGACGCTGATAACGGGGTTCGCGGCCGGCTGGGAGATCAGTGGCGCCCACCCGGCCGGGTGGGCGCAGTTCGGCCTGCTCGCGACCGTGGCGGCCGCCATCGGCATGCAGTCCTGCACGGTCAACCGGATGAACCTGTCCGACGTGGGGACCACCTACCTCACCGGTACCCTGACCACGCTGGTCGCCTCGCTGGTCACCCCCGGCCAGCGGACGCGGTATAAGCTGCGGCGCTTCGGCGTGCTGTTCGGCCTGGCCGCGGGCGCCGGGCTGAGCGGCCTGCTGATCAAGACCGCGGCGGCCGCCACCCCCGCCCTGCCGCTGGTCGCGCTCGGCACCGCCCTGTCGCTGGCGACCTTGCCGGCCCGCCGGCTGCGGACGTTCTCCCGGCCGGGCGACGCCGAGGGGTAACGGCGTCGTTTCGCCCGGCGAGCGCGAAATGTCAGCGACCGGTGTCAGCATGTGGTCATGCGACCAGCGTTGAAGGCCGGGCTGCTGCCACTGTGGCGGGACAGGGACACGATCCAGTTCGGCGTCGATCCGCGGCGGGCGGTGGCGCTCGGCGGGCTGGGTCAGGCGGCGGCGGTGATCAGCCTGCTGGACGGGAGCCGGGACACCGATGCGCTGATCGCCGCGGCACGAGCCTACGGCGTCCGGCCGGCCGCGACCGCCCGGGTGCTCGCCACGCTGGCCGCCGCGGGCGTGCTCGACGACTTCCCGGCCCGGCTGCACGCCTGCCTGCCGGACCCCGCGCGGCTCGCCCCCGAGCTGGCCACCGCGTCGCTGGCCTACGCCGACACCGACGGCGGCGCCCGCACCCTGACCCGCAGGCGGGCCGCCTTCGTCCGGGTGCACGGCGCGGGCCGGACCGGCGCCTGCGTGGCCAGCTTGCTGGCGGCCTCCGGCGTGGGCCACGTCAGCTGCACCGACCCGGAGCCCGCCGGACCCGCCGATCTCGCGCCCGCCGGGCTGACCCTGGCCGATCTGGGCGCACCCCGGCAGGACGGGGCCGCCCGCGCCGTCTCGCGGGCGGCCTGCGACGTGCTGACCCGCGACGACGGCACCGTGCCCGACCTGGTGGTGCTGACCGAGCTGATGTTGCCCGACCTGATCGAGTCTTTGCTGCGGGACCGCGTCCCGCACCTGGCGCTGCGGGCCGCCGAAGCGGTCGGGGTGGTCGGGCCGCTGGTGCAGCCGGGGCGTTCGGCGTGCTTGCGGTGCGTGGACCGGCGCAAGGCCGACGCCGACCCGCAATGGCCGCGGATCCTGGCCCAGGCCACCGTCACCCGGGTCCAGCCGCAGGCGTGCGATACCGTGCTGGCCGCGATGACCGCGGCGGTGGCCGCCGCGCAGGCGCTCGCATTCATCGACCGCGCGGCCGCGGTGCCGGTCACCGCGAACGGGACGCTGGAGGTGGTGCTGCCCGACTGGCGGTGGCGGCGCCGCACCTGGCCGCCGCATCCGGCCTGCGGGTGCGGTGCCGGTAACATCCGCTCCGAGACGTACAGGACAATGGGTTGAGTGAGCGACAATGTCCCCCAGAACCCGGTAGCCCGGGCCGCCAAGATGGCCAGGTTGCCGATCGGGCTGGCGGGCCGTACCGCGCTCGGGGTCGGCAAGCGGATCGGCGGCCGGCCCGCCGAGATCGTCGCCCAGGAAATACAGCAGCGCACCGCCGACCAGATCTTCCGGGTGCTTGGCGAGCTCAAGGGCGGCGCCATGAAGCTGGGCCAGGCGCTGTCCATCTTCGAGGCGGCGCTACCGCCCGAACTGGCCGGGCCCTACCGCGCCACGCTCACCAAGCTGCAGGAATCCGCGCCGCCGCTGCCCGCCCGCAGCGTGCACCAGGTGCTGGCCGCCGACCTGGGCGAGAACTGGCGGGACAACTTCGCCGAGTTCAGCGACACCCCGGCCGCCGCCGCGTCGATCGGCCAGGTGCACAAGGCGACCTGGCGGGACGGACGGCAGGTCGCGGTGAAGATCCAGTACCCCGGCGCGGGCCGGGCCCTGATCGGCGACTTCAACCAGCTGAGCCGGGCCGGGCGGCTGTTCGGCCTGCTGATGCCGGGGCTTGAAGTCAAGCCGCTGCTCGACGAGCTGCGCGACCGGGTCACAGAAGAGCTCAACTACGAACTCGAGGCGGCCTCCCAGCAGGCGTTCGCCGATGCCTACCACGACGACCCCGACATCTACGTGCCCGGCGTTCTGCTGGGGACGGACCACGTCCTGGTCACCGAGTGGATGGACGGCACGCCGCTGTCGAAGATCATCAGCGACGGCAGCCAGGCCGAACGGAACCGGGCGGGCATCGTGCTCGTGCGGTTCCTGTTCTCCGGGCCCTCACGGGCCGGCCTGCTGCACGCGGACCCGCATCCGGGCAACTTCCGGCTGCTCGACGACGGCCGGCTCGGCGTGCTCGACTTCGGCGCCGTGGACCGGCTGCCGGACGGGCTGCCCCCGTTCTTCGGCCGGCTGCTGCGGATCATGCACGACGACGACGCCGACGTCCAGGCGGTGGAAGCCGAACTGCGCGCGCACGGGTTCCTGCGGCCCGGCATCGACGTGGACCTCGACGCGCTGCACGCCTTCCTCGCGCCGCTGGCCGAGCCGTCCAAGGTGGAATGCTTCAAGTTCAGCCGGGAATGGCTGCGCGAAGAGGCCACCCGCGTCACCGATATGCGGGCCAACAACATCACCAGGCGGTTCAACCTGCCGCCGTCCTACGTGCTGATCCACCGCGTGTCCACGGCGGGCGTCGGGGTGCTGTGCCAGCTGGAATGCGAAGGCGAGTTCCGGGCCGAGGTGCTGAAGTGGATACCCGGGTACTTCGATGCTCCGGAGTTAGTCTCTGCTGACCTGGAACGGGGCGAAGCTCTGCGCGACCGGCATCAGCTCGACCAGGTTGACGTTGACGTGCCCGGGCTGTGACACCACCCAGTACACCGCCTCGGCGATGTCGGCGGGCAGCAGCGGCTGCATGCCCGCGTAAACCGCGTCCGCCTGGCCCTGGTCACCGCCGAACCGCACGGTGGAGAACTCGGTCTGCCCGCTCATGCCCGGTTCCACCGACGTCACCCGGACGCCGGTGCCGTGCAGATCGGAGCGCAGGTTCAGGCTGAACTGGTGGACGAAGGCCTTGGTCGCGCCGTAGACGTTGCCGCCGGGATAGGGATAGCTGCCCGCCACCGACCCGAGGTTGACCACGTGCCCGCGGCCCCGCTCGACCATGCCAGGCAAGACCGCCCGCGTGCAGGTCACCAGGCCGGTGCAGTTGGTGTCGATCATCTCCTGCCAGTCGTCCAGGTCAGCCTCCTGCGCGGGCTTCAGCCCCTTGGCCAGGCCGGCGTTGTTGACCAGCACGTCGATCGCGGCGAACTCAGCCGGCAGGCCCGCGACGGTGTCCTGTACCGCCGCGGCGTCCCGGACGTCGAGACGGACCGGGAGCACGCTGTCGCCGAGCTCGGCGGCCAGGGCGGCCAGCCGGTCCTGGCGCCGCGCCAGCGCGACGACGCGCCACCCCTGCGCCGCGAACCGCCGCACGATGGCGGCCCCGAACCCGTTGCTCGCCCCGGTCACGAACGCGGTTCCAGGTTTCCTGCTCACCCGATCGCCTCTTTCGTTGGCTGCCCCCGATGCTATCGATGAGGCGGCCCGCGGGCCGGCCGGGTCGTGGCTGCCGGGAGCGCGCTACCATCTGGTGGCCGCCGCAACTAGCGAGGGAGGGACCATGTCCCCAGGTGTTGAGCAGGTCAGCACGCCCGACGGGCCGTTCGACCTGACGGTGTGGCTGCCCGAGGCCGGGCATGGTCCCGGCATCCTGCTGATCCAGGAGATCTTCGGCGTCGGTGATTACATCTACGCCGTCGCCGAGGATCTCGCCGCGCTCGGTTACGTGGTCGCGGCGCCTGACTTGTTCTGGCGGCTCAAGCCGGGACACCGGGTGGCCCACGACGAGGCCGGCGTGGCCGAGTCGCTGGCGCTCGGGTCGCGATTCGACCTGGCCCAGGGGATCGACGACGCCGCGGCCGCGCTTGACCACCTCGCCGGGCGGCCGCAGGTCCGCGGCGGGCTCGGCATCGTCGGGTTCTGTCTCGGCGGCTCGGTGGCCTACTTCCTCGCCGCCCGGACCCAGGTCGATGCGGTGGTCTCGTTCTACGGTTCCGAGGTGCCCGGCCACACCGAGCTGCTGGCGCAGATCAGCGCGCCGATCCAGTTCCACTTCGGCGGGAGCGACCCGTACATCCCGCGCGATCAAGTGGCGCGGGTGACCGAAGCCGCACAAGGCCGCCAGAACGCGGAAGTCCACGTCGAGGAGGACGCCGGGCACGCCTTCCACAATTCCAAGGCGCCCATGTTCCACCAGCCGGAGGCCGCGGCCCGCGCGTGGCGGCGTACCGAGGAATTTCTGGCCAGGCAGCTGCCGGTGAGCTGACCGAGGTGCGGGCTTGGGTTAGCGGCCTTCGAAGGTGGCGTGGCGCGGACCTTGCTCGAGCAGGGAGGTCAGGCCAGCGGCCAGGTCGCGGGTGGCGAAGATCTGGCCGGTTTCGCGCGGGGTTATCGCGTCGGCGGCGGCCACGCCGTGGTCGCGGGCGGTCTGGAGCAGTCGCTTGCCGACGACGATGGCCGCGGTCGGACCGGCGGCCAGCCGGGCGGCGAACGAGCGGGCCTGCTCGAGCAGGTCCGCCGGGGGCAGGATCCGGTTCACCACGCCCCACTGGTGCATCTCGGCGGCCGGGTAGACGTCGCCGGTCATCACCAGCTCGGCGGCGCGGGCCACGCCGGCCCTGGCCACCAGCCGCTGCGTCCCGCCGCCGCCCGGGGTCAGCCCCACGGTCGACTCGACCAGGCCGAACGACGCGTCCTCAGCGGCCCACATCAGGTCGCAGCCCAAGCTCAGCTCGAATCCGATAGTGAGGTTCAGCGCGTGCACCACCGCGATCGTGGGCACCGGCAGTCGCTCCAGGGTCTGCACCAGAGCCAGGAAGCGGGCCATCAGGACCGCGCCCTGGGCCGGGCCGAGATGCTGGAACTCGTGCACGTCCACCCCGGCGCAGAACACCTTGCCCTCGGCCCGGAGCAGCACCGCGCGGGCCCAGCGCGGGTCGGCAGGGAAGGGCTCCCCCGGCAGCGCAGGATTCTGAGGGGTGGTCCCCCCGGGCCAGCACTGCGCGATGAGCTCGTCGAAGGCATCCTCCAGATCGGTCGCGAGCTGCGCGTCGAACAGGTTGAGCGGCGGCGCCGAGATCACCAGCTCGGCCACCTCACCGGTCCTGGTCACGTACGCCTTGGGCATGGCGGGATCCTCTCCGGTGGCACGCAGGTGAGCTGGGAGGCGACCGGGCAGCAGGGCGATGGGCGGGGCGGAGGTCAGGTCCGCAGGCCGGTCACCTCGCGGGCGACGATCGCCTTCATGATTTCGGACCTAGCCAGCCGAGGTCAAGGACGCCGCCGTCGCGGGCGGTGCCGGCGCTTGCTATCTGCTGCGGCGGCAGCAGCAGCAGCAGCAGCAGCAGCAGCAGCGGAAACCGCCGGCCCAGCTGGAGTTCCGGGCCAACGCGACGAATATCCGCGGTCGCTGAATGTGGTTTGATGCCCCGCACCCGGGCCGTGCCGTGCTCCCCGGACCCGGAAGCACGCCGGGGCTGCGGCACGGCAGGGGATCAATCATGGCAAACCGCGCAAATCGCGCGAGGCTGTCCGCCGGTCGCGACACCGGAAACTCACGTTATTTTCTTACGCTCACTAGAAGAAGCTAAATATCCACGAAAACCATTTCTAGGTGGGCTGCGGCCGTGGACGTGATGGGCTGGGTGCTTGCCGGGGACCCGCCATCGGCTGGCAGGTAAGTGCCCGGCAGCCCACGGGCCCACCCCCGACACCCGGTTCACCGTGATGTGGGTGATGTATCCCGGTGGGGGGTTGTCGGTGGGCGGGAACCGCACCCCGGGGCCGAGGTAGGTGTAAGCGAGTTCCTGGAGCAGCTCGGCGGCCCCTCCCTCGGTAATGCGTGCGGTGCCGTACACCACCAGGTATTCGGTCAGGCCCATGGCGTTGCGGGCCTGGGTTTCGACCGACAGCGCGACCCGGCTGTCGTTGCGGATATTGCGAACTTTGCGGTGCTCGGGAAGGTGAGCTGCCACGATCTCGTCGCCGTCGAGGCCGACCCATACCACGGTCACCTGGGGGCTGCCGTCAGGGTTCAAGGTCACCAGGTGAGCCAGGGCCGGGGACTGCAGCACGGCTCGGGCACTATCGGGGAGCGAAGCCATGAGATGACGTTAGCAGCGCGCACTAGCCAGCCGCAGTCCCCGAAACGGCCGGCGGTCAGGTCGTGGCTCCGGAGCCGGCCGGTTCTCTGGACAAGATGCAGAATTCGTTGCCTTCGGGATCGGCGAGGGTGATCCAGCCGCTGCCATCGGGCCGCCGGTGATCGGCCAGCTGTGCGGCCCCGAGCGCCAGGATCCGCTCGGTCTCCTTCTCACGCGTGCGATCTGCCGGCCGCAGGTCCAGGTGCACGCGATTCTTCACCGTCTTGCCGTTCGGCACGGTAATGAAAAGCAGCAGCTGCCTCCGGTCTCGCGACATGATCAGGCATTCCTCGTGCCCTGGCTCGTTCGGATCATCAGGGTCCTCGGTGAAGTCAAGCACCTCAGACCAGAAGACCGACTGTGCGTAAGCATCCCGAGCGTCCACCGACGTGTGCGATATACGGCTAGCCATGGCGGCCAGTCTCAATCGCCGGCCGGGAGCCGTCAAACGGTTTACCCGGCGGCGGCCCGTAGACGGTTATCGCTGCCGCTGCCTGAGCCTGCGGTTCTTGATGAGCTTGCCGCAGGTGGCCACTGCGTCTTCGGAGCGGGCAGTAACGGGGCGGCGCATGGTATTTTTATGGTATGAAAACTGCCATCGATTCTGCCGGACGTGTTGTCATTCCCAAAACGCTCCGGGATGCGCTAGGGCTGACCGCAGGCCAGCCGCTGGAAATCACCGAGCAGGACGGGCGGCTGGAGATCGTCCCGGCGGCGACGCCGATGCGGCTAGTGGATGAGGGCGACGGCGTGGCCGCCATCGCCGATGCCGACATGCCGGTGCTGACGACCGACATGGTCCGGGACACGCTAGAGCGCGTCCGCCGGTGAAGGCCGTCGACTCCAGCGTGGTCATCGCGGCCTTCGCCACCTGGCACGAGCATCACGCCATCGCCCGCAAGGCCATGGCCAGCCGGCCACGCCTGATCGCCCACGCGGCGATCGAGTCCTACTCGGTGCTGACCCGGCTCCCCCCGCCGCACCGGGCCCGACCGTCGATCGTGCATGCCTTCATCACCGAGCGGTTCACCGAACCATTCCTCACCCTGTCAGAAACCGGATACCAGGAACTCCTGGCCACCATAGCCGCCGGACAGATCCTCGGCGGTCCCGCCTACGACGCCCTGATCGCGTTCACCGCAGCCGAGCACCATGCCACGCTGCTGAGCCTCGACCAGCGAGCCACCCCGACATACGAAGCCGCTGGTGCCACGGTCGAGCAGCTTGCTCCCTGACCGCCTGCGCCCCCGCGCCTGCGGCGCGACTGGTCAGCAGGTGACGGCCGGTCAGTGAGTGACGCGAAGGCTGCGGGCGATCTGCGCGTCCAGCCGCCGGGTCTTGACACGATCGCTGCGCAGCCATGCCGCGCAGGCCAGCGCGAGCCAGCCCGTGTCGATGACCATCCCGCCCGCCCACATCAGGACGCCGCCGATCTGCTGGTCGGCCAGCGGCCCCGGGCCGAACGGCCGCGACACGGTGGTATAGAAGGGGTACAAGACGTAGTTCGACGCGTAGATGAAAAAGCCGGTCAGGGTCTCCGGGACCATCATCAGGCCGAGCGAGAGAACCCGTAGTTCCGGCGCCATGAAGCGCCGACACGGATTGGCGTCCAGCAACGGGTAGTAGTACAACAGTGCCACGCCCAGGTAGAGCGGATGCTCAATGAACTCGTGCACATTGGGATGCTGCAGCGCGTAATCGTAGAATGGCGAGAAATGCGTGCCGAGCAGCACCCCGGCGAAGAGCACCCAGGTGAGCACGGGGCCGGTTAGCACATATACGGCTCGGCTGCGCAGGACCGGGACGATCCAGCGGCGTCGCGCGGCAGGCCGGGTCACCCGGAGCAGGAGCAGGACCGGGCTGCCCAGCAGGAGCAGCGGCGCGATCACCATCATGAGCGCGATGTGCTGGACCATGTGCGCCCAGAAGAAAACGTCGTCGTAGGCCCCGATCGGCCCGAGCAAGACGATCCAGGTCAGCACCAGCCCGCCGAGGAAGCTGGCGGTGCGGCGCTTGGGCCAGGGCCTGCCCGGTTGCCGCCGGCTGACCGCCACGGCCGCCCAGCAGTAGGCCACAGCAGCGACGATGATGCCGGCGGCGGGGAGCGGATCGAACGTCCACGTCCCGAGCAGCTGCCAGGCATGCATCGGCCCGGCACTCAGCCTACGTGCGGGCTGGCGACGAAGGACGTGGTGAAGGCGATCAGGACGGCCGACGTCGCCACCCAGTACCACCAGTAACCCACCAGCCGCACGTGCCAGTTCGCGTTCCCGCTGATCAGCCCGCGCCTGGCCCGGTTCAAGATCGCCACCCCGAGCAGCGCGGTGATCAGCAGGTGCACCACGTGCGCGCCCGCCATCACGAGGACCGTGGAGGCGTAGGAACCCGTGCCCGCGCCGAACGGCATGCTCGTCATCCGCCAGATCTGCAGCCCGAGGTCGGCGAGCAGCAGCAGCATGGCCAGCGCGGTCCCGGTCATCAGCCGCCGCTGGTTGGCGGCCTGGATGCCCAGGTCGCCCCAGCGGTAGGCCAGGGCGCTGAGCACCACCACGGCCGCGATGATCCAGCCGTTCGCGGGGCTCAGCGTGTGGCTGCCCGGGGGAATCCAGCCATTGTCCGTGTTCAGGCCGCGCAGGTAGAAGTAGGTGAACGCGAGCGAGAGCACGAACGCCGCGTCCGCGCTGATGAGCAGGATCACGCCGACCTGCTGACCCCGGGACGGGTCGTGGGCGTGTTCGGCCAGGTGCTCGCGGGACACGGTGCCGGCGGTCACGGTGCTACCTCCTCGGCTACGGCCTGCACGGCCGGTCCGCCGACGGGCTGCGGCTCGGCCCGGCGTGGCGGCTCGTCCTCATGTTCCGGTTCGGCCTTCTGGGGCCCGGACCCGTTCTCGCCGTAGCCGTAGAAGTCGCGGGTCACGACCGGAAGCACGGGGAAGTTCTCCAGCGGCACGGGGGTCGGCACCTGCCATTCCAGCGTCTTGCCGCCCCACGGGTTCGCCGGCGCGGGCTCGCCGGAGACCCAGGACGTGATCAGGGCACCCAGGTAGATGAGCATGCCGACCATGATCACGTAGGCGCCGATCGTGGCGACCAGGTTGGCGGTGGCGAACTCCGGCGCGTAGTCGCCGGCCCGCCGGGGCATCCCGCCCAGGCCCGCGGCGAACATGGCCAGGAACGTGACCTGGAACCCGACCTGCGCGGTCCAGAACCCCACCGAGGCCCACCGCTCGTCGAGCATCCGCCCGGTCATCTTGGGGAACCAGTAGGACAGCGCGGCGATCGCCCCGGTGAGGGCGCCGCCCATGAGCGTGTAGTGGAAGTGCGCCACCACGAACAAGGACCCGTGCATGGCCTCATCGACGGGGACGTCGGACAGGTAGATCCCGGTCACGCCGCCGATGATGAAGTTCCAGATCATCGCGTACACGGCCATCATCGGCAGCCTGGTCCACACCCGGCCGCGCCAGACGGTGCCGACCAGCACCAGGATGAGCAGGCCGGTCGGCACCGAGATCATCTCGGTGGTCAGCATGAACGGGCCGTTGAGGTCGGGCGCGAACCCGGACACGTACATGTGGTGCGCCCACACGAACAGGCTGAGCCCGACGATTCCGGCCATGCCGATGATGGCCCCGGTGTAGCTGTACAGCGGCTTGCGGCAGAAGACCGGGGTCAGCTCGAGCACCGCGGCGAAGGCGGGCAGCAGGATGACGTACACCTCCGGGTGCCCCATCAGCCAGAACAGGTTCTGGTAGAGCCACACGCTGCCGCCGTTCGCCGCGACGTAGAAGCTCATGCCCATGGTCCGGTCCAGGCCCTCGAGGATCTGAGAGGACATGAACATCGGGAACGCGACCAGCCCGAGCGCGACGCTGGCCACCGTGCCCCAGACGAAGATCGGCAGCCGGACCAGGGTCAGGCCCCGGGCCCGCATCGTCAGGGCGGTCGTGGTGATGTTCATGCCAGACAGGGCGACCGAGACGGAGAACCCGATGATCGTGAGCAGGAACGCGTCCATCCCCGGCGGCGCCTGGTCGGCCAGCGGCGCGTAGGCCGACCACCCGGTGGGGATGCCGCCGAGGAAGGTCGCCGAGAGCAGGACCGGTACGGCCGGCACGATCAGCCAGAAGCTGAGCGCGTTCACCCGGGGGAACGCCATGTCCCTGGCGCCGATCATGATCGGCAGGATGAAGTTGCCGAACGGGCCGCTGACCATGATGATCGTCGCGGCGATCATGATGATCCCGTGCAGGCCGACCACGGAGTTGTAGGTCTGCAGCCCGAACAGGTGCGACCCCGGGGTGATCAGGTCGGTCCGGATCAGCATGGCCAGCGCGCCGCCGACGAAGAACAGCACCATGCTGAGCACCAGGTACTGGATGCCGACTACCTTGTGGTCGGTGGTGTACCTGAAGTAGCGGGACACCCCTTGGTCCTTGCCCGCCAGGAACTGATGTTCTTCCTCGGTCAGGTCCTGGCCGAGCAGCCAGCGCACCGGCCCGGCGAACGCGCCGATCCCGATCATGAAGCCGAGCAGCCAGCCCACCATCGTGATGCAGATGACCCGGTCCGAGCCGAAGTCGCTGTGCCGCAGCGTGGCGTAGGCGATGGCCCAGGCGACGGCGCCGAGCACCAGGCCGGCAGCCACGCCGGTGAGGATGTTGAGCCGGCGCATGATCCCGCCGTGCGCGGGTGCCGCGGCCGGCTCCGCGGTCATCGTGTCAGCCATGAGTCCCTCCTCAGCTTCGCGAGCCGGCGTTGGCGTGCAGCCAGCTCTGGAAGGCGGTATTCGAGACGACCTGCACCTGGGACACCATGTAGGCGTGGTACAGCCCGCACAGCTCGGCGCAGCGGACCACGTAAGAGCCCACCCGGTCGGGCGTCACGCTGACAGTGGTGATCTCACCCGGATTGGCGTCGACCTTGACCCCCATCTGGACCACCCAGAAGGAGTGCACGACGTCATCCGACGTGACATCGAAGAGGACCGGGCGGTTGACCGGCAGGTAGAGCACATCGGAGGTGACTCCGCCTTCGCCGGGATAGCTGAACGTCCACAGCCACTGCTGGCCGGTGACGTCGACCACCAGCGCGTTCCCCGCGGCCTGCGCGCTGGTCGTCTGCATGGCCACCAGGCCCCAGATGAACAGGAACAGGCACAGGACACTGGACACCGTGACCCAGGTGATCTGCACCGGGAGGTTCCCGCGCAGCGGGGGACCGTCCTGCGGGGGCGGCCCGGAACCGCGATGGCGCCAGCGCAGCAGGCTGTGGAGCGCGATGGCCCAGACGACGGAGACCACCGGGGCCGCGACGACGGTGAAGACCGTCACCGATTCCTTGATGTCGGCCATCGTCTTGGACGCGGCCACGCCCATCAGCCGGGCCGGCACAAAGATCGCGAACAGTTCGAGCGCGACCGTCATCACGGCCCAGATCACCAGGATGGACCTGACCGGCGACCGCTCATCCGGTGCCGGGGCGGCCTGGGGGTCCGGCGCCGTCGTTGTCTCTGCCATCGCTGCTCGCTCCGCTCCTTCGCTCCCGGCTGCGCCGGTCAGCCGACCGTCAGGGTGCCGTCCATGTAGCCCTGCGTGGACATCGGGCCGCCGAACCCGGCGTACTGGGTGCCGCACGGGTACTCGCAGTTCCACACGTACCTGCCGGGACCTGCGGTGATGAAGGAGAACGTCACCACGTTCGGCTTGGGGTACCCGTTGGCCAGATTGGGCGCGCTGTCGGAGACCGCGGGCAGCGGCACCGAGATGAACACCTCCGGCTGATCCGCCGGGAACATGTGCACGGTGAATGTGTGCGCCACGTTGCCGGCGCTGATCCCGGTAACCGTCTTGCCGTTCACGGTCTCGGTCCCGCCGAGCGTGCCGTGCACTCCGGCGAAGTAGGCGTTGTCGATCGTTCCGCCCGTGTCGTACTGGTCGATCGTCATCGTCACCAGGGCGTGGGCGGGCACTTCCAGGTTCGTGTCCGGGCCGTAACTGACCCAGTCCGGGTGCGCCCCGCCGTTCGCGCCGTGCTCGCCCGCCAGGCTGTCCGGGTAGCTCGAGATGGTCATGAACGCGTGCGGCAAGGCGCCGGCCGGCGTCTGCGCGACGCCGTGAACGCTGGCGCGAAGCTGCGCCGGCGAGCTTGCCGCCAGCGACAGCGAGGTTCCGAGCAGTGTCGCCACCACGGCGCCGCCGACGACTGCCCCGGCCACTCCCACCCACATCCGCATTCGCCCACCCCTGATCCGAGCAGAACGGCATCTGTCCTTAGGCAGTGTGATGGGCTATCGTGGCTATCGTCAAGCTAAGAACGTCAAGATATTCACGACCGCAGATTAGGACAGAAGCGTCACGACCGTTCATTTCTCGCAAATCCGCTTAATACGATGAGTCCATGAGAGTTACCCCGTCCCGGCGGACTGACTATGCGCTGCAGGCGATGATCTACCTGGCCTCGGCCAAGCACCGGCGGACCGCGGCCCCCGAGATCGCGGAAAAGATGGGACTGTCGGTGAACTACCTGCGGCAGGTGCTGCGCATCCTCACCCGGGCGCAGATAGTCCTGTCGAGCCCGAGCCGCACCGGCGGGTACGCCCTCGCACGGCCCGCCGACGAGATCAGCATCCTGGAGATCATCGAGGCACTGGAAGGCCCGCTCGCCCCAGCCGAGTGCGTGCTGCGCGACGGCCCGTGCCATTGGGAGGACGTCTGCCCGATGCATACGACCTGGTCAGGAGCGCTGCAGGCGCTGACCAAGCGGCTGGCGGAGAGCTCGCTGGCGGCGATCGCGGCCGCCGACCGGAGTCTGGAACTCGGGCAGCTGGCCATTCCGGCCGACGCGCACCGTCGGCGGAGCCGGCTCAGGCCGGCATGAGCAGGCCGGCCTGGCGGCGATGGCTGTGCGGAAGGGCCCTGCGGCTGCACGTGGCGCTGCTGATCGTCGTTCCCTGTTGCCTGGCCGCGGGCTTGTTCGAGCTGACCCGGGCACGGGCCGGCAACCAGCTCAGCTGGGTCTACGTGTTCGAGTGGCCGTTCTTCGCCGCGTTCTCCGGCCGTCTGTGGTGGCGTCTGCTGCATGAAGAGGAGAGCTCAAGCGCTCATTTCAGCGCCGCGCCGGCGGCAGGAACAAGCGGCCCAGCCGATGATGAGCCGGCCGATCCCCAGCTCCGGGCCTGGAACGAGTACCTTGCCCGGCTGCACGCGGAGAGCCCGCCCGGCGGACCGCCCCGCGAGAATTCAGCGTGACAGCCAGACCGCAGAAAGGCCGCGGCTGCGCGCTCGCCGTGCCGTCATTTGGGGTCAGCGGGACGGCGGTGGTTGTACAGCCGCCCGGCCCACAGGTAGCTGGCCAGGGCGATGCCGGCACTCCAGAGGAGGGTGGCGACGATGGTGCCGGTGCCGGGCGGGGTGCCGGTGAGCAGTCCGCGGACAGTCTGGGTGACGGGAGTGAAGGGCTGGTATTCGGCGAACTGGCGTAGCCCCGCCGGCATGGTGTGCGTGGGGACGAATCCGCTGCTGAGGAAGGGCAGCAGGGTCAGGAACATGGGGGTGTTGCTGGCGGTCTCGACGCTTTTGGCGGCCAGGCCGAGCGCCGTGGACAGCCAGATGAGCGCGAAAGCGAACAGCACGAGGACACCGATGGCCGCCAGCCAGGCAAGAGGGCCTGCGCTGGGCCGGAATCCGACGGCGAGAGCGACTCCGAGCACGATGGCCAAGCCCAGCAGGGTCTGGATGAGGCTGCCGATCACGTGGCCGGTGAGCACCGCGGCACGCGCGATGGCCATGGTGCGGAAACGGTCGATGATGCCTCCGGTCATGTCCATCGCCACCGAGATCGCGGTGCCCAGCGCGGCCGAGGCCACGGTCACGATCAGGATGCCGGGCACGACGTAGGTGAGGTAGGCGCCCCGGCCGCCATGGCCGCCATTGAGCCCGGCGCCGAGCTGGCCGCCGAAGACGTAGACGAAGAGCAGCAGGAACACGATGGGCATGCCGACGAGCATCAGGGTCATCGACGGGTAACGCAGCTGGTGTTTGAGATTGCGGCGCAGCATCGTGGCCGAGTCGCCGATGGTGTAGGCAAGAGCGCTCATCGCTGAAGGACTTTCTCGTCGGCGGGGTGACCGGTGGTGGGGTGGCCGGTGACGGCGAAGAACACGTCGTCGAGGTCGGGGGTATGAATCGAGAGCTGCTCGACCTCGACCGCGGCGCCGTCGAGGCGGTGGAGCAGGGCCCGCAGCGAGGTGAGGCTGCCGTCACCTGGTACCTGCAGGGTGAGGTTGTCCTCATCCGCGTCCGCCTCGGTGAGCAGGTGCGCGGCTAGGTTCAGCGCATCGGGTGCGGCGAACCGCAGCAGGATATGCCCGCCCGGGATCCGGCGTTTGAGCTCGGCCGCGGTGCCGTCGGCGACGACCCGGCCGTGGTCCAGGACCGTGATCCGGTCGGCGAGCTGGTCGGCCTCGTCGAGGTACTGGGTGGTGAGCAAGATGGTGACCCCCCCGGCGGCCAGCTCGCGGATGATCTGCCACATGGTGCGCCGGCTGCGCGGGTCCAGCCCGGCGGTGGGCTCGTCGAGGAATATCAGGCGCGGATGACCGACTAGCGTCATGGCCAGGTCGAGCCGGCGCCGCATCCCCCCGGAATAGCTGGCCAGCGGCTTTCGCGCCGCGTCGGTCAAATCGAACTGTTCAAGCAACTCGGCCACCCGCTGGCGGCCCGCGGCGCGGGGCAGGTGACGCAGGTCCGCCATCAGCCGCAGGTTCTCCTCGCCGGTGAGCAGATTGTCCACCGCGGAGAACTGCCCGGTCACGCCGATCGCGGCCCGCACCGCGCCCGGATCGGCGGTCACGTCGTGACCGGCGACGGAGATCTCGCCAGCGTCGGCTGGGATCAGGGTGGACAGGATCCGCACCATGGTGGTCTTGCCGGCCCCGTTCGGGCCAAGCAGGGCAAAGATGCTGCCCTCGGTCACGGTGAGGTCCACGTCGTCCAGGACGGCCTTGCCGCCGTAGGACTTACGCACTCCGCTCGCCTGGATGGCCGCGGCGGGTGAACAGCTGCTCATGGGTCCTCGTCTCGGTGTCGGTAACGGCCGGGGGTTTAGTGGTAGCCGGGGAGGTCGCCGGCGGCGCGCAGTGCCTCCCGGCGGGCCTTCCACTCCTGTTCCAGGTCCGGGAGCCGCTCCACAAGGAAATCGGCGAACGCCGCCCACTCCAGCAGCACCGCCCGCCGCCCGGGCGACGCATCGGCCAGCATCTGCAGGCCTTCCCGCGCCAGATCGCCCTGCTCCCGGTACTCGGATGTGTCGAACCCCATCGCCCTGGGCCCGGTGAGGTCGATGCGCACCCGGTCCATCCGTTCCCCCGCGGCTCGCGACCGCCGGATATACCCCAGGTTCTCCAAGGCGCTGACCGCGCCGGCGATCGCGCTGCGGCTGGCCAGAAGCGCCTCGGCCAGCTCCGCGATGCTCTGCTCCCGCGGTTCGCACACCGCCAGGTACCCCAGGAGGCGGCCCACCATCGGCGCCATGCCATAACGGCGCGCGTAGAGACGGCCCGTGTGGTCGGCAAAGGTGATCTCGGCATCAGTCGGCATGTACAGAACGTACAAGCAAAACTGAGATAACACAAATCTGTGTTATCTCAGAGGTGCGACAAGCGAGCTCACTGGCCATACGATCGCGTTGATGAGGGCTGACCCGCCTGCCAGCTGGCAGGAGCACTGGTTCGACCACCGCCAGTTGCTCCGGCTTTACCACAGCGACGAGCACTGCGCGATCTACGTGGACCCCGCCGTGCGCCCGGCTGAGGTCGGGTGGCTGCCCCGGTTCATCAATGTGACCTGGCAGTACTCCAAGGCAACCTACGGCGACGCGTTCGGGACCGACCCGCGCATCTACTCCATCCACCACGCCGGGCGGCACGGCGGCGGCCACGCGGGCTACTACGTCAGCCCGGTCCACGACTACCACAACGTCAGCGACTGCGGGCTTGACACCTGGCGGGAGGGCAACGCCCTGGCTCGCGAGCTGCCCGCTCATGAGATCGGGCATTCCGTGGAGAGCGCCAGCAACGGCGTCCACGGCTCACCGGCGTATGAGATCTGGGGCGACAGCAAGTGGGCCGAGTTCTACATCTATGACCTTTACACGGCGCTGGGCATGGATCGCGAGGCCAAGAGCGTCTACCGCAGGTTCACCCGCAACACCGACGATTTCCCTCGCCGGGGAACCCGCTGGTTCCGCGACTGGTTCTACCCGCTATGGCGGGACTGCGGGCGGGCAGAGGTCATGAACAGGTTCTTCCTGGAGCTGGCCCGGCACTTCCCGCGCGACTCCGGCGGCACCTACACGCGGCGGATGAACTGGGGCGAGTACGTCCACTTCACCAGCGGTGCCGCGGCCGCCGACATGAGCGGTCAGGCCGCCCGCGCTTTCGGCTGGCCCCGCGAGTGGGCCGGCCAACTGGAGCACGCGCGCGAGCAGTTCCCCGGCATCACGTACTGAAATACCGGGCCGTGCTACCGGGCCGTGGCCAATCGAGAGAGCTGGCCGGGTACCGGGATCCGCCCAGGCGGCAGACGGACTAGCGAGGAACCCTTTTGCCCGCCGCGGGGCACGGTGTCAGCATGACCCCGTCTCGCCGATCTCGCCGCGACCTTGTCTCACCTGACCGACAGCGTGCAGCGTTTTGATGACGCCGGCGTGGGGCTGCGCGGTGACCTGACCCGGGAGATGAAGCCGAACGAACCAGCCCGCACGCCTCACCGTGGTGGATGACCGTTAGCCATGGCTTCCTGGTTCCAGCGGATAAGGGCGTAACTGCAAGCTTGGGTGGCGGGGTGGTGATGACCGAGGACGCGTTCCAAGTCCGGGACGAGAGCCGCGTACTGGTCGCGACCTGCGGCCGGATCGCCTGCTTCCCCCGTGTAGAAGGCTAGGTTCGCTCGGGCCGCCAGGGTATTCGGGCTGTTCGGACCCGAGACACGCTCATGTATCGGTAGCAGCTGCGCATACTGGTTACGTGCAGTGACGGGTCACCTGCCTTTCCTGTCCACGAGGCGAGGTCGCTGCGCACGGTTAGCGTCTCGGGATGTTCCCATCCCTGAGCGCGCTCTTGAAGAGGCAAGAGCGCCGCGTACTGATCGCGGACCCTAGGTTCGGGTCACCCGCTAACCACCGCTTCACCTGCTCAGCGAACCGACGCCACGCGGCCGGGGTGACGTGGAGCATAGGGCCCAGTGCTGCCCTGCTTGGTGTCACGGACGAGCACGCGGCTAGCCTGGTCGGCTACCTCCACGCAGTCACCACCGCCGTTCCCGCTGTAGCTGGACTTCCGCCAACGAGGATCTATGTTGTCTTCCACTGCTCTGCCGCCTCCAAAATGAGAGTCCGGCTGGCCGCACGCGGCAGTGCGTCAGCCTGGATACGAACAAAGTTATTCACTGCCCTGCGGACAAGATATGCGGCAATGTGGCACGCTCTGCCACGTAGCGCAGCTGGTCCGCCATGACTTGCGGTGAGCCGATCAGGCGCTGGAGAACCGACTCATCCAGCACGGTCACCAGGTCCGGGAATCCGGGCCGATCAAGGATCGATTGCCGGTCAAGTCGCGCTTTCACCATGTCCTCTGCTTGCTCCTCGTCAGCTCCCGCGGCAAGGAACAGTGCCCGTGCGTACTCGGAGGTCTGGAGAAGGCCGGGAATGATCAGCGGCTGCCAGATGCGGAGCATGTGAGCCTCGCGCTCAGCTTCCAGCCACGTCTCGAACCACGCAGGTATCGGGCCGTCCGTAGCGCGCGCTAGCTTCGCGAACCGCGCGAACAGATCATCGTCCAGGCGACACGTGGTACACCACGCCGACAAGACATCCGGGGTCGGGGGCCGCTCCCCAGTCTCGGCCTTGGCCACCACCGACCGAGCCAGTAACCGTCGAACAGCCTAACCATCCACTACACGCGTTGACCACCTACGAATTGGCCCGCTACCAGCGCGAACTCGAACACGCCATCAAGGGCATCACGGCCGGCGCCCCGGTCCAGGCCGACCTGCGCGGCAAGCTAGCCGAGGTCCTAGCCGAGCAAGACGAGCGCGCCAGGCTCAATGGCCGTGCGTGACCCCTGCGGCAGCGGAAACGGGGTCCAACGTTATTTGCCGCGGCATGAGCTCGGGGAGCTGAGCGGACACCACGACGGTCCGCTACCCCCCACGGATTCGCCGGAGGCTCTCAGTTCTGACACTAAAGATCTAGGTCCGTAGGCCGGTGACCTCGCGGGCGATGATCGTCTTCATGATCTCGCTGGTGCCGCCGTAGATGGTCTGCACCCGGGAGTCGGCGTAGGCGCGGCCGATCGGGTACTCGGCCATGTAGCCGTAGCCGCCGAACAGTTGCAGGCAGCGATCCAGGACAGTGTGCTGCGTCTGGGTCGCCGACAACTTGGCCTTGGCGGCGTCGACCGCGGTCAGGGTGCCGTCGTTCAGCGCCAGGACCGCCTTGTCCAGGTAGGCCTCGAGCACGTCGACCTCGGTCACCATCGAGGCCAGCTCGAACTGGGTATTCTGGAAGGCGGCGATGGGCTGGCCGAACGCGGTGCGGACGGTGGTGTACTCGACGGTCCAGTCGAGCGCGGCCCGGGCCGAGGCCAGTGCCATGTAAGCGATCGACATCCGCTCCCTGGGCAGCCGCTCCATCAGGTGCACGAAGCCGCCGCCCTCGTTTCCGAGCAGGTTGCCCACCGGGACCTGCACATCGTCGAAGAACAGCTCGGCGGTGTCCTGGGCGTGCATGCCGATCTTGTCCAGCTTGCGGCCACGGGTGAAGCCGGGCATGCCGCGCTCCACCACCAGCAGGCTGATGCCCCGCGAGCCCGCGTCGGGGTCGGTGCGCGCCAGCGTGATGACCAGGTCGGCGTTGATGCCGTTGGTGATGAACGTCTTGGCGCCGTTCAGCACCCAGTGATCATCGGTGCGGACGGCCGTGGTGCGGATGCCCTGCAGGTCACTGCCGGCCCCCGGCTCGGTCATCGCGATGGCGCCGATGCACTCCCCGGTCGCCATCGGCGGCAGCCAGCGGGCTTTCTGCTCATCGGTGGCCAGGTCGACGATGTACGGGATGGCGATGTCGTCCTGCAGGCCGAACCCGGAGCTGATCGAGGTCGCGCCGACCCGGGCGAATTCCTCCATCAGCACGCAGCGGAAGCGGAAGTCGCTGGTGGCCGCGCCGCCGTACTCCTCCGGTATCAGCATGCCGATCAGGGACTGCTTACCGGCCGCGAGCCAGGCCTGCCGGTCGACGTTGCGCTCCTCCTCCCACCGCTGCTCGTTCGGCGTGACCTCACGTTTGACGTACGCCTGCACGACCTCGCGGAACGCCTCGTGGTCCGGCTCGTAGAAATCCCTGTTCACGCTACTGTCCCTTCCATACCGGGGAACGCTTCTCGGCGAACGCCCGAGCGCCTTCTTGCGCGTCCTGCGAGCTGAACACCGGCCCGCTCAGCGCGGCCGCCTCATCCCAGCGTTCCGCGGCGGACCAGTCGCCGCCGCGGGTCGCGATCTGTTTGGTGGCCGCCAGCGCCAGCGGGCCGTTGGCCGCGATGGCCGTCGCCAGCTCGACCGCCTCCGCCAGAGCCTGGCCCTCGTCCACCACCCGGTTGACCAGGCCGACCGCGGCGGCCCGGGCGGCGTCGATCGGGTCGCCGGTCAGCAGCATCTCCAGGGCGACCGCCCGGGGGATCCGCTGCGCCAGCAGCAGCGCCCCGCCGGCCGCCGCCACCAGGGCGCGCTTGACCTCGGGCAGGCCGAACCGGGCGGATGCCCCCGCCACCACCAGGTCGCAGGCCAGCAGCAGCTCGAAGCCTCCGGCCAGGGCCCAGCCCTCGGCCGCGCCGATCAGCGGCTTGCGCGGCGGAGTCTGGGTGATGCCGCACAGCCCGCGGCCGGGGAAGGAAGGCCGCTCCCCGGCCAGGAACGCCTTGAGGTCCATCCCGGCGGAAAAGGTACCGCCGGCCCCGGTCAGCACCCCGGCGCGCAGGTCGTCGTCCGCGTCGAGTTCGTCGACCGCGTCCCTGATTCCTGTCGCCACCGCCAGGTTCAGGGCGTTACGGGCTGCTGGCCGGTTGATGACGATAACCTGGACCGCACCGCGCCGCTCGACTAGCACCTCGTCGCTCATACTCGCTATCTTGCCCCAGAATGGGCCACGGCTCACCCGGCCGGGTCCGTCATTCCCCGCGGCCCAGCCCGGCGAGCTTACGGAAATCCCAGCTCATGACCTTCCGCGGGGTGATGCGGAGCCAGGCGTGCCGACCGTCGTGGGTCAGCTCGCCGCCGTGGTGGTACTTGGCCGCCATCAGCTGCTCCGGGGTGGCCAGCCCGGCGGCCGCCGGCTCGGCGGCGCCGGTGCGCGGCACGGGGCCGACGACAGCGGCGTCGCCTTCGATCTCGACGCCGCGAAGCTCGGCGTACTGTTCGCCCGCGTCGATCACCGCGGCCACCCGGGGGTCGCGGGCGATGTCGGTCCACCGCTGGCTGCGGGTCAGCGAGTAGACCCACAGCGCCGCGGAGTCCCAGACGAACCAGACCGGCGAAACATGCGGGCCGCCGGGTCCGAGCGTGGCCAGCCGGCAGGTCCGCTGCTCGGTCAGGAACGAGTTCAGCTCATCCGCGTTCATCGCGATCGACCGGGCCCGGCGCTGTTCTGACATCATGAAAACCACGCTCCCATAAATTCGGTTATTTTCTGCCTCACCTGGGGACATCATGGTCGATCCGCCCGACGAGCTCAGCCCGCTTGATTACCTGTTGCATCGCGGCGAGTCGCATCCGACCACCCGGTCAGCGTTCATCAACGTGGAGATCCTGGACCGCCCGGCCGACTGGGCCCGGCTGCACGAGGCGCTCGACCGGGCCAGCCGGGTGGTGATCCGGATGCGGCAGAAGGTGGTGATCCCGCCCGTCCCGGCCACGCCGCCGCGCTGGGTGGTCGATCCCGACTTCGACCTGGACTATCACCTGCGCCGGATCGTGCTGCCCGGGCCCGGCACGCTGCGTCAGCTGCTTGACCTGGCCGAGCTCACGCTGCAGTCGCCGCTTGACACCTCCCGCGCGCTGTGGGAGGCGCGCTACGTGGAAGGACTCGAGGGCAACCGCTCGGCGCTGCTGATCAAGCTCAGCCACGCGATCACCGACGGGCTCGGCGGCCTCGCCCTGTTCGAGCAGGTCTACGACACCGAGCGGGACGCCCCGCCGCGGCCGATGCCGCCGGTGCCCATCCCCCGCGACCTGACCGGCAACGACCTGCTGCGGGACAGCCTCAGGCGGCTGCCGGAGACGACGCTGGCGGCCAGCCGGAGCTGGCTGACCCGGGCGGCAGGTACCGCCGGCCGGCTGGTCACCAGGCCGGGACCCGCGCTGGCCGAGGCGGTCAGCTTCGCCGACTCGGCCCGCCGGATGCTCAGCCCGCCGCCGGCCCCGCCGTCGCCGCTGCTGCGCCGCCGCAGCCTGGCCACCCGGACCCTGGTGCTCGAGCTGCCGCTCGCCGACCTGCGCGCGGCGGCCAAGACGGTGGACGCCTCGGTCAACGACGCCTACCTCGCAGCGCTGTGCGGCGGCCTTGGCCGGTACCACGAGCTCCTCGGGGTGCCGGTCGACGCGCTCCCGCTGGCCTTGCCGGTCAGCCTGCGCAGCGGAGCCGATTCGGCGTCGGGGAACAGGTTCGCCGGCGTCACCATCGCGGCGCCGATCGGCGAGCCCGATCCGGCCGAGCGGATGCGGCAGATACGCGCGCAGGTGATCACCCGCCGGGCCGAGCCGGCCCTGGACGTGATCGGCCGCCTGGCCCCGGCCCTTTCCCTGCTCCCGGACGAAGCGCTGCGGGAGGTCATCGAGCAGATCACGCCGCCGGACATCCAGGCCAGCAACGTACCCGGCTACGCCCAGGAGACCTTCCTGGCCGGGGCGAGAGTGGACAGGCAGTACGGGCTCGGGCCGATGCCGCGGGTGGCCATGATGGCCGTCCTGATCTCCCGGGCGGGCACCTGCACGGTCGCCGCCCGCTACGACATGGCCTCGTTCCCGGCCGCCGACGAGCTCGAGAAGTGCCTGCAGTTCGGTTTCGACGAGGTACTCGAGCTGGGCCGGCGGGTGGCCCGGTGAGCACGCCGCGCGGTGCCGGCGGGCAGCCGCCGCGGCTGCCCGGGTCGGTGGCCGAAATCGACGCCAGCCCGCCGGGGCCGGGGATCGGCGCGTTCTTCGACCTGGACGGGACGCTGGTGGCCGGGTTCACCGTCGCGGCCATCACCAGGAACCGGCTGCGCCACGGGGAAGTCGGGGTCGGCGAGTTCCTGCACATGATGCACCTGGCGGTGGACTACCGGCTCGGCCGGGGGCAGGTCGAGAACGCGATAGAAAGCGCGGTGCGCGCGGCCCAGGGACAGCTGGCCGAGGACGTCGACGAGGCGGGCGAGCGGGTCTTCCAGCAGTCCATCGCGGACCTGATCTACCCGGAGATGCGCGAGCTTGTCCGCGCCCACCAGCGCCGCGGCCACACCGTGGTGCTGAGCTCGTCCGCGCTGACCATGCAGGCCGGCCCGGTGGCCCGCTACCTCGGCATCGAGCACGTGCTGTGCAACCGGTTCGTGGTGGACGAGATCGGCATGCTGACCGGAGAGGTCGAACGGCCCGTGGTGTGGGGCCCGACCAAGGCCAGCCGCGTCCAGGCGTTCGCCGCCGGCCATCACATCGCCCTGCCGTCGAGCTACTTCTACGCGGACGGCGACGAGGATCTCTCCCTGATGCACCTGGTCGGCCACCCGCGGCCGGTCAACCCCGGGCCCGCGCTGACCAGGGTGGCCAGCCGCCGCGGCTGGCCGGTGCTGCGGCTGCGCAGCCGGGGAAGCGGCGGCACGCTCGGCCGGGTGCGCAACCTGGCCGCGATCGAATCGCTGGCCCCGCTGGCGGCCGGCGCGCTGGGCGTCGGCCTGCTGGCGCGGAACAAGCGCACCGGCGTCAACTTCCTGACCAGGTTCTGGCCGCAGACCGTGCTGGCGCTGAGCGGGGTCAAGCTGAACGTGACCGGGGCGGAGCACCTGATCGCGCCACGGCCCGCGGTGTTCTTGTTCAACCACCGCAATAACTTCGACGTGTTCATGGTGGCCGCGCTGGTCAAAGACAACTGGACCGGGGTCGCCAAGAAGGAGCTCGAAACCAACCCGCTGGTCGGCCCGCTCGGCAAGCTGATGGACGCCGCGTTCATCGACCGGGCCGACACCGCCGCGGCGGTGGCCGGCCTGGCGCCCATCGAAGAGGCCGCGCGCAAGGGCCTGTCGATCGTGGTCGCCCCGGAAGGAAGCCGGCTGGACACCCAGACCGTCGGCCCGTTCAAGAAGGGGGCCTTCCGGATCGCCATGGCGACCGGCCTGCCGATCATCCCGATCGTCATCAGGAACTCCGAGGAGGTGGCGGGCCGCAACTCGACCACGCTGCACCCGGGCACCGTCGACATCGCGGTGCTGCCGCCGGTCAGCGTGACCGGCTGGACGGTGCAGGAGCTGCCCGAGCGGATCGAGCAGGTCCGTTCGGCCTACCTGACGATGCTGGCCGACTGGCCGGACGCGGCCGCCGACGGCCGTTCGGAAAAATCGTGAGCTCGCAACCGGACCTGGCCGCGCTGCTGGCGGAGCACCCGGGCACGGTGCTGCTGACCCAGGCCGCCACCCCGACCGAGGCGCGGCTTATCCGGGACCGGATCGCCGCGGCCGGCCGGACCGAGCGGCCGCCGGTCAGCCTCGGGCCGGCCGGCGCCGGCGCTGGCGCTGGCGGCTCGGGCCGGCCGGCGGCACTGCCCGCGGAGCTGCTGGCCGAGCCGGGCGTCCGGCTGGTCCCGGTGCGCGTCGCCTGGGTGCCAGAAGGCGGGCACGCGAGCCAGCTGACCGACCTGATGCCGGGCCGGGACCCTTATCACCCGAGCGACCGCCAGCAACGGCGGATCCTGGCCCGCCAGCCGGACCGGGCCATCGTGCTGGCCGGGGAGCCTGCCACCGCCGGCGAGCTGCGGCAGCGCTGGACCGAGAGCACAGGCGGCGGGCCGGAGGCCGACTTTGCCGCCTACGTGGCCCGCCGGGCCACGCTGGCGCTCGACCGCGCCGAGTATCAGCTGCGCGGTCCCAGGTACAAGACGCCGAGCCTGGTGAAGGAGGAAATCCTCGCCTCGCGCCAGTTCCGGGCCGGGCTGCGGGCCCTGCGCTCGGAGACTGGACGCTCCGAGTACGGGCCGACCGCGGCGCCGCCGTCGCTGGCCGAGGCGGGGCGCATCCTGGACGAGCTCGCCGCGGGCTGGAGCCGCCGGCTCATCGATGTGATGCCTGTCATCGGCCGGCTGATCTTCCAGCGGGGGTTCGACCCGCAGATCGACTACGACGACGCCCAGGTGGAACGGCTGCGCGCGGCGCTGCAACAGCACCCGGGCATCCTGCTCTGGTCGCACCGGTCGAACCTGGACACCCTGGTGCTCGCCGCCGCCATGCAGGAGAAGGGGCTGCCTCCGGCGCACCTGTTCGCCGGGATCAACATGGCGTTCGGGCCGATGGGCGCGATCATGCGGCGGGCCGGGGTCATCTTCATCAGGCGCTCCACCGCCGACGACCCGCTGTACAAGTACGTGCTGCGCGAATACGTCGGCTACGTGCTTGAGAAGCGGTTCAACCTGTCCTGGTCGATCGAGGGCACCCGCTCGCGCACCGGCAAGATGCTGCCGCCGCGGCTCGGCCTGCTGTCCTACGCCGCCGACGCCTACCTGACCGGGCGGGTGGACGACCTGCTGCTGCTGCCGGTCTCTGTGACCTTCGACCAGCTGCACGAGATCTCCGAGTACGCCGATTACGCGCGCGGCGGGCAGAAGAAGCCGGAGGGCTTCGGCTGGCTCTACGGCTTCATCAAGGCGCAGGGCGCCCGCCAGTACGGCAAGATCTACGTGCGCTTCGGCGAACCGCTGCCGCTGAGCGCCTTCCTCGGGCCGCCGGGCGGCCCGATCGCCACCGATCCGGCGGCCGAGCGGCTGGCCCTGGCCAAGACCGCCTTCGAGGTCGCCTGGCGGATCAACCAGGGCATGCCGGTTACCGCGACCGCGCTGGTCACCACGATCCTGCTGGCCATGCACGGGGCCGCACTCACGTTCGGCCAGATCCGGCTGGGCCTGGCCGACGCGCTTGATTACCTGGCCAGCCGGGCGATCCCGACCACGGCGAGCGTCCCGGCGCTGGCCGCGGCCGAACCCGTGCGGGCGACCCTGGATGCGCTCTGCCAAAGCGGCCTGGTCAGCTGCGCCGAGGACGGCCGGGAGCCGGTCTGGCTGATCGGGCCCGACCACCAGCTGGCCGCCACCTTCTACCGGAACTCGCTGATCCACTTCATGCTCGACACGGCGCTGTGCGAGCTGGCCACCCTGCGGGCCTCCGACGACAGCACCGACCCGGTCGCGGCCTTCTGGACCGAGATCGGCTGGCTCCGCAACCTGCTGAAGTTCGAGTTCTACTTCCAGGACTCTGGCGAGCACCGGCGTCAGGTCCGCGAGGAGATGAACCGGCACGACACCCACTGGGAGGAACGGCTCAGGTCGGGCCCGATGGGGGCGGACGCGATGCTGGCCCGGATGCGGCCGCTGGTCTCGCACCTGCTGGTGCGGCCGTTCGTCGAGGCGTACCGGCTGGTCGCCGACGTGCTGGCGCACAATGACCTGCCGGCGCCTGTGGACGACGATGAGGTGATCAAGCGGGCGCTCGGACTCGGCAGGCAGTACGTGGCCCAGGGCCGGCTGCGCAGCTCGGAGTCGGTCTCCGTGCTGCTCTTCCAGACCGCGCTCGCGCTGATGAAGAACCGGGACCTGCTGGCGGCCGGACCCGACGAACCCGACGCCCCTGATCTGGCCGAACGGCGGTCCGGTTTCCTGGCCGAGCTCCGCGACCTGCAGCACCGGCTGGACCGGATCGAGGACCTGGCTATCCGGCGCTACATCCGCGACGCCGTCCGTCCAGGGCCGCCCGGGTAAGTAATTCAGGCCTGGATGGCGGCGCCGCAGGCGATCAGGTCGGCCGCGTCGGGCAGGCCCCAGTCGGTGAGCGCCTCGGCGGTGTGCTGGCCGGGGGCGGGCGCCGGGTCGGTCAGCTGGCCGGGGGTGCGGGAAAACCGGGGCGCCGGAGCGGGCTGGGTCAGGCTGTCCGCGGTGACGTAGGTCTGCCGCGCGGTCAGGTGCGGGTCGGCGGCCGCTTCGTGCAGCGACAGCACGGGCTCCACGCACGCCTCGGTGCTGGCGAAGACCGCTGCCCACTCGTCCCTGGTCCGCTCCTTGAAGCGGGCGGTGAACAGTGCGCGCAGCTCCGGCCAGTGCTTGGGGTTCTCGCGGGCGGGCGCGCCGGTCAGGCCAAGCCCGGCCAGCAGCGCGGCGTAGAACCGCGGTTCCAGGGCGCCGACCGCCAGCCACCCTCCGTCCGCCGTCTCGTACACGTCGTACCACGGCACGCCGCCGTCGAGCAGGTTCACCCCGCGCTCGTCGCGCCAAAGGCCCTGCGCCATCAGCATCCACGGCATCGCGAGCAGCGACGCCACCCCGTCGACGATGGCCGCGTCGACGACCTGCCCCCGCCCGGAGCTGGCCCGCTCGACCAGCGCCGCGCAGATGCCGTAGGCCACGAGCATGCCGCCGCCGCCGAAGTCGCCGAGCAGGTTGGCGGGAAACTGCGGCGGCCCGTCCGCCCGGCCCAGGGCGTGCAGGGCCCCGGTCCTGGCCAGGTAGCCGATGTCGTGCCCCACCGTCGGGGCCAGCGGCCCGGACTGCCCCCATCCGGTCATCCGGGCGTAGATCAGCCGCGGATTGCGGGCCAGGCAGGCATCGGGTCCCACTCCGATGCGTTCGGTCACTCCCGGCCGGAAGCCCTCGAGCAGGACATCGGCGGTCTCGACCAGCCGGAGCAGCGCGTCGACCGCGCGCGGGTGCTTCAGGTCGAGCACCGCGGACCGGCGGCCGCGGTTCATCAGGTCACGTCCCCGCCGGTCCGCGGCCAGGCCGGTCTGGTCCCCGCCTGGTCCTGGCCGGTCGATGCGCAGCACCGACGCGCCGGAGTCGGCCAGCATCATGGCACAGAACGGCCCGGGCCCGATGCCCGCGAGCTCGAGCACCCGCACCCCGGCCAGCGGCCCGCGGCGCGTTCGTTCCCCGCTCATCTCCCTGCCTTCGGTGTCGGTTTTACAGGTCCAGGTGGTCCTGACCCGCGCGCATCTGGGCCAGGAGGCGCTCGATGTCCTCGCGCGACAGCGACCGCCGCCACTCGCCGATCGTGCCACGCACGACGAAGCCCCCCGTAGCCGGCTCCACCGAGGTGAGCAGCACACCGCTGGGCAGGTTGGGAACGGCCAGGTAGAAGGCCGGGGACGGCAGCGGCAAGCGCCACTCGCCCACGCGCAGGGCACGCGGCCGGATCAGGACGGAGTGCCCCTCGGCCCCCGGCTGCACTTCCAGGCGTACCCACGGCGCGCCCACCAGGCCGATCTGCGGGACGCCTTCGTCGGTCAGGACCAGCTCGAGCAGCCCGGCGGCGACGGCCAGCCGGCGGGACGCGGCCGCGGCCGAGACGAACCCCTCGAACAGCACAGGCGCGGTCACCAGCGTCGGCCGGGCGGCCGGCCGCAGGTGAACGTTCCTGGCCTGTACCTCCACCCAGTCGAACTCGTAGCCGCCCCAGTGGACGTCCCGCGCGACGATGCTGACCTGGCCGTACTGCCCCACCACCCGGGCCAGGTCCACGCCCTGGATGACAATGTCCTGCACCACCAGGGTCAGGTCGTGCCCGGCGAACGGGAACGTTCTCTTCTTCCCGATCAGCCAGCCCCGGGCGGCCTCCACGATCGCGGCGAACGGGTCCCCTGGCAGCGTCTTCGGCAACGGCAGGCCCATCGACGCGCTCGCGGCCGCGGTCATGTTGAGGATCTCAGTCCAGCTCCGCTTCCACTCCTCCGCCCTGGACCGGTCGAAGGGCCACCACTCCGCGGCCATCAGCCGGGCTCCCACTCGTGACCGGCGTGCGTTTGCCTACTCAGCCCGCGGTAGGCCTGCGGGGCGGAGATCTCCCCGGTCAGCACCCTGTGCACCTCGTAGCAGACCGGCATCTCGACCCGGTAGCGCTGCGCCAGCTCGTGCGTGGTGGCGGCGGCCGCGACGCCTTCGGCCACGGTGCGGGAGGCCCCGAGCACCTCGGCCAGCGTCTTGCCCGCGCCGAGTTGCTCGCCGAGCATCCGGTTACGGCTCAGCGGGCTCATGCAGGTGGCCATCAGGTCGCCCATGCCGGCCAGCCCGGCGAAGGTGGCCGCCTGACCGCCCATCGCGACCCCGAGCCTGGTCAACTCGGCCAGGCCGCGGCACACCACCGCGGCCCTGGTGTTGTCGCCCACGCCCAGCCCCTGGGCGATGCCCGTCGCGATCGCCACCACGTTCTTCAGCGCCCCGCCGAGCTCGCAGCCGATCACGTCGTCGTTGGTGTAGATCCGGAACATGCCCCGCTGCAGGACGGCCTGCAGCGCCCCGGCCACGGCCAGGTCCTCGGTCGCGATCACGCTCGCCGCGGCCTGCCCGGCCATGATCTCCTTGGCCAGGTTGGGCCCGGTCAGCACGGCGGCGGGATGGCCGGGCACCTCCTCGGCGATGAGCTGCGTCATCCGCAGCAGCGAGCCGCGCTCGAACCCCTTGGCCAGGCTGACGACGGGAATCCAGGGCCTGATGAAAGGCCGGGCATCGACCAGGATGGCCCGGAAACCGTGCGTCGGCACGCCGATCACCACCAGGTCAGCGGCATGGACGGCCTTCTCGAGGTCCGTCGTGGCGGCCAGCGCGGACGGCAGCGTGAACCCGTGCAGGTAGCGCGAGTTGGCGTCCCGTTCGTCGATTTCGCTGGCCAGTTCCGGGTCCCGGGCCCAGATGACGCACTCGTGCTTAACCGCCATCAGCGAGGCCACCGTCGTACCCCATGATCCGGCCCCGAGCACCGCGATCCGCATGCCAGATCACTCATCCCTTGGTTCGGCCAGGTCTACAGGATAAGGGTGGTTGCAGGGACGCACCACGGTTCGTTCGCCGAAATGCCTAGGGCTTCAGGGCGGCCATGGCCTCGATCACCGGTTCCAGGCCGGGGCGGGCCGTGACGACCCGGACGATGGCCTCGTCCAGCCCGGTGCTGAGCCGGGCGAAGGCGGCCGGCGCCGCCGCCGCCGGGCCGTAGTAGCCCACCGCCTGGAGCAGCTGGTCCGGGGCGGCGTCCACCAGCTCGGACACGCCGGCGCCCCGGTCTCGCCGGGCCTCGAGGTCGCGCAGCACCTCGTCGAACCCCATCGCGGCGAACAGGCCGCGGTAGCCGGCCCCCTGCGGGATACCGGGAGGGCCCAGCGCGTAGCCAAGCACCTGCTGGCCCAGAGCCCGCCGCGCCGCGGTCACGTCGTCGTCGACGCAGACCCGGATGTACATGGTGACCGGTACCTCGGCGGGGTCGCGCCCGGCCCGGGCGGCGCCGTCGGCGACGCGCGCCCGGCTCACCGCGATGTGCTCAGGCGTCGCCCAGTTGAGCAGCACGCCGTCGGCGACTTCGCCCGCCAGCCTGAGCATCTGCGGGCCGAGCGCGGCCAGGTACACCGGAGCCGGCGGCAGGTCCCCGGCGCCGAGCGACGCCTCGATGGGCCAGCCCGGCGTGCCCCCGAACTGGCCGGCCGTGACCGTCTGGCCGGCCAGCAGCGCGCGGATCTGGGTGACGTACGCGCGCATCACCGCGATCGGCCGGTTCGCCAGGCCGGCTGAGGTCCAGAACCCGGGCCCGTAGCCGCCCGTGCCCACGCCGAGGACAAACCGGCCGCCGGAGAGCTGCGCCAGCGTGGCCGCCTGCGCCGCGAGGCCCAGCGGGGTCCACATCCGCGCCGCCGGGACGACGGCGATCCCGGTGCGCCGCGAGGTGTCCTGGGACCACGCCGCGCACACGTGGAACGAGTCAGGCACGCCCCCGGCCGGGGTCCACAGGCTCTCGAAACCGAACTGCCCGGCCTGTACCGCGGCCGCTCGCAACTGGTCGAACGGCAGGCCGAGCCGCGCATCTAGTCCCACGCCGATCAACATGGGACGAGACTAGTGGTCGTGCCCGTAAGTCCGTAGGTGTATCGGTGCCGGACGGGAGCCATGCGCTGGGGTCGCCGAGGTAGAGGCCGCATGCGCAGTCGAGGGCTTCTTCGGGGGTTCCGGATGGCCGGCCGCTGGGCAGGTAGCTGTCCTGGTAGTCGTCGTGGCTGGCGCGGTAGATCGCAAAACCCCAGGTGCTGGCATATCCGGTGTAGCGCAGGCGGCACAGCTGCAGCGTGGTGGCGTCGGGGAGCTGCCCGGTGACGCAGGCGAACTTGCCGTGGAAGCGGACATCGACGCCGGTGAGCTGAGGCCAGCGTTCGCGGGCGCGGGCGCGTAGCTTCTGGCCGAGGCTGGTCTTGGTGGATGCGGGCGGGCTGGCCATCAGCCCAGTATGGCCGCTCAGGCAGCCGCCGGAATGGCAGCACCGCCGCGGCGGGCGTCGATGCGGCGGCACAGGTCGTTGAGCTTGGCCCGGGTGAACTTCCAGTCAAATGGCCTGGCAGTGGTGTTGTAACGGTCCTGGAAGGCCAGCAGGCGGGCGGCGAGGGCGCCGCTGTCACCGATGTCCGTGGGCTTGATTACTTTGCGCTGGATGACGGGAAAGGCGACCTCCACTTGGTTGAGCCAGGATGCGTGTACCGGCAGATGCACCAGAACGGCGTCCGGCCAGGCCGCGGCCATCCGGTCGATGGAGGCCTGGCCGCGGTGGGAGGAGCCGTTATCGGCGATCCAGTACACCCGGCGGGCCGAGGCGTACGGCTCGGCGGTCATCACCTGGTTCACCAGGGCGGTGAACGGGGCGATCCCGGTTGTCGGCTCGACCCGGCCCATCAGGTGCGCCCGGTGCACGTCGTAGGCGGCCAGGTAGGCGACGGTGCCGTGCCGTTCGTACTCGAACTCCACCCGCCCGGGCCGCCCGGGCGCGGGCGGCAGGCCTGGGTGGCGGCGGGACAGGATCTGCAGCTGGGACTTCTCGTCGGTGCTGAGCACGTACTCGTCGTCTTCCAGCTCAGCGCCGTCCCAGATCCGCTGGTACAGGTCCAGCACCCGGCCCGCTTTCGCGGCGAAGTCCGGGTCGCGGGGGAAGATCCACGACCGGTAACGCCACGGCCGGATCGCGTCCGCATCCAGCCACCGCTGCACCGTCGACCGCGACACGGCCTCCACTAGGCCCTCAGCCTTGGCCTGCGCGGCCAGGTCCGCCGCTGACCACCGCGACTGGGGAACCTCCCGGTCCTCCGGCGGCTCGCATGCCATCGCCTTGACCTCTGCGACCACCGCGGCGGCGAACACCCGCGGCCGGCCGCTGCGCTGCCGGTCCGCTCATGCCCTCCTCCGCGAACCGCTTCCGCCACCGGGACACCACGCCGACGTGCACATCCAGGCGGGCCGCGATCTGCATGTTCTCCAGCCCGTCCGCGGCCAGCAGCACGATCTTGGCCCGTAGCACCTCAGCATGAGGCGCGGTATAGCAGCCGGCACGCCGCTGCAGCTCAGCGCGATCAGTCTCCGGCAGCGGGATCACGAACGGGGACGAGCGGCTCATCAGGGAACGGCCTCCGGAAGCACACGACAGGCATAACGAAGGCTCGGCGCTTCCCCTCGCCGAGACTAACCCGAAGCTTACATAGCCGTAATTCCGGACAGCACCACTAGCGGCACGGGCGCCGGCCGTGCGCCGACGGGCAAGGGGGCCGCTTCCGCGGGCGGGCGTGGGGCGTTTTCCGCGGGCGGGAGGCACACCTTTGGTTCCTACCGGCGTTTCCTGAAAGGAAAATTTTTTCCTCTCGGGAAACGCCGGTAGGCAGGGCACGTGGCCTACGGGCGTTTCCGCGGAGAAGTCTTGTGCAAACTGTCTCCGCAGAGATGTTCGGCACGTGCCCATGCCAGGTGCGGATGTCACCCAGCTCCCATGATCGCGAAGACTTCACAGTCCGTGCAGACTGTCAAGTCTTCGGGATCATGAAAACTCCGCCCGCGTAACCTGATGGAAGGCAACGGGGAGATGACAGTCATGATCGCTCCGGGGATTGTCGCTGTCGCGGCCGGGTTCATCGTGTGAGCATTCCGGAATTACCTGCGTTCGCGGCGTGTCGTATCAGCGGAACTCACATCCCGCGAATTGCGTGGTTTGCAGTAATCTGTCCCGTGGTGTGGCTGGCCGTCGCGAGCTGGCGGGGAAGACTCTCGCGCAATTGGGTAGCCGGGGTGCGGACGTCGTCCACGATGCGGAGCGACGAGGCGTTCGCGGTGGCCAACAAGGCGGCCGCCCCGCTACAGGGCGCTGGTGGCCTCGTCATGGTCTTGGGCGGGGTGCTGGCGATGGTTGTCCCGAAACACCTATTCGGTGTTCCCTTGTTCTCCGGCGTCCTGCTCGGCACCGCATTGTGCATTGCGAGCGCCGTCATCGGTGCTGTGCTAGATCGGCCCGTTGTGCCATGGTGGGACAGCGGGCACGGGGCAGGGAGGTGCGATGCGGGTTGGGATGGTCCGCACGGCGGCCGGGGAGCCGAGCGTGGCGGTGTGGCGCGAGGGGGGCTGGGTGCCGCTGCTGACGGTTCGGAACGCCGACCGGCTGGGGGGCGCCGCAGCCGATCTGCTGGCGTTCCTCGGCGCGGGCGAGCAGGTCCGCGAGCTGGCGGAGGAGCTTGTCTCGGCCGGGGCGCCTGAGGTCGCCGGGGTCGCTGGGACGGGCGGGGTCGCTGGGACGGGCGGGGTCGCTGGGACGGGCGGGCTGCTGGCGCCGCCGCTGCGGCCGGTGGCGTTCCGCGACTGCTCGCTGTGGGAGGAGCACATGATCGCCGCGAGCCGCGGGCTGCTGCGGCTGCGCGAATCGGCCGCCGGAGCGGTCAGCGACGGCTACGAGCGGCTGACCAGGCGGCCGTTCCCGCGGCTGCGCCCTCGCCCGTTGTGGCACGAGCAGCCGCTGTATTACAAGGGGAACCCGGCCTCGATCATCGGTGACGGCGACACCGTGCGCTGGCCGGCCTACGCGCAGGCCCTGGACTACGAGCTGGAGATCGGGGTCGTCATCGCCCGGGATGGCACCGACCTAACGCCCGACGAGGCCCTGAGCGTGCTGGGCGGTTTCCTGCTCGTCAACGACTTCAGCGCCCGTGACGTGCAGTTCCGCGAGATGGTCGAGGGCCTGATGGGTCCGGCGAAGTCCAAGGACTTCGGGACCGCGGTCGGCTCCGTGATCGTCACCCCGGAAGAGTTCCTGCCCGTGCTGGCCACGCTGGACGTCGAGGTCCGCGTCAACGGCGAACTGTGGGGCCGGGGCAGTACCCGCGGGATGCGGCACTCGCTGGCCGACGTCATCGCCTACGCCAGCGCAGGCGAACCGCTGGTGGCGGGCACGGTGATCGGGCTCGGCACGGTCCCCGGGTGCAGCGGACTCGAGGCCGGCCGGTGGCTGTCACCCGGAGACGTGGTCGAGCTGTCGGCCGGCCCGCTCGGCCAGCTGCGCAACACCGTGGGCGAGCCGGAGCCGTGGCGGCGGCCAGGCGCGGCGGCCCGAGCACGGTGGAGTATCGTGATCCGGGCCGGCGAGCGGGCCGACCCGCGGGCCGACCCGGTGCCGTGGACCCCGCCGCCGACCCCGGCCTTCACCGGTGCGCTCACCCGCAACCAGCTGCTCGACCAGGTGCAGCGGTGGGAGGTGCCCGGCGGGGCCAAACCAGAAGACGTCGTGTTCGACGCGGCCGGCCGGTTGTACGCGGGCGTCGAGGACGGCCGGATCTGGCGGTGGCCGGCCGGGTTCGGTAACGACGGCGCGGGCGGGGACCCGGCCGGGCTGTTCGCCGACACCCATGGCCGCCCGCTGGGCCTGGAGGTGGACCCGCGCGACGGCACGCTCATCGTCTGCGACGCCTACCGGGGACTGCTCCGGGTGACAGAAACCGGTCACGTCCGGGTGCTGGCGGACAGCTACGGCGGCAGGCGGCTCAAGTTCACCAACAACGCCGCCGTCACCGCCGACGGCACCGTGTACTTCTCCGACAGCTCGACCCGGTTCCGCCTTGAGCACTACAAGCAGGACCTGCTCGAGCACCGGCCCAACGGCCGCGTCTTCCGCTACCAGCCGTCCGCCGCCGGCCTGGAGCTGGTCGCGGACGGCCTGTATTTCCCGAACGGGGTGGCGCTGGCCCCGGACGAGTCGTTCCTGCTGGTCGCGCAGACCGGGGGGTACGACATCGTCCGGATCCCGCTGACCGGTCCGGCGGCCGGGCAGCCAGGGACGTTCGCGTCCGGACTGCCCGGTATCCCCGACAACATGTCCCCCGCCGGGGACGGCAGCTACTGGATCGCCTTTCCTTCGCCCCGGCTGCCGCTGGTCGACCGGCTGATGCCGCACCCGGCGCCGCGGCGGTTCGCCGCGCGGCTCCCGGACCGGCTGCAACCCGCCGCGCAGCGCTACGGGCTCGTCGCCCGGCTGGGCGCGGACGGCCAGATCACGCAGTCGCTGCACGGCCCCTCCGGGTCCTACCGCGAGATCGTCGGAGTACGCCAGCACGACGGCTGGCTGTACCTCGGCAGCCTGCACGAGACGGCGGTGGGCCGGGTACCCGTCCCGGGCTGACCGATCTTGGCAGGTAACCGGGTCAGCTATCCGGGCAGGTTGAGGAGCTGCCTGGCTGCGGCGATGAGGGTATCGGCGTCCCAGAGCATCGGCTGCTGCTTCCCGTCGACCGTGACCGCGTCGCCCCCGCAGTCGCCCGCGTCGATGACCACGTCCGGGGTGAAGGCCAGCCGGTAGACGGACATGATGGCCAGGCACTTCCTCCCGGCCACATCCGGGAACGGCGTCGCGGGCAGGTAGTTGGCCAGGGCCACGAGCCGTCCGATGACCGCGGCCGAGGTGAACGTGCGGGTCACCGTGCGCGGCGGGATGATCCCGCGAACGGTGACGGTGACGGAGCGGAAGCTGGCCGCGTTCAGCTGCTCCGCAGCGCTGCGCGGCGGGAACCAGCTCACGCTGGCGTCGGCGCGGATCAGGGTACCGCCCGCCATGGCCAGCGCGGCGGTACCAAGTTCCGCTCCGGTCAACCCGGCCGCCACTGACCGGGGCCGGTAATCCACCCACAGGGCCGTGACCGTGTTCGTGGTGCCCGGGGCCAAGCCGGCCCCGTACCAGCTCATCCCGGCGGGCACGTGCCGGAGCAGGAAAGAATGCACGGTCGCCGCCGGCTCCCGCACCAGGACGAACCGGTGCAGGTCCACGGTGTAGGGCGAGATGTTCCCGGCCGACGACACGGTCAGCGGCTGCGGCACCGGCGACGGGCGGGCCGCCTGCGACCCGGCCGGGACGACCAGCCGGGAAAGCATCTGCCCGGCCAGCGCCAACGCCGCCGCGCGGGAACCAGCCGGGGCCCGAGCCACCGCGAGGCCGGTGCCCGGCGCCGGGGCGGTCGCCTGAGCCGGGGGCCGCGACGACGACGCTGTCCCGCAGGCCGTGAGCATCGTGGTCAACGCCAGCACCGCGACCCACTTACCGCGCATGGCCATCTCCCAACTCGGGCTCAGCGGTCCTTGGACGACTGACCGTCCTCACCGGTTCCTGCTTCATTTTTCAGAACGGGCCGTGGTTCCACCCGGGGTACCAGGATTACCGTGGAAGCCGAAATTTCCATGATCTTTTTCCCGCGATGGGTGCGGTGGGGTAGGGGCTGGGAGATGGACGTCAGTGGCGGGAGTGACGGCTAAGGGTGGTTCCGGGTGTCATGGCACCCATGACCGCAGTCAGGCTGGGCCTGCGCCGAGGTAGCGGAGCACTGCGAGCACCCGGCGGTGGCCGACGTCTCCGGGGTACAGGCCCAGCTTGGCGAAGATCGAGTTGATGTGCTTGCTCACCGCGCTGTCGGTGACCGCCAGGGCCGCGCCGATCTCCGCGTTGGAACGGCCCTCCGCCATCATGGCCAGCACGTCGCGTTCCCGCTGCGTCAGCTTGTCCAGCGGATCCCCGCCCCGGCGCACGAGCAGCTGGGCTACCACCTCCGGGTCCAGCGCGGTGCCGCCCGCCGCCACCCGGCGCAGCGCGTCGAGGAACTCGGCTACGTCGGCCACCCGGTCCTTCAGCAGGTAGCCGACGCCGCGGGTGTTCGCCGACAGCAGGTCCGCAGCGTACCGTTCCTCCACGTACTGCGACAGTACCAGGATCGCGATCTCCGGCCACTGGCTGCGGATCACCAGCGCGGCCCGGATGCCCTCGTCGGTATGGCTGGGCGGCATCCGGACGTCGGCGATCACCACGTCGGGCCGTTCTCGCTCCACCGCGGCGAGCAGCCCGGAGGCTTCGGCCGCAGTGGCCGCGACCTCGAACCCCGCGCTCTCAAGCAACTTGGTCAGGCCCGCCAGCAACAGCACAGAATCCTCGGCGATCACCACCCGGGGCCGCTGGGGCCGGCCCAGGCTGCCCTCGGGGGCGCCCGGGCCGGCCGGCCCCGGCTCGCTCGTCACGGGTCCCACGTTATGGCACAGAACGGCCGGGGCGGGTGCGCTTCACGGCCGGCTTCTCACTCGGCCCGCAGCGCTGCGGACGGGCGGGCCCGGGCCGCCCAGCCCGCGGGCAGCAGCGCCCCGGCGGCCGCGATGGCGAGCGCGGCCAGGGACAGCAGCGCGAGCCTGGACGGCGGGAACACCTGGGTGAAGCTCGCCGGGATGCCGGTGTGCGCGGTCCCCGCCATGGCCTTGATGGTGGCCGTGTTCAGCGCGACCGCGGCGGGCGCCGCTATCACCGCGGCGAGGACGGCCGGACCGGCGACCCAGCACACCACCATGGTGAGCAGCTGGCCGGGCCGCATGCCGAGCGCCTTGAAGATGCCCAGGTCGTGCACCCGGTCCCGGGTGGTCATCAGCACGGTGTTGAGCACGCCGAGGCCGGCCGCGACCGCGACCATCAGCGCCAGCATGCCGATCAGCGCGCTGGCGATCAGGTAGAACTGGCCGCCGTCCGGGCCGGTGGCCGCCCACGGGCTGGCCGAGCCAAGCCGGGCGTTCACCGCCGCGATGTACCCGGCGGCGCTGGTGCCTGGCCGCAGCCCGACGTCGAACTGATCCAGGTTCGCGGTCGTGGCCACGCCGGGCAGCGTCTGCGCGCTGGCGAAGAGCCTGGGCTGGCGGGACGGATCAAACACCTCCCCGGCGATCCGAACGGTGACCGTGGTGGTGACTGGGTTGACCGGGGTAGTGCCCGTGGGGCCCGGGGGGGTGGGGATCGTCACCGTGGCGGTGTCACCGACGGCCAGTCCGCTCTGGGTCAGGAACACGGTGTTGACGTCCACTTCACCCGGCGCGCCGTACCAGTGCCCGGCGATGATGCCCTCGTCGATCCAGGCGGCGTCGCCGTCGAACGCCTGGACGTTGACGTTCTGCGCGATGCCGGGCACCTTGACCTGCCCGCCGTAGACGGCCACGTCGTGCTCGGTGCCTGGCTGGGCGCGCAGCGCGGCGGTCACCGCCGCGTTCTGCGCCGCGCTGGGCACCTGCTGCGGGCCCGACCCCGGGCCGAACTGCTGGATCTGCACCGGCACCGTGCCCGACAGCGTCTGGCTGGCCGCGGCGCGGCCCAGCGAGGCGTGCAGCCCGAACGCGAAGATCACCGCGGTGGCCCCGAACGCGATCGCCGCCAGCGACACGACGGTGCGGGCGGGCCGGGCGAACGGCGCCGCCAGGCCCAGCCCGACCGGCCGCGGCAGCCGCAGCCGGGCGGCGAGCCGATGCGCGGCGTACCCGCGGCCGGACCGCGGGGCCCGGCCGGCCGCGATCGCCTCCGCGGCGGACAGGCGTCCCGCCCGCAGCGCGGGCCCGAGCGCGGCCAGCGCCGTCAGTACGATCATCCCGAGCGGGGCGGCGATCGAGGCCCACCACGGCACCTGCTGGCGGCCGACCCCGTAGGCCGCGGCCGACTGGTGCAGCACCGGGACGGCCAGCAGATTGCCCGCCACCACGCCGGCCAGGCAGCCGGCCAGGGCGGGCCAGCCGACCCGGCCCAGGTAGACGACCACGACCTGGGCCGGGGTCAGGCCGAGGCTCTTCAGCACGCCGATCCGGTGGTACCCGGCGACCACCGCCCCGCTGACCACGTTGCCCACGATGAGCACCGCCATCACCAGGCCGATCAGCGCGAACGCGACCACGAACGGCTCCATGATGGCCCCGTTGCCGGTCGCCGCGTCCTGCGCGGCGAGCCAGGAGCTTGTGCCGGTCACCGTGCCAGCCGGCAGCGTCCTGGCCACCTCGGCCACGTCGGCGCGGACCTGGGCGTAGCTGCCGGCGCTTGTGAACCGGAAAAGCAGCTGCGCGCTGGGCGGCGTGCCCGGCGCCCGCAGGCGGGCGATCTCGGCGGGCGTGACCCAGCCGTCGGCCGTGTTCGTGATCGAGTTGGCGAAACCCACGACCACCAGGGCAGCGGCTCCCGGTACCCCGGTGACCGGGAGAGTGCTGCCCATCACCGGACCGCCGCCCGGGCCTCCCTGGCCCGCTTTCGGGCTGGCGTCGAGCACGACCTGGCCCGGACCGTCCGGCCAGTGCCCGGCGGTCAGCACCACGTCGTCGACCGGTCCGCCGGGTGAGGCGCGTCCGGTCAGCGCGAGCTGCCCGGCCGGCTGGCCGTCGAACTGTATCTGCACCGTTTCCTGGCCGAACGGCCCGGCCGCGGCGATCACCCCGGCGAGCTTGGCGGTGGCGGCCAGCTTCGCCTGGGTGGTGCGCGCCGCGTTCACGGTGACAGCCACGTCCGCACCGCGCTGGGCGCCGAACGCGTGGTCGAACGGCGCGTTGGTGGCCGCGAGCAGCGCGAAGCCGAGCGTGGCCGAGGCGGTGGAGACAAGCAACACCATGCCGAGCACGACCGCCTGCACCTTGTGCCGCAGCAGCCCGCCGCTGGCGGTCCTGATCGCGCCCAGCCAGCTCATGCCCGGCCTCCCGCCGGAACTCCGGCCGCCGCGTCGGCCAGCCGCCCGTCCACCAGCCGTACCGTGCGGGCCGCGTACTCCTGCGCCAGAGCCGGGTCGTGAGTCACAAGCACCAGCGTCTGCCCGGCCTCGTTGAGCTGCCGGAGCAGGCCGCCGATCTGCTGCCCGGTGGCGGTGTCAAGCGCCCCGGTCGGCTCGTCGGCCAGCAGCAGCTCCGGGGCGTTGACCAGGGCCCGGGCGATCGCCACCCGTTGCCGCTCGCCGCCGGACAGCCGCGCCGGGTAGGCGTTCTTGTGCTGGTCGATGCCCATCTGGGCCAGCAGCTGGCCGGCCCGGGCCCGCGCCTGCTTCCGCGACGCGCCCGCCAGCTGGGCGGGCAGCAGCACGTTATCTTCCACGGTCAGGTCGTCGAGCAGGTTGAAGAACTGGAAGACGATCCCGACGTGCCTGGCCCGGAACCTGGCCAGGGCGCTCTCACCGAGCTTGTCGATCCGCTCCCCCGCCACGGTGACCGAGCCAGCCGTGGGCCGGTCAAGACCGGCGATGAGGTTGAGCAGCGTGGATTTCCCGCTGCCCGAGGGACCCATGACGGCTACCACATGCCCGGCCGCCACCGTCATGCTGACCTCCGCCAGCGCGGGCGGCAGGCCGGCCTGGTAGGTCTTGGTTACGCCGTCGACCTGGATCACGTCGTCGCCCGCGACGGGCACGCTGTGTTGTTTCATGGGGCCACGGTGGCACGTCGGGGTGGCCGCGCGCACTGGCGCGGAACCCCGGATCGGGGGTGGTGCTAGCCCTACCCCCGAGCGTGAACCCAGCGGGATGGGCAGGCCCGGCTGGCGCGCGTACGGTGAGGGTCATGGCCGCTTCCGTCCTACCTACCCGGCAGTACCGCCCCGTCCCGTGGTCGCCGCGGGCCTGGAGCCAGACCCTGTTCCTGACCGGAGCCATTCCGGCGCAGCTGCTCGCGCTCGTCGTGCTGGTGCCGTGGCTGGTGGTTGCCCTCATGCACCGGCCCGGGGCGAAGGCAGAGCTCTGGCGGCTTGTGCTGCTCATGCTGCTCCTGCTGCTCCTGCTGCTCGCGGTGCCGCTGTTCACCGAGATCCACCGGCACCGGCTGCGCGCCACGACGCGAGTGCTGATACCGGCGCAGCCCGTCATCCCCGGCCGGCTGAGCGCGCAGGGGATCGTGGCGGCGGCCCGGGCGCGGGCCACCTGGCGTCAGCTCGGCTACCACGTGCTCGCCGGGCCGGCCCTGGCCGTGGGCGCGATCACCGTCATGGCAGTGTGGCTGGCGGGTGTCCTTTACACCCTGGTGTACCTCTACGCCTGGACGCTGCCCGCGGGGACCCTGCTCCGCCGCGGCCAGTCTGAGCAGCTACCCGGGCACCTGCCGCCCTTCTCCTACATCCCGATGGATGTCTACCTGACCGGCTGCGGGATCGCCCTGCTGGCGGCCGCGCCCTGGCTCACCGCCGCCGTCGGGGCGCTTGACGCCAGGGCCGCCCGGGCGCTGCTCGGCCCGAGCCGCGCCGAAGAGCTGGAATACCGGGTGCAGCGGCTGGCCCAGACCCGGGCGGGCGTGGTCGACGCCGCCGACGCCGAACGGCGGCGGCTGGAGCGGGACCTGCACGACGGCACCCAGCAGCGGCTGGTCTCGCTGGCGATGCGGCTCGGCATGGCCCGCGCCGAACACCCCGACGCGACACAGGCGAACCAGGTCATCGCCGAGGCCCACGAGGAAGCCAAGGCCGCCCTGCTCGAGCTCCGCCACCTGGTCCGCGGCCTGCACCCGGCGGTGCTCGAAGACCGCGGTCTGGACGCGGCGCTGTCCGGCGTGGCGGCGCGGCTGCCGATCCCGGTCCGGCTGACCGTGGACGTGCCCCGCCGGCCGCCGCCGACGATCGAGGCGGTCGCCTACTTCGTGGTCTCCGAAGGCCTCACCAACATCACCAAGCACGCCCAGGCGAGCCAAGCGGAGGTGTTCGTGCAACGAGCCGACAACCGGCTGCACATCATCGTCAGCGACGACGGGGTGGGCGGCGCCGATCCGGCGGGCGGCACCGGCCTGGCCGGCCTGGCCAAGCGGGCCGCATCGGTAGACGGAACCTTCGAGATCGTCAGCCCGCCCGGCGGGCCGACCCTGCTCACGGTGGACCTGCCATGCGCGAGGTAGCGGGCCGCGGGCGCTGGATCTGGGCCCTGTCCGGCGTGGCCACCATGGCGTTCCTGGTCGTCCCTGGTCTCCACCTGATCACCTCCGGCGGGCAGAACCAGAACGCGCAGCCGCAGGCCACCGTCACCCAGACCGTGACGGTGCGGCAGCCGGTCACCAGCCTGACCGTGCAGAGCTACGGAGCCCCGGTCCAGGTCACGGCTGGGCCCGTCGGCCGCGTTCGGATCACGGAAACCATCAGTTACGACTCGCAGACCGGCAACCTGTCCGCGGTGCCGCAGAAGGCGTCCGCCAGCCCGGTCAGCGCCGCACCCGGCGGAGCGCCCGCCGGCCCGGTCAGCTCCGGCAGCCCGGTCAGCTCCGGCAGCGCGGTGCCCGCGGTGCTGCAGTCGGTGTCCGACGGCCACCTCAGCCTGACCGCCCCCGCGTGCGCCACCTCCGACTGCAGCGTCAGCTTCGCGTTGACCGTGCCGCCGGACGTCACCGCCACCGTGGCGAGCGACGGCGGCCCGATCACGGTATCCGGGATCGCTGGGGCCAACCTGGACTCCGCTAACGGCCCGGTGACCGCCGCGAACATCAGCGGGCCGCTGACCGTCATCACCAACGGCGGGTCGCTGCAGCTGGACGGGCTGGCCGGCCCGCTGTCGGCCGACACGGGCGACGGCAACGTGACCGCCGTAGGCGTCGCCTCCGCCTCCGCCACCATCATCACGGGCGGCGCCAACGCGGTGCTGGCCTTCTCGGCGGCACCGGACGCGGTGACGGTGAGCACCGACGGCGGGGGCGCCCGGCTGGCGCTGCCCGGCGGCCCCTACGCGCTGACCGCCGACAGCGGCGGCGGCCCCGAGTCGGTGCAGATCGCCACCGACCCCGCCGCCCACCGCTCGCTCACCGTCATCACCAACAGCGGCCCCCTCCAACTCATTAGTAGTTGAGGGATTCCAGGTCGGCGGAACGGCGCCAGGCCGCGACCATCCGGCGTTCCGCCCGATGCTCTAGCCGACGGGCCCGGCGGAGCGTCTGCAGCCTACGGGCCGGGCGCAGTTGCTCCGCCAGTTTCCGGCTGTCGCGCGTTCGTTCCCTCGCGAGTGAGTCCATGACATGCATCGCTGAACACTCCATGGTGTGCGTAGTGCGTTGGCCGGCCGCGCGGTCCTGTGTTCACCGCGCGGCCGCATCTGGTGATCGTGGCCGGAGCTACGCGGCCACTTCGGTCTTGCGAGGGCGCCCCCGTGGGCGCTTACGCGGCACGATCGCGCCGCGCATCAGCAACTCGCCGCCCCAGACGCCCCAGGGCTCCCTGCGCTCGAGCGCACCGGTCAGGCAGGCCAGCCTGGCCCTGCACCCCCGGCACATCGCCTTCGCCGTCTCCACGTCCTCAGGCGACTCGGCGAAGAACAGCTCAGGGTCTTCCGCGCACGGAAGATCGAGGCCGACCGGGAGCGCGCTGGCCGATTCGGCCATCACGAACTGACTCGTCTCGCTGACCTGGTCGAATACCTGCCTGACCACTGGCTCCTGCCGCGCCGCCTGGCGTCTGGACGCCTCGCACCCCGCTGCGTCCGTCCCGCTGACGGTGGCATCGCGCCACTGCATCGGTGCCTTCCCCTCTCACTTGCCGGTCCTAGTTGTCTTCCGCGGCGATTTCTCGCCCGGTCGTGGGACCTAGGCCTTTAAATGACTAAGACCGCGGACCCTGTGTGCGGGTCCGCGGCCTCAAGGGGAACTCGGCCGGTCTTGGTTTAGACCGGTTTCCTCTTCGGAGGCTCTGGCGGCGGACCCGATGCGCCCTCGCCGGTGGCGTAGGCGCGAGTCGTGTAGTTGTGGATATTGGTCTGGCCAAGCAGCGTCGCAACGACGCCCGCCGGAGCCGGCCGGGCCGCGAACGCAGCCTTGACCCGGACCTGCGGAACGGCGTGGACGACAACAGCGCACGGCCCGGTGCCAGAGGTGCCGGTGCCAGAGCTGGCAGCGGGCACACTGATGCCAGGGAAGCCGATCGCACGCGGGCTGGAAGCACCCAGGCGCGAAGCCCACGTCAGCTCGGACTCAACGGCTGCTTTGATGTTTGTCACGTCGGGCACCTCCCTCCGGAGTGGTCGACAGTTAGCCCACGGACATGCGAGAAGCCTAAGTGTTGTCCCCGCACGGGGCAACACTTTTTTGACCTGGGATTTCGTGATCATGGTGGGGTTACGAACGGGCGGTGCGGATCAGGCCCTCCTGCATGACCGACACCACCAGGTCCCCGGCCACGGTGAACACCTGACCGCGGGCCAGCCCCCTGGCCCCGTAGGCCACCGGCGATTCCTGCGCGTACAACAGCCACCGGTCGGCCCGGAACGGCCGGTGGAACCACATGGCGTGATCCAGGCTCGCGCCCGAGGTGCGGCCATCGGCCCAGGACATCCCGTGCGCGGTCAGCGCCGAGTCGAGCAGCGTCATGTCCGAGGCGTAGGTCATCAGGCAGACGTGCAGCAGCGGGTCGTCGGGCAGTTCGCCGTCCACCCGCAGCCAGACCAGGTTCGCGTTGGTGCGCAGCGCCGGGTCGGCCGCCGTCTCGATGGACAGCGGGCCCACCGACCGCAGGTCGATGGGATGGTCGTACATCTGGGCGTACGTGTCCCCGACCAGCCGGCGCAGCCGATCGGAGGTCCGCTCGACCGCCTCGGGGGCAGGCGCCGCGGGCATCGGGTCGGCGTGCTCCACACCCGGTTCGGCCTGGTGGAAGGAGGCGGACAGGGTGAAGATGATCTTGCCGTGCTGGATCGCGGTCACCCGGCGGGTGGTGAAGGACCGGCCGTCCCTGACCCGGTCGACGGTGTACACGATCGGCACCGCCGGATCACCTGGCCGGATGAAATAGGCGTGCAGGGAGTGCACCGGACGGTGCGCGGGCACGGTCCGCCCGGCCGCGACCAGCGCCTGCCCGGCCACCTGCCCGCCGAACACCCGCTGCACCCGCTCGGCCGGGCTGCGGCCGCGGAAGATGTTCAGCTCGATCTGTTCCAGGTCGAGCAGCTCGAGGAGCCGCTCGAGCTCGGACGAATGCGGCGCGGAATCTGTCACCGGCGCAGTATCTCGCATCACCGCCCTCGCCCCTCAACGCAGGCGCACGTCGTCCAGGAAGCGCGACCTGGCCCGGGACGGCGGCGCGCCCGGCGCGCGGGCCGGGGACCAGGACAGGTACAGGTGCTCGCGGGCCCTGGTCACCGCCACGTAGAGCAGCCGCCGCTCCTCCTCGATCGCCTCAGTCGTCCGGGCGTGCACGATGGGCATGAGCCCCTCGACCAGGCCGGGCAGCAGCACCGCGTCCCATTCCAGGCCCTTGGCCGCGTGCATCGAGGCGAGCGTCACCCCGTCGATGGCCGGCGCCTGCCCCAGCTCGGCGCGCTGGGCCAGCTCGGCCGAGAAGTCGCTCAGCGTCGCGTCCGGCCGCCGCGCGTGCAGGTCGTCGGCGAGCTGGGCGATCGCCGCCAGCGACTCCCAGCGTTCCCTGGCCGCCTGGCCGCCCGGCGGGCCGGCCGCGCTGGGGTTTCTCTGGGTCGCCGGGTTCAGGCCCATCCCGGTGAGCACGTGCCGGACCGAGGACGGCAGCCGGTCGCCGCCGTAAACCCCGGAACCCCCCGGGCCGTCCGTCTCGTCCCGGCCCACGCCGGCCGCCTCGCCGCGGGCGGCACCGCGCAGCAACACCAGTGCCTGGCGCACCACCGGCCGTTCGTAGAACCGCTCGGCTCCCCGTACCACGTACGGCAGGCCGGCCTGGGCCAGTGCCAGCTCGAACCGCTCGGTGTCGGCGTTGACCCGGACCAGCACGGCGATCTCCCGGACCGGAACCCCCGTCGCGGTCAGCGCCTGGATCTGGACCGCGAGCCCGGCGGCCTCGTCGGTGTCGTCCCGGTACTGGGTGAGCACCGGGCGCGGCCCAGGCGGCCGCTGCGCGATCAGCGCCGCACCGGACCGGACAAGCTGGTTGGCCACCGCCACCACCTGCGGCGTGGACCGGTAGTCACGCAGCAGCCGGACCACGGTCGCGCTGGGGAACTCCGCGGCGAAACCGGTCAGGTACGACGGGGTGGCGCCGGTGAAGGAGTAGATCACCTGGTTCGGGTCGCCGACCACGCACAGCTCGTCGCGGTCACCGAGCCAGGCGTCAAGCAGCAGCTTCTGCAGCGGGTTCACGTCCTGGTACTCATCCACCACGAAGTACCTGAAGATATCGCGCACCTGGTCCGCCGCGACCCGGTCCTCGGTCAAGATCGCGGCGGTCAGCTCGAGCACGGACTCGAAGTCGATCAGCTGGCGGTCCCGCCGCAGCTGCTCGTAGGCGGCGTAGACCGCGGCCAGGTCCGCGGTCCCCGTCACCGGCGACCGGCCCGCCGCCGCCGCGGCCTGCGGGTAGCCGTCCGGGCGGACCTGGGTCACCTTGGCCCACTCGATCTCGGCGGCCGCGTCGGCCAGGGCGGCACCCTTCCCCGGGCCGCCCTCCAGCCGGACGTGCGCCAGCTTGGCCGCCTCGCGGACCAGCGGGGCCTTGGCGTCGATCAGCTGCGGCGGCCGGCCGCCGATCACCCGCGGCCAGAAGTACCTCAGCTGGCGCAGCGCGGCCGCGTGGAAGGTGGACGCCCGCACCAGCCCGGTGCCCAGCCCACCGAGATCACTACCGGGGCTACCGGGGTCATTGAGGCTGCCGGGGCGGGTCGGGCGGGTCGGGTGGACGGGGCCGGCGGGTCCGGCCATTCCCAGCTGCCTGAGCCGTCCGCGCAGTTCCCCGGCCGCCCGGACAGTGAAGGTCAGCGCCAGCACGTGCGCCGGGTTGACGATGCCGGCCGCGGCCGCGTACGCGATCCGGTAGGTGATGGCCCGGGTCTTGCCGGTGCCCGCGCCCGCAAGCACGCACACCGGCCCGCGGGTGGCCAGGGCCACCTCGCGCTGCTCCGGATCAAGCCCGGCCAGCAGCGCGTCTGAGGTCCCGAGCACCGCGTCCGCCATCTTCCCCATCCTGCCGCATCCTGCCGCATCCGGGCGGCGGGAAGGCCAGGGTCCGCGCCGGTGTTACAGCAACCAGGTCATACCGAACGATTCCAAGGAGGCGGCCCGAGTGTCCGGTCAGCTGACGATGTACACCACGTCCTGGTGCGGCTTCTGCCGGAACCTCAAGAGCCAGCTGGCCCGGTCGGGCATCGAGATCGCCGAGGTCGACATCGAGCGCGACCCGGCCGCGGCGGAGTTCGTCATGTCGGTCAACGGCGGCAACCAGACCGTGCCCACGGTGGTCTTCCCCGACGGCACCGCGCTGGTCAATCCCTCCGCGGCGCAGGTCAAGACCCAGCTGGCCGCCAGCACCGGGTGATACTTTTTCCCGCTAGGGGGATACCACGGATCGTTAGGCATCAAAAGAATTTTCCGAACGGCCGGTGGTGCGAGTGACAAGACAGGTGGCACAGTGACCGGGGAAACGTCGAGCGACACCAGTGCGCTGGTGGTCCGCCGTTCCGAGCAGGGCTGGCAGGTCGGGGACGAGCAAGCCGCCGACCTGACCAGCGCGATGGTGCTGGCCGACCTGCTGGCCGCCGAGCTCGGGTCACCGGCGTCGCCGCCCGCGGGGCCGCCGCGGTCGGAGCCGGTCGGCGAGGAAGGCGAGGCGGCCAGGCTCGCGGTCACGGTGGCTCAGCTCGAGCACGCGCTGACCGCGCGGGTCCGCGTCGAGCAGGCCATCGGCGTGCTCGCCGAACGCCACCGGCTGCGTCCCCGGCAGGCATTTGACCTGCTCAGGAAGGTAGCCCGGTCCGGCGGCCGACGGGTCATCGAGATCGCCGAGGCGGTGGTGGACAGCGCGTCCAACCCGTTGCTGCCGTTGCCCGAGGAACTGGCCAGGAAGCAAGCCCCGGCCCGCAAACGCGGGCGCTCGCCGCGGCACGCCCGCGCCGCCAGCTAGCCCCGCCGAATGTCGGTGGGTGGCGCTAGAGTCCTGCCGGATAGCACCGGGACAGATGATGCGGTTGAGCCGCGACACGTTTGGGTGGGCGGCGGCAGGTTGCTGCGCGGCGTGCCGGGGCTGCGGGAAGATGGGTCAGGCCGCGTCGGGCGGGCCGGAGCGAAGGAGGCCTAGGTGGCGGATCTTGACGTCGTCGAGATCTGTGCCGGGGCGGGCGGGCAGGCCCTCGGGCTGGAGCGAGCCGGCTTCGAGCACGCGCTGGCCGTCGAGCTCGACGCGGCGGCCTGCGGCACGCTGCGGGCCAACCGGCCCGGCTGGAAGGTCGCCGAGGGCGACGTGGCCGACCTGGCGCTGTGGCGGCCGCGCGACTACCGGGGCGTGGGCCTGCTGGCCGGCGGCGTGCCCTGCCCGCCGTTCACCGTGGCGGGCCGGCAGCTCGGCGCGACCGACGAGCGCGACCTGTTCGCCTGGGCGGTGGAACTGTGCGAGATCATCAGGCCGCGGGCCCTGCTGCTCGAGAACGTCCGGGGGCTGAGCACCAACCGGTTCAGCGCCTACCGCCAGCATGTACTGGACCGGCTGCGTGAGCTCGGGTACGTTCCTGGCTGGCGGCTGCTGCAGGCATCGGACTTCGGCGTCCCGCAACTGCGGCCGCGCACCGTGCTGGTGGCCCTGCGACCATCCGACGCGCCGTGGTTCCGGTGGCCTCTCGCTTCGCCCGGCCGGCCCGCGACCGTCGGCGAGGCGCTGGGCGACCTGATGGCCGCGCGGGGCTGGCCGGGCGCGGCTGACTGGGCCCGGCGGGCCAACCGGATCGCGCCGACGATCGTCGGCGGCTCGAAGAAGCACGGCGGCGCCGACCTCGGGCCCACCCGGGCCAAGCGAGCCTGGGCCGAGCTCGGCGTGGACGGCATCTCGATCGCAGACACCGCACCGGGACCTGACGCGGACCCGGCCGGGCGGCCCCGGCTGACGTGTGCGATGGTGACCCGGCTGCAGGGCTGGCAGGACGACTGGGGCTGGCAGTTCAGCGGCGGCAAGACCGCTCGGTACCGGCAAATCGGCAATGCGTTCCCGCCGCCGGTCGCGCAGGCCGTGGGGACGGCGATCCGGCGCGCACTCGAGCACGCGGTCGGGGCGGCGGGGTCCGCCGGGGTCGCTGGGGCGTTTGGGACGGCTGGGGTCGCTGAGTCGGGGCTGGTGCACGATCCGGTGTTCCGGGTGCTCCGCTCCCGGGCGGACTTCCTGACCGCCCGGCAGATCGCCGACCTGGCCGCCTCGTTCGGGGGCTCGGTCGAGGGTGCTGGCTCGTTCGGGGGCTCGGTCGAGGGTGCTGGCTCGGGCGGCGGGCTGAGCCTGGCCGCCGTGGTGGGCCGACTGCAGCACCTCGGTCAGGACTTCGAGCTCGAAGTCGCCGACTCCCTGGACGGGCCCACTTACCGGCTGGGCAACTTCAAGGCGTTCCTTGGCCAGCGCGAGCACGTCCGGCACCAGCGTTTCGCGGCCGGCCGGGCCACCATCAGCTGACCAGGTCTTGGCGGACGGTGCTCAGGTTGACCGGCGGGCGACCGCGGGCGCGGCCCGGTTCCCGCGACTCCACCTCGACCGCGACGCCGGAGTCGTGCCGCGGGTAGCGCTCCCTGGCGTCAGTGAAACGCTCCCTGGCGTCCCGCTGGCCGCTGTGGTCCCGGCTGTCCCGCCCGCCGGCCGTTCCCGGCGTCCTGGCCGGTTTTTGTGTGGTGGATCCGGGCTTGGCGGTGGATCGGGTGCACGGGGATGCACCAAATACTCCATAGAGCCCGGATCCACCACAATCTTTTTCCGGGCCGCCGCACCACGGGCCCGGCAGGTGCTTTGACGTCACACGGGAACCTTGGGTTTCGGCGCTGTAATGCAGTAAATACTGCATTACAGCAACATCTCTGGGTGGGGTCAAGCGGGGGGGCTGGACGGGGGGCTGGCGGTGTTTGGGGGCGTCGGCGGCTGGGGTTTTGGGCTGGTGCGCACGGGCTGGCTGACTCCGATGTCGGGGACTCGCTACCGAAACTGTGCAGACGCTGCGATAATGCCTGGATGACAGGGCTGAGCCTTGCCCTGGCGAACCTGAAGCCGGGCACCGGTAAGACCACATCGGCGGTCTGGCTGGCGCACGTTTTCGCGCAGGCCGGAAACAACGTGTTGCTCGTGGACGCGGACCCATCCGGGAGTGCGCTCGAGTGGTCCGACCTGGCGGCCATGGACCCGCGGCTGGCTTCGCCGCAGGCGGCCTTTCCGTTCCGGATCGTGGCCCTGCCATCCCGGGAGCTGCACCGCCGTCTGCCCGAAATCGCCGAGGCCGAGGACGTGGTGATCATCGACACGCCGCAGATCGAGGACCACGCCGGTATCGCCCGGTCGGCGCTGCGGTACGTCGACGAGATCGTGGTTCCGTGCGCGCCCAGCCCGATAGAAATCAACCGCACCTCCCCGGTGCGGGACGAGATCGCCGAGATCCAGTCGGTCCGTGAGGTGCCGGTCCGGTCGGCCGTGCTGCTGAACCGGTGCATCGCCCGCGCGCACTCCACCACCGACGCGCGGGAAGCGCTCGAGGGTCTCGGCTATGACGTCCTGGGGACGGCGGTGCCGCGGCTTGAGGTCTACGCCCAGAGCTTCGGCCTGGCGATCCGGCAGGCGGGGTGCGAGGTGTGGCGTCAGGTGGCCCGCGACCTCATCGAGCGCTGCGCTCCGCGGACCACGGTACGGACATGACCAGCCAGCGGGAACAGCGCAAGGCGCAGATGGCGGCCGCGGCCGCCCGGCGCACCGAGCCCGACGCACGCCCCGCCGGGCGCACCGCGATCCGGTCCAAACCGGTCAGGATCACTCTCGACCTCAGCCCGGAGCTTTACCGTCAGCTCACGGTGTGGACCGACTCGGCCGCGGTCACGCTCGGCGTGCCGCGGGTCTCGCTGGCGGACGCGGTCCGGGCGATGATCCGGGTCAGCGCCGAGGATTCAGCTCCCGTCATCGAGCGACTGCGACGCGACCGCGACCTTTAGCAATTGCATAGCGCACCGGAATTGCGTGAGGGAATTGCCTGGAATGTATACACGACCCGAACCTGAAAACGTGCGCCCGGCGGAAAAGGCGCAACCGCAGCGGACGGGGGCTTGACCTTAGCAGGCCGCTGGTGGACAGGCCAGGGTTGAATGCGGAAACCTCAGGGCTGCTGCACAACGCCGAGTACGCGCAGCGGATCCAGACCCACTCCGGCCCGCCCACTCCGGACGACCTGGACGAGCTGCTGTCCCGGCGCCGCAGCACCCGGTTCATCTTCGCCCATCCGCGCGCAATCGCCGCGTTCGGCCGCGAATGCAACCGCCGCGGCCTGTACCCGAGCAGCATCGACGTGGCGGGCAGCATGGTCCCGGCCTGGCGCGGCGTGCCGATCTTCCCGTGCAACAAGATCCCGGTCAGCGGCGACCGCACCTCCAGCATCATCGCCATGCGGACCGGGGAAGAGGACCAGGGCGTGGTCGGCCTGCACCAGGTGGGCATCCCGGATGAGTACGAACCAGGCCTGAACGTCCGGTTCATGGGCATCAACGACCAGGCGATCATGTCTTACCTGGTCAGCTGCTACTTCTCCGCCGCCGTCCTGGTCCCGGACGCGCTCGGTGTGCTGGAGAACGTCGAGGTCTCCGGTCCGTACAGCTAACTGGGGGCCTGACATGTCACCAGCGCAGGACCAGCCCTTCGAGCTGCCCGACTTCTACCTGGCCTACCCGGCCCGGCTGAACCCGCACCTGGCCCGCGCCCGCGAGCACAGCCGGGGCTGGGCCGCGGACATGGGTTTCCTCGAGCCACAGCAGGGCCGCCACATCTGGAACGAAGCCGAGCTGGAGCGGCATGACTACGGGCTGCTGTGCGCCTACACCCATCCGGACTGCGACGGCCAGGAGCTCGACCTGATCACCGACTGGTACGTGTGGGTGTTCTACTTCGACGATCACTTCCTGGAGATGTACAAGCGCACCAGGGACACCGAGGGTGCTCGTGAGCATCTGATGAACCTGCGCCGGTTCATGCCGGTGGACGCCTCCGGCGGCATGCCGGAGGCGTCCGAGCCGGTGGCGCGCGGGCTGGCCGACCTGTGGGTGCGCACCGTCCCCGCGATGTCGATGGCCTGGCGGCACCGGTTCGCCGACCGGACCCGGAACCTGCTCGAGGAATCGCTGTGGGAGCTGGCCAACATCAGCGCAAACCGGATCGCCAACCCGATCGAGTACATCGACAAGCGCCGCAAGGTGGGCGGCGCCCCCTGGTCGGCCAACCTGGTCGAGCATGCGGCCGCCGCGGAGGTGCCCGAGTCGATCGCCGCCACCCGGCCGCTGCGGGTGCTGGCTGACACCTTCGCCGACGCCGTGCACCTGCGCAACGACATCTTCTCCTACCAGCGGGAAACCCAGGTCGAAGGGGAGGTCAACAACGGAGTACTGGTCTTCGAGCGGTTCTTCGGCCAGACCACGCAGCAGGCCGCCGACGCGGTGAACGACCTGATCACCTCGCGCATGCAGCAGTTCGAGCACACCGCGGTGACCGAGCTGCCGATGCTGCTCGCCGACCGCGGCGTGCCCCCGGCCGGGCAGGCGGCCGTGCTGGCCTACGTCAAGGGGCTGCAGGGCTGGCAGTCCGGCGGGCACGAATGGCACATGCGTTCCAGCCGGTACATGAACGGCGCGGCCGAACCCGAGGCCAGCCCGGTGGCGTTCCTGGCCGGGCCGACCGGCCTGGGCACCGCCCAATTGAGGGTTAAGTCCCCTGGTGCGCTGGGCCTGACCAGGGTGGCCCGCTTCACCCACGTGCCCTACCAGAGCGTCGAGCCGGGCCCGCGGCCGGAGTTCTACATGCCGTACCAGGTGCGGCTGAACCCGCACCTGAACCCGGCCAGGGAGAACCTGGTCGGCTGGAACCGGCAGATGGGGATCCTGGACCACCCGCCAGGGACCCCGCGCCAGGCCGCGTGGACCGAGCAGGACCTGCGGGCCTTCGACTTCCCGCTGTGCGCGGCCGGGCTGGCCCCGGAGGTGAACGCGGCCGAGCTCGACCTGGTCTCGGCCTGGCTGTCCTGGGGGACCGACGGCGACGACCTCTACCCGGCGGTCTTCGGGGCCGGCCGGAACCTGTCCGCCGCCCGGGAGCAAAACCGCCGGCTGGCCGCGCTCATGCCGGTCAGCGGGGCCGACTCCGCCGCCGCCGCCGAGGTCGTCAACGACCTGATGACCGCGCGGATGCACCAGTTCGAGCGGGTCGCGGCGGACGAGCTTCCGGCCCTGTGCGACCGCCACGACGTGGACCCGCAGGGCCGCAAGAGCCTGGACGAGTACGTCGGCCAGCTGCAGGACTGGATGGCGGCCATCTTGCACTGGCACGCCCAGTGCGACAGGTACACCGAGCGCGGGCTGGCGCAGCGCTACGGCACCGACGCAGGCGCGGCCGCGGGCGCGGCCGCGGCCAGTTGGCCGGGGGTCGCCCGGTTCCGGACCGGCGAACTCACCGGGCTGGGCATGGCCGCGGCCCGGATCCCCCGGTAATACAGATCAGTTGCCTTACCGGGCTGGGCCGGCGGTTTCAGCCGCCGCGGGAGGCGCGGCCGCGGGCGCGGCCGCGTTCCTTGGCGTCCAGGATGGTCTTGCGCAGGCGGACGGCCGAGGCGGTGACCTCCACGCACTCGTCGTCGGCACAGAACTCGAGCGCCTGCTCCAGGCTGAGCAGCCGCGGCGGCACCAGCCGCTCCAGCTCTTCTGAGGTGGACTGGCGGACGTTGGTGACCTTGCGCTCGCGGCAGATGTTGACGTCCATGTCGTCGGTCCTCGAGTTCTCCCCGACGATCATGCCCTCGTACACCTGGGTGCCGGGGGTGACGAAAAGCGAGCCGCGTTCCTGCAGGTTGAACATCGCGTAGGCGGCGGCGGGGCCGGACCGGTCGGCGACCAGCGAACCGTTGGCCCGGCCGCGCATGGGGCCGGCCCACGGCTCGTAGTCCTCGAAGACGTGGTGCGCGATCCCGGTGCCGCGGGTCTCGGTGAGGAACTGGGTGCGGAA
>Ga0182013_10000092_pt1 | contig 106493 bp, 97 predicted proteins | sample 612S2MmetaG_FD_120487 | JGI IMG/M metagenome (GOLD analysis project Ga0182013, IMG submission 120487) | Permafrost microbial communities from Stordalen Mire, Sweden - 612S2M metaG | ecosystem: Environmental > Terrestrial > Soil > Wetlands > Permafrost | place: Sweden: Stordalen | collected...
ACGCCCTTCGCCGCCCAGTCGCGCGACGATCCGGAGCCGTATTCCTTTCCGGCCAGAATTACCAGGGGTACACCGGCTTTTTGATAAAGCAGCGAGGCGTCGTAGATGTACATCTGCTCGCCGTCCGGCATGTGGCGAGTCCAGCCGCCTTCGGTTCCGGGTGCGAGCTGATTGCGCAGGCGGATATTGGCCAGCGTACCGCGCACCATCACTTCGTGATTGCCGCGCCGTGCGCCGTAAGAGTTGAAGTCGACAGGTTTTACGCCCTGGGAAATCAAATAGAGGCCCGCCGGACTGTCCTTGGGAATGGAACCCGCCGGCGAGATGTGGTCGGTGGTCACAGAGTCGCCCAGTAGGGCGAGGGCGCGCATGCCGGTGAGGTCCTTGACTGAAGTCTCGGGATCGACCATGGCGTCGAAGTAGGGCGGCTTCTTAATATAGGTAGACGCGTCGTCCCATTTGTAAATGTTGCCCGCCGGGATGGACATGCCTTGCCAGTTGGCGTCGCCCTCGAACGCCTTTTCGTACTCGTGGCGGAACATTTCCTGGTCGATCGACGTCCGCACGGTCTCGATCACTTCCTCGTTGGTGGGCCAGATATCGCGCAGGTAGACCGGTTTCCCGTCCGAGCCGATGCCCAGCGGATCGTTGGCGAGGTCAACGTCCATTGTTCCGGCCAGCGCGTAGGCAACGACCAGGGGAGGCGACGCCAGGTAATTGGCTTTCACCTGCGGATTGATGCGGCCCTCGAAATTGCGATTGCCGCTGAGCACCGCGGCGACCACCAGGTTCTCTTTCGACACGGCCTGCGAAACGGCATCCGGCAGAGGACCGCTATTGCCGATGCAGGTAGTGCAGCCGAAGCCGACGAGGTGGAAATTGAGCGCTTCAAGGTATTCGGTGAGGCCGGCCTTGCGATAATAGTCGGCCACCACTTTCGACCCAGGCGCGAGGCTGGTTTTCACCCACGGCTTCACTTTCAGACCGCGCTTGACGGCATTCCTGGCGAGCAGTCCCGCGGCCAGCATCACCGACGGGTTCGACGTATTGGTGCAACTGGTGATAGCCGCGATGACCACGGCGCCGTCGCCGATGGTGGTCGGTTCGCCATTGAGCTGCGCGACGGCGGTTTTCTCGGGGCCGGGGAATGCGGCGTGGAAGTTTTTCTTCACGTCCGGCAGCTCCACACGATCCTGCGGCCGTTTCGGACCTGCCATCGAGGGGGTTACCGCGGCGAGGTCGAGTTCGAGCGTGTCGGCATAGACCGGGTCGGGCGTTTCGTCAGTCCGGAACAGCCCCTGCTCTTTGGTGTAAGCCTCTACCAGCGCAATGAGGCCGGGCTCGCGGTTGCTGAAGGTGAGGTAGCTGAGGGTCTCATGGTCCACCGGGAAGAAGCCCATGGTGGCGCCATATTCGGGGGCCATATTGGCGACGGTAGCGCGGTCGGCCAGGCTCAGCGCGCTCAGACCGGTGCCATAGAATTCCACGAACTTACCGACCACGCCCTTTTTGCGCAGGATCTGGGTGATGGTGAGGACCAAGTCGGTAGCCGTGCAGCCCTCGCGCAGCTTGCCGTGCAGTTTGAACCCGATCACCGGCGGCAGCAGCATGGAAACCGGCTGTCCGAGCATGCAAGCCTCGGCCTCGATCCCGCCCACGCCCCAACCGAGCACGCCCAAGCCGTTGACCATGGTGGTGTGGGAATCGGTGCCGACCACGGAATCCGGGTACGCCTGCCCGTTGGCGCAAAAGACGACGGGCGCCAGATATTCCAGGTTGACTTGGTGGACGATGCCGGTGTCGGGAGGAACGACGCGGAAGTTTTGGAAGGCGGTTTGGCCCCAACGCAGGAGCATGTAGCGCTCGCGATTGCGCTGAAACTCGAGCGCCGCGTTAAGATCGAACGCCTGCGCCGATCCGAAATTGTCCACCTGCACGGAGTGGTCGATCACCAGATCGGCGGGCAGCAGCGGATTGGCGAGGTTGGGGTCCGAGCCCATGGCGGCGAGGGCGTCACGCATGGCAGCCAGGTCCACTACACACGGGACGCCGGTGAAATCCTGCAGCAGCACGCGCGCCGGCATGAAGCTGATCTCTTTGGTATTAGCGCCTTCTCCGCGCGCCACCTGTTCGACGTCGTCGGCCGACACGCGGCGGCCGTCTTCGTTGCGCAGCAGGTTCTCAAGCAGGATCTTGATCGAAAAGGGAAGACGTTGCACGCTCCCCATGCCCCTCTCGGCGAGCGAGGCCAAGCTGAAATATTCGTATTCATGGCCGCCGGCGCGCAACTTAGCCGCGGCGCCAAAACTATTTTTTCCCATTGATTCGATTATAAAGGTCCATACCGGGATATCGTCCGGAGGGCACACAAAATTAAAGTTCCTGCGAAAACGCGCCGATCTATCATACGTGTCGTCTCTCCCGGAGACTCAGACCCTCGACATTCCGGCAGCGCTGCTGGCCTTGGTGCGCGATTTCGATCGCGAACCCGTCGCCAACCGGAAGCGCATCAGCGACATTCTGCAACGCGAGCCCGAGGTTTTCTGCCGGACAACCATCGAGATCTTGAAGAAAGACACTGGGTCACGGGCAGTTCAACAACTGGTGGCCCTCTTGATTTCCAGTGACCTGCTGTTCCGGGTGCTGTGCGATCCGGCGCTCGATCGTGAACGGGCTATGGAACTGGCGCGCCAGGCGCGGCTTGGCGACCCGGGAGTGGACGTTCGACTGGCCCGGCAATTGGCCGATTCCACCAGCTCCGGCGCGCTAATGGAGCCCGGAATGGCCGAGCGGCTGCTCGAAATTGTTGACCGGATATCGGACGGTAAGCGGCTCCTGCCTTCGCTGATGCGCATTCTGCGGCACGACGACCCATATTTACGCTCGAAAGCAGTGTTGATGATCGGCCGCTGGGGGCGGAGCATCGGTTGGATCGAAAAGCGGCTCCAGGAAGCGGACACACGGGTGCGCGCCAATGCCATCGAGGCCATTTGGGGTGTCGATACGGGTCAGGCCCGGGAACTGCTCGCTTGGGCGTCGAACGACGGCAATAATCGGGTCGTCGGGAACGCTCTGGTGGGGCTCTATCGCTTGGGCGAGAGTTCTTCCCTCGCGAGACTGGCCAAAATGGCCGGCCATGATTTCCCGGCGTTCCGCAGCACGGCGGCGTGGGCGATGGGTGAGACGGGAGATCCCAGATTCAGTGAAGTGTTGGGCCGAATGATCGCCGACGATAATAGCGGGGTGCGCAAGTGCGCATTCGCGGCGGTTCGGAGGATCCGCGAAGCCATGGTTCCAGTAACGCACGCGCCGGAATGGCCGGTGGCGCTCGCCGCCAGTTCGAAAAATCCGCGTACCGGCGAACGGCGCGTCGCGGTGGCCGTCGTCACGGCCGATGGCCGTGGAAGTCCGCCGGTCTTGCCGGTGCAGTTCATACTCACCGAGAACGGGCAAACAGTCTGGTCTTACCGGGTAGCGGAGAAGATGGCCCCAGGGCCGCTGACGGTGTTATTTCTTTTTCCGCGGATATTGGATACCGCGGGCAAGGAGTGGGACCAAGGCGCAATGCGGTGCCTCCACTGGAAACGATCTACGGATCTCTGGTCCGCGGTGCCGTATTCGAGCGTTGACGATGCCCCATCCGAAGGCCCCGCGGATCTCGAATTGCCCTCGTTCATCGCCAATTCCGCGCGGGCGGCGAAAGCATTGCGGCAAACTCCGAAGCGGCTCGATTGCACCGGATTTTGGACGGCCATTCAGCGCGCCGTCCTGCCCGGCAATGGTGCGGTACGAGGCGAGCGGCATTTGATCGTGCTGGCGCCGGACAATGTTGGCGAGAACGGGGACCAAAACCTGGTCGCGGCGGTGCATGCCTCGCGCACCACTGTCCAGGTGGTCTCGAGTTGCGCGAATCCGGCGCTGGAGGAGTTTTGCCAGAGGGTGGAGGGCCGTTTCCGGCACGTGAAAGACATTTCGGGCGTCGAAGAGGCTGTTTCGCTGGCGTATCTGAGTCTGTTGGCGCGTTATGAGATTCGCTATCGCTCGAACGCTCCGGAGGCCGCCAGTCTGAAGCTGCGCGTCCACACTCCGGCGGGGCGGGGCGAAACCACGGTGGAGTTATAGGGCATCACCCATGCCGCCTCCGCAGCGCGTGGCCTCTGCCACATCTTGAGGCCGCCCAGCCAACTCCTTATTGCTAATAATTCGACCCGAAGATTGGGCTCCGAACTCCTGGATCCGCGGAATGCGCCGGGTGCCACGTTTTCGCGGCGGCGGAATCTGCCATAAGCGCGCATCCCGCTCCCTGTGGTCGCGGGCCGGTATCGGCGGATTGCGTTTCCGAGCCGCGCGCGTCAGCAAGCGGATTCAGCTTCAACAGAAGACGCCGGGGTTTCTGGAAGAGTCTCGACCCAGCAGCCTGGAGGCGCCTGGAGGCTGCGCCAGGTCGGCCCAAAATCTCGGTTCGGAGATGGTGCTCAACTCCCTTGGCGTTGAGTAATTCGATAAACTCGCGCAAATCCTTGCCGATCCGCATCCGGGTAGATCCTGGCCTGGAGTTCGAGAACGATCGCTATCCGCTGCTCGGGAGTCATCGCAAGGTCTTCCTCGATATCCGCTGCCTCGGCGGCCTCAAAGCTACCGAAATGCCGGACCAAGTCTTCCATAGGTCAATTCTACAAGTTTCTCTGGCAGCGCGTTATGATTGCCTCGGGAGTCCCAGATGAGCCTTCAAACCGCAATCCGAGCACCGCGTGGACTGGAAATCAGCTGCAAGGGCTGGCACCAGGAAGCTGCCTTGCGCATGCTTCACAACAACCTCGACCCCGAAGTGGCCGAGAATCCCGACGAGCTGATCGTCTACGGCGGGCGGGGGAAGGCCGCACGCGATTGGCCCTCGTTTCACGCCATCGTGCGGGCTCTCCAATCGTTGGAGAACGATGAAACGCTGATTGTGCAGTCGGGGCGGCCGCAGGGAATCTTCCGGACTCACCCGGAAGCGCCGCGAGTGCTCATCGCCAATTCCAACCTGGTGGGGCATTGGTCGAATTTCGACGAATTCACGCGCCTCGAACGCTTGGGCCTCACCATGTACGGCCAGATGACGGCGGGCTCGTGGATCTATATCGGCAGCCAGGGAATCGTGCAGGGCACTTACGAAACTTTCGCGGCGCTGGCGCGGAAACATTTCGACGGATCTCTCGCAGGTAAAATCGTGGTCTCCGGCGGGATGGGCGGCATGGGCGGCGCGCAGCCATTGGCCGCTACTATGAACGGCGCCTGCTTCCTGGGAATCGATGTCGACCCACACCGCATCGAACGGCGGCTCGCCACGGGATACTGCGACCGTCTGGCGCGCGATCTCGACGATGCGTTGGGTATTCTGCGCGAGGCGCAGACCGCGGGCCAGGCGATCTCGGTGGGGCTGGTGGGCAATTGCGCTGCCGTGCTGCCGGAACTGCTGCGGCGCGGTTTCGTTCCCGACGTGCTCACCGATCAGACCAGCGCGCACGATCCGCTCAACGGCTACGTCCCCGACGGGATGTCCCTGGAAGAGGCGCGCCACCTGCGCGAGGGCAATCCCGACGAATACCTGAAGCGCTCCTTCAATAGCATGGGCGTGCACGTGGAGGCGATGCTGGCGCTGCAGAAGCGCGGCGCGGTGACGTTCGACTACGGCAACAATATCCGCACGCAGGCCACCAAGGCCGGCGTGAAGAACGCCTACGATATTCCCGGCTTTGTACCGGAATACATACGGTCGCTTTTCTGCGAAGGGCGCGGGCCTTTCCGATGGGTCGCGCTGTCCGGCGATCCCGAAGATATCTATCGCACCGATCGCCTCGCGCTGGAGCTTTTCCCGCATAACGAAACGCTGGCGCGGTGGATACCCCTGGCGCGCGCGCGCATTCACTTCCAAGGTCTGCCGGCGCGCATCTGCTGGCTGGGATACGGCGAGCGGGCGGAATTCGGTGTGGCCATCAATCGCCTGGTGCGATCGGGCGAACTGAAGGCGCCGATCGTAATCGGGCGCGATCATCTGGACACGGGCTCGGTGGCGTCGCCCTATCGCGAGACGGAAGGCATGCGCGACGGCTCCGATGCCATCGCCGATTGGCCGCTGCTCAACGCACTGGTCAATACCGCTGCCGGGGCATCGTGGATCTCGATCCATAACGGCGGCGGCGTGGGTATCGGCTACTCGCAGCACGCGGGCATGGTGGTGGTGGCCGACGGAACGGAAGAATCCGAGCGGCGCCTGGAGCGCGTGCTGACGTCAGACCCCGGAATGGGCGTCATCCGGCACGCCGATGCGGGGTACGACGACGCCGTGCGGTTCGCGCGCGAGCATGGCATCCGCCGTCCCATGGAATCGTAGATGGGGACACTGATTGTCACGAATTGCAGTCAATTGGTGACGCTCGCAGGTCCCAAGCGCGCGCGCCGCGGCGGCGAAATGCGCGAACTCGCGGTGATCCCCGATGGCGCCATGCTGGTGCAGGAGAGGCGGGTCGTACTCACCGGCACTCGCAAAGAGGTCCAGGTGGAGGCGGGCGGCTGCTATGAGGTGGTGGACGCCGGCGGACGCGTGGTGCTGCCGGGATTTGTGGATGCCCACACCCATCCGGTGTTCGCGGGAACGCGCGCCGACGAGTTCCAGGAACGCATGCAGGGGGCGACGTATGCCGAGATCGCGGAGCGCGGCGGCGGCATTCGCTCCACAGTTCGACTGACGCGGGACGCTTCGGAAGACGATCTGCTCGCAGCGGCACGCCGCTATCGCGGCTGGTTTCTGCGCGGCGGCACCACCACTGTGGAGGCGAAATCGGGCTATGGGTTATCGCCGGATGCCGAGTTGAAGATGCTGCGCGTGATTGCGCGGCTCGCCATGGAAGAGAGCGTCCGCTATGTCCCCACGTTTCTGGGCGCGCATGAAGTGCCCGACGAATATCGCGGCCGCATGGATGCGTATATCGAATTGTTAATCGGCGAAATGATTCCGCAGGTTGCCGGAGAACATATGGCGGAGTCTTTCGACGCGTTCATCGAGCCCTCGGTGTTCCCAGGCGAAAAGGTGCGCCCGGTACTCGTAGCGGCGCAGCGGGCCGGGCTGCATCTGCGCCTACATGCCGATCAGTTCAGCGCGGATTACGGATCTCTTTTGGCGGCCGAGCTGCGGGCCGATACCGCCGACCACTTGGAGTCTACCGGTCCACGCGGTATGGAAGCCCTCGAAGCCGCGGGCGTGATGCCGGTGCTGTTGCCCGCGTCAGTGTATGCTCTCGGATCGTCGCGCTATCCGGCGGCACGGAAGATGATCGAAATGGGGCTGCCGGTAGTGCTGGCGACGGACTTCAATCCGGGATCGTCCCCCACCACCTCGATGCCGATGGTCCTCTCGCTGGCGGCGACGCAATTGAAGATGACGGCGGCGGAAGCGATCACCGCCGCTACCATCAATGCTGCCTATAGCTTAGGCCGCGGCGCGGTGATTGGGTCGCTCGAACCGGGAAAATGGGCCGACTTTGTGGTCCATGATTGCGAGGATTACAGGGAACTCCCCTACTTCTTTGGCCGCGATACCGCCGTTGCCGTATATCGCGCTGGTACTTCTATTTACAAATTCTTGCAGAATTCGTGATCGATTTGGCTGTTTCAATCGTCTAAGCAGGTAGACAGGAAAATGTTATGAGCCAGAGCGCAGAAGCCAAACTGCACGAGCTACGCAGCAAGACCACACGGCAACTCGTGTCACTAATCAGTAACAAACTGGATCGCGGGTTGGCGTTTGCGCGGGTTCTCGACAGCGAAAACGGTACGGACTGGGCGTCGACGGAGCACTTCGCCTCCGGTGCCGAAAGGGCATTGGAAGAAGCTAGCACGTGGATGACCCTGCTCAACGGCGCGACGCCGTTAGAGCGCCGCCGGCTGGAATCCAAACGGGCCGAACTGCGCGGCATACTCGATCGGGCGCATACCTCCGAACTCCGCGTACAAGCGGCCTGCTAGTAAAATCCCCAAGAAACAATTTGGCTTTCGGGCATCCGCATAGATGGGTGGGGCGGACGCCCACGTCTGGAGGCCGACCCCCTGGTCGGCCTCTTCGCGATGGCAGACACCTGATTCTTCGACGGGAGGGCGTCCCGCGCGAACCAAGGGCGGTCCGACCCATCTTTAGCGCAAGACACAGAACCAAGGGGCATTGAGCTGAAGCTTACCAGACGTCATGCTGTATAGTAAGTGTCCATGAGAAAACTCGCGGCGGGTTTGGCGCTGTGTGCGTGCCTGGCCTTCGCAGACACTTATCAGCGCCAACCCGGCGTGGATGTACAGCACTACGTCTTTCGCGTGAACTTGAGCGATGAGAGCGACGAAATCGCCGGCGAAACGACGGTCACCGTTCGCTTTGTCAAGGACGGTCTGACGCAGTTCTGGCTCGATCTGGCATCGGCCGCGGGCGGCAAAGGCATGACGGTTTCGGAAGTGACGTCGGCTGGCGGTCCGGTCGCGCACACGCACCAGTCGGACCGCCTAACTCTGAACTTGTTCCCGCCGTCTAACGCTGGGGAACTGCGTTCGTTCACCGTGAAGTATCGCGGCATTGCGGCCAATGGGCTGAAGATCGTAGCCAACAAATTCGGAGAGCGCTGTTTTTTCAGCGCCAACTGGCCCGACCTGGCACACCAATGGCTGCCGACCATCGATCACCCCTCCGACAAAGCTACCAGCGAGTTCGTCGTGACGGCGCCGGCAAAATACCAGGTGGTGGCGAACGGGCTGATCCAGGAGACTATCGATCTGGGTAACGGCCGTAGACAGACGCACTGGAAGCAATCGGCGCCCATTGCCAGTTGGCTGGACAACATCGGCGTGGCGCAATTCGCCGTTCACCACTACGGGACGGCCGCAGGTGTACCGCTGGAGGCATGGCTGTTTCATCAGGACCGCGATCCCGGAATCGTCACGTTCGAGGAGCCGGAGCGGCGGGCGATGGCATTCTTCAGCGAATTCATCGGCCCTTACCCTTATGAAAAGCTGGCCGATGTAGAGGCTGCCGGCATGGGCGGCGGCATGGAGCACGCCAGCGAGATATTCTTCGGGGAAAGAGCGGTGACTGGTCAGCCCAATTTGAGCCTGGTGGCTCATGAGACCGCGCATCAGTGGTTCGGCGATTCCGTCACCGAACGGGACTGGGACGACGTATGGCTGAGCGAAGGCTTCGCCACCTATTTCCAGCAGCTCACCACGGAGCATTACGAAGGCCGCGACGCTTTCGTGGCGGGGCTGGAGCGCAATCGCCGCAACGTATTTAGTACCGAGAAGCGGTTGCCGGGTGTCGCGGTAGTGCAGGATAAACCCTGGAAGGGCATCCCCAACCAAATCGTGTACCAAAAAGGCGGCTGGGTGCTCCATGTCCTGCGCGGACAAATCGGGACCGATAAATTCCGGGCGGGCATTCGGGAGTACTACCGGCGGTATCGGGACGGCAATGCGTCCACGGGAGAGTTTCGCCAGGTAATGGAAGAAGTCTCAGTCTCCGACCTGGAGTGGTTTTTCCAGCAGTGGGTCTATCGCTCCGGATCGCCGGTTGTGGAGGGCGGATGGACGTACGACGCCACCGCGAAAAAGATAACCGTGGAGCTGACGCAGACGCAGCCGGGCGAGGCGTACCGCCTGCCGCTCGAAATAGGCGTGAAGGGTGAGCGGATGCGGATCGAGAAGATTGAGATGACCGGCAAGCAGCAGAAATTCGCAATCGCCGCCGATGACGTGCCTACCTCCGTGGAACTCGATCCCAACACCTGGATGCTGATGGACGCGAAGTTCGTCAAACGATAGCAGCTCCTTTGCAGCAGAAAGTACTTGACATTTCCAGAAGGCAGGTTCATGCTGTCTTCATGGCGACCCCACGTCCCGAGCCGGTGCAATTGCACGAGCACGCCATGGACAATTTGCGGTACATTCGCCGCACGCTCGAGCGCGCCGGTGAATTCACGGCCGTTCCCGGTATCGGCGGCATGCTGATGGGTTCGACCGCGCTGGTGGCGGCGTGGATCGCCGGTCCGCGGACTAGTTCCCCACGATGGCTGGCGGTATGGTTGGTGGAAGCGGTGGTGGCGCTGCTGATCGGGATCGCCGCGGCGGCGCATAAATCGAAGCGGGTTCGCATTCCGTTGTTGACCGGTCCAGGGCGGAAGTTCGTCGCCGGTTTTACCCCGGCGATGGTGACCGGCACGGTGCTTACGGTGGTATTGTTCCGCCAGGGGATGCCTGGGTTGCTGCCGGGCATCTGGCTACTGTTGTACGGCACGGGAGTGCTTTCCGGAGGGGCCGCATCGGTGCGAGTGGTGCCTGCCATGGGCGCACTCTTCATGCTGGCGGGCGCGGTGGCGCTCCTGCTGCCCAGCGCGTCTGGCGATCTGTTGCTGGCGGCGGGGTTCGGGGGTTTGCACATTGTATTCGGCACCATCATTGCGGTGAAATATGGCGGGTAAATCGAACGCAGTCAGAAAAGAACGCGACAAGAAGCCGCAGTCGGCGCCTGCCGGAATACCGGCCGCGCTGAGCGCTCCCAAACTCGACCGCTTAATTCACGAACGTTTGCGGCTGGGCATCCTGAGCGCTCTTTCGGTCAACCAGTCGCTCACCTTCAACGAACTGAAGAAGCTGCTCGACACCACCGACGGCAACCTCAGCGTCCATGCCCGCAAACTCGAGGAAGCTGCCTACGTGGCGTGCACCAAATCGTTCGAGGGGCGCGTTCCGAAAACCGAATATCGCCTGACGGCGGCGGGGCGGAAGGCGTTGGAACGCTATTTGGACCACATGGAAGCGCTCATCCAGGCCATGCGCGACCGCTGATTGGTATTTTTATGTTCCGATACTTTACACCTAAAAGTACTCTGCATGCGGGAATCATCATGGACGGCAACGGCCGGTGGGCCCTGGCGCGGGGGTTACCGCGCGAGGCCGGTCATCGCGCCGGGGTAGAGACGGTAAGCCGCATTGTGGAGGCCGCGCCAGGTGCTGGGATCGGCATTCTTTCGCTGTTCGCCTTCTCTTCGGACAATTGGCGGCGCCCCCGGCTGGAAGTGGAAGCGCTCATGCGCCTGCTGGCGGTGTACCTGGAAAAAGAGGCGGATCGCTGCGTGCGCAGCGGGGTGCGGCTGGAAGTGATCGGGCGGCGCGATCGTTTGAACGCCGCGCTGCGGCAAGCCATCGCACAGGCTGAGGCATCCACTGCCGGGGGGCGCCGGCTGTGGCTGCGCATTGCGTTCGATTATTCCGGCCGCGATGCCATTCTGGCGGCCGCCCGAAGCGCCGTCAGCCTTTCGCGCGAGTCGTTGGGGCGGGCCCTCGGCCCTCCGGTCGACGTGTTGATTCGCAGCGGCGGAGAACGACGGCTCAGCGATTTCCTGTTGTGGGAATGCGCCTACGCGGAACTGGTTTTCTCGCCGCGCATGTGGCCCGATTTCGGCGAGGCGGATCTGGCCGCCGCGGTGCGCGAATTTCACGGGCGCGACCGCCGCTTCGGCGCCGTCCCACCAATACCCACACACCGGCAGGAGGCTTGGCTGGACTGAAGAGGACAAGCTGAAGCATGTCCCACGTGGGACATGCTTCAGCTTGTCCTCTTCGGACTATAGGGGCGCCATCCTACCCACGTAAGCTGGTATGCTGAAGGCTTGATCCCCCAAGTCTTTCCCCGTATTTTCCTGCTGCTCTCCGCGGCTTCTCTGGCGCTGGCTCAGCCACCCGCCCTGCTGGATGCGATGTCGCAGGAGCTCGGCCGGAACTTCGTGGCGCTGAAGGACAAGGCCGACCCACCGCCCTACTTTCTAAGCTACGAAGTGACGGAAACGGAGGGCCATTCCCTCTCCGCAACCCTGGGAGCGCTCGAGTCCAACAGCAATGGCACTACCCGCAGTCTCGATACTTCGGTGCGCGTGGGATCGCCCAAGCTCGACAACTACCATCGCGTGCGCGGTCCCAACGGAGCTTCGTCGGGCCGATTCACAGCGGGTATCACGCTGCCATTTGAAGACAGCGTCAATTCCATCAAGCGCCTTTTGTGGCTGGATACGGACCGCGCCTACCAACTCGCCGCCGAGCGTCTGATCCGCATCAAGACCAACACCCAAGTGCGTGTCGCCGAGGCCGACGATTCCGACGATTTTTCCAACGAGCCGCCGGTGGTCTCGATCGCGCCGCCGCCGAAGCTGAAATTCGACGAAGAGGCCTGGCAGGCCCGTGTGCGTAAGCTCTCGGCGCGCTTTCAGAATTACCCCAGCGTGCTGACCTCGCACGTTTCGGTCTCGGCGCAGAGCGAAACCAAATACTTCGTCAATACCGAAGGCAGCCGCCTGGTGCATGGCCGCGGATTCGCGCGCGTGGTGATTTCCGCCTCCGCCAAAGCGACCGACGGCACCGACCTGGAGACTTTCGAGACCTTCGAGGCAATCGACCCGGACGGCCTTCCCGACGACAAGATTCTGCTGGCGGCGATTGACCGCGTGGCCAACGACGCCTCCAAGCTCCTCAAAGCGCCGGAGGCCGAACCGTTCGTGGGGCCGGCGATCTTCTCCGGCCGGGCATCGGGCGTTTTCTTCCACGAGATTTTCGGACATCGGGTCGAAGGCCATCGCCAGAAGGACGAGAGCGAAGGGCAGACCTTCACCAAGAGCGTGGGCACCAAAGTGCTGCCCGAATTCCTCTCCGTGGTGTTCGACCCCACGCGCCGCAAGATCGACGGCATCGGCCTGAACGGCTGGTATGACTACGACGACGAAGGCGTAAAAGGGCAGCCGGTACTGGCCGTCGACAAGGGCGTCTTGAAGACCTTTCTGATGTCGCGTTCGCCGATAAAGGGCGTCGATCATTCCAACGGCCACGGACGGCGCCAGCCGGGACGGGAGCCGGAATCCCGCCAGTCGAACCTGATCGTGGAATCGTCCAACGCGGTTTCCGACGCCAAGCTGCGCCAGATGCTGATCGACGAAGTGAAGAAGCAGGGAAAGCCGTATGGTTTGTACTTCCAGGACATCACCGGCGGATTTACGACCACGGAGCGCAATGGATTGCAGGCGTTCAAAGTGATTCCGGTAATTGTCTATCGCGTGTATCCCGACGGGCGTCCCGACGAACTGGTACGCGGCGCGGATATCGTAGGCACCCCGCTGGCAAGTTTCGCCAAGATTCTGGCCACCTCGGATAAGACTGATGTTTTTAACGGTTACTGCGGAGCGGAATCCGGCTACGTCCCGGTTTCCGCGGTGTCGCCGGCTATTCTCGTCTCGGAGATCGAGATTGAGAAGAAGGCGAAATCCAACGACCGGCCGCCGCTGCTTCCCGAGCCCACCGGCATGGAAGGCAAAGGGGTGGCGAGATGAGGAAAGCCAGGCTCCGGGACCACTGCCTCACGGTCGTGGCTCGGTATCGGCGCACGGCGTTTCCGAGCCGCGCGCGTGAGCAAGCGGGTGGTTCAAAGAACGCCGGGATGAATCCCGGCTTGCAGGCAAGAGTGCCCGCGCCCCGCCGGATTCTTTTCCTCATGGGCGCCGCGATGGCGGCGGCGACGCTCGCGTTCTGCGCGGACGCGCCTCCTTCCGATCCGATCATCCAGGCGATGCGCGATGAAGTCGACCGCTCGGTCAAACTGAACCTACCCAACCTGGAAGAGCCATATTTCGTGCAGTACCTGCTCGACCAGTCGGACAGCTTCACGGTGTCGGCCAGCCTGGGGGCACTGCTGGCGCGCAGCCGCGATCACTTCCGCGTTCCCGAAGTGGAGGTGCGGGTAGGCGATTACAAGTTCGACAACACCAATTTCGCGGGCGGAGGCGGTGGCGGATCGCGCTATGACCTCGGAAACTTCCCGCTCGACGACGATTACGCTGTGTTGCGCCGCTATCTTTGGCTGGGGACCGATTCCGTCTACAAGGGCGCCGTGGAAGCGATTTCGCGTAAGCGCGCGGCCATGCGAAATATCAACCAAGCCGATCAACTCGACGACTTCGCGCATGCCGTGCCGGTGCACCTGGTCCAGCCGTTCCAGAAATTGACGCTCGATGAGAAGACGTGGGTGAGCACTACTCGCGCTCTCTCGGCGGTGTTTGCCCGCTATCCCGAGGTGAAGACTTCGCAGGTGGAATTGCACGCCGACAATGGCGGATATTATGTCGTGAATTCCGAGGGCACCGAAGTGCGGACGCCGGAAAACGTGGCGTACCTGCGGGCGCGGGCCACGGCGCAGGCGTCCGACGGCATGACGCTGCACGATTCGGTGACCTTCCACGCTCTGGACGTGGGCCATCTGCCTTCGGAAGAGGAAATGACGCGCGGTCTGAGCCGGATGGCGGAGAATCTGGTGTCGCTGTCTCACGCTCCAGTGGGTGAGGATTACAACGGCCCGGTGCTGTTCGAATCGGAAGCCGGCCCGCAGATTTTCGCCGAAGTTCTGGCCAAGAACCTGACGCTCGCGCGGCAGGCCGTGGGCGCGCGCGGCGCCATGCCATCGAGCGAATTCGAGGGCCGCATGGGCTCGCGCATCCTGCCCGACACTTTCGAGGTGGTGGACGATCCCACGCAGAAGGAATGGCGCGGTAAGGCGCTGTTCGGCTCCTACGATGTGGATCGCGAGGGCGTGATTCCCAAGCCGCTGCACCTGGTCGAAAAGGGCACGCTGAAAGGGTTTCTGCTGACTCGCCAGCCGGTGCGCGGCTTTGAAGGTTCGAACGGACGGGCGCGCCTGCCGGGCAGACAGGCGAATGTGGCGGACATCAGCAATCTCTTCGTCACTTCGAGCGACACCATACCCGCGGCGGACCTGAAAAAGAAACTCATCGAGACGATTCAGGCGCGCAATAAGCCGTACGGCCTCATCGTTCGCAAAATGGATTTCCCGTCTACCGCAACGCGCGGCGAGGTGGTGCGGATTTTGCAGGGTTCGCAGGGGACCGCTCACCCAGTGAGCATGCCCCTGCTGGTCTTCAAGGTGTTCCCCGACGGGCATGAAGAGCTGGTCCGGGGAATGCGCTTCCGCGGCTTCAACGCGCGATCGCTGAAGGACATTCTGGCAGTGGGGGACAATTCCACGGCATTCGATTTCATGGACAGCACCGAGCCATTCGCGCAGGTGGGATACGGCGAGTACACCACCGAGGCATGCATCGTAGCGCCCTCGATCATCATCGACGACCTGGAGCTCCATCCCGTAGACGAGGAACTCCCCAAGCTGCCGGTAGTGTCGGCTCCGGAGTTCGTGAAGTAGGAACCCGGCGGTGCGCCTACTAGGCCGTTACATTTTTCGCGAAATCCTGACGAGCTCGCTCCTCGGCACTCTGCTGGCGACTTTTGTCATTTTCCTGCACGGCGCCGACGCGCTGTTTAAGGTCCTGGTGGGCACCAGCCCGCCGCCGGCCACGGTCGCCAAGCTGTTGATGCTCGCCTTGCCGCCGGTGCTGCCATTCACGGTGCCGTTCGGCGTGCTGGTCGGCATTCTGATCGGGCTCGGCCGCATGTCGGCCGACGGCGAGATTATCGCGATGCGGGCTGCCGGCGTTTCCAGCCGCAAGGTGATCCTGCCGGTCCTGGTATTTGCAGTGCTCGGAATGGGCGTGGCGGCGTCCGCGTCGCTGCGATTGACGCCCTACGCGATTCGCGAGAGCGCAAACATTCTCAGTGAGCTGATGGCGAACCGGTCGTCGGCCGATGTGCAGGAGCGGGTCTTCATCGAAGATTTTCCCAACAACATTCTCTACGTGGATTCGGTGGGCTCTCATCCGCCGCTCGCGCCGGTGCCGTGGACGCGCATTTTTCTGGCCGACGTCACCAAACCCGAAGAGCGCAAGAAAGGGCTGGCCGAAAAGGCGGACGGCCCGATCATCACCACGGCGCACGATGCCATCGCCACCTCCGATCCGAAGAACAATCGCATCCAGCTCGAATTGCGCCAATCCTTCAGCCACGAGATGGGCAAGGATTTGGTTTCCCACGATTCGGAGGCCGCGCTGGTCCACCAGGCGCTGCAAGTAAAACCGCAAGAACAGAGCAGCCAGAGGCCGAAGGAAATGAGCACGCGTACGTTGCTGCATTACAAGGGGGCCGATGTTCTAGAGGCCGCCATCGAACTGCAGCAGCGCTTCACGTTTCCGGTGGCCTGCGTGATGTTGGCGCTGGTGGGCATTCCGCTGGGCATCGCTACGCGCAAGGGCGGCAAATCGGCAGCCTACCTGATCGCGCTATTCTTGGGGTTTTTCTGCTATTACCTCTCTTCCATGACGCTGCAGAACGTCGCCAAGCAAAAAACCTTGCCGGTGCCCGTGGCCATCTGGCTGCCGAACTGCGTCTTCGGCATGGCCGGCGTGTTTTTTCTGGCGCGCATGGAAAAACCGGGCGACCGCGATATCGTGTCGGCGATGCAGGCGATGGTTGCCGTTCCGATCGCCTGGTTCAAGCCGAAAACGCGCAAGAAAAAAGAAGCTGCCGGTTTGCCGAGTTGGCGGATTCCCCTGCTGCCGCAAATTATCGACACGTACGTGCTGTCGAACTTCCTGTTCTACTTCGTGGTGATCCTGGCGACCTTCGTCTTTATGTTTCTGATCTTTAACTTCTTCGATCTGACCGGAGACATGATCAGGAATAGGATCTCGCTGCGCACCATGTTCAGTTATCTGTTTTTCCTGGCGCCGTATGGGATTTACGATGTGGCGCCGATCTGCATCCTGGTGGCGGTCCTGGCCAATCTCGGCGTGCTGAGCAAACAGAATGAAGTGACGGCTTTCAAGGCATGCGGCATCAGCCTGTATCGCCTCGCCATGCCGATCTTGCTGGCTTCGTTCCTGCTCAGCGGCGCTCTGTTCGCGTTCGACTACTACTATCTGCCGGCCGCCAACCGGAGACAGGACAAGCTGCGCGATCAAATCAAGGGCAAGCCTACCCAGACTTACTATCGGGCCGACCGCAAATGGACTCTGGGGAAGGATTTTCGCATCTACTATTACGCCTATTTCGATCCCTCAAAAACCGAGATGGCGGACGCCAACGTGTACGAACTCGAGCCCAGCACGTTCCAGGTGGTCAAGCAGATTCGCGCCAGCCGGGCGCATTGGAATCCCTCCATCCACACCTGGGTATTCGAGGACGGGTGGCTCAACGATATCCGCAACGGCACGTCCAGCCGCACGGATTTCCAGGCCAAGGCATTCCCCGAGTTGGTCGAGACGCCGCAGTACTTCATGCAGGAATATCACCTGGATACGCAGATGAATTTCCTGGAGCTGGAGGAATACATTAACGAGCTGAAGCAAAGCGGATACGGCTACGGCACGGTGAAGCTGGAGATTCAGCTTTACCGGAAATTCGCCGTTCCACTTTCCGCACTGATCCTAGCAATGATCGGCATACCGTTCGGTTTTCTGGTGGGTAATCGCGGGGCGCTCACCGGTATCGGCGTCAGCATCGCCATCGCGCTTTCCTATATGGCGACATCGAAGCTGTTCGAGAAAGTGGGAGAGATCAACGAACTTACACCGGCTATCGCGGCGTGGGGACCGGATGTGATTTTCGGCCTGGCGGGGTTGTACTTTCTGTTGCGCATGAAGAGCTGAAAAACGTCGGCCACGGGCCAGTGAAAGCCGTCTTTCGGCCGATAAGGTCTCTATCGGATCAGTTTGACCCGACAGACCGGAACAGCCATGCCAAACCGAGCTTTCATCCTGGCCGTACTCGTGTGCGCCGGGACCGCGGCGGCGCAAAGCGGCGGCGATGAGAAAGCATTATTCGACGACCTGCCGACGGTGGAAGCTGTATCGCTGCACGCCCAAACCCTGGCCGAAGCACCGGCCAATGTCACCGTGATCACGGCGGCGGACATCCGCAAATACGGCTATCGGACATTGGCGGAGGCCCTGGCCTCGGTGGCCGGTTTCTATGTCACTTACGACCATCAGTATCACTACGTCGGCGTGAGCGGCATTTCCCTGCCCGGGGATTTCAATACTCGGTTCCTGGTGATGCTCAACGGGCACCCGCTCACCGACAACATTTATAACTCGAACGGTTTTTTCGGCCAGGATTTCGGTTTAGATATGGACCTGGTGGAGCGCATCGAGATCGTCCGCGGCCCCACGTCGGCGCTCTACGGTTCCAACGGAATCCTCGCCAATATCAATGTGGTGACGCGGTCGCCGGTGGATGCCGAGCGCCTGCACGTGTCGGCGGAGACGGACACCGCGGGAGAACGAAAACTCTCGCTCAGTTCCGGCGTGTATCTGGGGCATGGCGCGAACCTGCTGATATCGGGTTCGATCTTCAATAACACCGGCACCGGCATCGCCGATGGAGAGCGCGGCTACCATACGTTCGCGCAGCTCATCTGGCACGACTGGAGCTTCACCGCGTACTTCAACGCGCGCGACAAGCAGGCGCCTTTGGGGGTGGGCAGCAGTCTCATGTACGACCCCGGCCAGTATGTGGTGGACAGCCGCAACTTCGCGAGTGCCGTGTATCGGCATGCTGCCGGGCCGGGCGAGATCCGCTGGCAGACGTCCTACGACCAGTATCGTTATCACGACCGCTTCGACTATCCCGACGCGGTTGGGGGAATCGAAAGCGAACACGACGTCAACCGCGGTGACTGGGTGGATTCGCAGCTCACCTACGATGTGCCATTGAGCGGCGTCGGTCTGCTCACCGTCGGGGTATCGGGTTCCTGGGACTTACGCGCGGAGCAGTTTAATCTGGTGGACAACGTCCGCCTGAACTATACCGACCGGCCGCAGCGGGGAGTAGCTCTTTTCGCGCAGCAGGAGTGGAAAATCTCGCCGAAATGGCAGCTCTATGGCGGCCTGCGGCTGGACGATACGCGCTACTATGGCCGCGCCCTCTCGCCCCGCATGGCGCTGGTCTATCAGCAATCGGCCCGCACCGTATACAAGCTGGTCTACGGCCGGCCGTTTCGCAATCCCAGTGCTTTCGAACAGTTTTATAACGACGGCGGCCTTTCCTACGTACCGGCTCCTTCTTTGCGGCCTGAGACAGCGCAGACCTTGGAAGCTTCGGTGGAGCGGCGTCTGGCGGGGGATTGGACGGTGGTAGTGCGCGGGTACCACTACACTATCGAACAGGTGATCGACGCGGTGACTCTCGCGAGCGGCGCGCAGCAGTACCAAAACACCGGCAGCGATGCCACCGAGGGAGCCGAATTCACGCTCGGCGGCAAGCTCTGGGGCCGGGTAGAAGCGTCCGGCAGTAGTTCCTTCGGGCACGCGACGGGCGGTTTGCCTGTGGCGACTTTGGCCAACTCGCCGGCGGTACTCTCGAAAGCCCGGGTTGGCGTTCCGCTCGGCAATCGCGAAGGGCGGTGGTTCCTGGCCGGCAGCATGCAATACCTTTCGGCGCGGTATACCTGGACGGGCTCGCGTCTGGGCGGCGCGACGATAGCCGATTTCACTTTCACAGCGCGCCTCAGCCGCCGGTTCGGTCTACAGGCGGGAGTCCGCAATGCTTTCGACAAGCGGTACGAAGACCCCATCTATCTGGACGTAGACCGCATCGCCGGGCAGGGGCGGGAGGCTTTTCTGAGGTTGGTATGCCTCGCATGGGAGTGACAGCCGTGCTGATGCCGGTCTTGTTCGCCGCAGTAGTAAGGCCGGCATCGCCGGTTTCCGTGCTGGTGGTTTCCGAGTCGGGGGTAGATGCCTACAGCGAGGCGCTGGGCGGACTCAGGAACGTGCTTCCGGCGGGCAGTTTCCGGCTGGTGGACGCCGGCGGTAAGACGTTCGATCGTGACCTCAATGGCGCTTTGGAAGGCACCGAGTCACGGGTAGTGATTGCGATGGGAAGCCGCGCCCTGGCCGTAGTGCGGGCGCATCATCCGGCCGTGCCGGTAATTTCCGCGATGGTCATGCATGGAAACGCACCTGACCCGGGGATCCGGCGGGTCGACTTGGATATCCAGCTAGCCACTCAACTGGCCGCCATGAGATCGCTCTGGCCGGGGCGCGCGCGCGCCGGCCTCCTTCGCAATCCGGCGCAGTCGCGATACGCCGCCGATGCGCTGGAAGCTGCGGCGCGCAAAGAGGGATTCTCGCTGCTGGTTGTCGATTGCGACGGGCCTGCCCGCTTGCTGAAAGCGTTGTCAGAACTCAAAGGGAAGGTCGATTTTGTATTTTGCCTTCCCGATTCCGACCTTTACAATGCGGTAACCATCAAGCCGCTGGTGATGGCATCGCTCGATCTGCGGATTCCGCTGATCGGTTTCTCACCGTCCTTCGTGCGGGCCGGAGCGGCGGCCGGTATATTTCCCGACTACGCCGAGGTGGGAAGGCAATCGGCCGAAATGGCCCTGCGCCTGGTGCGGGGCGAGGATCGAGTGGTGGAGAAGGAGAGTCCTCGAAAGGTATCGGTAGCAGTGAACCAGCGGGTGGCGCGTCTGCTGGGCTTGGACTTCCGGCCGGAGGCAGTGGGAGCGGAGGTGTACCGGTGATCCACACCCTGCGCCGCAATTTGGGCACCCGTCTACTGGCCAGCAACATGGCCTTGGCGACCGCCACCGTCGTGACCCTGAGCGCGCTGTTCCTGTGGAGTTACAACCGCGACCTGCACCAGCAACTCACGGGCCGGGCCGAGTCCCTGGCAGGCTTCCTTGCGCGACAAAGCCAATTCGCCATGCTGGTGGGGGACCGTGCTGAACTGGAACGTATCGCCGACAGCGCGATAGGCAATGATCTGGCGGTGTTTGTGGAGCTAAGCGATGCCCAAAGCGGTACGCCGACGGTGCGGCGGAAAACCAGCTTCGGAACGAATCCACCGTCAATCGAGGTAATCCGCCCAGTAATGCGTCCGGCCGCGCAATCCGCCTGGGAGTCCGGCGAAGGTCAGCAGCAACTCGGTACGGTGCGGCTCGGGTTTACTACCGCCCGGGAGCGCGCGGCGAATGTGCGCGTGTCGGAGATCACGGCGGCGATAGCCATTGCCAGCCTGCTGTTGGGCGCGGTGGTGCAGACTCTGCAACTGCGCGCGTTACTGCGGCCGCTGCAGGCGCTGACCGAATTCACCCACCGGGTGGCCGCGGGCGATCTGACGAGCCGCGCGCAAGTCGTGCGGCCGGACGAAGTGGGGCGGCTCACCGTGGCCTTCAATTCCATGGTGGAAAAACTGGGCGCGTCGCTGGTCTCCAAGGAGGCGGCGGAGGCCGCCGATGCCGCTAAGAGCCGTTTCCTGGCCACCATGAGCCACGAACTACGGACGCCGCTGAATGCCGTCATCGGGTACAGCCAACTTCTGCAGGAGACCTGCCATGACGGCGGCGTCGAAAATCTGGCCCGCGATTTGCACCGTATCGAACGCGCCGGTGAAATGCTGCTGCAGATTGTGAATCAGGTGCTTGATTTTTCCAAAGCCGAGGCCAACGAAATCGTACTGCATTCCGAAACGTTCGATGTCGACGCGGTACTGCGCGAGATCGTGGATACCGTGGAACCGATGGCCGCACGTAACGGGAATCGCCTGACCACGGAAATGGGCTCCGACGACGGCGTGGTGCATACCGACCTCACGCGCTTCCGCCAAAGCCTGCTGAACCTGGTAGCGAACGCCTGTAAGTTTACGCAGAACGGCGAAGTCTCGTTGGCCGTGCGGCGGGAACGGAGCGAGCCGGTGGATTGGCTGGTGGTGAGCGTTAGGGATACCGGTATCGGCATCAGCCCGGAACAACAAGCGAAGTTGTTTCAGGCCTTCACGCAAGCCGACGCGTCTACTACCCGCAAATACGGAGGCACCGGTCTGGGATTGGCCATCAGCCGCAAAATGTGCCGTTTGATGGGCGGAGATATTTCGGTCGAAAGCGAAATGGGAAAGGGTTCGAATTTCGAGATGCGCCTGCCGGCGCGGATAGGTGAGGAAACGTGAAGCTGCTGTTAGCCGAAGACGACGAGTTCAGCCGTGACATGCTGGTACGGCGCCTGGAACGCCAGGGGTTCGAGATGATCGCCGCTGCCGATGGTCGCGAGGCCCTGCTGGCCGCGCGCCAACATCGTCCCGATCTGATCATTATGGATCTCGACATGCCGATCCTGGATGGGCACGGCGCCATGCGCGCGCTCAAAAGCGATCCGCATACGTTCAAGATCCCCATCATCGTGCTGACCGCGAATGCCGATGCCGCCTCGGTAGCGGAGGCCGTTTCGGACGGCTGCGCCGGCTATGAGATGAAGCCGATCGTGCTGCGGCGCCTGGTGGAACGGATTCAGGGAGTTTTGGGAATGCCGGCGGCGGCGGCGCCGGCGGCGGAATAGCAAAGCAGCGCGGCGTCGCCAAAACACTGTTCACCGCAGAGACGCCGAGACGCGGAGAAAACAAAATCAACATCAACGCCCGAGGGCGCTGAGGCGGCAGAGGACGCGGAGGGGTAAGGTTCTCGCGTACCGGCGTCCTAGGGGCTTCCGTTCAGAAAACTCGTCGGGGCGCGAAGACTCCAGCGTCTGGTAAAACAGACGCACGGAAGTTTAGCCGGCATCGCGGCAAGCGAAAGAATACTCACCTCTGACGCGCTGAGAAAACCCTCAGCGTACTTGCGCCTTCAGTTAGGGAACGCGAAGTGCAAGGTCAGGCCAGGCCGGAACGCACCAACAGCGCCATCGGATCGGGCTCGCGGCCCATGAAGCTGCGGTATAGCTCCGCCGGGTCCTCGCTATCGCCGCGGGAGAGAATCTTTTCGCGGAATTCGCCGCCGACTTCGCGGCTGAAGATGCCGAATTCGCGGAAACGCGTAAAAGCGTCGGCATCCAACACCTCCGCCCATTTGTACGAATAGTACGCGGCGCCGTATCCCACGGGGCTGGAGAATAAATGCGTGAAGCCCGCGATCATGGCATGCTGCGCCGGCAGGGGAGCGGGACTATATTCCTGCAAAACGCGCCGCGAATAGTCCACCGGATCGCCGTCGCGTTCGGGGGAGTAGCGCGTGTGCAGCATCAGGTCGACAAAGCCGAAGCCCAACTGCCGCATCTGCGCGTTGGCCGCGCGGAAGGTGCGCGCCCGCTTCATCTTCTGGAATAGATCTTCGGGCACCGGCTCGCCGGTTTCCCAGTGGCGCGCGAACAAATCGAGGGAAGCCCGTTCCCAACACCAGTTCTCCATGATCTGCGAGGGCAACTCCACGAAATCCCAGGCCACGCTGGTGCCGGCCAGGGAGCGTACGCGAACCTTGCTCAAGAGATGGTGCAGCAGATGGCCGAACTCGTGGAAGATGGTCTCCACATCGCGATGCGTCAGCAGCGCCGGTTTGCCGCCGATCGGTTTGCTGAGATTGCCGCAGATCAGACCGAGATGCGGCTCGAAACCCTTCTCCGTGGGTCCGCCCGTGATAAACGCGTCCATCCAGGCGCCGCCTCGCTTGTTTTCGCGCGGATACCAGTCCGCGTAAAACCCGCCGATGAATTGGCCGTTCTCGTCGTGAACGTTGTAGTAGCAGACCTGCGCGTTCCAGGTGGGGACGCCCTTTTCTTCCGTCACCGCGATGCCGTAGAGGCGGTGGACCAGGTCGAACATTCCTGCCACCACCTTTTCCAGCGGAAAGTAGGGCCGCAGCGTTTCCTCGTCGAAATCGTAGAGAGCGGCGCGCTGTTTTTCCGCGTAGTAGGCCACATCCCAGGGTTGGAGTTCAGGCGCGTCTAGGCCTTCGATTGACCGCCGGAACTCCAGCAACTCGCGATTCTCTTCGCGGAAACGGCGCTCCGTCTTGGCTTTCAAGTCCTCGAGAAAATGGAGGGCGCGGGCGCCGCTGTGGGCCATGCGGTCTTCCAGCACCAGGTCGGCGAAGTCGGCGAAACCCAAGAGTCGGGCTTTTTCGAGCCGCAATTCCAGAATGCGGGCGACGAGCGGGCGATTGTTGCGGCCTTCCTCGGTGGCGCGAACGCTGTACGCCTCGTAGAGATGGCGGCGGGTGGCGGCATTGTCCATATAGGTCATCACCGCCAAGTAATCGGGCGCCTGCAGGGTGAAGCGCCAGCCTGACAGTCCCTTGCTCTCGGCGCTGTCACGGGCGGCGGCCACGGCCGTCGGCGGTAACCCGGCGAGATCCGCTTCGTTAGCGATCACCAGTTCGAAAGCGTTGGTCGAATCGAGTACATTCTCGCCGAACTTGGTAGTCACCTGCGTCAATTCGACGTCGAGCTCTTCCAGTGTTTTCTTCCCGGCAGGGGCCAAATCGGCGCCATGGCGGCGGAAGGTGTCGATGGTCTTGTCGAGGAAGCGCCGGCGCTCGCCGGTGACAGCTTTACCTTCGGGGGTACCCGCAAAAGCTTTGATACCTTGCCACAACGCAGGGTGGAGCGGAATCCCCGAATAGAAGGCGCTCACTTCCGGCTGCGCGGCGTTGAAAGCGGCTCGCAATTCGGGGTAGGTCGCTACCGACTCGAGGTGTCGTACCACGCCCATGGCGTAATCCAGCGGTTCGGTCAGGCGGTCGAGCGCGTCCATGCTGTTTTGGTAGGTACGTTCGCCCGGCAGATGCGCGATCGCATTGAGGTGCGCGCGCGCCTTCGCCAGCAGTTCGGCGGTCGCGGGCTCGACATCGGAGGCGCGTATGCGGTCGAAGGGGATCCGGAATTCGACGGTGAGGAGCGGGTTAGCTGTTTCGGGACTGGACATTCTCCATTCAGGTTAGCAGCAGAGGGCTGGACGGCGGCCAGTGCGGGCATATCTGCGGAACCGTACAAAATGGTTACCATAGAGATGAATGGGTTCCAATTCGACCGAGCGGCCGGTTCACATCCCTCCCGAGGAGCGCCTGAACGTCTTCGCGCTGGTGTCTTACGTTCCGGGTCCGCTCGGCGAATTTCTCGACGATCTGCGGCGAAAGCTGGTCCCCGGATGCAATCCGCACGCGCATGTGAGCTTGCTGCCTCCGCGGCCGCTGGCGGTCGATTGGTCCGTCGCATCGGACCAGGTGTGCCGAGTCCTGGGTAGCTGGAATCCTTTCGAAATCGAATTAACCGGTGTCGATATATTCCCGGTCACAGACGTGATCTATCTGGAAGTGGGCTGCGGTGCGGCCGAACTGCGGCAGGTACACCGGGCCATGAACGCCGGCCCGCTGGAGTTCCAGGAACCACTCGCCTATCATCCGCATATCACGCTGGCACAGGAGCTTCCACGGGATGACGTGGCGGCCACAAGCGAAATGGCCCGGCGTCTGTGGGGCGAGTACACCGGGACGCGCCGTTTTCCGGCGGAGCATGCGGCCTTCGTCCAAAACAGTCTTGGCAACTGCTGGATCGACCTGGCGTCGTACTCGCTCGGCGGCAACACCGTGAAATCCTGAGAGCCCATTATTTCGGCCCACACTATCGGTTCGAATGATTTGGCCGATTAGAGAGAGGAATCTCCCGGGTGGACCTTGCCGGCGAGTCAACTAGTGGACACAATTGCGGTATGTGCTACCGAGCCAATTGCGGTTGAGGGCTTGCGAAGCTTGTTGGAGGCGGCTGAAGGGTTGCGCGTTATCGTCACCGAGACGTCCTTAGCCGATGGGCTGGACGCAGTTAAGGATCTGCACCCGACCATCCTGCTGGTAGACAAAGCTCTCGGTTTTCAGGCGGTGATGGACTGTCCCACCGCCTTGCGAAAATCGAACTGTGAAACGGCCGTCATTGTGTGGGGCGCGTCATTTCCGGAAGCGGAGGCGCTTCGTTTTCTGCAAGCTGGAGCGGCGGGAATTCTCCGCAAGACGGCGAGATTGGATGTTTTGCTCACCTGTCTGCGCGCGGTGGCCCGCGGCGCAACCTGGATGGAGGAACAAGCGCTTCAGGAAACGGAACACCCGTCCCGCCGGAGGCATAGTCCTCTCACCGCGCGCGAGTTACAGGTGATGGAGCTGGTGGAGCACGGGTTGAAGAACAAGGAAATCGGCGACAAGCTGGGCATCCGCACCGGCACCGTCAAAATTCACTTGAAACACATCTTCGAAAAAACGGGAATCCGGGGCCGATACGGTCTGGCGTTGTCGGGCCTCAAAGAAAAGGGTCTGCTGGTACCGGCCCTCGTCGAGGGGTAACGCCGGAATTGCTATTTCAAGCCTAGCCGAAGCACCACGTTCAGTCCGAATGCGAAGATGCCGGCCCCCAAAAGCACGCTTACAGGCAGCGTCAGCACCCAGGCCAGAAGCAGATTCCGCAGGGTGTCCATTTGCAGACCGGAACGGTTGGCCGCCATGGTGCCGGCGATTCCTGAAGAAAGTACGTGAGTGGTGCTCACCGGCAGGTTCATATTGTCGGCGGCTAAAATGGTGCACATGGCCACCAGCTCCGCCGAAGCTCCCTGTGCGTAGGTGAGGTGTTCCTTGCCGATCTTTTCTCCTACCGTCACTACGATCCGCTTCCAGCCGATCATAGTGCCAAGCCCGAGCGCTATCGCCACCGCTACTTTCACCCAGGTGGGGATAAACTTCGTTACCTTGTCCATCCGCCCTTTCAGTGCGGCGGCTTCCTTGGTTTCGTCGGGATCCAGCTTATGTTGTTTCACCAGTTTGCCCAACGATTCCGACACCAGGTACAGGTCGGTGCGGAGCGTCTTGCGGTGCTCCTGATCCAGATCCGAAAGGCTCTTCTTGCCCTCCAACTCCTGGGAGATTTCGAAACATTTGTTCTTGATGGCCGCGTAGGTCAAATCGGAAGACTTGCCGGTGGTCTTCAGAAATTGCGAGAGCTCATCGGCGGACGCCTGCATGCCGGCCAGCGCAGTGCCGGCGGAGTGATGGCCCATTTGTGCCGTGATAGCGACAGCGCTCTGCGAAATCTCATCTACCGAAGCCTGGCTGGTATCCAGATTGACGGCGTAGGTGGCGGGCAGGATTCCGATCAGGATCAGCATGATGAGCCCCATGCCCTTCTGCCCGTCGTTGGAGCCGTGGGCGAAACTCACGCCCGTGCAAGTCAGCATCAACAGGCCTCGAATCCAGATGGGTGGCGGCGTCTCCCCCTTGGGCGCCTCATAGAGATCCGGACGCTTAATGAGCGCTTTGCACAAGAGCAGGAGAAGCGCCGCGCAGCTGAACCCCACAATCGGCGAGATCAGCAGCGACATTCCCACTTCCGAAGCTTTGGCCCAGTTCACGCCTTCGCCGAAGACGTGGCCCTTGGCCATCATCGAGTTGGCCAGCCCGACTCCCATGATGGCCCCGATCAGGGTGTGCGAACTGGAGGCCGGCAGCCCGAAGTACCAGGTTCCCACGTTCCAAATGATCGCCGAAATCAACAGCGCGAAAACCATCGCGAAGCCAGCCGCCGAGCCTACTTTGATTACCAGTTCCACCGGCAGCAGAGCCACCACGCTGAACGCGATTCCACCGGAGGAGGTCAGCACCCCGATCAGGTTCCAGCAGCCAGACCAGACCACGGCGTAAACCGGCTTCAGCGTGTGGGTGTAAATTACGGTTGCCACCGCATTTGCCGTGTCATGGAACCCGTTGACGAATTCGAAGCTAAGCGCCAATGCCAGCGCCAGCAGCAGAAACATGAACGCCGGAATGGTCAGGTATTGCCCGAGAAAATCCATGACGTCTCCTTTGAAAGCGAAACCACGAGTCTACGGGAGAGTTGTTACGGGCAAATAACATATTCGTGACAACTCAAATACGGATTCTTCCGTACGTATCTACCCGCGGTGCGCGAAAATGGAGGAAAGGACATGCCTGGTACTCATAGCGCACCGCGGGAACCTGCCCCAAGCAGATCTGTTTTCGCGCGCCTCGCCGTACCTTTCATGTTCAACCCCGACCTGGGGCCGGCCTGTGCGCTGATCGCCGTGGTAGCGACCCTGGCGCGGATTTTCGGTTCGTGCCTGCTGCTCGCTTCTTGGGGAGGCTTCAGCGCCTGGGCGTGGACCAGTATTGCCAACCATTTCTGGCGGATGGCCGCGGTGGGGCCGCTGGTGCTGCTTTTCCCGGGAGCACTGGCCGCGCTGCTGCTGGGAATCGGGGCCGTGGAGTCTAGGTTCAAGGCCCGATACAGTTAAGCGCGCTTTCACCGCGGAATACTCGGCATACCGCGCAAGGTAGTAGAATCTGGGTTCAGAGCCCGGAGATTCCGAATGCCAGTTGAAACTACTACCTCCCGCATGATCTTTCGCAAGACCAATGCCGAACTGGGACGCCACGTCGCCGTTACGCCGGCCAACAGCACCAACCGCCATCTTTCCTACGGCCGAATTATTCTGAACCGCCAAATGCCAGCTGTCAGCTTTCGCAACGCCGAGCAGGAGACCGGATTTATTTTTCTTTCGGGAGCAGCCAAAGTATCGGTGGACGGCCACGATTTCGAGCTCGCGCAGTACGACGGTATTTATATTCCGCGCGATTCCTCCATCGAGGTGAGCACCGCCGGCGATGTCGATATCGCCGAGTTCTCTTCCGATGTGGCCAATCATTACCCGCTGCAGGTGGTCCGGTACGCCGATATTTCGAAAGATCCGTCGCTCAAATTCACTGCCGGCGGGCCCACCCAGCAGCGCAATTTGAACATCGTGCTGGGCAAGAACGTGGAGGCGGGCCGTTTGGTCGCAGGCTTCACCGTTTCGGAGCCGGGTAACTGGTCGAGCTGGCCGCCGCACGAACACACGGCCATGCTGGAAGAGATGTACGTCTACTTCAACATGCCCGATCCGGGTTTTGCGATTCAGATGGTCTACGAAAACACCGAGTATCCGGAGACGGTGACGGTAGTGCGGGACGGGGACGCGGTCCTCATGCCCGCGGGCTACCACCCGAACGTCTCGGTGCCCGGCCATCGCATGTGTTTTCTCTGGGCCATGGCGGCGCACCGGGAAAAGCTCGACCGGCAATTCGGGGTGGTCAATGTGCAGCCGGGCTTTGGCGCGAGCGGTTCCGGACTGGAAGCCAGCCACAAATAAATGCCGGCCATACCCGACTGTTTCAGCCTGAAAGGCAAGAACGCCCTGGTGACCGGGTCGCGAACCGGCTTGGGCGCGGCGATGGCGATCGGTTTGGCGCAGGCCGGAGCCAACGTGGTGGTCACCGCGTCCACAGACCGGGGAATCGACGATGTGTGCCAGGCGGTGACCGATTGCGGTGTCCGGGCCGTCAGTTCGGTGGCGGATGTGGCGGACGCGCACGCTTGCGAGGAGTTGGTCGCGCTGACGGTGCGCGAGTTCGGCTCCATCGACATCCTGATCAATAACGCCGGCATTATCCGGCGCAGCCCGGCGGCGGAGTACCCGGCGGAAGATTGGGCGCAGGTGTTGGAAATCAACTTGAATGCGGTGTTCCGGCTGAGCCAGCTCGCCGGGCGCAGGATGCTGGCGCAGGGCAGCGGCAAAATCGTGAACATCGCTTCCCTGCTCTCCTTTCAAGGCGGCATTTTTGTGCCCGCCTACGCGGCATCGAAAGGCGCGGTGGCGCAATTGACCAAGGCGCTGGCCAACGAGTGGGCGCCGAAGGGCGTGAACGTAAACGCGATCGCGCCGGGGTACATGGAGACGAACAACACCAGCGCCCTGCGAGCCGACCCGGTACGCAATCGTCAGATCCTGGAACGAATCCCGGCCGGCCGGTGGGGTATACCCGAAGATATCGCTGCGGCGGCAGTCTTTCTGTCGTCGGCGGCAAGCGATTACATGCACGGCCACGTTCTGGTGGTGGATGGCGGGTGGATGGCGAGATAACGGTACGGAAGATGGCCCTGACAATCAAACCAAAAGAGAAATGCCGCTACGACCTGGTGGCGCTGGGCGAGATCATGCTGCGATTCGACCCGGGCGACCGCCGCGTGCACACCGCACGCTCCTTCGACGTCTTCGAAGGCGGCGGCGAATACAACGTGGCGCGCGGGCTGAAACGCTGCTTCGGCCTGGACACGGCCGTGGTGACGGCGTTCGCCGATAATGCGATCGGCAGGCTGCTGCAGGACCTGATCTACCAGGGCGGCGTCGATCAGAAATTCATTCGGTGGGCGCCATACGACGGCGTCGGCCGGTCGGTGCGCAATGGATTGAATTTCACCGAGCGCGGATTCGGCGTGCGCGGCGCGGCGGGCTGTTCGGATCGCGGCCATACGGCCACGTCGCAGCTCAAGCCCGGCGACATCGATTGGGACGAAGTGTTCGCGAGCAACGGTGTGCGCTGGTTCCACACCGGGGGGATTTTCTGTGCCTTGTCGGAGACCACCCCGGAGGTCGCTTTGGAAGCGATGCAGGCGGCGCGGCGGCACGGCACGATCGTTTCCTACGATTTGAACTATCGCGCGTCGCTTTGGAAAGCGGTGGGCGGGAAGAAGCAGGCGCAGGCCGTAAATCGGCGGTTAGCCCCGCTGGTGGATGTAATGATCGGCAATGAGGAAGACTTCTCGGCGGCGCTCGGATTCGAGGTGGCCGGGCTCGACGAGAATATCACCAAGATCGAAACCGCCGGTTTTCAGCACATGATCGAAACCGTAGTGAAAGAGTTCCCGTTTTCGGTGGTGGCGACCACGTTGCGCAAGGCCACGACGGCTTCGCGGAACGACTGGGGCGCAATGTGTTACGCCGACGGCGCGTTTTATCAGGCGCAGAACCGGCCGGACCTGGAGATCTACGACCGTGTCGGGGGCGGCGACGGTTTCGCATCGGGCCTGATCTACGGGTTTCTTACCGGCCAATCCCCACAATGGGCAGTGGAATGCGGCGCCGCCCACGGCGCGCTGGCCATGACGACTCCCGGAGACACGACGATGGCGGCCGTTTCCGAAGTACTCCAGCTCATGAAGGGCAAATCGGCGCGCATCGAGCGATAGACGTTGGGCAAGCGGTGCGCTTGCCCTTCGACAGGGCTATTCAGGCTTGGCGTTACGGCGACGCAGGAAAATCAGAACCCCAAAAACCGCCACGAGGGCGGCGCAGATGATACGAATCGTAGAACTATCCACAGCCATACTCCTTTCCTGTTTACTTATCGGCGGTTTACATCTTTTCCAGCATAGGGAACAGGTCGCGCACCAGATGGGTGATCACCGGTCCGATGGTGACGACGAATAAAGACGGCAGCACGCAGAAGAAAATGGGGAACACCAGCTTCACCGCCAGCTTGGCAGCGCGTTCCTCGGCTCTTTGGCGGGCCATCACGCGCAAATAATCCGCATGCCCGCGGAGGCTCTGGGCGATGCTGGTGCCAAAACGGTCGGTCTGGACCAATACGGCCACTAACCTTCGTACGTCCTCCACCCCGGTCCGGTCCGCCAGGTTGTGGAGCGCATCGACGCGGCGTTTTCCGGTGCGTATTTCCAGATTCATGACGGCGAATTCGCTGCAGAGTTCCGGGTGTGCTCCGCGTAACTCCTGCGCCACCTGAATGATAGTTTGATCCAGCCCCAGACCGGACTCCACACAGACCACCATGAGGTCCAGCACGTTCGGCAACCCCTTCTCGATGGCGTGCTTGCGCCTCGCCACGCACCACAGCAGATACTGCATAGGCGCTACAAAGCCGGTAACCACCGCGGCACCCATGATTTCGCAGAAATGCTCCGGCGTCGCATAGGTACGCAGGCAGAGGAACAAAGCGCCAGCGCCTAATACGGTGGTGGTGCACACGCGAGCCCCATAGAAGAATCGCACCGCCTGCGGGTTGCGGTATCCGGCGCGTAACATCCTCCGTTTCAATAACGGCAGGTCTTTGGGTGTGGCCGGAACGAGCGACCCGGCCCAAGTCACGAGTTCCTTCCAGACCAGGGCGGGTGAGGGTAGAAACGGCGACACCACAGGCCCGGGAGACTGCAACCGGTCAAGCGGACGAATCCGCCCGCTCCCAAAACGCAGGAGCAGCAGAGCCGTACCTCCGGCTACCGCTGCGAACACCCATATGGCCGCCAATACCAGCACATCACACCTCGAACGTCACAATTCGCTTGATGATCATATAGCCCACGATCTGCAGGGCCAATGACCCCGCCAGCATCTCGTGCCCCGCGGGATCGTCGACGAAGAACCGGGCGTACTGCGGATTCACCACAAACATCAGGCACCCCACCGCCGCCGGAATGGACGCCAGGATCCGGCCCGACATCAGACCCTGCGCGCTGATGGCGCGGATGCGCGCACGCAGTTTGAACCGCTGGCGAATGATATCCGCGAGCTTATCCAGAAGCTCTGCCAGATTGCCGCCGGTGCGTTTCTGGAGCAGCACCGCCGAAACGAAGAACTGGGTATCCAACAGGGGCATGCGGTTCGCCATCTTCCTCAGAACGATGTCCAGCGGCTGTCCCAGATTCTGCTCCTCGAAGGTGCGGCGGAATTCGCCCGCCAAAGGCTCGCTGAATTCCTTATGCACCATTTCGAGCGCCACCGAGAAGGCGTGGCCGGCGCGCATCGACCGTGAGATGAACTCCAGGCACTCCGGAAACTGCTCTTCGAATAAGTTGACTCGGGCACGCGCCCGATGCCCGACCCATTTGACCGGCGCCACCGCTCCCAGTACCCCGGCCAGCAACGTCAAAAGGGGCATGGAATTGTGAGTGGCCACCAGAAACACTAACGAGCACCCCAGTGCGGCTGCGGCGGACCGGTGAATCAGCCCGACAGGTCCCCATTTCAGGCCTGCTGTTTCGAGCAAACGCTCGGCACGCTGGCGCAGCTTAAAGCGCGCCAGAAGGCTCGCAGCCATGCGGCTGTGCTCGTCAGTGGTCGCCTGCATCAGAGCTGGGCCGGCACCCGCCCGGGAGGGCTGCCGCGAGGGGTCCTTCCGGCCGATCAGACGCCGCAGGCCGCTGGTCTGTTCGCGGCGCGTCACCCAGAGTGAGAGCAGCACCATGGTCGCCATGCTGGTCCCCGCCGTGAGTAGGAACAGGGCGATCATGACGGCTCCACCATGACGACCTCGTCGAACAAGTCCACCGGTAGCCGGATACCCGAGGCGACCAGCTTTTCATTGAACTTGGGCAGAATGCCGGTGGCCGCGAAACGTCCCTTCACCTTGCCCGCATGCGACAGCCCCAGCTTTTCAAAGACGAAGATGTCCTGCAGGGTCACGACGTCGGTCTCCATGCCAGTCACTTCGGTGATGTTCATCACTCGCCGGCTGCCATCGCTCAGACGCGACACCTGCACCAGGATGTGAACCGCCGCGGCAATCTGCTGGCGGACGGCGGCAAGGTGCATATTGGCGTTGGCCAGCGACACCATGACTTCCAACCGGGAAATAGCGTCCCGCGGGCTATTGGCGTGAACCGTCGTCAGGGAACCGTCATGGCCGGTATTCATGGCCTGCAACATGTCGAGCGCTTCTTCGCCGCGGACCTCGCCCACGATGATCCGGTCGGGCCGCATGCGGAGCGCGTTCACCAGCAATTGCCTCTGGCGTACGGTACCATGGCCTTCCACGTTGGCCGGCCGAGTTTCCAGGCGCGCGAGGTGCGGCTGCTTGAGTTGCAACTCAGCCGCGTCTTCAATCGTCACGATACGTTCCCGCGGCGAAATGAAGGCCGAAAGGGCGTTGAGCAGCGTGGTTTTGCCGGCACCGGTGCCGCCCGAGACTACAATGTTCAATTTCGCGCGTACCGCCGCCTCCAGCAGCTTCAGCATTCCCGCCGTGAGCGACAGCCGATCGACCAGATCGGCGGGCATCAGCCGGTCGGTGCCGAAGCGCCGTATCGAAAGCAGCGGGCCATCCACCGCCAGCGGCGGAATGATGGCGTTGACGCGCGACCCGTCGAGCAGACGCGCGTCCACCATGGGGTTGGATTCATCCACGCGGCGGCCAACCTGCGACACAATGCGGTCGATGATGCGCAGGAGATGGGCGTTGTCGTGGAACCGCACGCTGGTTGCCTCGAGAACTCCGGCGCGCTCTACATAGACTTGGCTATAACCATTCACCAGAATGTCCGAAACGGTCGGATCCTGCAGCAACGGTTCGAGCGGACCGAGGCCGAAAACCTCGTGCAGAACTTCCTCGCTGATTTCCTCTTTTTCGCTGGCCGTCAGCAGCGTAGGCTCCTGCTCGACGATCGTCAAAGCCGCCTGCTTTACTTCCGCCCGGATACGATCGTTATCGATACCGGCCAATGCGTCGAGGTTGATCTGATCGAGAAGTTTGCGATGCAGGGTAAATTTGAGTTCCTGGTACTCCGGCCGCGAGGCGCTTTTGCGCGCCGGTTGGCGCAGCAGACGCTGCTCCCATTCCGTTTCCGCGGTGGTCATCGCGCGGCCTCCACCGGACGAGCGCTATTTGGAACTTTCATGCTTCCTCGTTTCCACCGGGAAGGTTTCCACCGTCTTCTGATTGCCGCGGATGAGGACGATGGTCTCCACTTGCGGGGGCGCGGAGACTGCTGCCGCCGGTGCCGGCGCTGGCGCACGTACTGGTGCGGGCGTGGGGCGCCAGGCCGTTGCCGGATGCATCGGCGGCACGATGGGCGCCGGCGCGGGTTCGGAGTTGAGCGCGGCGCCGTGAGCGTAGAGTTCCCGTAATTCGCGCCTGGCGGTGGCTTCCACCTTCTGATCGCTTGAATTGCGCAACACGAGCTGTAGGTGGCCCTCGTTGGCGGCTAATGTCAGGCTCTCGGCCTGCACCGGATCCACTAGCAAGGTCACGACCGTAACGCTCATGGATTGGCTCTTGCCGTCGGTCTGTACGGTCTGGCCGGCGGAGAGTACCGTCACATTCTGCAGCACCGTGGCGGTGAACGTGTCGTCGGCTCCCGGGGGTTTGCCGGTCACCAGCACGTCCACACGCATGCCGGGCAGCACGAAACCCGCGACACCGGCCACATCGTTGACGCGCACCGACGCGGCCCGCATCCCTGTCGGAATCATGGGAGCGACTCCGAAACCGCTGCCGCGCGCCGCCAGGCGCGAATCCACCACCGGCTCATCGGCGCCGATGGTGCTGATTACCGGCCTACCTACGACCTCCTCGATCCGCGAGTAGGCGCCTTTGGGAAAGAGGTTGCCCGGTATGCGAATGGTCTTGAGCTCGCTCGCCGTGAGGGACGCGCCGGGGGACAGTGGCTCGGCCGCCACGACTAGAATCTTTTCGACCGACGGCCGCCGCGAGCCAAGCGCCATCCGATAAAACAACAGAGAGACGATCATCCCCCAGGCAAGACTGCTCCCCACGATAATCAAGAATCTGCGATCCAGATGCATGCTTTAACCTTTCCCCAATAGGGCGAGCCATGCCCCTAGCGTCAGCGCCGGCGCGTATGGAATCGCCCGCAGGCGCCAATTCCCAATCAGACACCCAGCCGCCACCAGGGCGCCGATGGGCGCCGCCAGCAGCGCCGCGATCAGAATGCCGGATGGCCCCAGCAGCGCTCCGAAAGCCGCCATGAGCTTGAGATCGCCGGCCCCCATGCCGCCCAGGCAGTAGAAAACCAGGAACACCGCAAAACCCAGAGCCGCCCCGCCCGCCGACCATGCCAAACCCGCCAGCCCTCGGTTCGCCGTGTGGCAGACCATCCCGGCTGCCAGGCCGCTGAGGTTGATCCAGTTGGCGATAGAGCGGTGGCGAATATCTTCAAACGTGGCGACACACCCGAGTAGCATCGCCGGGACAATCGGGGGGCTCATTTTCCGTCCCCCGCGGTTTTCAGCAGCAGCACGGCCTGTTTATCGCGGTACGCCGTCCGCCATTCGGGATCGCGTTCCAGGATTTGACCGAGCGGCCAGTCGAGCGGCAGCAGCGCCGCCGTAAAACCGTAACGCGCCATGACCTCACGGCTTGTCCGTCCGGCGAGCATTAAAACCCCGTAGTCTTGGCCGATGGCTTCGCCGTAAAAGTCGCTTCGGCCGTCGAAAAACACGCGCGTCCGCGGGTAAAGCCGGTAGATGAGATAGTCGCCCCATTGATCGGAGGTGAGTATCCGCGCGCCCGCCGGGGAGGTGAGCACAGCCGAATTCCGATTTACTGCAGTGACAGGGAACGTTGGCACGGGGAAGTCGGACAGCCCGCCAACCGGAAACACCGCGGCAATGGCAAGCGCACCCAGGATCGGCATCCAAGGTGTGATGCGCCAATGCGCGCCGAGCGCCTGCGAGGACTCCCACAGCACGCGCCACGCCGAGCGCGCCCGCTCAGATTCCGCCCGCTCATGCCACCGCGCGGCGACATGCGAGGCGATGAGCGGCGCCGCTACCATCGCGAACAAGGGAATATAGCGCGCCGAATGCAGCGCCGCAAAACCCCAGACCGCCACCAGACTCGGCTCAAACCACTGCGACTGCCGCCATGCCTTCGCCGCAACCGCTGCTCCGGTCAGCAACAGCAAGGCAAAGATCCACATATTCTCCGAGCGGATCTGCGGCGATTGAAACTCCCCTACGTGATCCGCGATCCACCGCGATCCCAGAAACTGCGCGACGTGGCGGTGCAGCTGCCATCCGTAGGGATTGATTAGCGTGGCCAGCGAGGAAAGCCCGGCCAGCAAGCCATAGCGCTCGAGCGAGAGACGATCGCGCCGCGCGGCGCTCCCCACCGCCAATAACCCGAGAATCGCCAGCCAGGCGGCGAAACCGCCATGCAGATTGGACCACAAACCCGTCATTGGGACCAGCGTCCAGACCCAGGGCGTGGGCGACCGCCGGTCTTCGTCGAGCAGCCATAGCCCTGCCACCAGCAGGACCAACGAGAACAGATGCGGCCGCGCCAGATAATGCACGCTTGCCGCGCTGGCGGCGGCCAACGTCACCGGCAACGAAACCCAGGCGCCCGCGCCGCGCCGCAGCAGCCAGGCGAACAGCAGGGCCGCCGGCAGGCAAACCAGCAGCGCGCCCAGCGCCGCCACGCCGGACAGTCCGAACCAGCGATCAATCTGCGCGAAAATCAGGTCCGAGAGCCATTCCCACGCATACCAGGGTTGACCCGCGCGCGAGAAGGAGAACAGATCCTGCGCCGGGACTCCGTGGGCAAGGATGTATTCTCCGGTGCGGATGTGCCAGCCCGTGTCTCCATCGCCGAGCAACGCCTGCCAGGATTCCAGCCGTCCGAACCGGGCCAGCAGCAGGAGCGCAAAAAACAGATCGGGCAGGGTGGGCACGAGCCGAACCGTCCGGTCTGTCGCGCACGCGATCGCAGATGAACTGGCGGCTGCCATGAGTTCCATAAGACAGATCGGCAGACATTGGGGTTTCCTGCAGGGTCCGGCAAGGAAGCGCTAGACTGCGGCTCGTGAGCCGATCCAACGCGGGCGGTTGCAGCTTTCGCCAGTCTCGGCCGATGTGAAACAGCAGGAAAACTCGTTTTGCTGGCACCCGTCGTCCCACTCCCGACACAGCACATCTGGAAACCGCTGGTAGTTTGTCCGCAGCGCGATCTTTCCAGCCGTCTCAGCATGGCTTTCACGGAACTGGGAATCGCCTCGGCTACCACTCTGCCCGAATACCCGCGCCCGGGCTCGCTTGCCGGGCTGGCCGGACAAGCTGGGTGCAATATCTGTTTCCTGGATGTCGCCTCCAATGTGGAGCACGCCATGTTGCTGATCGCCGAAGCGGCGGCGGCAATGCCGGTAGTGGCGCTGAGCCCCCGCAAGGATGCCGATCTGATCCTACGCTGCCTGCATCGCGGGGCGGGAGAATTCGTCGCCGACCCGACGGCGCAGCAGTTGCGCCTGGCGCTCGACCGCCTCGGCCGCTCCCGCGGACCGTCGGCCGCGCCCAAACCATCCACGGTCTATTGCGTGGTACCCGGCAAGCCGGGATGTGGCGCCAGCACCCTGGCCACCCATCTGGCCATCGAACTCAAGCGAGCCGGTGCTTCCCGGGTCCTGCTGGTGGATACCGACGTCCTCGGCGGTACCATCGCGTTTCTCCTGAAAGTGAAGGCCGATTTCCACCTCGGGGATGCGGTGCGCGACCGCCAACGCATGGATGCCGATCTTTGGGCGCGGCTGACGGTGTTTTGCTACGGAGTGGACGTGCTACTGGCGCCCGACAGCCCGGCGGCCAGTGTGGTAATCGACCGCGCGGCCGCCGCCGATCTGATGCACTTCTGGCAGGCTCAATACGAAGCCATCGTAGTAGATACGGCAGGCGCACAGCCGGAAGCCGTGGAATTCATCCGTTTGGCCGACCAGATCCTGTTGGTGACCACCAATGAACTGGTGGCGTTGCACGCCACGCGACGCTCCGTGGAGTACCTGGAGCAGAATGCCATCGACCGGCGGCGCCTGCGGCTGGTGGTGAACCGCTACTCTCCGGCCACCGGGCTCAAGCGCGAAGAGGTGCAGTCCGCGCTCAAGTTAGAGCCTTACGTCCTGCTGGCCAACGAATACGAAGTGGTCCAGCAGGCTGTTCTGGAGGGCAAGCCGGTGGGACCGGGCACCCGCTTCGAACGCGGACTGCGCTCGCTCACGGCGCGGCTGACCGGCAACGAGGCCCCGGCGATCAAGAAACCGGCATGGCTCGGCCTGTTACCGAGGAGAAGTTAGCGTGGCACATCTAAGACATAAAACTCAACTTACTCAGCGGGAGTCCCAATATCTTCGAAATTCAATGATTGGTAACTTAGATTACGCAGATACAGTGGGCGCCTCCCAGGCGGAGGTTTTAACAATGAAACATTCGATTCGAAGTTTGTGGCGGAAAACGCAAGGGCAGGACTTAGTAGAGTATGCCTTGGCCGCGGGCATGGTGGCTGTAGCTGCAGTGGCCTCGATGCCTCCGCTGAGCGGCATAATGGTCAACGTTTTCAACGCCATTGGCGGAATGATTCAGAACAGCGTGCAATAACGATGCGACGGGCCCGGGGCAGTGCCCGGGCACCCGAACTTACGAAGGGGCCGCCGGGCTTCCTAAAGCACTATTGAACCCTAAAGACGCATCGGCAAGTTCGCCGGAACGTCGGTAGAAGAAAGGAAAAATCGAAAATGAACTGGCTAAGGAACCGTATGCTTCAGCTTCTGGTCTGGAGAGATACCAGCGGACAGGACCTGGTGGAATACGCCCTGGCGGCGGGCATGGTGGCGGTGGCGGCGGTGGCGTGCATGCCTTCGCTCAGCACCACGGTGAACAACGTGTTCACCCGTATCGGCGCGCTTATCAACACCAACGTGCCGTAGGAGAATCCAATCGTGGTCCTCCGCCGCCCGGGCGAGTTTCGCCATTTGCGGCGGGGGACCGCCAGTTGGAAGTCAGTACATAACGCCAAGCTCGCCCGCAGTGGCGGCGGCAGTGCGCGGTAAGGCATGATGGGTGGTGGATGAAAGCCTTACTCCTCACCGACTACATGCAGTTGACGCTGACCGACATGGCGGTACCCGCGATCGGTCCCCAGGATGTGTTGATCCGCGTCCGCTCTTGCGGGATCTGTGGCAGCGATGTCCATGGAATTGACGGATCGACCGGCCGGCGCATACCACCGCTTGTCATGGGACATGAGGCGGCGGGCGTGATTGCGGAAGTCGGGCGCGACGTGAGCGATTGGAAAGCGGGCGACCGGGTCACGTTCGATTCCACCATCAGTTGCGGGGCGTGCGCATTCTGCCGGGCCGGCGACATCAATTTGTGCGACAACCGGCAGGTTCTGGGAGTCTCGTGCGGCGACTACCGGCGGCACGGCGCTTTCGCGGAATACGTGGCCGTACCCGCGCGGATCCTGTATCGTCTGCCGGAGTCGCTTTCCTTCGACCATGCGGCGATGATCGAAGCCGTCTCGGTTGCCGTCCATGCCGTTCATCTCACGCCCCTGACTTCCGGCGATACAGCCGTGGTTGTGGGCTGCGGCATGATCGGCCAACTCGCAATTCAGGCTGCCAAAGCCGCCGGCTTCGCCAGCGTAGTGGGTGTGGATGTGGACGATGCCCGGCTAGCCGTGGCGCAAAGGGCCGGCGCAGACGCAGTGCTCAATTCGCGCGCCTGCGATGTTCCCGCCGAAATTCGCTCGCGCACCAATGGCCGCGGCGCCGATGCCGTGCTCGAAGCAGTAGGAATGACGGCTCCCATCCAAACCGCTATCTCCGCGGTACGGAAGGGCGGCACAGTCACCCTGATCGGCAATTTCAGCGGCCAAATCGACCTGCCTTTGCAGCAGGTAGTTACCCGGCAGATAAGATTGCAAGGCTCCTGCGCCTCCGCCGGCGAATACCCGAAATGTATCGAACTGATGGCAAGCCGCCAAATCCGGGTGGACGATTTGATTAGCGCGTACACACCGCTCGAGGAGGCGCCCGACTGGTTCGGCCGCCTCTACCGGCACGAACCGAACCTGATGAAGGTGATCGTACGCCCGTAGTTTGAGGCCCGGCACTCTACCGTGTTAGAGTCATGGATGTGGTCTCCGTGGGGATTTCACGGATGCCCGCCCGGGCGGTTAGCTCAGCCGGTTAGAGCGCCTGCCTTACAAGCAGGAGGTCCGCGGTTCGAGCCCGCGACCGCCCACCATCACAAAGAGATCTCTTCGCGGTCCGCCCCCGGGTTCAACCACGTCGTTGATTAGCTGATCGATCGGTCGGGGTGGGGGTATGGCCCGGCCAGCGGAGACAGCGGCATCCTTGGCCCTGTCAGGAGGCTAGACAGGGTCTTCACCGCTGTCCTGGCTTCTGTTAATGGATATCGGGGGCGTATAACAACATTTCACGGAGTTCCTCGGCCCACTCCATTCCGGAATGCTCGGTGAACTCAACCGGTTTCCTGCGAAAAGCATGGGTGGCCCTTCCGCATCTGTGGTCTCGATCTCCATTCAGGCAGATCACTTTGACAGATTTACGAGAACTTCGGAGGGTCGAAATAAACTCCACTGCTCCCGGCAGCAGGCAATCCAACAGCAAAATGTCTACCGTCAGGTGCAGTTCCCGAAGGAGGGTGGCGGCGTCTACGACCGTGCGAGCGGGGAAAGCTTGGAAACCGGCATGATCCAGGGTTCGCCCCAGACAGAATGCGTGTCCCAAGTCTCTTTCGATTAGCAGTATTGCCCGGTCCATGGTTCTCGGCTAGCTCTCCCGCAATCGGTGCGCCAAATAGTGCGCCGCATGAAGCCAAGGCTTACCTGCGGAAAAGGGAAAAATACCTCGAAAGAATTGCCCGCCATTCTTACCTGGGTGGTCACATTTTTCCAAGTTAAGTCAAATCCAACTGGAGGCCGGTAATGGAGGTGGATGGGAGCAGCCGCCTCAAAATGGTCCCCGCTCGCCCAGTTGCCAAGTTGTCCTCTGTGCAGAGGCGAAACCGGACGGCCTGAGTGCGAATGCTGCACAACTTGCAAAAATCCCATTTCAGAGGTCCCGATTCGAGACATTTAATCGGGATTCGGACGCATCGGCACGTTCGAAGCCCCCCTCAAGCTCTATGCCGCGAGCGGAATTCACAAGCCGGTAGTCCATTATCTGGCATCCCACGCCATAAAAACCGCGTTCCCCGGTCACTTCAACGCGTATGATGCGGACCTTGCACAGCACATGCAGCGGGCTGTTTTCACCGCCGGGATGATGGGTTGGCACCAGGAGGGTGCAGTGCCTTGCCTCACCGGGCACAAACCTTGCATTTGCAATGCAATAGAAACCGTCGCTGCTCAGGTCCTGGGTGATCGTCTGAACCGTCTCGGTGGTACCCGTGAGCGAAAACGACAGGGGCCAGTGCAACTGCGCACGAGTGCGCTTTCGCCGGTTGATGCTGCGCGCCTTCTCGGGCGATTCCGGCATCTCCACGTCAGACGGTAGCCGGTTGATAGGTAGCGAAGCCATACAGACTGTACCGTACTAACAGCATTTTGGCTGCCACGCATTTTCAGCCGCAAAAGCCACAAAATCCATGCTGCCAGTTAGTTGCACAAATTCTGAATGTTTGTCGCTAGGTACTGGTACTAAAACTTGTAGGACTTCCCAACTATTGGGATGTATTGACTTCTTCGTATTTTGAGTTATGCTCAATCCATTCTATAGGCACACGCCTTTAGGAGCATAAATGAAAGTAATTCTGATTTCCCACGATTCCGACTTGTTGGGCACGTGCCGCGAAATCCTCACTAAATTCGAAGATCTCGATTGGCGGCTGACAACGTCGGAACCGGGAACAACTCCGGCGGCTGCGGATCTCTATATTTGGGATGGGGCAGCGGCAATTGACCGGAATTTGGAAATCGAACGCCCATTTAGCAGGCATTTATTTTTATTGCACCAGCGAGAGGTGGCTGAATTTCAAGAGAATTTGGGAGCGGCAGGGGCGCCGATCCTCCTGAAGCCGGTGACCCGGGCGTGTTTGGCGGCTTTTATGGAGTTCGCCGCGTCGGCGTTTCAGGATCGTACCGCGACCGTGCACTCGCTGCGCTCAGATCGCGATGAGATGCTCCAGTGCCTCATTCAAACAAATCTTCAACTCCAGCAATATGAGCAGGATAGAACTAATTTCTTAACCCGGGCCGTGCACGATTTCCGAGCGCCCCTGACGGCCACGGGAGGTTACTGTGGGCTTCTGCTCGATGGGGCGCTAGGCCCATTGACAGAGGAACAGAAGGAAGTTCTGGGGCGGATGCGGCAAAGCGTGAAGCGGCTCTCACGGATGGCCTCCGCGATGTTTGAGTTAGGGGTGGGGCGCCAGCTAAAGAGGCGGCCGGATCTTCGTCCAGCAGATATACGCGAGAGGGTAGAGCAGGCGTTGCACGAAATTACGCCGGCGGCGGACAGCAAGAATATTTCAATTTCCGTTGAGTTGGCTCCCGAGGAAGGCAAGGCATACCTGGAGCCCGGACAAATCGAACAAGTTTTGATGAATCTGCTGGACAACGCGTGCAAGTTCACGCCAAAAGGGGGCGCCATCGAAATTCGCGGTTATCCCTTTTTCTGGGAGCGGCGGGCGGCACACGCCTCCTCCGCGCTGGTAACCGACCGCCGGTATCGGGACAGCCATGCCCCCAATTCCTATCGGATTGATATCCGCGATTCCGGTCCGCAAATTCCGGCCGAGCACATCGGAAAGATTTTTGAGGAGTATACGTCCTATGTTGGTAGCCAGGACCGGTCCGGCGGCGGTCTGGGCCTGGCGATTTGTCGCATGATCATCCAAGCACATGAGGGCCGCGTGTGGATGGAGAATACAGATTACGGTCCCAGGTTCTCGTTCGTACTTCCGATTTATTCCGCGAAGTCGGCAGGGCCACGGTTTGAAGACGCAATACAACTTACAGTTTCGGAGGCACGTTAAGTTAAATGCAAACAAAAGGATACGGACTAAAAATCCTTGTCGGGGAAGACGAGCAAGAGGTCAGAGGCTATCTTCAGATGGCCTTGAAATGCCTGGGCTACTCGGTAGAACTGGCGCAGGATGGGGAAGAAGTGATGAGTCATCTCACGTCGGCCCCATCGGATTTTTCAGCGGTATTACTGGATCTGGTGATGCCGCGGCGGGGCGGGATGGAAGTATTAAAGGAAATTCGCCATATCGCTCCGAATTTACCGGTGATCATCATTTCAGGCGCGGCATCTACGTTGAACGTAGTGACGGCGATGAAATGCGGCGCCGCCGACTTCCTGTGCAAGCCTGTGGGACACGACGAACTTATGCATGCGCTCAACAAGGCGCTCGATCACAAAGGTGTTCTGCCTCCTGCCCTGCCGGTTCCACCCTCGCCGAGGACTAAGGTTTTCTTAGGCACGAGCCCGAAAATGCAGGAAATTCAAGCTTTGATCGGGCATGTCGGCTGGTCCGAGGCTTCCGTATTAATCCAGGGCGAAACCGGAACCGGTAAAGAGGTTCTCGCACGAGAGTTGCATGCCAATTCGCCGCGGGCAGGGAAGGTATTTCTGAAGCTGAACTGCGCCGCGTTGCCGTCGGAACTGGTGGAAAGCGAACTCTTCGGGTACGAACGGGGCGCGTTTACGGGCGCCTTCCAGAAGAAGATCGGCATGTTTGAAGCGGCGGATGGCGGCACGATCCTGCTCGACGAGATCGGCGACATGGACGTACGTCTCCAGGCGAAGCTTCTGCAGGTGCTCCAGGACAGGGAATTTCAACGAATTGGCGGCAAGGACGTGATCAAGGTCGATGTCCGCGTGATGGCGGCCACCCACCGGGATCTGGAGAAAGCGATCGAAGACGGAAAATTTCGCGAAGATCTGTATTACCGGCTGAACGTAATTAACCTGGAACTGCCCCCACTTCGCGAACGCAACGAGGATATTCTGCCTTTAGCGGATTATTTATTGAAGAGGCACGCCGTCCCCGGCAAGGGCATCTCGATTCCTTCCGACCTTAGGGAGACTATGCTGGCCTATCCCTGGCCGGGAAACGTCCGGGAACTGGAAAACGTGATGCGCAGGCTGATTGTTCTGCGGGATCCCAGGCATATCGTTCGTGAGCTGACGGCCAAGGGAGCACGCCGATCGATGGCAGCCGCCAGTGTCGCTGCTGCGGTAGGTGTAGAGGCCACTCCGGAAGTTACGCCTATTTTGGAACAGGTTACGAAAGCCAAAGAGAGGGCGGAAACTGAGGCAATTCTGGCAGCCCTCAACTCCACCCGGTGGAATAGAAAGCAAGCGGCTACACTCTTGAAGATCGATTACAAGGCGTTACTCTACAAGATGAAGAAGCTGGGAGTCGACGATGACGTGATCTCATTTCCCCCTTCACCTGAGGAGCCGGTGCGTGTAATGACGGCGAACAGAGCCTGACGGGTTTTTGGGTGTGACCTGTACCCTCTAAGACTGGGCGATGCAGCCGGGGCAGGTCACAACATGGCGATCACGGTTCGAAGACGAACTCCAGGATCGACTCGATCGAGACGGGCTGGTTATTGCGCAGGGCCGGCCGAATTTCCATAACATTGAGGCATTCACGGCCGAATGCGACAGCGAATGGTTGAGGTTTCTTGGAGGGATCGCTTCGGCCTGTATCACTCTTCCGGTCTTGTCAATCGTAACATTGACCTCCACGGTCATCTTTCGATCCAACAGCTGCTGGAACCTTCGGTTGAACCTTCACGATGGCCTGGGCCGGTTTATAGGTTGCCGGCTCTGGAACCGGTGGGGTGGGTTCCTCAATAATCGGAACTGCCGCGAGGAGGGCCGCGTGGTCCTTCGAATCCGGGAGAGGCCTGCGAAACCGGGACTGCCTTGGCGAGAGCTGTTGCCCTCCCCGGGTGGGTCCGTAAGGTTGCCGCCGGGCCGGCCGGGGCCCCCCTGCTTTCGGGAGGATTACCGTGACCGATTCCATGTAAGTGCGGGTTGGCGTCGTCACGGTAAGTTGCATCGAAATCTGATCTGTCTCGGGAACATACAACAGACTTCCATCGCGCAGTTGCGCCGCATCGCACGAAATCACACGAGTTGAGTCACCGTCCCGGATCGAGAGTACTCCGGAGGTAGCGGCCGTAATCAAGCTCGAGTCACGGTCCCATGTAAGAGCTAAGAATCCGGTCTGTCTGATCGCACGCAACGAAAGAAACGGACGAGGAGCAGCCTTGGCGGCGGAATAAGTGGCAGGTATCTTGGAAAGAGTATTGGCTACCGTTTGCCAGACATTGGAATAACGTTCCCGTAAGGAGCCGCTGTTCAAACTGACCCCGAGCGCAAGAGCCGATGCCAGAGAACAGGTCCATAGGAGAGTTTTTAGCCTGGAGCCGGGCTTGGCGTGGAAAGGCTCCGCGAAAATCGGAGAAGTTGGGGGCGGCTGCATGGGCACAACTGCGATCGGTTGTGCCTGCTGGGTTCTGCGCATTCGGCCATCTTGCTCAGACGCGAGGAGCGAAGGATCGAACGGGAACTCCATGAAGGCAAAATCCACCATCCTGCAATGGCTGTCATGAAAGAAAAACGTCGCTGTGGGTGGGCCGAAGTGGTTGCGATGAACCAGCAAAAATACCATGTAGGGGCGGGCAAAGTGCTCCTTAGCTAGTAAGTGGTCCTGCGCGTTAAGTTTAAAGGCTTCGCTGCTTTCGGTTCGATAATAACCGACTAAGGAGCCCTTTCTCTCGGAAGGCAACATCTCCACCAGGCTGCGCACACTCTCGGGGGTGGCGGGTTCAAAGTCCAGAATTGCCGTGGCGCCGTTCCGAATCTCGCCAAACAGGAGCCCCTCTTGCGGATGGCCTGACCCGGCCTCGGGGTTGAAGAGCCGATTCTTCAACTCCTGAACTACGCCAAGGGCCAGACGGACTCTGACGGGCGAGCCAGGGAACCACCACAGATAATGGTGGGCTTGTGCCGGTGCGACGGTTTGAGCGGTTGCCATCTTTGGTAGCCTGCCAAAGGTTTACAGGGAACGATACCTAGCAGGTTCATCGCCAAAACTTGGAAACCGCTAACGCATGTCAGCGCACAACTTAGGGGACACCATGTAGCCGGAGAAAAAGAATCTCCAAAAATCCGACCGCGTGGACTTCGGCGAGGATTTACGGAATATTTCAGAGCCGTTTCACTTCGGGATGCCAAACTTCTCCGCCAGACGCTTCAATAGAGACGAATTTGCCTTGGGGTCGTTATAACCGGCAAAACTCGGCACGTGGGTGGAAGGGTGCGGAAACTCCGCAAAACTGGGCTGCTGGCTCAGGGTCTCGACGCGATGGGCACCGGGCACTTCCTCCAAAGACGGGGAATGCGGGAACGGCATGAGGGAAGCTGTGGCATTGGTGAGAGTCAAATTCGTGGCCGCTGCCCGGACGTAGTTCAGGCCCACCAGAGGACACTCATCCCCGTAGGCCATCAGCAGGGCGGTATCGCAGATAGAATTGATTAACCGGGGAATACCCAGAGACCACTGAACAATTCCGGCGATAGCATCGGGAGTAAACGGCGGGGCCCCTTTGGCCTGACCTTTCGACCAACGAAACTGAATATATTGTTGTACTTCGGAGGCTGTCAGCCGGTCAATATAGAGCCGAAGCGCGATCCGCTGCTTGAGTTGCCGCAAATCGTAGCGGTTTAGAATGTCGTCCAATTCGGATTGACCGAGAAGGAGGATTTGGAGAAACTTGCCGGTGGCGCCTTCGAAGTTCCCGAGGAGGCGGATTTCCTCCAAAACTTCCACGCTCAATTTGTGGGCTTCGTCGATTACCAGAACGGCGAAGCGGTTCTCCTGATGGACCCGCGCCAGGAACTCCTGCAGTTTCCAGAGACGCTGCGCTTTGCTTGCGGGCACATCGGTAATGTCAAAATCCAACAGTACACCCTCGAGGAATTCCGCGGCACTGAGAGTTGGATTGAGAAGGATGCTCGATTCCACCCGATCGGCGGGTAAACGATTCAGAACACTGGTGATCAGGGTAGTTTTTCCGGTGCCGGCGTCGCCCGTGAGGACCACGAAGCCCTTCCGTTCCAGAATGGCGTACGTGAGACCGGCAAGGGCCTCTCTATGCTTCACCGGCAAAAAGAGAAACGACGGATCGGGCGTCAGGTTGAATGGCAGTCTCTGGAGGCCGAAGAACTCTGTATACATTCGATGGAACCGCCCCGCTACGACGCGTTACCTAAAGGATAGCAAGTTCGAACCTAGACTGGTACCGTGGATTCGATGCAAGCAGGATACCATTCTATGCCGGTTGAATTTCGACTCCTCGCGCCAGTGTGACCAGGCTATCCACCATATATTCGAGCGCCGCCCGGGAGAGACCGGGATAGAGTCCGATCCAGAAAACGTTCTCCATGACGAAGTCTGTGTTATCTAATGGAGCAGCAACGCGGAATTGACAGTCGCGGTAAGCCGGCTGGCGAATCAAATTGCCGCCAAAGAGCAGCCTGGTCGCAATCTTCCGCTGCTCGAGCCAGGCAATCGTTTGGTTGCGGGAAAAGGGTGCACCCGGCCGCACGCCGATAGGGAAACCGAACCAACTCGGATCGGCGCCGTCGGTCGCTTCGGGCAAAAGAAAAAATTCTTCGAGTTCCGCGAGCCCTTGCCGGAGGATGCGGAAATTACGACGCCGTGCTGCAACGAAGTCGTCAAGCTTTTGTAACTGGGCCACACCGACGGCCGCCTGCATGTCGGTCATTTTCAGGTTGTACCCAATATGCGAGTAGGTGTACTTATGGTCGTAACCGCAAGGCAGTTCCCCGAGATGCCAGGCGAAGCGTTTGCCACAGGTGTTGTCGCATCCCGGAGCGCACCAGCAGTCGCGGCCCCAATCGCGGAAGGATTCCACCAGCGACTTCAGCAGCGGCTGGTTCGTCAGGACTGCGCCGCCTTCGCCCATCGTGATGTGGTGGGCGGGATAAAAGCTTGTGGTTGCCAAGTCGCCGAAAGTTCCCACCTTGCGGCCGCGGTAGGTTGACCCCACAGCGTCACAGCAGTCCTCAATGAGCCAGAGCCCGTGCCTGCGTGCAAAGGCCGTGACACGTTCGAGGTCGAAGGGATTGCCCAGGGTGTGAGCCAGAACGATCGCGCGGGTGCGTGATGAGACTGCCGCTTCCAACTGAGTCACATCAACGTTGTAAGTGGGCAAGGTGACATCGACGAAAACCGGTACGAGATTGTTTTGCAGAATCGGGTTCAGGGTGGTCGGGAAGCCGGCGGCCACGGTGATGACTTCGTCGCCCGCTCTCAGGCGGCGCTCGCCAAGCTTCGGCGAAGTGAGCGCGCTAATCGCCACCAAATTCGCCGACGATCCGGAATTCACTAGAGCGCAGTCCCGGAGACCGAACCAGCGGGCAAACGACGATTCGAACTGCGCGGCGTAGCGGCCGGTAGTCAGCCAAAAATCCAATGCAGAATCCACCAGCAGGCGGACTTCTGCCGAATCGAACACCTTGCCGGATACCGGTACGGAGGATTCTCCGGACCGGAAGGGCTGGGTTGCGAAGGCTTCGGTGCAGTACTCGGTCACGAGGTCGAGTATCTGCCTGCGGAGTTCGTCTTTCCTCGGCATCATGCCAACAATTCCTGGTACCACGGAATGGTTCGTGCAAGGCCTTCGGCGAGTGTAAATATAGGTTGCCAGCCTAGGACGGTGCGCGCCCGCTCGGCGCTCAAATACTGGCGCCGGATTTCATTCGAGGCCTCGTTCAGCACTTGTGGTTCGAGCGACGACTGCATATGGCGCAGGATCTCTTTCACCAGGCAAAGCACCGTGACCTGGCTTTCGTAGGAGAAGTTGAAGGCTTGGCCCCGTAACTCGGGACGGCGGTAGATCTGTTCGGCCAGCATCATGTAGGCTGCCACGCCGTCCTCTACGTAGAAATAATCGCGAACGAAGTGCCCATCGGAGCGGATTACCGGCCGCTGACCGCGCAGAACTGCACGAACGGTGCCGGGAACGATGCGGTTCCAGTTCAGGTCGCCGCCGCCAAAGAAGTTGCCGCAGCGGGTGACCGCGACCGGTAAGTCGTAGGTCTTGGCGTAAGTATGTGTGATCAGGTCGGCGCAGGATTTGCTGACGTCGTACGGGTGCTGCCCGCGCAGTGGGGTGTCTTCGTTGTACGGCAGGATTTCCTGATCGCCGTAGGCCTTGTCGGAAGACGCTACGACAATGGACCGGACCCCTGGCGAACGGCGGCAGGCCTCCAACAGGTTCCAGGTGCCTTGGATGTTGGACTCGAAGGTTGAAATAGGGTTGCGATTGGCAACGCAGACTATAGTTTGGGCGGCCAGATGAATCACCGTATCGGTCTCGTATTCGCCGATGGTCCGCTCGAGTAGGTCGCGGTCACGAAGATCGCCGCGGACGACGATGGCCTGTTCGATCAGATTGGATCGTATCAGTTCCTGCTGCGGCACCCAGTCGCGCACCAGGCAGACTACGTCGGCACCGGCTTCGATCAGGCGGCGAGTCAGCCAGCCGCCGACCAGACCGGTGGCGCCAGTGACCAGCACGGGACGGTCCTGCCAGAAATTGTGCTTGGCGTCCACTTTTGATTAGGGTACGCAATTTGAGGGGTATCGCTCCATGAGGCATTTGGGAATGGAACTTGTGTTGACTTTGGTTATGGGTCCGGGCGGGGGGTGATGTGGTTGGCGTTTGGTCCTGTAAAGAACGGGTGAAATTCAGGGTGGGGTGGTGGCGCCCCGCGAGAGCGCCGAACTGGCCAAGAAACTCATCGAAGAAACCTGCGAAAAGCAAAACATCCAACCCGGACAACTCGGCCTCCATGCCGACGGCGGCTCCGCCATGCGCTCCAAACCCGTGGCCCTCATGCTCGCCGACCTGAGCGGCACCAAGACCCACAGCCGGCCCTACACGTCCAACGACTACCCCTATTCGGAAAGCCAGTTCCGCACCATGAAATACCGCCCCGAGTTCCCGGACCGGTTCGGCTGCATCCAGGACAGCCGCGCCTTCTGCCAGACCTTTTTCCCCTGGTACAACGATGAACATCGCCACTCTGGAATCGGCATGATGTCCCCCGCAATGGTGCACCACGGTGCAGCGATCGCCGGCCGCGAAAACCGACGACTCGTTCTCGATGCCGCATATGGCGCCCACCCCGAACGCTTCGTCCGCCGACCCGCGTCCCCGATTCGTGAAAGACGCGCTATATATGGTCGACGCGGTCCGTGTTGAAAGAAGACGACCGGCGCTTGAGCCCGTGAACTTCGTACCCCTTCGATAGAAGTAGTTCGGCCAGATACGAACCATCCTGGCCGGTGAGTCCGGTAATAGCCTCTTTCATCCGAGTATCAACCTCGTGGGGCATGCTTTATCAGGCCCGTTGAACACTTGCTCACGGTTGGGCATCAGCCCATCGAACCTCGGCTGCGAGCGTCTTCAGGTCGACCGTGACGAGGACGGCGGCTACGCCTTCCTCGAGAATGGGTGGAACCGTCTGGAGCGATAACGAGTATGCCAAAGTTCGCCCCCTCGTATTACCAGGAGGACTATCTTTAGTACTACTAGCCTGCCGAGGCGGCAAAGCGCGATAATTGGCTTGGATAATTGTGACCAAGGTCTACGAAATCGATCCCCTCCACGACGATCGCTGGATACCGTTTCTGGAAAAGCACCCCCTGGCTTCAGTGTTCCATAGCACGGAGTGGCTGAGCGCGTTGCAGCAGACCTATCGGTACAAGGTTGGCGCGTTGACTACCTCCGCCCCCGGGAATGCGTTGACCAACGCTCTGGTATTTTGCCGGGTTCGTAGCTGGCTGACGGGACCACGACTGGTCTCGGTTCCGTTTTCAGACCACTGCGCGCCGTTGTTCGAAACCGAGGAACAGCTGGAATCGCTGTTGGGCCATCTGAAACAACAATGCGATCGCGGAACAGAACAATATTTGGAGATTCGGTCGGCCGCCAAGGGCGCCGGAGGCATGACCAACTCAGCTTCATTCTGCCTACATCGAATTGACCTCCGCCCGGAGCTAAACGAGTTGATCCGTGCGTTTCATGCGAGCTGTGTCCGGAGGAAGATCGCACGCGCCAAGCGGGAGGGCGTAACGTACGAAGAGGGAACTTCGGCAGAAATTCTATCTGAGTTTTATCGAATGACAGTGCTAACACGGCGTCGCCATAGCGTCCCGCCACAGCCGCTATCCTGGTTTGAAAATCTAATCTCATGCATGGGGGATATGGTGAGAATTCGCTTGGCGTCTTATAAAGGCCGACCCGCAGCCGGCATCCTCACGATTCGCTTCAAAGAGACAATGACCTACAAGTACGGCTGCTCCGATGCGCAGTTCCACAGGTTCGGGCCCATGCAATTCCTGATATGGACTGCCATTCAGGAAGCCAAAAGTGACGGCCTGCTCGAGTTCGATATGGGACGCACCGATTTCAGTAACGAGGGCCTGCTGACTTTCAAGGATCATTGGGGCGGGGCGCGCTCGACGCTTACGTATGTGCGCTATCCAGAACCAAGAATTCACCGACCCACTGAAAGTGCTTCATTCCGCATCGCGAAATCGTTGGTCGGTCTAGCTCCCCCCAGTCTTTTGGCTAAAGCTGGCGACATTCTGTACCATCATATCGATTGAGGGCACCGTCGAAGGCTTGCGGGGCGTGGATCCGTACCCTGGGGTTCCGCGCGTGCGTGCCCCATGAAGGCCGAGGTCAGGATTATTCCCGGGTGCGCCTGCGCCCCGGACTGCCACGCTCAAGCGGCTGTACTTCGAGAGATCAGGTCATCGGCTTGAAAGTCGCGCACGGTGCCGGCGAACCCGGCGGTATTCAACAGCTGGCGGTAACCACCCGAGTTCCTTGGGCATAATACTGTTATGAGGCTATTGAACTGGCTCACAGCGTTTCTCTCTGTAGACAAACGTGGTCCTACAACGTGAATGCCGGCTTGGTTTCACCTGCGGCCAAAGACTCAAGGTCGCCAGGGAAAGAACCGAGCCAGCCTAGCTAAGCTAGGCGCCAATAGCCGGTATGACGCGGCACCAAGCCATGTACCTAAGGTGTTTGTAATGATGTCCGTAGTGCCGGAGTCCCTCGTCGGAAGGAACCCTTGTAGGATTTCGATCGTGCAACTGAGTGCCGCTCCCATGGCGATGGTTAACAGAACCGTCCGTTCCTTGGGAATGGTCGACAGGTAGGCGTAGAAAGAGATACCAAAAGGAACAAACCCAACAATATTTTTGAGTGCCGCCTCCCAGTAATTTCGGGTCATGCTGAACTCGGTCCAAAAGGGCTCCAGAACGATTTTGCCCGCAACGCGATACTTTTCCGGGATATATAGATCCACGCCAGGCTGTAGTTTATTGCGGACGACACGTCCCGAATGTTCGTTAAAGAGATACAGAGCTATGTTCGGCGCGTTCAGGGCCGGTTCAGGGCGACCTGTTTGTTTCCAAGCCGCATAGTTGTGAAAAACCTCGGTCGCCTCGAGTTGCCGATGGTAGATTGCAAAACCGAACAACTGCCCCTTCCAGCTGTCACTTTGGCCAGGTGAATCACCAAGGACAACCCGGCCACTGAATTCCTTGGCGGCCAGCGGAAATCGGGGGTTGGCCGCGGCCAAAATACCATCGATGTAAATCGCAGCTCCCTTCACGCCTGAAGTGATAGTAATGAATACCGGCTGGGGCTTCCTAAAGACTTCGTCGACGCGGAGGGTAGCGGTTGTCCGATGGTGCCCCTCATCCTGAGTCAAAGTTCGAAGTGCAAGGTCCTTTTGAATTTGCTGCAGCGAGAATTGGGACGTGGCAGCCGGCCTGAAAAAGGCCAATACCGTACCGGAGTCCCAAATGCGATACGGCTGCAACCAGATCTCCAGACTCGCTCCAGTGTTATCTTGGGGATCCGTGGCTTGAAACGGTTCGGAGCTCATTACAGTGCTGTACTTGCCGAAGCGAAGTCCGTCACGATATTCCAACCATGTGATGCCGTTGCGGGGAGCTTGAAAAGGCCACAGCCCCAACGCCAGAATAGTGCACGATACAGCGATACAAAGCAGGGCTAAGAGATGACGCTTCCTTGTTACAACTGTTACCGTCGATTTCGGAGTTGATTCGAACGTACGATTGACCTCCTGGAGAGGGCGCTCTTCGATCAGCGCCCTTTTGGCTTTCATGCTATGCGACGGTTTGCCACTATGTCAAGGAGGATAAATGGCTTAGCAGCGTCACGGCCAGCTACGGTCCGGTTCGTTCGCTGTGACGTACGACTCTCTTACGGGAGGCTCTTCGGCGCTCGCGAGAAATGACCCTACTTCGCTCGCCAAAAGTGACCCACCTCACCGGTACGTTCTAGTACGGGCCTTAGCGGTGTACGCGGGCGCAAGGCACAGACGTGCACCGGTAAATGGATGACGTGAAAGCACCACGCACGCCTGCGGCGTGGATGAGATCGCTGGCGAGGTCTTTTGCCTTTGGGCAAAACCGTTCTTCGGGTGGGTCAGTTTAAATGAGCAGAACTGGGTCATTTCTCGTGAGCGCCGAGGGGAGGCTTCAGTGGCAAAGTCTGCGGCAGTCGGGACGGCCGTCAGAGCGATCTGGCAGGAGGCTTTTCACCTGTTTAAACAATTGATTGTAAATAACTTATCTAAGATTGTGTATTTTCATTGTTTGGTTCGGGGATCACTGGAATACCCCGTATGAATAAAGCGTTCCAACGCCCATCGATTGTCTATTAAGTGCGAAAAAATGCAAATCGTCTTCACATTCCGATCTCTCCGCCGCAGACACAACCCGGAACTAATTGAATCATAAAGACATAATCACAACCACTTTGTGGCAGTCGAACTGCTTTCAACCACGTCGCCGGAGGAAAGCGCCCAACGGAGTAGAATCCGGGATTGGGACCCAAAGGGCGGTAGCTTGTATAAAAAAGACGCTAACGTGGGTGAGAGCCAAAACAGCCTGGGAAGACGCGGCGCCTTCGCTCTGCGAGCGGAGTCGGCCGGGTCCATTACCACCACGCGAGACGACTTTAATTTTGCCCTTCGCCCTAACCAGAGCCCGGCTCAAGAACAAGCCAGCAGCCAAGTGCGTCGCTGGATATCCAAGTTGTCTGTAGCAAAATCGAACAGCGGACTATCGAGGATCGACTGTCGGAGGAAGATCCGTGTTGAATAGAATGTTAGGCCTCAAAGTTAAATCCCTGTGGGAAGGGGACCGTTCCAAGATACGGGAGGAGTATGCCGGACTGGGAATGCTCAACCAGCAGCTCTTTCTGAAGCTCTTGTGCCTCGAAAGGAAGAGGGCAGAGCGCTCTGGGCGGCGTTTCGTGCTTATGCTGCTAGATCCTGGCAAACTCCTGCAATCGGCCAAGGCACGGACCATGCAGAACGTCATGCTGGCGATCTCGCAATCGACGCGGGACACCGACCTAAAGGGCTGGTACAAGGACGGGGCAGTCGTCGGAGTCATTTTTACCGAGGTCGGGGGCGGCGCCGATAAGGGCGTTATCCAATCCCTGTCTGCAAAAATCACGGAATCGCTCCATGCGGCTCTCGGCATGCCGGAGACCGACGAGATCAAACTGTCGTTTCACCTCTTTCCGGAAGACTGGGATGACTCAGACCCGGGTTGTCCGGTGAAGTCAACCCTGCAAGTGGCGCTGGCTGGCGAAATCAATCAAAAAAAAATCCCGTTGATCGTGAAGCGGATAATCGACATTGTGGGTAGCGTGGCAGGGTTAATTCTATGTCTGCCAGTGTTGCTCCTGATTGCGCTCGCAATCAAACTGACATCCAGGGGACCAATCCTCTTCAGGCAAGTAAGGCTGGGGCAATACGGGAAAAAGTTCACCTTCCTGAAGTTCCGGTCCATGTATGTCAATAGCGACCATAAGATTCACGAAGAATATGTTAAACAGCTCATTCAAGGAGCGGCAGGGACTGAGCAGGCCAACGGAAACCGCCAGAAACTCTATAAACTAACGGCGGATCCACGAATCACCCCAGTGGGAAGATTTCTGCGAAACACGAGCCTCGACGAACTCCCGCAATTCATGAATGTGCTATCTGGCCAGATGTCAATGGTGGGGCCCCGGCCGCCGGTGGTCTACGAATTCAGCCGTTACGATCTGTGGCACAAGCAGCGACTCCAGGCGGTAAAACCCGGAATCACAGGCTTATGGCAAGTGGATGGGCGCAGCCGCGTCAAATTCGATGAAATGGTGCGCCTTGACATCCGATATGCCCGCTCCTGGTCCATCTGGTTGGATATCAGCATCCTTCTGCGCACTCCGCGTGCCGTTTTCTCTGGAAATGGTGCGTGCTAGCGCACCATTCTTTCCCGCGAATCGCAAGCTACCTTAGCACCATCCATTTCTCGCTAGCGAGTGCTTTTTTCACGTCGATGAGACTCATTAGAGGTGTACTATGATCAAAGCCGGCGTTATCGGCTATGGTTATTGGGGACCGGTTGTCGCGCGGAATTTTCATAACGCAGACGGCTGTGAACTTAGGGCCATCTGCGACAAGAGCGTGGCCTCAATGGAGCGCGCCAAAAAGGCGTTCCCGGGCTCCCAAGTAACGTGCGACGCTAACGCTATCATCACGTCACCAGACATCGATGTAGTGGCTGTGATCACTCCGGTGTGGACGCACTTCGAATTCGCCAAAGCGGCGCTGGAAAACGGGAAGCATGTCTTTGTGGAGAAGCCGTTCACGTCCAGTGTCGCGCAAGCCGAGCAACTGATCGAACTGGCAGCACGAAGAAATCTGCAGATCATGGTGGATCACACTTTCCTCTTTACGGGGGCCGTCCGAAAGATCCGCCAGCTCATCGACGATGGTGCTCTGGGGAAACTCTATTACTATGATTCCACGCGGGTCAATCTTGGGCTCTTCCAGCACGATGTCAATGTGATTTGGGATCTTGCACCGCACGATCTGTCCATTATGGACCACCTCATGGACGCGGAACCGGAGACCGTTGTGGCCACGGGTCAAAGCCACCTCAACAGTCTCGAAGATATTGCCTACATCACGGTCTATTTCAAAGACAGCATGCTGGCCCACATTAATGTCAACTGGTTGTCTCCCGTGAAAGTGCGGACGACCCTGATCGGTGGCGAGAAGAAAATGGTCGTGTGGAACGACCTGGACGTCGACGAAAAAGTCAAGGTATACGACAAGGGCGTCGACATCACCAACGGCCAGGGCCTGTACGACTTACTGGTCAGTTATCGTTCGGGGGATATGTGGGCGCCGAGGGTGGAACAGACCGAAGCGTTGAAGCGCGAAGTCGAGTACTTTGTCGAATGCATCACAAAGAACCAGGTGCCCTTCAATGACGGTCCTGCCGGACTGCGCGTGGTGAGGTTGCTCGAAGCAGCGACGCGCTCGCTCAAGGCGAGGGGAAAGCCGGTCAACTTATGAGCAACTACCTTTGTATCGCCCCCGACGTAAAGTTCGGCAAGGACGTCAAGCTCTCGAAGTTCATTAACCTTTACGGTTGCGAAGTCGGAGACAATACAAAAATCGGAGCCTTCGTCGAGATTCAGAAGAACGCAAAAGTTGGAAAGAACTGCAAGATTTCCAGTCACACGTTTATTTGCGAAGGCGTGACGATCGAAGACGATGTCTTCATCGGCCACGGCGTGACGTTTATCAACGATACCTACCCGAGAGCCACCACTGACGGCGGTGGTTTACAGACTGAACAGGATTGGAAGGTTGAGCCCACTCTGGTCAAGAAAGGCGCTTCGATCGGATCGGGGGCGACGATCCTCTCGAAGGTGACCGTGGGTGAGCGAGCGATCGTGGGCGCCGGGAGCGTAGTGACCAAGAGTGTTCCTGCGGGTGCGATCGTCGCGGGAAACCCTGCGAGTATTTTGCGAGAAGCTTAGTGAGAAAACTATGGGAAATGCCAAGATAAGCGAACTTAATCGAATTTCATTTTTGGACCTTGTTGCGCCGCACCGGGAACTTCGCGAAGATTTGGTTGATGTCTTCACTGCGGCACTGGATACGGCCGGATTTATCGGCGGCCCGATGATTGATTCCTTCGAAAAGGAATTCGCGGCATTTTGCGGCGTGAGCGATTGCGTCGGCGTGAGTAGCGGTACCGACGCGCTACGCTTCGCGCTCATGGCTGCCGGAATCGGACAAGGGGACTTAGTCGTCACGGTCCCTAACACGTTCATCGCAACTACGGAAGCAATCTCTCAATGTGGTGCCCGGCCGGTCTTCGTAGATATTGACGAACGAACGTACAATATTGACCCTCAAAAGCTCCGCAAGTACTTGGAGCATGAATGCCATTTTGATAGCACAACAGGGCGTTTAGTGGACCGAAAGCTCGGGGCTCGGGTTGTAGCAATCGTTCCGGTTCACCTTTACGGACAGCCCGCCGACATGGACTCAGTCCTCGCTCTGGCCGAGCAATATAAGCTGGTCGTCATCGAAGACGCCTGCCAAGCGCATGGAGCGGAGTATTTCTCGGAAAAGGACAGACGTTGGAAGAAAGCGGGCTCGATGGGGCAGGCCGCGGCGTTCAGCTTCTATCCCGGCAAGAACCTAGGAGCCTGCGGAGAGGCCGGCGCTGTGACGACGAGCGATGCCGAACTGGCTCGGAAGATCCGCATGCTGCGAGATCACGGCCAAGCGAAAAAATATTATCACGATGTGGAGGGGTATAACGGCAGGCTGGATGCGATTCAGGCGGGCATTCTAGAGGTTAAGCTTCGCCGCCTGGCGGTCTGGAACGAACAGCGCAGGCAGCACGCCAAGTGTTACCGCGAACTGCTTGGTTCGGTGGAAGGTGTTATTCTGCCAGTTGAGCCGTCATGGAGCAACTCGGTGTACCACCTGTTCGTCATTCGGGTGGAGGATCGAGGAAAGCTTCAGCAGGAACTGAATGAAGCAAGAATTGGGACGGCGATTCACTATCCCGTGCCGCTCCATCTTCAAAAGGCTTATGCCAATCTCGGCTATCGGCTTGGGGACTTTCCAGTAGCAGAGCTCTGCGCCTCCGAGATCGTTTCGTTGCCGATGTTTCCCGGTCTGAGAAACGAAGAGCAGCAACAAGTCGTACAGGCCATAAGTGCGTGCCTGGGCTGCGGGTCTGATGGCAAGTTGATGCGAGCGGCGGCGAACGCCAACGACTAAGCGTCCGACGGCATGACAACATTCCCAACATACATCCTCATCACTCCAGCGCGGAACGAGGCTGCATTTATCGAGCACACTCTAAGCTCTGTCGTGGCGCAAACTGCTCGGCCCGCAAAATGGGTGATCGTGAGCGATGGCTCGACGGATGGGACCGACGAAATCGTTGCTAGATACGCGGCGGAGAACCCCTGGATCGAACTCGTCCGCATGCCGGAGCGCCGGGAACGGGACTTCGCTGGGAAAGTTCGGGCTTTCAACGCCGGCTTCGCCGGAGTGGCTGACTGCGAATATGAAGTGATTGGCAATCTCGATGCCGACGTCTCCTTTGGAAACGGTCACTTTGCCAATCTTGTCGCCAAACTTGCCCAGGATCCTCGACTCGGAGTAGTCGGAGCGCCCTTCCGTGAGGGATCGCTTCAATACGACTATCGGTTCTCGAACATCGAGAACGTTTGGGGCGGCTGCCAGTTGTTTCGGAAACAGTGCTTTGAAGACATCGGCGGGTATATGCCGTTGCCTGGGGGTTGCATCGACCACATCGCCGTGACTACCGCGAGAATGAAGGGGTGGAAGACCAGAACCTTTACTGAAAGCGTTTGCATCCACCATCGCGAAATGGGGACCGCGCAGCATGGCGCGATCAAAGCGAGATTTCGGACTGGCGCAAAAGATTACCTGGTGGGAAACCATCCCGTGTGGCAGCTATTTCGAATGTTCTATCAAATGACACAGCGGCCCTTCCTTGTGGGAGGGCTGGCTTTGGCTTCGGGCTACTTTTGGTCGATGATCAGGAATGTGAAAAGGCCTGTTCCTAATGAGCTTGTTGCGTTTATCCGGCGTGAACAGATCCAGAGGTTGGGGAAATGTTTGGACGGCAAGTTCCTGGTCCGCCTCGCCTGGACATCCAAAGGGGCAACCCGATAGCGGGGGTTGGGTAAATTTCGAGCGGAGAGTCGAACGGAGGAGTGAAAAAATGAATGTTGTGGTTCGCGTTTCATCATATGCCGAAGGCCTGCTTAAGAGGTATGGCCCTTCAGGCATGAAGAAACGCTTCTGGGACAGGGAATTCGCCAGCAACAAATGGGATTTTATTGACAACACCGTTGGCGATCCGATCTATCCATTTCTCGAGAAATATGTTGGCGATGGGACCATTCTTGACCTTGGATGTGGACCCGGAAATACCGCGACGGAACTGTCCTCGCCGTACCGAAAGTACGTCGGCGTCGACATATCCGAAGTGGCCCTCGAGAAGGCCCGGAAGAAGACCGAAGCGACAGGCCGAACGGAAAGGAATCAATTCGTCTGCTCGGATTTTCTAAGCTTCGATCCCGCCGATAAGTTCGACGTGATTCTCTTCCGCGAATCCATGTACCACGTTCCAATCGGCCAAATTACGACAATCCTCGATAAATATGCCGCCTTCTTGAAAAAGGACGGCGTCTTTATCGTGAGACTCTATTTGGCCGGCCCGAATGGAGAGAAGCGAATTCGTCCAAAAGCCGTGATGCGCAGAATCGAAAGCGAGTTTGACGTCATGGAGAAGGCGGAGTACGAAAAAAACGAGTTGACAATCACGGTGTTCAGACCGAAGGTTGGGATGGCGAAGAGCAGTTGAACTCCAAGCTTCGTGTGAGGGTTTTGCAGATCCGGAGGTCGACAACCTAATAATGGAACAGGCCAGTAGCTTCATTGCCGCCTACGACGATCCCATCCTCATCACCGGCGCTTGCGGATTCATCGGCACAAGATTGGTCGAGCACCTGCTGAAGCTTGGATTCCGGAATCTGCGATGCTTCATCAGACCGTCGAGCGATACGTCAGGGCTCGACGAGTTGGTTGGCCGGCGGCGGAGTGGAATCAGCGTGGAGGTAGTGAAAGGGAATCTGTTGTCGGTCGAGGATTGCAGGACTGCGACGCAAGGCGTCCGGGTTATCTATCACCTGGCCGCAGGCAGAGGTGAGAAGTCCTTCCCTGACGCTTACATGAACTCGGTAGTGACCACCCGCAACCTGCTCGAAGCGACGGACTCGCACCGGTGTATTCGCCGGTTTGTCAATGTCAGTTCCTTCGCCGTCTACAGCAACAGGCAAAAGCCCAGCGGGAGATTGTTGGATGAGACCTGCCCTGTGGAACCGCATCCCGAAAGCCGGGGAGAAGCGTATTGTTTTGCAAAGGTCAAGCAGGATGAGATCGTCAACGACTATGCCAAACGACTGGGAATTCCCTGCGTGTTTGTGAGACCAGGCTATGTGTACGGTCCGGGCAAATCAGCCATCAGCGGCCGGGTAGGCATCAAGCCGTTCGGTGTGTTCTTACATTTGGGAGGTTCCAACACCGTCCCATTCACCTACGTCGAAAACTGCGCCAGTGCGATCGCACTGGCCGGGCTCAAAAGCGGAGTGGATGGCGAAATCTTCAACGTGGTCGACGACGATTTGCCCACGAGCAGGCGATTCCTGCGCCTGTACAAGCGAAACGTAAAGAGTATTCCTTCGGTGTACGTCCCGCACTTTTTGAGCTATGCGATGTGCTACCTATGGCAGAAGTACGCCTCCTGGTCGCAAGAGCAACTACCTCCGGTCTTCAACTGCGGGCGATGGCACGCGAATTGGAAAAAGACCCGCTACAGCAATGCCAAACTAAAGAACCTTTTGGGTTGGAGCATGCAGGTGCCGACAGAGGAAGGGCTGAAAAGGTATTTCGAGGCTTGCGCGGCAGGACAGGAATATGCTTAAGGTTGGCATAGTCGGGTGCGGCAAGATCGCAGATTCCCATGCAGCTCAGATTTCAAGAATCAAGAACTGCGAAATCGTCGGAGTATGCGATCGAGAGCCGCTCATGGCGCGCCAGCTTCATGAGAGGTTCCCCATCAAACAGAGCTTTGGCGAACTCGGACAACTGCTCACGGTTGCCAAACCCGATGTGGTCCACATCACCACGCCGCCCGAAAGTCATGCCCCACTGGCCACACAGTGCCTGGAAGCGGGATGCCATGTATATGTGGAAAAACCATTCACGGTCTACCCGGCCGACGCGCAAAAGCTGATTGCTCTCGCGGAGGCTCGCGGGCTGAAGATCACTGTCGGCCACGACGATCAATTCAGCCAAGTAGCCCGGCGCATGCGTGCACTGGTCGCTACGGGATACCTGGGCGGCCCTCCGGTGCACATGGAGGCTTACTATTGCTACGAAATGGGACAATCCGGTTATGCCAAGGCGCTACTCAGCGATAAGCGGCACTGGGTGCGCCGGCTACCCGGCAAACTGCTTCACAATATCATCAGCCACGGCATTGCGAGAATCGCGGAGTTCCTCGTCACCGATTCCCCGCGGGTAACGGCAGTTGGATTTACGAGCCCCATGCTGCGGAGCAGGGGCGAAGAAGAGATCATCGACGAATTGCGGGTGCTGATCTCGGAAGAGCAGCGCACTACGGCGTATTTCACTTTCTCCTCGCAGATGCGCCCCTCGCTTCACGCGTTTCATATTTACGGTCCCAAGAATGGCCTTGTTCTGGATCAGGACCAAGAAACGCTAGTTAAGCTCCGCGGAAAACGGTATACGAGCTACGCCGAGAAGTTCGTACCGCCGCTCGCGCTGAGTGGGCAATATGTTGGGAACTGGATGACCAACATGCGGAAGTTTCTGGGCAGGGACTTCCATATGAAATCGGGCATGAAATTCTTGATCGAAGCATTTTACCATTCGATAGTCGCCGGCACCGAGCCACCGATCCCACACCGGGAAATCCTCTTGACGGCGAGAATCATGGATGACATCTTCACGCAACTCAGTTCACCGCAGCGCGGCGGCATGTCGATGCCTGAGATCAACGTCGGGGCGGCTCGTTGAGGGTAAGCAGAGCGTGGGCGCCGATAGCGGGGGGGCAGCATTGAAGATTGACGGTAAAGATATTCGGCTGAACGGGCGCTTTGTTCGAATTGCGCGCCTCGACGGCGATAAGTACGAGTTTCCAGAGGATCCCGAGACGTTACTTTCACAGTTACGGTCTTGCGGCACCAGAATCGATCTGTTTACTTTCCTGCAGAGGATCCCGGAGAATACTCCGAAGTATTCCTATCCGATGGAGTGGGACAATCTGGCCGTAGTGCCTATTTCAACTTTCGATAATTGGTGGAATAAGCAAATCCGATCCTACCCGCGCAATCGCGCGCGGCAAGCCGAGAAGAAAGGCGCCGTCATCCGTGAGGTTGAATTCAACGATTCGCTTCTCGAGGGCATCTGCGCGATCTATAATGAAACCCCTATTCGTCAAGGCCGGCGGTTTCCCCATTATGGGATGACCTTGGAACGCGCACGCAAATATGCCAGCACGTTTCCCAACCGGAGCATTTTTCTAGGTGTGTTCTTCGATGGAAAAATGATCGGATTTGCGAAGTTGGTAACCGATCAAGGCCGAACGCAGGCCTGCCTGGTCCACATTCTTTCGATGGTTCAGCACAAGGACAAGGCGCCGACGAACGCCCTGATCGCGGAGGCGGTTCGGTCTTGCGCGAAGCGGGGGATTTCCTACCTGGTCTACGAGAACTTCGCGTACGGCAATAAAAAAGGGGACACTCTCAGTCACTTTAAGGAGGTCAACGGATTTCAGCGAATGGATTTGCCGCGTTACTATGTTCCTCTGACGAGTCTCGGCAGCCTCGCTTTTAAATTCGGTCTACACCACAGGCTGGCCGACCATCTCCCAGAATCCGTAGCCTCAGCCCTTCGCGAGTTTCGCAAGAACTGGTACAGCCGGCGTTTCCAAGCGGTGGCGGAAGGCTGAAGAGGACCTCCGATGCCCGGAATCGTTGGTCTCATTACCCGTATGCCCCGCGAACTCGCGGAGCAGGAACTGTCCCGCATGATCCGGGTATTGCGCCATGAGAGCTTTTATGAAACCGGAACCTTCGTGGATGAATCTCTGGGCGTCTACGTGGGATGGGTTGCACGAAAGAACTCGTTCTCCGATCCAATGCCCCTGCGCAGCGAAAACGGGGAGCGCGTTCTTGTCTTTTCGGGCCAAGACTATCCACAGCCGAGCGTTATTAGCGGTCTGCGCAGCCGTGGCCACTCCGTAGAAGACGGGAACGCTTCCTACCTGGTGCACCTCTACGAAGAGGAACAGGACTTTCCTCAGTGCTTGAACGGTATGTTCCATGGACTTGGGATAGACAGGGCCCGTGGCGCAGCCACGCTGTTCAACGACAGGTTTGGCATGCACCCGATTTACTATCACCAGTCGAAGGATGCCTTCTATTTTGGCGCCGAGGCGAAAGCGATATTGGCTGTCCGGCCCGAACTCAGGGCTGTCGATCCGAGAGGGCTTGGAGAGTTCATTTCCCTCAGCTGTGTTTTAGAGAACCGAACGCTTTTCAAGAATATCCTGGTGATGCCCGCAGCGTCCGTCTGGACGTTTCGGGGCGGTAACATCGAGCGCAAAGACACTTACTTCGATCCGCGGGAGTGGGAAAGTCAGTCCATCCTCGACCCGGAATCTTATTATCGGGAACTCCGCGAAGTGTTGGTGAGCAACCTTCCGCGGTACTTCGAGGGGCATGAGCAGATCGGCATGACCCTCACTGGCGGATTGGACACCAGGGTGATCATGTCGTGCCGCAAACACCCGCCTATGTCGCTCCCCTGTTACACATTCGGGGGCATGTTGCGCGAGTGCCAGGATGTTCGCATTGCGCGCCGCGTCGCAGGCGTGTGTCAGCAATCGCATTCGGTGATAACGGTTGGCGATACTTTTCTAGCGCGCTTTCCCGAGTACGCTGAACGCACCGTGTACTTAACCGAAGGCAGCGTCGATGTATACCGCGCTGCCGACCTCTATGTGAGTGAGAAGGCGAGAGAGATCGCCCCAGCGAAGGTGGTGGGAACATACGGAAGCGAGATTGTTCGTCAAGCTGTTATGTTCAAACCGAAAGCTCCGCAACCGGGCTTGTTTCAGCCAGGTATTCTGTCAGATGTCCAACAGGCGCAAGAAACCTATGCGAGTGTCCGACGCGGACACCCGGTCACTTTCGCAGCGTTTTGTCAGTCCCCGTGGTACCACCATGGGATTCTGGGGCTTGAGCAAACCCAACTGACGGTTCATTCGCCCTTCATGGACAACGATTTTGTGCGAACCGTGTACCGGGCGCCTAAACCGTCTAGTGCAGCGGAAGATGTGCGGTTAAGGCTGATCGGAGACGGCAGTCCGGCTCTCGCCCGAATTCGAAGCGATCGAGGAGTTGGAGGCCGTTCGGGACCTCTCATTTCGGCAATTGCCCGCGGATTTCAGGAGTTCACGTTCAAGGCCGAATATGCCTATGATTACGGGATGCCACACTGGCTTGCCCAGGTGGATCATCGCCTGTCCGCGCTGCACTTCGGGCGGCTCTTCCTGGGCCGCCACAAGCTGCTGCATTTCCGGGCCTGGTACAAGGATTCACTGGCTAACTATGTTCAACAGATGCTCCTTGACCCGGTGGCGCTCTCGCGGCCATACGTGGATCGAAAGGGCCAAGAAACCATCGTGCGGCAGCATGTCAAGGGCGAGCGGAATTACACGACTGCGATCCACAAGCTCATTACCCTGGAATTGACACACCGCCTCTTCGTGGATGCAAAATGAAACGCCCCCCTCTTGGCTCCAAGTCCGGGACTCTCGGGGCGTTCGCGTCCTGCTGGCGCGAAGAAGGCGGCGCCGGCGTCTCGCAAATGAGTGGTAGACCCGTACGCGCCGGCCGCACCCCAGGGAGCGCCGTCGCCCGTGTTACGATCCGCATCGAGCAAAGGAGATCTGTTTGAAAGTTAGCGTTTTCGGCTTAGGTTACGTCGGCACGGTCTGTGCGGCGTGTCTGGCGCAAGATGGCCACGAGGTGATCGGCGTAGATCGAGTAGAAACAAAGGTCGATCTCATCAATGCCGGCCAGTCCCCAATCATCGAGGCTAATATTCAGGAGATCATCGCCGCCGCGGTGCAGGCAAACCGATTGTGCGCGATCCAAGACTCAATCAGGGCCATCCAGGAAACCGAGTTATCCTTCATTTGCGTAGGCACCCCGAGCCAGGTCAACGGCAACCTCGATCTAAGTTATATCAGGCGAGTTTGCGAGGAGATCGGTCTTGCGCTCAGGAACAAAGCGGCCCACCATACGATCGTAATCCGCAGCACGGTTTTACCCGGCACGATGCGTGGGGTTGTCATTCCTATTCTAGAAGAGCACTCAGGAAAGCGCGCTGGGGTTGGGTTTGGAGTCTGCAATAATCCGGAGTTTCTCCGTGAAGGCTCTGCCGTGATGGACTTCAAATTCCCCGCCAAGACCGTAATCGGCGAACTGGATCCAGCCAGCGGCGCCACCGTGGCAACTCTCTATGAAAAGCTCGATGCTCCCCTTATCAGGGTCGATCTGGAAACCGCGGAGATGGTCAAATACATCGACAATGCTTGGCACGCGCTCAAAATCGCTTTCGCGAACGAAATCGGTAATCTTTGCAAGTCCCTGGGCGTCGATGCGACAAAGGCCATGGAGATGTTTTGCCTGGATAAGAAGCTCAATATCTCTTCCGCGTACCTGTCGCCTGGCTTCGCTTTTGGAGGCTCCTGCTTACCAAAGGACCTTCGGGCACTGTCTTACACTGCCAAACTCCGAGATCTGGAATTACCCATTTTGAACTCGATCCTGCGCAGCAACGATCTTCAGGTCATGAGGGGATTGCAACTCATCATGGCGAAGGGCAATACACGGGTCGGAATCCTGGGATTCAGCTTTAAGGCGGGGACAGACGACCTCCGGGAAAGCGCCATGATCGAAGTCATCGAACGCCTTGTCGGAAAAGGCTTTGATGTGCGCATCTACGACAAGAATGTGCAGATCGCGAAATTGGTCGGCGCCAATCGAGACTTCATTCTGAATCGCATTCCGCACATCGCCGCCCTGATGGTCGACGATATTGCCGCCGTCTTGAAGCACGGACAGACCATCGTGATCGGCAATAAGGATCCGGACTTCCTAAACGTACAGAACCGGCTGCTCGATGGCCAAATACTAGTGGATTTTGTGAGAATGGCTGACCGCAGGAGTGACGATGGCAAATATGACGGCATCTGCTGGTAACCGGCAGGGCCAGCGTAGTGGGACCACGGCGGCGAAGGATGAGGTTTTCGAATCCATCGGCCGTTTGTCAGGGTGGCTGGAAAAAAATGACTACCGGGGCTATGACACTTTCGATGGATTGAGTTCCAAACTCCTCCACCCGTTTACATTCAACAACAAGTTTCTGCGTATCGCGCTCCAACAAGGGGTGCGCCGCTTCCCCGTCAACCTGCGTCCTCTGATCGGAGTCGCCAAGAGTCACTCCACCAAGGGCATGGGATTTCTGGCCCGAGGTTTTATCCGCCTTCACCACGCAACGGGCGATATCGCCTGGCGGGACAAAGCAGAGGCTAAACTGAAATGGCTCGTCGATCGCCGGGCCCCCGGGTATACCGGAGCTGCGTGGGGCAATCATTTCGACTATCAATCGCGCGTTTCCTACGTACCGAAAGGTCTTCCGTCCGTTGTTTGGACCTCTCTGATAGGCCAGGCTTTCCTTGACGCCTATGAGGGCTTGCGGGAGGACCGCTTCTTACAAGTGGCTGTCAGCTCATGCGAGCACATCCTGCATGACCTGAGCACCTTTGCGGAAGGGGACGCTCTCTGCATCAGCTACTTTCCCAAGCAAAGCGTGCAGGTTCATAACGCCAACACTCTCGGAGCCGGCCTGCTGGCGCGCACCTACGCCCACACCGGAAAGGAGGCTTACCGGGTTTTGGCGCAGAAGGCGATTCAATACACAGCAGGGCACCAGAGGCCGGATTTCTCCTGGTATTATGGAGAACCGTCGGACTTGCACTGGGTTGACAACTTCCACACGGCATACGTTCTCGACTCGTTTAAGTACTATGCCGAGGGCACCGGCGACCACCAATTCGACGACAAGCTTAAGGCCGGCTACGAGTATTGGAAATCCACATTTTTCCTGGCGGATGGAACGCCCAGATACTACGACCGTAAGACCCTGCCGCTCGATATCCAATGTTGTTCGCAGGCGATCGATACGCTGGTTTTCTTCAGCGATCGCGACCCGGATGCACTGGAGTTGGCATCGAAGGTTGCCCAATGGACGATTCGGCACATGCAGGATCGAAGGGGCTACTTTTACTATCGCCGGTATTCGAATTGGCTGGTGAACAAGACGCCCACATTGCACTGGGGACAAGCGACGATGTTTTGCGCGCTCGCTGGACTCTATGAGGCATTGACGATGGCGAACCACCCTGTCAGTACTGGCACTGTAGATTCGCGCGCAACTTGGCGCTGATGACATTTTCTCTCCTTCCTGAACGGATTGCGAACGACCACCTGTGCGGAAATCTCAACTAAACGGCCGAGCGCCCACCACGCCTCGCGCATCTGAATTGAGCGCTTCCAACGATCGCGTGCAGCCGCTGAGGAGCAGATGAACCCCGCGTTAGCTAGCCTTATTTATGCCTTGGGCATTGGAGGTCTTTTTTACCTAAACCGGGACAAATCCATCCGCACATCCAGAGCGCTGTGGATGCCGGTAATTTGGTTTTGGATCCTCGGATCGAGGGCCGTTTCAATATGGCTCGGCGGGGCTCCCGCCCAAACGGTCGACGCGGTGATGGATGGCAGTCCTATTGACGCCTTAGTCTTTCAGTTATTGCTTGCGGGCGGGGTGGCAGTTCTAGTTCGCAGGAGACACCGGTCCCTTTCAGTGCTGAAGGCCAATTGGCCGATAGTTTGGTACTTCTTATACTGTCTCCTGAGTGTCATATGGTCCGATTTCCCGGACATCTCGATCAAACGGTGGATCAAAGCCACCGGCGATGTAGTTATGGCTCTAGTTGTGGTCACCGATGCCCAGCCGGTCGCCGCGCTGCGGAGGCTTTTTTCGCGTGTCGGTTTTCTTCTCATACCAGCGTCCGCACTCCTAATCAAGTATTATCCGTATTTGGGCCGCAAGTATGATCCGTGGATCGGAACCCAATCTGTTACTGGAGTGACCACAGATAAGAACCTCCTTGGCGTTACTACATATATCCTTGCGCTGGGAGCCTTGTGGCAGGCACTTCGTTTATGGAGGGAATCAAGTCTGCCGAATCGCTCCCGCCAACTCCTGGCCCAATGCACTCTCCTCGGGTTCGGTATCTGGATCCTGTTTACTGCGAATTCGGCCACGTCCGAGTTTTGCTTCATACTCGGTGCCTTTCTGATGCTGGTGACCCGCTTGCCGCGAATCAGAGGCCGCCCAGCCGCCGTGCATGCAATTGTCCTGACGCTCGTACTGCTCGTGGGCTTGATCGAGATTACAGGTGCCCACGTGGCGGTGTTGCAGGCACTGGGGAGGAAGCCGGACCTTACCGGCAGGGCTAGCCAAATCTGGCCCCTGCTTATCCCTATGGCACCGAACGCTTTGCTTGGAGCCGGCTTTGAGAGCTTTTGGCTCGGGCCTCGTATGCAAAAAGTGTGGGATGCAATTCCAAACCTCTATGTCAGCGAGGCACATAACGGTTACTTAGAGTTGTACCTGAATTTGGGAGTGATTGGTGTAAGTCTCGTAATCTTAATTCTCGTTCATGGCTATCGCCGCTGTATAGCCGCTGTGCGGATTGATCCGGACTTGGGCGGCCTGATGCTGGCGTACGTACTTACAGTAGTGATATATGGCTATACAGAGGCTGGCTTTCGGATGCTCTTCTTTACGTGGAGTTTTCTGCTATTGGCGATTATGGGGGCCAGCCGTATTTCAAAGCTTAACGGAGAAAACGCGCAACCAGATAGCGCGCGTCTGAATCAGTGGAGTGGTCTGCAGCTGTCAGGACCAACGTCAACTCGATGAACCGTTAAACCGCTTCGACAGGAAAGCCACTTTCAGCAGTTTAGGAGAAGCGCGAGGCGATGCTTCGAGCCGCTATGCGGGGCGCCCCGCGCCGGGCGGCTATCGCCCTTCCGGTCGGTCGCTTCGGCTGAGGCGTCGTTCTGGCCATGGCACGACGTTCAGTCTACTGTTTCGTGGCTTCTGTCTGAGCGGATTCGCGGAATTCATGGTGCAGCGGGGAGAATCTGATGCATATTCTAAAGTCACGCCTCAAATCGTCTTTCCTTCGCGATGCGTACTGGGCCGTGGGACATCGAGAGAAGCTTGAGTCTCTGCGACAGGAGGTCCATTTCTATGAGCGCGTTCTCGCGGGATTTGAGAGAGGCGCACTCATATTTGACATCGGCGCGAACGTTGGAGCAAAAACGGATGTGTTTTTAAGGCTAGGAGCGCGGGTCGTCGCCGTAGAACCGGACGACGCCTGTTCCAGAAGCCTGGAGGAAAGATTCTTGGAATTCCGGATCTCGCCGCGGCCGGTAACGATCGTCACCAGAGCCGTGAGCGACGGGGTCGGGACCAAGGAGATGCTGATCGACGGTCCGGGTTCCGCCGTTAATACGATGAGCCCGAAGTGGGCCGAGAGTCTGAAGAAGAACAGAGCGACTTTCTCGCACGCGAACTGCGGCCTGGAATTCAGGCAAACCAAATTGGTTAAGACCACCACAATCGACGAACTCATCGCCCAGCACGGCGTTCCTTTCTTTGTGAAGATTGACGTCGAGGGCCATGAGCTCAGCGCCCTTCGTGGGCTGCACAGACCAGTGCCTTACCTGTCGTTTGAGGTCAATTTGCCCGAGTTTAGGCCTGAAGGATTGCAATGCATTCGGGTCCTGGCGGAAGTGGCGCCCACTGGCCGATTCAACTATGTCTCAGACTGCGCTCACGGATTGCGGCTTAAGGAATGGACGGCAGCGGGCGACTTTTCCGAAGTGCTTGACCGGTGCACCGAACCGAGCATCGAGGTCTTTTGGACGACTTTGGCTGACAGTCCGTCCGAACAGAGGAATTCGTGAGCCGGTTACGCATTCTGCTGTTGGGGCCGGACTGTGATCCGGAAAGTGTCAGCGTTCCTTTTGTCGGCTATTCTCATGCGGCAGCGCTCGCTGAACTCCATGATGTCACTTTGGCTGCGCGATCCACAGTTGAGGATGCCCTTCGCCGCGCAAAGGCGCCGTTTCGCGCTATCGAGGTGGTCCGGATGCCATTGTTCGAGCGCATCTATGCCTGGAGTTTGCGCAGGATCTTCAAGTACAACTATGACACTCAGGTGTTGACCGCTTTCCTCTATCCATTTTCCCTTGCCTTTGAGTGGCACGCTTGGCGGCAGTTGCGGCGCCGGATCTTTGCGGGCGAGTTCGATGTCGTTCTGCGCGTTGTACCGGTAACAGCTGTGTTGCCCAGTCCTTTCGCTTTCTTCCTCCGTAAGGGACCCATACCTTTCGTAATCGGGCCGATCAATGGCGGCTTGCCGTGGCCACCCGGTTTTGACCAGCTCGAAAAACAAAAGGAATGGATCTCCAACCTCCGGAATCTTTATAGACATTTGCCTTTCGCTCGCTCTACCTATCGCCATGCGGCAGCGATCATAGCCGCCTCGTCGCAAACGTATGCCGAGTTTGCGGTATACCGCGACAAACTCTTTTTTGTTCCGGAGAACGGCGTGAGCCGCCCTCTGTGTTCCCGCCCCACCACGCCCCGTTCGGAGCACAACGGCAAACTTCAGTTGATTTTCGTTGGCGGTTTGGTTCCCAGGAAGGCTTGTGATCTTGCGTTGCGTGCAGCTGCGCCCCTCTTGCGAAGCGAATCGGCCCGCTTCAGCATCCTCGGCGACGGCCCGGAACGCGGTCGCCTCGAAGAGCTTGTGACCTCCCTTGGGATCGAGAAGTCGGTTTCTTTTTGTGGTTGGCTTGGCCACGCGGAGGTTCTCAGGCGGTTACAATCCGCGGACGTGCTCGTGTTTCCGTCGGTTCGCGACTTCGGCGGAGGGGTGGTCTTTGAGGCTCTTGCAGTCGGCGCCGTACCCGTCGTCGTGGACTTTGGCGGCCCCGGGGATATCGTTTATCCAGATGTCGGCTACAAGGTGCCCCTTACCAATGAGGGCGAAGTAGTGTCACAGATAGAAAAGATCTTAGCGGAACTCGCTAGTAATCCGGATCTTCTCAATCGCTTACGCCAGCAAGGCATGTCCTACGCACGGGAACGCCTAACTTGGGATGCGAAGGCACAGAGCGTTACTCGCATCCTGACTTGGGCCTTGAGGCGGGGTTTGAAACCAGATCTCCCGCCGCCAAAGGTGTTGTACTTAGACTAACTGATTTCAATGAGGATAGCCGGGACCTGGCCGCTGAGCTGGCGTTCTGCCGGTACCTTCGGGTGCAATGATAAGCGATTCAGTCAAATCACGCGCTTCTATGCGTCAGAAAGGGAGGTCGAGACCGTCTCGATGGATTGACTCGTGCTTACACTTTACCTTTCTTCGTCAAGATGTGCGGCCGAGAGACCATGAGTTGAAGGCTCTCTGATGCCGCGGCCGCTCCCTTACCGAATCGCGCGGGCGTCCGGCACGGCCCGCGCGTTGAGGTCAATGAACAGTTACCGTCGGAGGTGCAAGGGTATTTCCTGTTCCTGTCCCCTGTGTGGTCCCCTGTGTGAGCGGGTGCGGATAGGCATAGGGCGTGTAGTAAGGAGTCGATCCCCACGTGTTAGTAGCCGTGCAGACGAAGAGTTCCCCCTGGCCAAAGTTGTTTCCGCTGGAGTTCCACGAGCCTTGATCGGTAGCAAAGTAGCCCGCGCCTGTCGTGCAAGTGGTTGGACGATGCGCCAGCGTGCCCCAACCAGTCCCACTAGTTCCGTTAAATGGCGAGGTTGAGCTCGTTTGGATTCCCGATGCCTGTGGATAGTAATCACGGTTGGCGATGATCTTCCTGCTGCCAGAAGCGATCGGGGCATTTACATTGGCTCCCCCAGTAAAGTTATCTGCCCATTGATAGATTGGGTCGAGCGCCTGGCTCACCCAGCCTGTTGAAGTTGGTGTGGTTCCCGAGATATATGTACCCGCGCCTCGCCCAGGCTGGTCGATGCAATATTGCGCACGGAGAATCTGGTAGCTGTCACCGTTATTGAATCCTGTCCAGCCGGACTCTGAAATTGGACCATTAATTGTGACTGTATTTGAGGTATTACCAGTGATTTCAGACCAAAACCCTTGAGTCACATCATAGACGGAGTACGGGTCTCCAGTGGGAATGAACTGATTAGCCGTCCAGCCTTTCGAGGAGTCGGTGAACATGAGCACTCCACTTCCGCTTGTTGACATCGTGCCGGAATAGTAAGTTATTCCATCGTTCTGGTCGTAAGGTCCACTGCCGCCGCATGCCCCCCAAGGAGGAAATGACCCCACCGTTCGATAGAGCGACAGCCCCAGCCAGGTGTTGGCTCCTTCGCCTGCGGTAAGAATCGCGTGGTTGCCCCAGAACATTCCGGTGCCTCCGCGCACACCTCCGTCGACGCTAGCGCAAGCCATGCCACAAGTCAAAGTGTTGCCATAAACCTCGGCCTCTCTGCCGCTTCGCCCCCTACCGGCCGTCTCCGTTCCGTGATTCTCAAAAATGCCAAACGATCCATTTGTTGTCTGGTAAATGGTGTTGAATCGATCTACGACTCGACACCCTCCGATAGCACCCGCTTCACAGTCATTGAGTGCGAAGTAGGTTGTATAATCGAGATTATTTTCGGCGAAAATATTGCTAGCCCCGCCCAAACTGTCGGGCTGCGCCCAGGAGTTATCCCCGTTTGCTCCAACCCCCAAGTAAGAAACCATCTGTGCGTTGAATAATTCTATCTGGCTCCCAGAAGGGATCGTGTTGTGGTCCAGCACCCCAAACACATCGTTAACTCTAATTATCGCAGCGGCCTGTGATCCATTGCCAGATTCAGTCCATTGGGTATTCAACCCAAAGGTGAGATTGTCAATACGAACATTTGGGCAGCCGCTGGGAGTACAAGTCCCGTTTATCTGTATAGGCGCGGTGAGAGTTGTGCTTGCGCTTTCAGGCTCAATATCCATACACGAAACACGGGTTGTAGAGTTTCCAGCTTCAGGCTGGAGGTATATTAATGGATTCGTCGATCCGGAATTCACAATGATCTCTGTGGCTGTACAGGAACTCGCTGCTCCCGTCGCGGTGCCCCCAGAGGCCGGTGTGCCGGAACCAATAAGTGTCAGGCCGATATTCGCAGGTGGGACAAGATTCGATGTCCAGGTGCAGGTTCCCGATGGGACAGTGATTATATCGCCGTCGACCGCCTTATGGGTTGGCCCATTGATGACCGCATTCACGTCGCTCTGGTTGCAGGACGCGGCGGTATAGCTGCCTTGCGACCACAGCGGGGCCGCGAGCGCGATCAAAAGAAAGGTAAACAAGACAAATTTTGGGGTTCCGCTCATTGGATTTCTCTCGTTAACGTACAATGTATCATCTTCGCGCTATGCAGGTAAGCATATCGAAAGTCCGGTCCTGTTCTCTAACTTTCGGCAGCATTCCAGGGCCGCGGACCGATGGCCGTGGAGTTGGCTCCGCGAGACGCTAGTGCCAGCCAGGAACGGTCGAAGACGCAGTTTTGTCGGTAAAGTTTAGAAAACAAATCGTTTGAGAAGCGCCAGAGCGGCAGTGACGAGGATGGTTGCTGGCACGGCGCCCCGAAATGGAATTGGACTTGCAGTCTAGAATTGTCCTATTACGATGGAGCCACTGGTCTCGATTATCATCCCAGCCTATAACGCCGAGGAGTCGATCGCGCAGGCGATTCAATCCGCCGTTGCCCAAACCTGGCCGCGCAAGGAGATCATCGTCGTAAACGATGGATCCACGGATCGGACGGCACAAGTGGTGCGGCGCTTTGCGCAGCGAGGCGTCTTTATCGCCTCGACCGAAAACCAAGGGCAGTCGGCAGCGATAAACCATGGGTTCCAGCTCAGCCAAGGCGAGTATGTCCAGGAGTTAGACGCGGACGATATTTTGGCGCCCGACAAGATCCAGCGGCAAATGGCGGCGCTGCAACAAGTTAACAGCCGCCGGGTGCTCGTCTCGTCCCCCTGGGCGCCCTTCTTCTATCGTACGAGCCGGGCTCGTTTCATCCAAAATTCTCTATGTCAGGACCTTTCTCCCGTCGAATGGCTTCTGAGGAAGATGGCGGAGAATCTTCATATGCAACCCGCAACATGGCTGGCGAGCCGGGAAGTGCTGGAAGCGGCTGGCCCTTGGAATACGGGTCTTCATTATGATCAAGACGGCGAGTATTTTGCCCGCGTCCTATTGGCTTCGGAGGGAGTCCGGTTCGTATCGGGGACTGGCGTCTATTACAGAGTCTCGACTTCGAACCGAGTAAGCTATATCGGCAACTCAGATAAGAAGAAGGACTCGCTTCTCCTTTCGATAAAGTTACACATTCAATACCTCCGCTCTATGGAAGAGAGTGAACGTGTCCGAGAGGCGTGCGTAACTTATTTGCAGAATTGGTACTGGGCTTTCTACCCAGACCGGCCTGATATCGTCGCGGAAGTGCAGACCCTGGCAACGCAATTTCGAGGCCGCTTGGAGCCGCCGAGTTTGGGATGGAAATATGCCTGGTTGAGAAAGATGGTCGGACGGAAGGCGGCTAGATGGACTCAAACGTCCTTTGCTGATTTCAAGCTTTCATGCATCAGGCAATTCGACAAGACAATGTACAAGTTAGAGGTGCCGCGACGGGGCGCGACTTTGAGTGTTGATGAGTTGTGACAATCAACGAAGGAGATTCCGGCCGCACCATCCTCACGGACACCCTTTAGATGGAGACCTAGGAAGAGGGGCTCGGCGACCAGAGGGATTGCCAAATTTGACGACGTCGCATCTGACTTCTGAAACGGCGGTTGCGCTGCTTACGGGTGGTGCTGACAAGCCTTATGCGTTCGGTCTGGCGACGGCGCTTATGGCAAAAGGTGCTGCGATCGATCTGATCGGCGGTGATGATTTGGACTGCCCGGAGTTTTATGGTACGCCCGGTGTGAACTTCTTCAATCTTCGGGGCAACCAGCATCCGAATGCCGGATTCCTAAGGAAGGTTTCCAGGGTGGCACTTTACTATGCCAGGCTGATTCGCTATGTTACCAAAGCGAATCCGGGAATCTTTCATATCCTCTGGAACAACAAATTCGAATCCTTTGATCGAACGCTGCTCACGCTTTACTACCGGTGGCTGGGGAAGAAGATCGTACTCACCGTGCACAACGTGAATGCGGGCAGGCGGGATTCGAGGGACACACGCTTCAATCGGCTTACTCTATGCGTACAGTACCGGTTGGCCGACCATATCTTCGTTCACACGGAAAAGATGCGGCAAGAACTCTGTCAGGAGTTTGGCATTCCGGAACGCCGGATTAGCGTCATCCCGTTCGGGATCAACAATGCTGTGCCTAGCACGGATCTCACGCCGAGCGATGCGAGGCAGCGGCTTGGAATACGAGAGGGTGAAAAGGCGATCCTGTTCTTCGGCCACATCGCACCTTATAAGGGCCTCGAATACCTTGTTTCTGCATTTCGCCGGGTCCTCAACCGGAGCAGCGCTTATCGTTTGATTATCGCCGGCAGACCCAAGAACTGCGAGAGATATTGGACGTCAATCCGGGAAGAGCTTCGGGACGATGTCGAGGGAGGGCGAGTACTGGTCAAGGCGGAGTTCATTCCGGATCAGGAGACGGAGATTTATTTCAAGGCTGCAGACGTTTGTGTATTGCCTTATCGGCACATTTACCAGAGCGGGGTGTTGTTCCTCAGCCACAGTTTCGGCCTGCCGGCTTTGGCAGCGGACGTAGGATCCTTGAAGGATGACATCGTGGAAGGCAAGACCGGATTTGTATTCAAACCTGAAGATCCGGTTGACCTCGCTGCCGCCATCGAACGGTACTTTGACAGCGACCTTTACACGGAACTGAGCAGCCGGCGGGAGGAAATACGAGACTTCGCGACGGCTCAGCATTCCTGGGACCTGGTCGGTCAGTCAACCATGAGCGTGTATGCGGATCTGCTCCAATTGCCGCTCGCCGGGCTGGCGCCGGTGCGCGGTGTATCCAAGTTGTCATCTGACTTGAAAGAACGTTCATGAATTCGTTGGTGCCAATTGTCGCCTGCGCTCCAGCCCAGAGCGACGTCCTCGACCGATCCGGAAGGAACGCGCCTTGCCCTCCCGAGCGCAAATTGGTAGATGTTTTCAGCACCGAACATCTGCACGCGGACCTGAAGGGCCGCTCTGTTCGCGGGGGGGTTCTGACCGTCGCCTCGCAAAGCGCCCAGTTTTTTCTCACAACGACCTCAACGGTGGTGTTGGCGCGATTGCTGACCCCTGCAGATTTCGGGCTGGTAGCCATGGTAACAGCCATCACGGGTTTGGGGCAGGCGTTTGCGGATCTTGGTCTCTCTGAGGCGACAATCCAGCGCGAGGACATCAGCCATGAACAAGTCAGCGCTCTGTTTTGGATCAACGTGGCAATTGGCTTTGCGCTCATGCTGATTGTGGCCGGTCTGGCCCCGGTGCTGGCTTGGTTCTATCGAGAGCCGCGTCTCAAAAACATCACGTTACTGCTTTCCTTGACGTTCCTCATCGGCGGCCTCCGCGTGCAACACGACGCCCTTCTGAAACGCCAGATGCGATTCCTGTCCCTTGCAATTCGCGATGTAGCCTCCTCGGCTCTTGCCGTTCCTGTTGCCATCCTGATGGCATGGCGAGGTGCGGGCTACTGGGCCATAGTGACCCTTCCGCTCACAATGAATGCGGCACGAATGGTGCTCTCCTGGTGGGGAGTCGGATGGATACCCGGCTTGCCCCGGCGCGATGCTAAGCTGCGTTCACTGATTACCTTTGGCGGCAATGTCGCCACATCCTACATCATAGCCAACCTGAATCGCAGTGCCGACGTCATCCTGATCGGCTGGCGGTGGGGAGCCGGGCCTCTGGGATTGTATTCGCGAGCGTTTAATCTCCTGATGCTACCGGTACGCCAACTGGGCACACCCGTCGGCAATGTCCTCGTGCCTGCTTTCAGCAGAGTCCAAGGGGACCCGGAACGATTTGCTCGTTACTATTTGCGTTCCGTCAATCTAATGACGTGGATCAGCACTCCGATCTTTGGCTTTCTGTGGGTCGCCGCGGAACCGGTAATTGTCCTGGCACTTGGCAACCGGTGGCGGGAAGCAGCGCCGGTTTTTCAAGTCCTGGCCATCTCCGCATTGGCGCAAATGCTTCTTGACGTGACTATCTGGTCGTTGGTGAGTCGCGGTCAATCGAACCGTCTTCTCAAGCTGCTGCTCATCGTCTTGCCCGTCATAGTCGGCAGCTTCGCGCTTGGCTTGCCTTACGGCATCAAGGGAGTGGCTTTATCTGGCTCCTTGGTTCTGGTCGGCATCTACCCGTGGATTCTGAAGTTCACTTACCGGGGCACCCGAGTGACCCTGCGACGCTTTGGAAAGGCTATCGTATGCCCAACTGCGTTGTGCTTTGCGGGCGTGTTCTCAGCGGAAATCGCACTGCATCTGATCGCTCCGCAGAGGAACGTCTCGCAGGTTTTCGTTGCCGCCCTCGGATTCGCATCGGCCTATCTGCTTTCGCCACTGATACCAAGGGTACGTAAGGAGATTATGTCCTTTCAGGACTTAACGGATGCCTTGGTGGTCTTCAGGCAAAACACCTAGAGATTGAGGTCCGGTTAGATTGCCATGATCAAACAAACTCTTATCATTAAGCTCGGAGCGCTCGGCGATGTGATTAGAACTACTCCCTTACTCAGAGTGCTCGAAGGGGAGATTACTTGGGCGACTTCTACATTGGCGATGCCGCTTCTGAAAAATAATCCGCTCATTACAAACTTGACCGCCATGGATGAGCCCGGCTTTAACTTAGGCCACAACTTTGATTTAGTGATCAATCTCGAAGACGATCTGCCTGCAGCAAAGGTGGCCTCGGCTGCAGCGTCTGGGAACATTGTCGGCCCGTACCTAAACGATTCTGGTGTTACCTACAATGCGTTCTCCAGTGAGTGGTTCGACATGAGTCTGAGCTCCCGATACGGTCGGCAAATAGCCGATGGACTGAAGATGAGAAACCGAAAGACCTATCAGGAAATGGTATTCTCGGCCCTCGGGATAAGCTTCTCTGGCGAAGATCCAGTTTTGACTTTACCGTTGCACAAGAGCGTGGCACCGAATTTAGTCGGAATCGAGCAGAGGGCCGGTGGCGTTTGGCCCAACAAGCGTTGGAATCGTTACGAGGAACTCGCCGGGCGCCTAGAGGCATCTGGTTTTAGAACAAAGTTTTTCAGACAGCGCGAGTCAGTCATCGACTATGCCGATGATATTAACGAGTGCGAGTACGTGATTTGCGGCGATACTCTGGCGATGCACATAGCTCTCGCACTGGGGAAGAGAGTTGTGGCGTTATTCACCTGCACCAGCCCGTACGAGATTTATGGGTATGACAGATTGGGGAAGGTGGTAAGCCCGTTACTCGAACGCTACTTCTATCAGCGCGAGTACTCTCCTGAGCCGGCAGACGCGATTACGACTGCGGATGTGGAGGGTTGTTTTCGGATGATCGCGGAGCGTCCGGTTAATCACGGCTAACGGCCGAAGAAAGGTAAAATCGAGAAATATGACCGATGACATGACGATCCTAAGGGAGATCTCGCGTGGCTCCTTGCCATCAGTTGGAGTATTCGGCGACTACATGCTGGATGAGTACGTGATCGGCAGTGTCTCGCGTATCTCGCCGGAATCTCCGGTACCCATCGTCGAGCACCAGAGTCGATACTCCACGCTGGGTGGCGCCGGAAATGTGGTAATGAATATCCGTTCGCTTGGCGGATCCCCGGTTCCCTTCGGCCTCGTGGGGAACGATATACCGGGTCATACCGTAAAGAGGTTGCTGCAGGAGGAGGCGAGAGTCTCTGCGGACCATATGATGGTTGATCCGACCCGTCCCACAACCCTCAAAACCCGAATCATTGCACAGCACCAACAGCTCTTGCGGATAGATTCGGAGTCAAAGGCAGCGATGGCAGCCGACGTGCAGGGGAGAATGATAGCCTCCGTCCGGAGCGTGATGCCTCAGTTGGGCTCCTTGGTGGTTTCCGATTATGACAAAGGTGTGGTCAATCGCGCCGTCTTCGACGAGTTGCTTAGGACCTGTGTGGATGCCGCAGTGCCGGTGATCTTGGACCCCAAGGCGTTTGATCTGACAGACGTGGGGCCGATCACCGTAATTACTCCCAACGAGAAGGAAACCGAGAAATTCTCCGGGTATCGGGTTGACAGCGATTATAGTGCCGAGATCGCCGGACGCGCGCTGCTGGAACATACCGGAGCGCGCAACGTTCTCATAACCCGTGGCGAGCATGGGATGAGCCTGATTTCGGTCGACGGAGGGGTCGCGCACATGCCTACCCAGTCGCGGGAAGTGTACGATGTGACCGGCGCAGGCGACACGGTTGTTGCCGTCTTGGCGCTGGCATTGGCCGCTGGCGCGACCGTGCTCGATGCTGCGCGTTTAGCGAATATGGCTGCGGGAATTGTGGTTGGCAAGATGGGTACTGCCACTGTTACCCTGGAAGAGGTGAAGTCCGCACTTGTGGGAAGTTGGCCAAACGCCCTGTCCGGCCGCCTGCGCTTGCGAGCCCAAGCTGGTTTGTTGTGATAATCGGCGATATTCTGCGGGGCAATTTCGAACGGAGTTTAGAGGTCCACCGTCGATTGAATGATGCATGCGTACCTTCAGTTGGTGCGGCGGCGGAAGCGCTCGTAGCGGCATATCGCGGAGGCCACAAAGCAATCTTCTTTGGCAACGGCGGAAGTGCCGCAGACGCACAGCATTTGGCGGCCGAGTTTGTGGGGCGCTATTTGCGTGAGCGGAAACCGCTGCCGGCTCTGGCACTCAACGCTAATAGTTCTGCCCTCACGGCGATCGGAAATGACTATGGCTATCAGGAAGTCTTTGCACGGCAACTCGAGGGCCTGGGGGCCGTCGGCGATGTGGCGGTTGGCATCAGCACCTCTGGGAATTCACCTAGCGTGATAGAGGCTATCGCCCGCGCGCGCAGCATGGGGATATTCACGATAGGACTGACCGGGTCCTCGGGCGGCCAGCTAGGCGAAGTTGTGGATGTCTTGATCGCCGTCCCCTCCGACGAGACGCCCCGCATTCAGGAGTGTCACATCCTGGTGGGGCACGCGCTTTGCGACGCGGTAGAACAGGCGCTGGCGGATGACGCGGTTCTGCCGCAAGTGGCGGCAACATCCAAATGATCGCTTCAGGCACCAAGCCGGTGGCTCGCTATGAGTTCGCGCTATGTCGCCGGAGTCGCTTAGAGTCATACTACCGACGCAACGGTGTCTTAGTAAAAGGCTTCCTGAGGCAACACCGCTTAGTGGGACAATGCGACGCTACGGTAGTGGATGATCGACAAAGGACACCGACTATAATACCCTGCCATCTTGGGGCAGTTCTTTCGATGACCAATCTCACGTTTCAGACATGTCAAATCGCTTGAAGTCGACTGTGAAGAACAAAGTACTTATCATCGTCGAAAACGCGCCGGTCCCGTTCGACCCGCGAGTTTGGAAGGAAGCGTCATCGCTACGCGACAACGGCTATGAAGTCACTGTCTTGTGTCCCCGGGACAAAGGTTATGAGCGAGGATATGAGTTCCTTCAGGGTGTTCACATCTACCGTCACCCCATGCCCAAAGAGGGCAATGGCTTGTTCGGGTACCTGATGGAATATGGTTGCGCGTTGTACTGGCAGCTTTTCTACGCGTGGTGGATCTACTTGCGCCGGGGGTTCCACGTAATTCAAGGGTGTAACCCTCCGGACAATATTTTCCTCATTGCCCTACCATTTAGGCTGTTTGGCGTGAAGTACATCTTCGATCACCATGATGCGAATCCCGAGTTGTACCTGTCCAAATACGAGAAGAAAGGACCGCTGTACAAGATCCAAGTGTGGTTGGAGCGTCAAACATACCGCTTCAGCAACGTAGTAATTGCGACCAACCAGAGTTACCGAAACCTGGCAATCACCAGGGGAGGCATAGCCGCGGCCGACGTCTTTGTGGTCCGCAACGGACCGGATTTGAACACTTTCAAGCTGGTTCCACCGATCTCCGATTTGAAGCATGGCAAGCGTTTTCTGGTTGGCTATGTTGGGACCATGAGCATCCAGGAGGGATTGGACATTCTGCTGGACGTGGCGCTGCACATCAAAAACCAGGGACGTCGCGATGTTCATTTCACCTGCGTTGGCGGTGGGCCAGGACTAGCCGGGCTCCGAAAGATGGTCGAGGAAAAGGAGGTCGGCGACATGGTCAACTTCACCGGCCGAGTTTCCGACAAAGTATTATTAGAAATCCTTTCCACTGCCGATGTCTGCGTGAACCCAGATAAGCCTTGCGAGATGAATGACATTTCTACCATGATCAAGATCATGGAGTACATGGCTTTGGGTAAGCCTATTGTTCAATTCGATTTGAAAGAGGGAAGATTCAGTGCCCAGGAAGCCTCCTTATACGCCAGCAATCAAAACCGGGTGGCGGACTTCGCCGCCAAGGTTCTCTGGTTGCTCGACAATCCCGTCTTGCGGCAAACGATGGGCCAATTCGGGCTCAAGAGGGTTGCGGAGGAGTTGGCTTGGGAATACTCGGTTCCGAGTCTGCTGTCTGCGTACGAGAGGGCTTTCAGTAAAAGGACAGGGGGTTGGCTGCCGCTATGGCTTCGAGGCTTGCGGCGGAGAGTCCGGAAGAACCACAGGGGAGGGGTGACCGGGCAGGGGCGCTCTAACACAACCATGGCGTTCGATGGATCGAACAAGACGATGCTAACGACAGCGGATTCGACGCAGCCTCAGGGGCAGGCGAATCGGCTCCTGTTAGATCACTTCAGATGTCCGGGCAGCCTGGTGGACTTGCAGGTTGCTGGTCAGCTGTCGGATGAGGCCGGATATTTTCGCCTAGGCTCAAATGTGATCTGCTATGGGCAATGTTCGTCCGGTCTGCCGGCACCGGCATTCAAGAACGGCCTTCATGACGCGGCCGAACATGTGAGTGGAGATGCATCGTCAGTCTATCTGCCTTTCGATCCATGCCAAGTCGTGGACAACCTTCGATGCGAACGCTATGTGTCCCCCTTGTCGCAAGCGAAGTGGCTCGCGCCGGCAGGCCTAGTTGGCAGGATGTACTACGGCGTTCGCCCAATCCTTGGCGTTGCGGTGCGGCGTCATCTTCAGCGCTTGTACTTTCGACGGGCAAAGAAAATACCATTCCCAAAGTGGCCCGTAGACCGAACGGTAGAGGAAATATTCGAGCGACTGCTGATTTACTCGATGACGTCCCAAAACACAACACAGGTTCCATTTATTTGGTTCTGGCCAGACGGTGCCCCTAGCTGCACAATGATAACTCACGATGTAGAAACATCCGCGGGGCTTGCATTTTGCGGAGCGCTTATGGATCTCAATGACTCGTTCGGAATCAAGACGTCGTTTCACATCATCCCCGAAAACCGCTATCAGGCTTCACCGGAGTTCCTGGAGAACATTCGGAGCAGGGGGTTTGAGATCGATGTCCATGACCTGAATCATGATGGATTCCTGATGTCCGATCGGGATGAATTTCTGCGCCGCGCGGAAAGAATCAACTCCTATGGTAGGCAATTCGGTGCGCGAGGATTTCGGTCGGCAGTGATGTATCGAAATGTGGATTGGTATGACGCGCTGGATTTTTCTTACGACATGTCCGTTCCGAACATGGCGCACCTGGATCCGCAACAGGGCGGCTGCTGCACCATCTTTCCCTACTTCATTGGTAAGATCCTAGAACTGCCTCTCACAACCACTCAGGATTATTCGTTGTTTCACATTCTCAATGACTACTCGATCAATCTCTGGAAAGAGCAGATCGCATTAATTCTAGAGAAAAATGGTCTCATTAGTTTTATTGTTCACCCGGACTACAACATCAACCAGAAAGCTAGAAATGTGTATAGTCAATTACTCCGATACATTTCTGCAATGCGTTCGGAAGGCCAAACCTGGATTGCTCTGCCAGGCGAAATCGCCGCTTGGTGGCGCTTAAGGAGCGAGATGAAACTCGTGAGCGTTGCGGGGGCGTGGCGGATCGAAGGCCAGGGAAGCGAGCGGGCGAGACTCGCCTACGCAGTGCTTAATCAGGGCAAACTTTCGTACGTAAAGGCCTGATTGATCGGCTTGTTTTCGGGTTGCGTTGATTCGCAAGAACAACAAGAAGGAATTTATCTCAGATCTTTTGCGAGGTGATGCGGTGGAGACTGCGACAAATCAAAAAAGCTTGACAGAACGTCATAAGGGAGCGATCGCTACGGATTGCGATGTCGCGGTCGTCGGGGCAGGCCCGTACGGACTCTCCGCGGGTGCCTATCTCAAGGCCAAAGGCCTGACCGTAAGGGTATTCGGCGAGCCGATGGACTTCTGGGCAAATAAGATGCCGGCGGGAATGCTTCTGCGGTCCCCTCGTGAGGCATCCAATATCGCGGATCCGCAGTCTGCGTTCAGTCTTGAGGCATACGAAAGGGTAGCCGGGACGGAACCGATGTCGCCGCTTCCGCTGGAGACTTTCGTCAATTATGGACGCTGGTTCCAGCGTCAATTAGGTTCTGACTTGGACCATCGAGGCGTTGGCCGGATCAGGCGAGAGAGCTCACACTTCCCTATCACTCTCCAGGATGGTACCGTACTGCGCAGCCGGCGTGTCGTTGTGGCTGCAGGAATAGGACCGTTTAGCCGGAGAATGCCAGTGTTTTCAGGGCTCGGGCCCAATCTGGCTTCGCATTGTTATGAAGGTCGGAAAATCGCTGCCTTGTCAGGGAAGCGGGTTGCGGTCATCGGGGCGGGGCAAAGCGCGCTTGAATCGGCGGCCCTGTTGTACGAAGCGGGTTCGGATGTCGAGGTCATCGCTAGAATTCCAAGCCTCCGATGGATCGGAATGCATAGTTGGCTGCACCACCTTGGACCGATCTCAAAGGCTCTGTATTCGAAGTACGATGTCGGTCCAGTCGGTATAAGCCGTTTGGTTGCGTATCCGAAGTTGGTATCGTACTTGCCGCTGGCGCTCAAAGACAAGATTCGCGTCCGAGCAGTCCGCTCGGCCGGCTCAAGATGGCTTCCTGCGCGGCTGGCCTCCGTGAAGATCAGCACTGGCCGTTCGGTACAGGCCGCCAAGTCCGTGAGCGACGAAATCCAGCTGAAACTGGACGATGGCACAGAACGGCGGGTCGATCACGTCTTGATGGGCACTGGCTACGAAGTCAATATTGCACGATACGAGTTTCTAGCCCCCGAAGTACTTGCGGATGTGCGCCGTCTCGAAGGATACCCTGATCTTGGACCGGGATTTTGCACGTCTGTCCCCGGTCTTCATTTTATTGGTGCTTGCGCGGCGCGGAGCTTCGGACCGCTGCTATACTTTGTCGCAGGTACCGAGTTTGCGTCGAAAGAGCTAACATCGTATATCTGTCGACGTCGAGCCGACCTATAGTGGGGCCAAATGTGAGAGGAATGACTTCGTTCGAAACTGACCCGACGCCGGGTAGCTTGAAAGATGTAAAACCAATCGGTGCCTTGGTGGTAGGCGGCGAACACCCTGGACTCGGAATCGCGCGTAGCCTCGGTCGGCGCGGCATTCCGGTTTATGTTATAGACGACCAACTATCGGTAGCATCGGCCTCACGATATGTGACTCGATTTATAAGAGTTAAGGAGTTGCGGGAAGAACGAAAGACGATCGATGCTTTGCTCGAGGTGGGAGAGCGTTTTGGCCTTCGGAACTGGGTCTTGTTTCCCACGCGCGATGAGACAGTAGCGGCCATCTCGAGGTATCGAACCGAACTCGCCGCGGTATTCAGAGTACCGACGCCGCACTGGGAAACGGTTAAGTGGGCGTGGGACAAGAAGAACACCTATGATCTAGCGGGCCGGCTGGGAATTCCATGTCCACAGACGTACAAGCCAGAAACCGAGGCTGACCTTGAGGCCTGGCACTCCAAGCTGCCCCTAGCAATCAAGCCGGCGGTGAAAGAGAACTTTTTCTATGCCACCGGCGACAAGGCATGGCGTGCGGAGACAATCGACGACTTGCACAAGATGTACCGGGAGGCTGCCAGGAAGATCGATCCCCGCCATATTCTGATACAACAGATTATCCCGGGAGACGGCCGCCATCAGGTTTCATACTGTGCCTTCTTCCGCGACGGACAGGCGCATGGCAGCCTAGTCGCCCGGCGAGCCCGTCAGCATCCTCGAGAATTTGGGCGAGCGGCGACCTACGTCGAAAGTATCGACTTGCCCCTCATTGAGGAACTTTCAGAGCGCTTTCTTAAGGCGATTGACTACTATGGACTCGTGGAAGTCGAGTTCAAGCAGGATCCCCGTGACGGCGAGTATAAGCTGTTGGACGTGAACGCCCGGACATGGGGCTTCCAGTGCCTTGGCATGGCTGCCGGAGTTGATTTTTCTTACTTGCAGTTTGCCGATCAGATATCCGAAACGGTGACGGCTTGCCGAGGCACAGCTGGAATCGGTTGGCTTCGCCTGCTAACAGACGTGCCCACGGCCGCATCGGATATTCTTGGCGGGCACCTCAAGTTCCGCGAGTACCTGGCGTCACTCCGGAAAACTCAGGTGGAATCGGTATTCTGCCGTAGAGATCCGTTACCGTCGCTTGCAGAGATCGCCTTGCTGCCTTATTTGGTTTTCAAGAAGTTTTAATATTGATATTTTTGTAGGGCCTCGTGCACCAGGAAACTCGTCGCCAAATGCCGTGCCGCAACGATTCGCCGCGACGGCAGGGCGCTGGCAGTCGGCCTGCTGAGCTGAGTCCAGCTAGACTTCGATTCGATCCTCGTCCCTGTGTCAACGTCGGCCCGGTCCACTTGCTGACATTACCGGATTGTGTCAGGAGTAGAGAAGTCGGCCAACTTCTCGGCATCGAATCCCAATTGTCTTCCATTGCGCCCCCCCTTCCGCATCAGCCGAATTGAAGTACAGTCCCAACAGATTGAAAAGACGATACTTGCGTGTAGATCCCCAATGGTGATTGACCTGCATTCCGAGCGGTAGGATTTGGAAAAGGGTATTGAGGGAGTGGGACGCAAAGAGCGGTAGCTTGCCTGAACCACGTTAGCTGCGACTCTTGCTACAGCGGAGCGGTTGCGGGAACGCTGGCCATTTATAGACGCTTCCAGGGCTGGCGAGCCGATCATTTACTGTTCGCCATCCTTACCTGAGACTTCCGGTTCGAATACATTTACGTGATAAAAGACAAATTCCAAAATGCTCCCGGAGACGTCGCGGAAGGCAGGATTCTCCGAAGATGCCTGAGCATCTATTTGTCTCAAAACAAAAAGATCTGGAATCGTCTCCCCATCGCTTGGCGTCGCCTTCCGCTCTGCCAGGCATATGGACGGCATTTACATGCTCTGGTCTGCCGCCATTCGGACCGAAGGCAGAGCTTCGGAACGTTTTTTCTGCGCAACAGAGCGGAATTGGAGTTGATGAATTGTTTGCTACGGCAGCGGACCCGCGATACCAACCTCAAACTCTGCGTATTGGCGTGCAGCAAGGGTGCTGAACTTTATTCTATTCTGTGGGCCATTCGATCGGTCCGGCCGGAGTTGAAGATCACTACGCATGCCGTCGACATCTCCCAGGAAATCCTGGATTTTGCTAAAAGAGGTGTCTATTCGCTCAAGGAAGCTGACGTCACGACGACGCCAGTCTACCCTGCCGCGCAGAGAGCAGACGTTAGCTGGAACACAGTAAGGGATCAGAACGCGTCGATTTACGAGCGCATGACCGAAGCCGAAAAGTCGGCGATGTTCGAAGTGGAAGGCGATCGGGCCACTGTCAGACCCTGGCTCAAAGAGGGAATCAACTGGCTTTGTGGCGACGCGGCTGATCCTGAACTCGTCTCTGCCTTGGGCCTTCAAGACATGGTAGTGGCAAATCGGTTTCTCTGCCACATGAAACCCGCCGACGCCGAACGGTGTCTCCGTAAGGTCGCGCAACTGGTCAAGCCAGGTGGATACCTCTTTGTTTCAGGTGTCGACCTGGATGTCCGGACAAGAGTTGCACAGGAGATGAGGTGGAAGCCGGTGACGACTCTATTGAGGGAAGTCCATGATGGTGATACTTCTCTGAGCCAGGGATGGCCGATGGAATACTGGGGATTGGAGCCCTTCCGAGGTAACCGTCCCGAGCGTCGGACGCGATATGTGTGCGTCTTTCAGCTCGGTGAGGAAATTGACTCGGCGGCATCGCTAGCCTGTCAAGGAGAACCAACCGAGCTTGGTTTCTCAAGATGAAACGCCATGCTAAATCGCGGAAGCCATTGCCGGGAATATTGATGAGATTCTGGAACTAGAATGCGTTTCACGGAGACGGATATCCTCGGCGCAATGGTGATTGATCCAAGTCCGCATGAAGACGGCCGTGGCCGATTCATGCGAGCGTGGTGCGCCCGCGAGTTCTCGGAGCATGGTATCGGTTTCACGCCGGTCCAGGCAAATATGGGACTCAGCATACGGAAGGGGACGGTTAGGGGTTTGCACTTCCAGGAGGCGCCGGCGCTTGAGTCCAAGCTGGTTCGCTGTACTAGGGGCGCTATCTTCGACGTGGTCCTCGACCTCAGACCGGAGTCGCCCTCGTATGGCATGTGGTACGGCGCCGAACTAAGCGCGGCGAACGGTCGAATGCTTTACGTGCCGGAAGGTTGTGCACACGGTTGCCAGAGTCTTGAGGAATACTCCGAGATATACTACATGGCGTCTGAGTTCTACTCCCCTCACGCCGCACGCGGCGTGCGATTCGATGATCCGGCGTTCAGCATTCAGTGGCCTCTGGCGGCTACTTTAGTCTCGGAGCAAGATCGCAACTGGCCACTCGTTGAGCGGCTCGAAAGGAACTGTTCATGATGGTAGACACTGCTCTTAGAGAACGTGAGGCTGCGGGTAACCCGATTCGTGTAGGCCTGGTAGGGGCAGGCGCCACGGGCCGAGCGATTGCTTTACAGCTAGGAACGCCTGTTCCGGGCATACGCCTGGTTGCGATAGCGAATAGGACGCCCCAGCACGGCGAGAGGGCATTTCGAGAGGCTGGCGTTGCAGCGTGGCGTCACGTCGGATCGTCTCGCGATGCGGAAGCCGCGATTTCCCGCGGCCTGCCCGTGCTGACGGACGCCCCCTCGGTGTTGACTAACTGCGAGGCGATCGACATCGTCGTGGAAGCGACCGGCACAATTCAGGCCGCGACCAGTGTCGTCCTCGACGCGTTTGACCACGGCAAACACGTGGTTCTTGTAAATGCCGAACTTGATTCCCTTCTCGGCCCCATCCTAAAGGCGAGGGCGGACCGGGCTGGCGTAGTTGTGACCCATACCGATGGGGATGAACCTGGCGTGGCAATGACGCTCTTACGGTATCTCCGAACCTTGGGACTCCGCACAGTGGCTGCCGGCAACATTAAGGGTATGGTCGACTACTACCGTACGCCGGACACCCAGCGGGCGTTTGCGGAGAAGAATGACCAGGATGCGAGAAAGGTCACGTCCTTCGCAGACGCCACAAAACTATCCATGGAAACAACGGTTTTAGCCAACGCGACGGGTTTTCATGCCGGTCGCCGCGGCATGTACGGGCCAGCCTGTAAGTATGTTCGTGAGATCGCAGACTTGCTTCCTCCCGATCAGATGCTCGATACAGGTCTTGTCGACTACGCATTGGGAGCGGCGCCACACACTGGAGCCTTTGTCATTGTTCACGAGGACTCGCCACTCAAGCAGGCCCAACTGGCGTACTACAAAATCGGCGCCGGTCCGTTTTATGTGTTCTACACCCCGTTTCACTTGCCGCACCTCCAAATTGCTTCGACGATAGGCAGAGCAGTCATCCATCGCGACGCGACTGTCGCGCCCCTAGCGGGCCCCGTTTGCGAAGTGGTTACGGTTGCCAAACGCGATCTTAAGGCCGGAGATCGGCTCGATGGCATTGGTGGGTTCTGTTCGTACGGGCTCATAGAGAACACTGCTGCAGCAAGGGTTGCCTCGGCCCTTCCGATCGGTCTCTCGGAAGGCCGCACTTTGCGTCGGGACATTTCGAAGGATCAAGTGCTGTCTTTCGATGACGTCGATGTACCGGCCGACGGAGCGGTCGAAGCATTGTGGCATGAACAAATGGCTCGATGGGAACACACCGCGCCGAGTTCGCGGACCTCGCCAATGCGACCCGAATCCGCGGGAGTGACGCGATGAGGTCAGAGACGTTCCGCGGCGAGTGCGCCCCGGTTTCCACTTTCGGGCTCTTCACTTGCATACGCAGGTCCAGAAGCCGGGGAGTCTGCGCCTGCTATGCTTAACCGCGCGTTTTGGAAGGGGCGCCGTGTACTCGTCACAGGACATACCGGCTTTAAGGGAAGCTGGCTTTCGCTGTGGCTGGATTCACTGGGGTCCCACGTGACCGGGTACGCACTCGACCCTCCAACCGAGCCGAGTCTCTTCGAGCAGGGTGGGATAGCGGCCACGGTCCGCTCCATTTGCGGCGATATACGCGACTTCCCGCGGCTCAAAGCTGAGTTGGCCGAGTGCCGTCCGGAAGTGGTAATTCATATGGCCGCACAATCTGTGGTGCGTCGTGGCTATGAGGACCCGATCGAGACCTACTCCTCCAACGTGATGGGGACGGTTCACCTATTTGAGGCGATAAGGCAGCTGAAACAGCCGTGCGTGATTGTGAACGTCACCAGTGACAAGTGTTACGAGAACCGGGAGTGGCTATGGGGTTATCGAGAGGATGAGCCCATGGGCGGTCATGAGCCTTATTCGAGCTCGAAGGGTTGCGCCGAGCTTGTGACCACTGCCTATCGGGAGTCGTTCTTTTCGCCGGCAAATATCGAGCGACACGGTGTTGCTCTCGCAAGCGCTCGAGCGGGGAATGTCATCGGGGGAGGGGATTGGACTTGCAACCAGCTCATTCCGGACCTAATGAGGGCTTTCCTCGCGGATCGGCCCTGCCAGATCCGCAACCCTGGCGCGATCCGACCCTGGCAATTTGTCCTCGAGCCCTTGCGCGGATATCTCATGCTGGCCGAGCGTCTGACAGAGGGGGGCTCACACTTCTCCTCGGCCTGGAACTTCGGCCCTGTGGACGAGGACGCAAAGCCTGTTTCTTGGATTGCAGACGAGTTGTCACGATTGTGGGGAGCACACGCATCGTGGAATCATGACGCCGCAACGCACCCGCGCGAGGCGAACCTTCTAAAGTTGGATGCTTCCAAGGCGAAGGCCTGCTTGGATTGGCATCCTGTGCTGCCACTGAAGTCGGCGCTCAGCTGGATCGTCGAGTGGTACCACGCTCTCCAGGATGGAGCCGATCTTCGAGGTCTCACTCGATCTCAGATTGAACGGTATGAAGCAATCTCGCAATACTGATACCGAGCGCGGCGCTTTCTGCACGGCGGTCTCTACTGGACTCCGCTCGGTTTTGGACAGGTAGCCGAAGACAAGGAGAATTCAATCAAAATGCCCGAAGTAGTTGTACTGGGAAGCGGAATGGCCGGATTCGGCGCAGCTTATCGATTGCATGCCGAGGGCGTCACCCCGGTGTTATACGACAAAAACATGTACCATGGCGGCCACACGGCATCGTTTCGCTATGAGAACGGCTTTCTTTTCGACATCGGTCCACACATTTCGTATACCAAGGATCCCCGGATTCAGGCTCTCTTCGCGGACAGCGTAAACCAGGAATACGAGACCTTGCAGATCTATCTGAATAACTACTGGCGCGGTCATTGGCCTCAGCACCCGGTTCAACTTCATCTCCACGGGCTGCCGGACGAGGTCGTCGTCAAAGTCATCGCTGACTTTGTAGAGGAGCGTCAAGCGCCCGAACGGACAATCAACAACTACGCCGACTGGTTGTTAGCGAGCTTCGGCCAGACATTTGCGCAACTCTTTCCCATGCAGTATGGGCGGAAATATCACACGACCACGGCCGATAACATGACCACGGACTGGTTGGGCCCACGCATCTACCGCCCAAGCCTCGAGGAAGTCCTGCTCGGCGCGCTCTCGCCAACAGCGCCGACCGTTCACTATATCACCCACTTCCGATACCCCACCAATGGTGGATTTGTTGCCTATCTGCAAAAATTCGTTCCACTGGGAAATCTGAAGCTCAATCACACGGTGGTATCTATCGATCCCCGGCTACGGCGGGTTACGTTCTCTAACGGACATGTATCAGGCTACGATGCGCTGATCTCATCGGTGCCGTTGCCGGAGCTCATTCCGATGATCGTCGGCGCACCGCACGAGGTCGTGGCGGCCGTCCACCGCCTTGCTTGCACCACCTGCGTCGTAGTTAACGTCTGCGTGAATCGCGCGGACCTCTCCCGTGGACACGTTACCTATTTCTACGACGACGACATCTGCTTTGCGCGCCTCGGGTTTCCGCACATGCTCGCCGCCAGCAACGCCCCCGAGGGTACCGGTAGCATTCAGGCGGAAGTCTACTTCTCGCAGAAATATAAACCTTTCAGGGGTTCGCCCGATGACTGGATTGAACCGGTCATCAAAGACCTTCGTCGGTGCGGCTATATTCGCGAGGAGGACGAAATCCTGGACAAACGCGCAATGCTCCTCCCCTACGCCAACATCATCTTCGATCTCGAACGTGCCGCCGCGCTCAAAATCGTTCATGGATACCTCGACGAAATCGGTATCGCCTATTGTGGCCGCTATGGAGATTGGGGATACCTGTGGACGGACGAAAGCTTCAAGAGCGGCGAGTCGGCCGCGGAACGGGCGCTGTCCGCGCAATCGCTTCGATCTGCGTAGTCTGGGCGTGCCGGCACACCAAGCACAGCGAAAACCCCTAGTGTTCGCGTCCCAATACGAGATGTCAAAAAAACCACGGGCGCTGGAACCGCCACCCAAAAGAATCGGCCTTTTAGATCACATGGGGACGGGTAACCTTGGGGACGACGCTACCGTAGACGCGGCGATGCAGCAGATCAAGAGGCGCTGGCCGGATGCTCTGATGGTAGGTCTCTCTTTGGACCCATCGGACACGGAAGCGAGACATGGCATTCCAGCCTTTGCGATCCGGCATGGCTTTCGCTGTTATCGTCCCGCCCTTACCCCACCGGCAACCCTCCAAGGAGCGTCGAAAGAGACATCGGCACTCCTCCTCAAGAATCGATTCATCTTTAAGCTCCCTCACGTGATTAGGCGTCCCCTAGCGATAGCTCGCAATCTGATGGTCAAGACGCCCCTGCAGTGTCTTCGTGAACTCCGCTTCCTGGTTGAGTCTTTCCGTGTTGCCAGGTCGCTGGATTTGCTTATTATCTGCGGCGGTGGCCAGCTATTGGATGCCTGGGGCGGCCCCTGGCAATTTCCGTATACGCTTTTCAAGTGGGTGTGCCTCGCCAAGCTGTCGCACGCGAAGTGTTATTTCTTGAATGTGGGGGCTGGCCCGTTAGACCATCCCTTAGGCAAATGGTTCATTAAGCAAGCGCTACGTCTTGCCGACCACGTTTCCTTTCGTGACGAAAACTCGCGCGCTCTGATCGAAGCGACAGGATTCGGAGGTATATCTCAAGTCGTCGCGGACAACGTCTATGGCCTCGAACTCCCAGTCCGCAATCTCAATCCCGATCGCGATGGAAGCCGATCTGAGTTAGTTGTTGGTATTGCTCCTATGGCTTACTGCGACCCCCGGCTGTACTGGGACAAAGATAAGGCCACGTACGACCGTTATATTCATAGCCTTGCACGGTTTTCCGCTTCTCTCGTCCGGAGTCATTATCGGTTACGGATTCTTACTACTGATATCTGGTTTGATCAGCTCGCAATCGTGGATCTAGAAGCGGCAATTAAGAACGAACTGGACAGCGAGACCTCGCCGTGGGTGATATGTGAGCCAATAGATGGGATCAATGAGTTGCTATACCAGCTGTCTCAGGTCGATTGTGTCGTCACCAGTAAATATCACGGTGTCATATTTGCCCATTTATTGAATAAACCGATTCTAGCGATATCGCATCACCTCAAAGTCGCCACTCTGATGAACGAACTGGGGCTCTCGGAATACTGCGTGGAAATCCGCACCCTCGACGCCGACCTTCTGAGAAAGACGTTCGACCGTCTAGCGGCTAATGCCGCTGCCCTCAAGGCTTACATGCCCACCAAGGCGGCTTCTTATTCCCGCGCGCTAACGATTCAATTCGATACTCTATTTCCCCGGGAAACCTCCGGCCGTGTGCACACACAAAACGGTTTTGCATCTCTCTTGCAAGGTGAGGCTGCTTGCCGAACAGCTAAGCAAGGTGGAGAATAGAAGATGAGCAAACGTGACTCTCCCCTCGTTAGTGTTGTGACGCCAGTATATAACGGTGAAGCCTATCTGAGGGAATGTATTGAAAGCGTTATCTCTCAGTCCTACTCAAACTTGGAGTATATCGTCGTAAACAACAGCAGCACCGATGGGACCCTGCGGATCGCTGAAGAGTACGCACGTCAAGACACCCGCATCCAAGTTCACAGCAACGAGAGTTTGTTGCCGATTATAGCGAATCACAATCGCGCATTTCGGCTTATCTCGCCCGCGAGCAAATATTGTAAGGTGGTGTCTGCCGATGATTGGATTTTTCCGGAGTGCTTGATGCGTATGGTGGCACTTGCGGAGGCCCATCCGACCGTGGGACTTGTAGGGTCCTACCAACTGAGCGGCGGCGATGATAAATGGTATGTAAGAACAGATGGGCTGCCGTATCACAAAACAGTCGTCCCAGGGCTGGAAATGTGCCGCCTACAACTACTTGGCAAGCTTGATGTCTTTGGAAATCCAACCTCAAACCTCTACCGATGCGATCTGGTCAGGAGCACCGATGCGTTTTATCCGAACGCGACGGCAGAAGCGGATCTGAGCGCTTGCTACAAGTCTCTGCAGCGTTCGGACTTTGGGTTTGTGCATCAGGTGCTGTCGTACGAAAGAATACATCAGGTTCGGGCAACCACGACGTCTTTGAGTCTGAACGCATACTTTTCCGCCAAGATAGGTGATTTGCTCGCCTACGGTTCGTCATGTATGACGGAGTCAGATCTACAGAGGCGGCTGAGGGAACTGCTCGATAGATACTACGAGGCCTTGGCGATTGGCGCGGTAAACAGGCGAGATAGAGAGTGGTGGAAGTATCATAAAAGCAGGCTTCGCGAGCTTGGATATCCTCTCGACAGTCTCAGGCTGCTGAAGGCAGTGACGGCCAAGCTCATGGACTTGTTGCTTAATCCAAAGCATACCGTCGAAAGAGTACTGCGGCGGGCCAACAATCCTGGGTAACTCTCCACAGGATGCTCATGCAGGTGAGGTTCAGGATCCAAATGGCAACATCGATCAACCTTCGCCCCTGCCCGCGCCGACGATCATAGAAGTGGTACTTGCAATACGGCTGGCGAGTGTCCGGGGGGTGTCGGTCGTATCTACCAGCACGAGAAGGGGTCATCGAGGCGATGAAGGTCAGTATCATCTTGTGTACATACAACCGTTGCAAGAGCTTGGCTCTCGCCCTTGACAGCATTGCAAAGTTGGAAATGCCGCAATCGGTAATGTGGGAAGTCCTGATAGTTGACAACAACTCGGGCGATCAGACGCGTGAGGTTGCCGGGGAATTCTGCCGGGAGCATTCCGGGCGTTTCCGGTATTTGTTTGAGCCGCGTCAGGGAAAGTCACATGCTCTCAATACGGGAATTCGGGAGGCGCAAGGCGATATTCTTGCCTTCACAGACGACGACTTGACCGTCGGATCGACGTGGTTGCAGAAACTGACTGCCCCCTTGGGTAAGATGGAATGGGCAGGCGTGGGAGGGCGCACCGCTCCGCCCAAGTCTTTCGTGGCTCCACGGTGGCTGCAAGTCGATGGCCGCTTCGCGCTCGGTCCCCTTGGGATGTTCGACCTTGGTGGCAAGCCGGGCGAGTTGACCGAGGCTCCAATCGGCAACAATATGGCCTATCGGAGGGAGTTGTTTGAGAAGCATGGTGGGTTTCGAACAGATTTGGGGCCTCGTCCCGGAAGCGAGATCAGGAGCGAAGACAGCGAGTTCGGCCGGCGACTCATCTCCGCTGGAGAGCGACTGTGGTACGAACCCTCCGCGGTGGTCCACCATTCGGTGCCAAACAGCAGAGTTCAAAAGGACTACTTTCTGAAGTGGTGGTACGCTAAAGCGCGGGCAGACATCCGCGAATCGGGCAGCGTCGCCGGCGCCAGTTGGTTCGTCGCGGGTGTCCCGCTAGTCCTGTTTCGCAGACTTGCGGTGTGGACCCTGCGATGGATGTTCGCCGTAGGATCAGCCAGGCGATTTGCCAACAAGATCAATACATGGACGTGTGCCGGGCAAATTGAGGAGTGCTTTTGCCAAGCTTCTTCCAAGGGCCGGCACAAGGATGCGCGATGCACATGAGTCGCCTTTGGGCCGACGGTTTTGCCCGGTCGCGCGCTGTGACGCAATTTGGAATCTAGTACAACAAAACGTTCGCTTCACGTGTCTCCTTAATGCTGCCTCTGACGAGCGGGAGCCTGTGCGCGAAGCGACTGTGGCGAAGCCTACCGTGAACTCTCCATGAAAGATCTAAAGGAAAAGACAATCCGTGGCGGTTTCGCGAGACTTGCTGCGCAAGGAGCGGGCTTCATCCTTCGCCTGGTATCTATCATGGTATTGGCCAGGCTTCTAGGACCGAAGGACTTCGGGCTAGTCGGCATGGTAACAGTCTTCACGGGAGTTCTGAGTCTATTTCGAGACTTCGGACTTTCATCTGCGGCGATACAGTGTGCAACCGTTACGGATGAGCAGATTTCGACATTGTTCTGGATTAACCTATTGGTTGGCGCATTGCTGGGTTTTTTATCGGCAGCGATGGCACCGTTTATCGCCGCGTTTTACCACGAGCCCCGACTCCTTGGGGTGACGATCGCGTTGGCATCTGGATTTCTCTTCAACGCAGCAGGTGTGCAACACGGCGTGCTGCTTCAGCGCCAAATGCGCTTTACGGCCTTAGCGGTTATCAACACTGTAGGTTTGATCGTCGGCACCGCAATCGCTATTGTTGGCGCCATGGCTGGTTACGGCTATTGGTCTCTCGTGGCGATGGCGCTTGCCATGCCACTCATCACAACCATCGGCTTCTGGCTGAGTACAGGGTGGGTGCCTGGGAGGCCGCGCAGGCGGGTTGGAATCCGTTCCATGATGCGCTTCGGTAGCATTGTTACTGTGAATGGCCTCGTCTTGTATATTGCCAATAATCTTGAAAAAGTCCTGTTGGGCCGTTTCTGGGGCGTCGATGCGCTCGGGATTTACGGGAGAAGTTATCAGCTCATTAACATTCCTACGGATAACTTAAACTCAGCAGCCGGTGAGGTCGCATTTGCGGCGTTGTCCCGACTGCAGGACGATCCTAGTCGACTCCGAAGCTATTTCCTTAAAGGCTATTCTCTGATCTTGGCGATGACGCTGCCAATCACGGTTGCTTGCGCATTGTTTGCAGATGATGTCGTCTTCGTTCTCCTGGGAGCAAAATGGGCGGCTGCAGCCCCTATCCTTCGCTTGCTCGCTCCAACGATCTTTATTTTTGCGATAGCCAATCCTCTGGGATGGTTGATGTTTTCGCTCGGAAAGGTCGAGCGAAGCTTGAAGATTAGCTTCGTAATCGCACCTCTGATGATTGCGGGATATGTTTTGGGATTGCCTTACGGACCAAGAGGAGTCGCATTTGGGTATTCGACGGTAATGGTCTTGTGGATCATTCCGGCTGTTGTATGGTGTGTACACGGCACGGCGATCTCAGTTGGCGACATCCTATCGACGGCAAGTCGTCCGCTGGCATCGAGTATTGTGGCAGGCGGTTTCGCCTACGGGGTGCGCTTAGTTTATGGCCATCTGTTATCTGCTTTGCCTAGGCTTGTCCTCGAAAGTACTGCTCTTCTCGTGGCGTTCTTCGGGATACTGTTGTTTGTCGCCGGGCAGAAATTGCTCTACCTGGATCTACTTCGCGGATTGAAGGCGTCTCCGGTGGCCAAAGAGGAGACCGTGGCTTCGGTGTGACAAACCGCGAAGGTTAGCTCACGGCCGTCCAGCCGGGTGTCGATGGCAGCTTCGGAGGAAGGCAGAGGAAGGCCATTCTTGCAGCCACGCTGTGCCCGTACTCTCACGTGTTCCCATGGTGCCTTTTCCTCTTAGCCAAGGCAGGTTTTCGGAGCGGCCCGGCAAGGTCCGTTCCAGAGAATGGAGCACGAGGGCAGGCGACGCGAAGGTCTCACGGAAGGTGCGGCTGCCAAAATGGCCCCATTTGTCAGATCTACCGACACATGCAACGCGTTGGATCGAGACGGCAGAGGGTTCAAGCACCGACTGGAGGACGGCGCTTTTGATCGGCGCCTGTGCTGGACCAAACGCTCCGCAAAATGCGTGAAAGCTCCACGAATCGGGTGGCAGTCCCAATCGTTTTCATCCCCAGTATCGCTCCTACAATTATTACGGATTCGTCTATACTCTATAAGTGCTTGAAAGTGCTTGGCTTGGGCCTATTTTGGAACAATGGCAACTCGACTGCACCCCTATGCGGCGAACTCGACGGATTGTTGTTACTGCGGTGCAGGTCTTTGGAGTGTTGAATCTGGTGCTGTACGTCCGCTCATCGGCTTAACACCTCGATGGCCGCAATCCCGAAGGCGAAGGCTGTTACGATGGAGGTGAGATTTGAAGGTTGTACTCTTTTGCGGGGGAGCTGGCATGCGGCTCAGGGGCTATGTCGATGACGTGCCAAAGCCCATGGTTCAGATCGGAACGCGCCCGCTTCTTTGGCACTTGATGAAGTACTATGCGCATTTCGGGCACAAGGATTTTATTCTCTGTCTCGGTTACAAAGGTTCCGTAATCAAGGATTATTTTCTTCACTATGATGAGTCGGTGTCGAATAACTTCGTCTGGTCCCAAGGCGGTAAGAAGATCGAATTCCTCAACCGCGACATCGATGACTGGAGCATAACGTTTGTGGAAACCGGCGTCAACTCCACAATCGGCGAACGCCTTAAGGCTGTGGAGCCTTATCTCCGCGGCGAAGAAATGTTCCTAGCCAACTACGGCGACGGATTGAGCGACCTCGAATTACCGCTGATGATCGAGGTCCTCCGCGGTAGTGACGCTGTCGGTTCCCTGCTCCTCGTGCAGCCGACAGCGAGTTTTGACATCGTCCAGTTGACGCCCGAAGGCGCCGTCGCGGGAGTTTCCGCCTTGACTCATTCCGATATCTGGATCAATGGAGGCTTTTTCGTTTTCCGCAACGAAATCTTCCGGTACATTGAACCGGGCGATGAACTTGTACGGCGCCCGTTTCAGCGCTTGATTGAGAAAAAAGCTCTGTTGGCGTACAAATGTCCGGGGTTTTGGCAGTGCATGGACACTTTCAAGGATAAGCAGCGCCTTGAAGAACTCAACCAAGATGACGCACCGTGGAAGGTTTGGAATCAGGCTTCTCGCGTACTCCTGGATGACCCAAATGCGATGCCGGCTAGCGCATGATCGCCTGAACATGGAGGTGCCGGGCTTTCGGCTCTTATTCGGAGTGCCTGCTGCCGTGCACCTAATCTCCGGCAGTTTATTCTTGGGTTTGCGCGCTAGCCGCAAGTGACCTCGACAAAGCGGGATTTTCCGGTAGATCGTCAGATAGGGAGTGGCCAGAAAACCGGAGTGTAAGACAGACCAATGATTTCGAAACCCTAAGTTTCTCCGACGCATGATCCACCTGAACCTCACCGCCGACCGCACCAAGGGGCTGCAAATCCTATGTATCGGCGCTCACTCAGACGACATCGAAATAGGTTGTGGCGGCACCATTCTCCAACTGTCCGAACAGTATCCAAGTTGCGTATTTCACTGGCTCGTCATGAGCGCCATTGGGGTACGATCCGTGGAGGCCCAGCGCGCTGTGGCGCTGTTCACTGCGTCCACTAGCGTGCGGGGAATCGTTCTGAAGAGTTTTCCGGACGGGTTTATGCCATTTGTGGGCGCCGAGGTGAAAGCAGTCCTCGAAGATTTGAAACAGTCTGTGACACCAGACCTTATCCTCACTCCGAGGCGCAAGGATGCGCACCAAGATCATCGGCTGGTAGGCGAGTTGACCTGGAATACCTTCCGTGATCACATGATTCTCGAGTATGAGATTCCGAAGTATGATGGCGACCTGGGCCAGCCCAGCGTTTTCGTGCCGCTCGGAGCAGAGCAGTACCAGAAAAAGGTGCGGTATCTCATGGAGGCATTTCCATCCCAGCACTCGAAACGATGGTTCCAGCCGGAAACCTTCCTGGCACTCATGCGGTTGCGCGGTATGGAATGCAATGCCCCCAGCGGCTATGCCGAAGCCTTTTACTGCCGGAAACTGGTACTGTAATTTCAAGGGGATTAGTTGAGACGAACGCGTGAGCGTGCATGTGGTATGCAGGAACAAAATCCTGCGCATGTCGCCCGGGTTCTTGTGACGAGATGCCTCAATGGACGATCGAAGAGACGACAGATGGCGGGTTGGGGCTCACCCCGGACGGAGAGAAAGTCAGATCAATTCCATAACCAATCCCAGCGTTGTTCGCAGCGAAGGCTCGGTAATGATATGTGGTACCTGGAGCCAACCCTAACAAAGAGGATGTAAACGGAGTTGCGGTTCCATCTGAGGTACAGGGCGTCGTGGGGTTCGCAGTGCTTGCGTAGCACACTCCCTCTGAGATGACGGAGGCGCCGTCGCTCGATACTACCGTGCCACCGCTCGCAGCGCTGGTGGATGTGATGTTGATCGCTGCGGTGGTCGTAATTACAGGAACTCCATCAGTCGCCCAGAAGTCGCTGAAACCGAAATGCACGAGATCTCCAGTGACACCGCCCATCTGCCAAAATCCGATTCCAGGAGATCCTCCCGTGTAAGTACTATCGCTCGCTGTGACCACGGGAGTCCCGTTCTTGAATAACGTTAGAGAGCCGCCCACGTTGGTAGCCTTCAGCACATCCCCGTTCGCAATTGGCACGTTAGTTGTAACCGGAGAGCCGCACGTAGACCCGCCGGAGAGATAGCAGAAACTATTGAGCGGCCCGTTCCAGCGCACAATGATGCAGTAGTTACCTCCGGGCTTAACTGAACAGTCGAACTCATATCCGCTGATGCTATTGGCGGATATCCTGCTGTTGAGCCTTAGCTCCACCTCTTCCTGCGCTGAGCTGTCCGTGGCGTCGATAGCCACTGTAGCTTGGGCGGTTTGGTTGCTGCCCCACGAACCGGTTAAGACTGCCGTGCTGTCGTTGAACGGAGGAGCTCCGCTGATCACGGTACCGTGCGCCCGACCGGGAGTCCCGCCTACTGTCTGCACGTTTCCCCAACTGGTTCCGTTGACCGCACCGTTTAACCACTGACCGCCTTGAGATATGGGATTCTCGGTCGCCGGAAAATTGCTATAGTACGAGTTGGCTCCGATTGCACAAGAGCATTGAAACATGATTACGGCTACCGTTTTGATCATTTTGTTCGTTCCTTCATAAGCTCAATTCGCCGCCCTGAATGCCACCATCTGCATCCCCCACGCATTGCCGTTATGGGTTGCAGTCGCACTGTATGTGCCGGCTGAAACTGCGGTCATATCCTCCGTTATGTTGCCGTATGCGACGTCCCTTGCGCCAAAACGGAGTCCTGCCTTCGTCACAACATTGTCGGAGACCCCTGCTCCAAAGATCAAGTCGTTGGCAGCCGTTGTCGTGGCGCTACCGCTATTTAGGGTGGCAGAAGATCCACTCGCCGCCGCAGTCACGTCCACGGGATTTACCACACTAATACCGGAGTACTCGTGAACGTAAATCACTCCAAACGAACTGACTGAGTTCCGGAATGCCACGGTAACAGTATCGGCCCCTCCGGATATATTAGTCGCATAGAAGACCTGAGCACTGTATGTCCCCGACCAGATATTCGGGGCGCTTACGCTTACGAAGAGATCACCCATCGAGTCCGACACCGCTGCACTGCCGATATTACTCCAGATGACGTAGGCCACAATTGTGTGTCCGCTCGTGGTCACACCGTTGAAAGCGACGGACACTTTCGAGCCGCTGCTGATCTCATTCTGGTTCACCTGGACGAAAGCCGGCGGCGTGAGCGAACCCGCAGTTGTCGCAACGGCTAGCGGCTGAGACTGGGCAGAGACATTATTAGAGTAATCAAATGCCGAAACAGTATAGGCATATGTCGTTTGCGGGCTCAGTCCGGTATCCACGTAGGTAGTGGTGCTCACCGTCGCGATTTGATTGCCATTACGAAATACCTGGTATCCAGCAACAGCGACGTTGTCCGTAGAGGCCGGCCAAGACACAGTCAAGGACGTCGAAGTTATGTTCGATGCCTGAAGCCCGGCAGGAACTGAAGGGGGTATCGTATCGGGCACAGACGGCGTCTTGACCACTACTTGCGCAGACAAAGGCGAGGTATTCCCCGACGCATCGTAAGCAGAGACGGCATAGGCGTATTGAGTGCCTGCGATTACCGTGGTGTCGGAAAAGGTCGTGCTCGTGGTAGTCGCTATTTGATTGTTGTTTCGAATTACCTTATATCCAGCCACGCCTACATTGTCAGTGGATGCGGTCCAGCTCAGATTGATTTGGGAAGTCGAAACGACCGTCGCGGTGAGGTTGACCGGAGTTGATGGTGGAGTCGTATCGGTCGTCGATCCGTCGGATGCGGCGAAACTCGTGAACCCATAATCGGCGTTGTTAGCTGTTCCAAACAACCAAAATCCCATTCCAGGGCTGCCGCTCGTATAGGTGCTATCAGTTGCCTGGTTTACCTGCACTCCATTGATGTAGGCAGTTATTGTACTGCCGGTAATGACTGCCTTTACAACATCCCCGTCGTGAATGCCTGGCCCCGTTGCCTGGCTAATTTGAGTGAAGCTGTTCAAGACACCGTTCCAGCGAACAATCTCGGTGTATTGCGAGCCGTCGCTGGTGCAACGAAAATTGATCTCGTAGCCGGTAATACTGTGCGCGGTAATTGTGGTTCGCAACCGAATCTCGACTTCCTCCCAGATTGTATTATTTTGGTTTGCACTATGGACGGCAGCTTGCACCGTTTGATCCGGCCCCCAATTTCCCGTGAGAACCGCAGTGGAGTCGTCGTATTGACCAGACGACCCCGATTGGGTTCCAAACGCCAAGGTAGGAGTGGTTCGGACATCGGTCCAGTCCAAACCGTTGGTTTTGCCGTTGAGCCAATTCCCGCCTTCGGAAATTGGATCTTCGGTGTTGGGAAAACTCGTCGAATAGTTTCCGCTCGTGACGGCCGATGTTGTTGCAGAAACAGATGCGGACTGGGCGGAATTGTTGCCTGCTGCATCATACGCCGATACCGTGTACGTATAGCTGGTGTTTGCATTGAGATTGGTATCTGAATATGCCGTTGTTGCAGTGGAAGCCACCTGAGTTCCGTTGCGATAGACGCGGTAGCCGGTCACGCCGACGTTATCCGTCGAGGCGGTCCAACTCAGATTGATCTGAGAGGAGGAAACGACGGTAGCGGCAAGGCCTGTCGGAACCGTCGGTGGAGTAGTATCGCCACTCCCCGAAGTGGTACCGGCGCTCCGAAATGCCACCATCTGCATGCCCCACCCACCGCCGCTATTGCTGGCAGTCGCACTGTAAGATCCAAGCGAAGAAACATTTGTGTCTTCGGTCATGTTTCCATGTGATGTTGCGCGGGCAGTGTAGCCGTTGCCTGGAGCAGTGACCACATTTGCTGATACGCCCGCGCCAAAAAGTAAATCACTGGGAGTCGTCGTCGTCGCCAATCCGCTGTTCAACGGGCCAGAAGTCCCGACCGCCGCGGCTGTCACGTCGACCGGCGCCGTTTGAGCCAAACCCGCATATTCGTGGGCATAAACAATGCCAAAAGACTTGACCGCAGTGGCGAAAGTAGCTGTCACGGTGTCCGTACCGCCCTTAATATTTGTAGCATAAAATATCTGGGCGCTGTATTTCCCGCTACTCCACAAACCAGGACCCAGCGCCGGGGTGTACGAGTTGCCAGCGCCGTCGGAAACGCTGGCCTTGCCCGTGTTGTCCCAAATGACGTAAACGGCTAGCAGGTTGCCTGCCGCCGTCCGGGATCGGAACGTGGCCCCATTTGTAGTTCCTGACGTGACCTGATTATCGATTTCTTGAACAAAGGCAGGCGTTGAACCTGATGCCGCCTGCACCCGCTCCCACATGTCGCCGCGATCAGCGACCCAAGCCACAAGACCAAAAGTCATCAGAAGTGCAAACGGTCCTCGCAAGCGTGATTCGTTGGGCATAAGAAATACTCTGCATTTTCCAGGGATCTCTCGGCTTATATGCCGCAATATTCTAAGTTTTAGAAAGAGAATTAGAGATCTCCTTAAATCATTGACGAGTATAGCAAAGCCGGCATTTTATTATAGTTGCAAACAGCACTATTCCAGCCAAGAGTGATAAATAATGCGTACTATTTAAACCCTATCAAAGAAATGCCTTGATTTTCCCAAGACCTCCAGCTCGATATAACCAATGCCGGCAGATCGAATGGGGGAGCTTGAGTGTACGCAAACCCGTAACTCTCGTAATTTCAATGCAAAAGCTTTGGGCGCGGCGGCGATAAAGCAGAGTTAACAGCCGCATCCTAACTATACTCAACGTTGATTCCAGTCGCTTACCGATGTCTTAATCGTTATAGAAACTTTAGATTGATGTCCCGAGCGGCGCTTTCGGGAAGTTTCCGCAAAGGAAGATCGAATGCTGGCATTGGATTCCCCAACGACATATACTAAGCAGAAAGGGACATACGGTAGGATGGTCCAAATTGAGGCGCCTCAGTTGAAACTGTCGGTCCGATCCTTGATTCTCGGTTTTAGCCGTTTGACGTTGCAACTGGGTCTGCTTGCTCTTGTTCCAACGCTTGCTTGGCCTCAAGGAACGTACACTACCAACTTTCCATTGATAGAAAACCCAATCTCGGAAGGTGGGCGATGGACCAATGGAGGCACCGTGGGATTGGACTGGAACAATGTGCAGACGACCGGCGGATTCGCCGGGGGAGTGGGGCCGGCAGCTGTCGCGTACTCAGATCCCACTGCCATTCTCACCGGAAACTGGGGGCCTAACCAGACGGTTAGCGGAACCGTGTCCAGCGTAGGGGCGTCTGACAACTATTATCAGGAGGTCGAGCTTAGGCTTAGATCTACGGTTTCGGCGCACAGTATCACGGGGTATGAGGTAAACTTTCGCACTCCTAACAACGGAAGTGCTTATGTGAATATTGTTCGGTGGAACGGAGCGCTCGGAAATTTCACCTATGTGGCCATGTCCAGCGGGACCGGCGTCAGTAACGGTGACGTCGTCATGGCGACCATCAATGGCAGTACGATCAGTGCCTACGTAAACGGAAAACTGATCGTCAGCGGGACCGATACCACTTACACTTCCGGAAATCCTGGAATTGGCATTAACTACGGTTGCGGCAACACCTACTCAAATTTCGGGTTTACAAGCTTTACCGCGACCGATGGAACGACGGGGACAAATCCCAGCTTCGCACTTTCGGCCACGCCAGCCAGTCAAACCGTGACGGCGGGAACGAACACAACCTATACTCTGTCGGTAACGCCTTCCGGAGGCTTCACTGGCAGTGTGGGTTTGAGTGCGGCAGGGTTGCCGACGGGCTCGACGGCCAGTTTCAATCCGAGTTCCATCACGACGTCGGGAACCTCGACTTTGACAGTCACTACCGGGAGTTCAACACCGGCGGCCAGCTACCCCCTATCGATCACTGGGAGTAGTGGAAGTCTGAGCCAGACCGCACCGGCGGCCCTTGTCGTCACCGGTTCCGGTTCCGGCTCGCCTTCTCCCACGAACCCCTGCGCCCTGACCGGTGATGCAACTGTCAGCTCGGCTGACATCCAGGCCGCCATCAACATGAGTATCGGCATCTCGTCTTGCAATGCCAACATCGCTGGCCCTAATGTGTGCAACGCCATTGTGGTACAGCGGGTTGTAAACGCGTCGATGGGTCAACCCTGTCTCAGCAGCACCGGGCTCCATGTGGTGTCCCTGAGTTGGACCGCCAGCACATCCAGCGGCGTAACAGGCTATCAAATTGCCCGAGGAACCGCCACAACAGGTCCCTTCACAGCAATCGCCACGGTGGGCAATGCATCCACCTACATCGATACTACGGTGGTGTCCGGGGCTACTTATTATTATGTTGTGGCCGCCGTAGTCAGCGGCACCATTGGCCCTTATTCGAGTCCCGGGCCTGCGGCGGTCGTACCGACACCATAGCAGAACCGCAATTTGCCGCCGCGATACATTACGAGTACCCGGCGTGCAATATAATCATTCTGTTCCGTGCTTCACGGGTTTCGCATCGAGCCGATCCAGCCACCCGAACCAAGCCATTGAAAACAGATAAACGTCCGCGCCGTGGGTCGTGCCGACAGAGACGTTCCTGCCAGGGATCGTCCCTGCTCTCTGGAGCCTCGACTCCCGCTCGAATCCGCCCGGGTCTTCGTGATTCTCGGCCGGTTGAGAATTGTTAGGACTCCAGTGTCAGAAGAACCGCTGCACCGGCTCCCTGCGGATGTGAGTTTAGCCGGTTCGGACGATTTTGTGGTAATTTACGCCGCACCGAACGTCGTGGAACACATCCGCGAGAGCTTCAACCCTCGGTGGTCGCCTCAAAACCGGCCATAGAGGGTCACTTCAAAACCGGCCAACGCGCCGCGGCCAGGACTGAGATTGTTGTACCGCGTCGGTGACCTCCGCGGCAAGAGGTTTCTTGATTTGAATAGCGTTTCTAATACAAAGTGATCCTAGGAAGTGAGAGAGGAGGCAGCAAGGCGGCCGATCTCTTTGCTTGGTGTTTGGTTCCGAAACAGAACAAACCGCAGCTGTCGTCGCGCGACCAGCGTGGGAAAGTGGAAAACCTGATTGTGGTTTCCCACTTTTCCATCCGGGGCGACGCCAGGCTGTGGGAATGTGGGAATCTCGCGCCTTTTGCGAGATTCCCAAGGGGCGGTGGAAAG